>Ga0078972_1000418_pt1 | contig 176051 bp, 160 predicted proteins | sample YelNatPaOPGAMG01_FD_67568 | JGI IMG/M metagenome (GOLD analysis project Ga0078972, IMG submission 67568) | Hot spring thermophilic microbial communities from Obsidian Pool, Yellowstone National Park, USA - OP-RAMG-01 (SPADES assembly) (version 2) | ecosystem: Environmental > Aquatic > Thermal... | reverse complement strand
TGGACGGTGGGTACGCCTGCCCCCTCTCCTGGGGGAGAGGGTTGGGGTGAGGGCGCGGCCAAGTCCGACTTGTTCGAGACGAGGACGACAGGCCGGTTCGCGAGCTCGGCAAGCATCGCGCGATCCTCATCGTGAAGTCCCTGCGTTGCGTCGATCACCAGGAGGATCACGTCCGCCGACTCGATCGAGCGGCGGGTCAGCTCGACGCCGATGCTCTCGACGGGGTCGTCCGTGGCGCGCAGCCCGGCGGTGTCGATCGCGACGATAGGTATCCCCTCGATCTCAAGGCTCTCCTCGATAAGGTCGCGCGTAGTGCCGGGAATGGGCGTAACGATCGCCCGCGCGTGTCGGAGCAGCGCGTTGAGCAGGCTCGATTTGCCAACGTTCACGCGGCCCGCGATGACGACCCGCATGCCCTCCCGGTAGATCCGGCCACTGCCGAAGGTCGCCAGCAGCGCCTCGATCCCCCGCTTCGCCTCACCGATCTCATCTTCCAGCCAGGCCTGTTCGGGCTCCGGCACGTCCTCGGGGAAGTCGATAGCCGCCTCCACCGCCGCGATCACGCCGAGCACACGCGCGTTGATCTGGGAGACCCGCGCGCTGAGGTCGCCTTCGAGCTGGCTCAGAGCGATCCTGCGGGCGGCGTCGGTGCGAGCGCGGATGAGATCGTTGACGGCCTCCGCCTGCGCCAGGTCCATTTTCCCATTAAGAAAGGCGCGCTGCGTGAACTCGCCGGGGTTCGCGAGCCTTGCGCCGGCGTCGAGGGCCGCCTGCAGGGCCGACTTCACCGTCGCCAACCCGCCGTGGCAGCTTATCTCGACCACGTCCTCGCCAGTGTAACTGCGCGGTGCGCGGAAGACGGTAATGAGGGCGTCGTCTAGATCCCCCGCCCCGCTGCGGCAACCGCTGGAGAGCGGTCGGACCAGCCTGCCATGCCGTGCTGTGTTGGGCGCGAGCTCCCGCGGGTCGGGTACAAACAGGCGGGCCGCGACGTCAAGCGCCGACGGCCCGCTGATTCGGATGACGCCGATTGCCCCCGTACCGATAGGTGTAGCAATCGCGGCGATAGTGTCCATAGAAGCTGTCAGCCTTCAGCTATCAGCTCTCACCCGGCAAGCACCGAGGCTGAGCGCTGACGACTGATGGCTCATTTTCTCGGCGAGATGACGACGTGGCGATTGTCGCCTTCGCCCTCGCTGTAGGTGTAGACGTCCGGATCATCGGCGAGAGCCATGTGGACGATCCTTCGGTCACGCGCGGACTGCGGCTCGAACTCGGCTTCCTGGCCCTCGGACTTGACCGCGGCGGCGTACTCGTGCGCTTTCTTCTCGAGAATCTCGCGGTGCCGGTCACGATAGCCTTCGGCGTCCAGGACCACCCGGAACCTCGTGCCAGCGGCTCGATTCGCAGCGATGCTGACCAGATACTGCAGCGCGTCCAGCGTCTGACCGTGCCTGCCGATCAGGATCGCGACATCCTCGCCCTGGATGGCAACGGTGACGTCACCGTCCTCCGCCGACCGCACCACAGGCTTCGCCGTAATGTCCATTGCGCCCAGGATGTCGTTGAGCATGCCCAGCAGAACGGACTCAAACTGCTCCAGGTCGCCCTCGGGCGCAGCTTGCCTCGCCTTCGCCTCGACGGGCCGCGGCGCGGGCTTTTCCTCGACTTGGGCTTCGCGCTCCTCGACGACGGGAGCAGGCGCGGGCTTCGCGGGAATCTCAACTCCCTCGCGGACCCATGCCTGTATCAACGTCGGAGACTGCCCCAGGCCCAGAAAGCCCTTGGCGCCCTCCTCCATGACCTCGTATTCCACGTCATCGGCGCCGACCCCAAGCTGCCTGGCGGCCGTCTGCACGGCTTCTTCCATCGTTCTTCCGCTGACTTCGATCTTATCCATTGGCCCATGCCTCCGCTATATGAGCAGCCCGGCTCTTCCGAGCAAGGCCGCCTGCAATCTTATCTGCGTCGTCTTCTTCTCGGCCGGCGCTGCGATTCGTCCGTGGGCTGATCCGGCTGCGGCGCGGGTCCGGTCTCCGGCACCGGCTCGCCATGCTTATACAAAATGAAGTACTGCTGCACGGTCTGCAAAATGTTGAACACGAGCCAGTAGAGCAGGAACGCTGACTGGAACCCCGCAAACAGCACCGCGAACATGATCGGCATCATGATCGACATCATCTTCTGCTGCTCGGCCTGCGTGGGGTCCACGTTCGAGAGCTTGGTCGAGACATACATGCTGATTGCGTAGATGATGACCAGGATCAGGTCCGGCTCGGCCAGGTTTCGAGCGGTCACCCACACCGGCGCGCCGCCACCGGTGGGCGGTGTCACGTAGGTCGCGTGCGAGAGTCCGCTGCCGATCCACAGGAACATACCCTTCTGGAACTGGAACTGATACGTCGATATGGTCCGGTAGAGCAGGAGAAGTATCGGCATCTGTATCAGCAAGGGCAGGCAGCTTGCGAACGGGTTGATGTGGTGCTCTTTGTAGAGCTCCATCGTCTTGGTGCCGATGGTTGTTTGGTCGCCCTTGTATTTTTCCTGGATCTCCTTGACCAACGGCGCGACCTTCTGCATTTCCTTCATTGCCTTGAACTGCGCCTTGGTCAAAGGAGTCAGCACTAGCTTGACGACGATCGTTATGAGTACGATCGCGAACCAGTAGCTGAACGCAGGCACCGCGCCGGTCAGATGCACCAGGAAGCTCATGACCGCGTAGAGGTTGAAGATACCCCACAGTGGATGGGTGCGGTTGTAGTCGTCGAGTTTGGTGGCGAGCTCGGTCTTCTTCGTCTTTGCCTGAGCGACCAGCGACTCGATCTCGGTTATCTCGTTGGGCAGCAGGCCGCGTTGGGTAAGCTCGGCGCGTTTCTTGTCGAACCGCACGAGCAGGTTGGAGAACTCGTTGTAGGCCTGCTGATCACTTTTGGTCTTGCCCTTCGCGGTCTCGTAGAGGGTGCCGAGCTCAGACAGCGCGACGGCGCCCTGGGGCTTGTCCTTATACTGACCGGCGACGGCGTTATATTTCTCGATCGCCTTCTGGTAGTCCGCGTCTCGCGTGACGCTGCTCTTCTCTGCGTTGGCCTTGGTAACGAGCTGCCGCGCGTCCTTGAGGAACTTGTCAGGGTCATCGACCTTGACCTGCGGACCGCAACCGGTGACGACGAAGATCAGCGCCAGCAAGGCGATGAGCGCAACTGCAACTTTGCTAAGCTTCATATCGGGAAATCGGCATACAGGCCTGGCGCCGAAGCTCTGGGCTAGGGCACAGGGTCATCCCCGCCCGGAGCCCAGGGGTGGCAGCGAGCTATCCTGCATACACCCATCCAAATGCCCCTAATGCAGCCATACTTGTCGATCGCCTGAGCCGCATATTCCGAGCAGGTTGGCGTGTAACGGCAGGTCCTCCCCCAGAAGCGCCGTGAGGCCTGTTGATAGACACTCCTTATAAGGAATACGATACCGCGGGAAGGTAAGTCAGTGATAGCCCGCATTCATAACGCCTAGTTTCGTGAAGGCGGCCTGCAGGGCCGCCGAAATGGCCGCAAACGTGGCCGACCCGGCCTTCACTCTCCCCACCACGACAATCGAAAAGCCGGACTTCATATTCGACACAAACCCCCGCGTGGCCTCCTGGAGAACTCGTCTTACCCGATTTCTCGCCACGGCCCCGCCATGTTTCTTGCCGACAGAAAATCCGATCTTGGTTACGTCTCCGCGCCCGGGCAGTACGTACACGACAATGAGGTCCGTTACATAGGACCTCCCTTTGTTGTAGACTCTTCCGAACTCGGAACGCCGTTTCAGTCTCGATTGTACGGGCAGCATTGCATAGCCCTACTGCTATGACACGAGCTGACTTCAGACAGTCAGCGCCCAGCGGCCCTTGGCGCGCCGCGTCTTGAGAACCTTGCGTCCTCCGCGGGACGACATCCTTGCCATAAAACCGTGCTCGCGCTTGCGTGCGCGGCATTTCGGTTGGTATGTCCGTTTCATCTTCTACTCGATACCCCCTTGGGCTTGAAGATAGATTATATCACAGCGAGTCGCAGTTTTACAAGTTTGCAAAGATGCGCCGAAGTCGTTACAATAAAGCCTGGTCAGATGCTTCGGCGAGGAAGTCCCGGCGCCGGAGCATTGTCGCATGAGGTGAGTCACATTGAGAATATGCTGCTGCATCAAGCAAGTGCCCGGCACCACCGAGGTAAAAATCAACCCGGAGACCAACACGCTCGTTCGCGAGGGCGTTGAAACTCAGATCAACCCGTTCGATCTCTACGCTCTGGAAGAGGCCGTACGCACGAAAGAGAGAATGACGGAGGCGGGGGACCCATCGACCGTCACCGTAATAAGCATGGGCCCGCCGCAGGCCGAAGACGCGCTGCGCGAGGCAATCAGCCTGGGCGCTGACGATGCGATCCTGCTCTCGGACCGCGCGTTCGCCGGCTCGGATACCTGGTGCACGTCCTATATCCTCGCGATGGCGCTGCGCAAGCTGGAACCGGACCTCGTATTCTGCGGTATGCAGGCGATCGACGGCGACACCGGCCAGGTCGGCCCCGGAATCGCGGTCCACAACGACATGGCACAGGTCGCCTACGTCGCCGAGATCAAATCGCTGGACGCGAAGAAGATGGTCGCGAAGCGGCTGATCGAGGAGGGTTACGAGACAGTCGAGCTCAAGCTGCCCGTGCTGCTCACCGTCGTCAAGGAGATCAACGAGCCCCGGACCCCGTCCCTGCGAGGCAAGATGGCCGCGAAGAAGGCAGAGATCGTGCGATGGGGCATCGCCGACCTCGGCTGCCCCGAGGACAAGTGCGGCCTGCTGGGCTCACCGACTCAAGTTATTAAGGTAATGACCCCGCCGTGCCGCGAGGGCGGCGAAAAATACGAGGGCGAAGCTGCTGAGATCGTTGACAAGCTCTTCGATACGCTCAAGTGCCTGGAGGTGGTGTAAATGTCCATATCTGTTGATGCGTCCAAATGCAACGGCTGCACGCTCTGCGTCAAGAGCTGCGCGACCAACGCAATCGAGGTCAAAGACAAGCTCGCCACCATCGTGCTCGAGAACTGCACCATGTGCGGGGCGTGCGTGAGCGCGTGCCGGTTCAAGGCCATCTCCATCGACATAGACAAGCAGCCTGTGGAGAACCTGGACCAGTACAAGGAAGTCTGGGTCTTCGGCGAGCAGCGCGAGGGCAAGGTTGCGCCGGTCGTCTATGAGCTGATCAACGTCGGCCGCGATCTGGCCAAGGCCCGCAACACCAAGCTTGCGGTCGTGATCCTAGGCAGCGACCTGACCGCCGCCGTCAACGACCTCGCGAGCTACCCCGTCGATAAGGTCTACGTATATGAGGCGCCGGAGCTTGCGACCTACGACGCCGAGCGCTACTGCCGCGTGCTCACCGATGTGATGCGTGCCCACAAGCCGGAGATCGTGCTGGCCGGCGCGACCACCACCGGCCGAAGCTTCATGAGCGGGGTTGCGATCAACCTCTACACCGGCCTGACGGCAGACTGCACCGGCCTGGAGATCGGCGAGGACGGCCTGCTGCACCAGACTCGACCGGCCTACGGCGGCAACATCATGGCCACGATCCTCTGCAAGTACACCCGCCCGCAGATGGCGACCGTGCGGCACAAGGTCTTCCCGACCAGCCCCAAGCGCTGCGAGGGTGAGGCAGAGATCGTCCGATTGGAGCCGAAGCCGACCCTGTTCAGCTCGCGAAGTAGCTTTGTCGAGTTCGTGGAGACCGTAGGCGAGAAGGTGAATCTGGTCGATGCCGACATCATCGTCAGCGGCGGCCGCGGTCTTGGCGCCCCCGAGGGCTTCGCAGTCATCCGCGAGCTTGCCGATGAGCTCAACGCCGCAGTCGGTTCCAGCCGAGCCGCTGTTGACGCGGGCTGGATCCCGTATGCGCACCAGGTCGGCCAGACCGGCAAGACCGTCTGTCCCAAGCTCTACATCGCGTGCGGAATCTCCGGCGCGGTCCAGCACCAGGTGGGCATGAAGTCGTCCGACGTGATCATCGCGATCAACAAGGACCCCAACGCCCCGATCTTCGACATCGCCACTTACGGCTTCGTCGGCGACCTCTACGAGGTCGTACCCGCGCTCACCAAGAAGATCCGCACCATGCGCGGCGCGCCAGCGGAGACGTGCGTGGTGTAGTTGAGGGTTTGGAGTCTAGGGTTGAGAGTTGAGAGAGGCCGGAGCGCGATGCGCTTCGGCCTCTGTTTGTTATTCGCCTCACTCTCTGCGTGCATCGAACACTGAGCTTGACAGATCCGACCTCCATCCCTATCATTCAGCCAAAGCCTTGGCCGCGATTCCGCATGTGCACTACTTGCGGCCGGGGATAGTCTATGGACCAGGAGGCACAATGATGAAGACGAGGTTGTTCCTTGTGTTGGTTCTGACGCTCGCGCTAGTCTCCGGGTACTTCGTCGGAACGCAGCACCCTTCGGCAAGTGCTGATGCTACGACCAATCCCGAGAAGACTGAGGACAAAGTGTGGAACGATGCAGCAACGAAGGAGATGGCTGTCGACACGGATGCTCTCAAGATAAGCATTGCGCTGATGGGGGGCAAGGAGCCGAAAGACGTTTCGAGGCAACCCGTGTTCGATCTGGTCGAGTCCTATCGCATTGGAACTCAGAGTCCAGATGGGCTGAAAGGTCTGGCAGCCAAGGCTCTGAACTCATTCCATCTACAAAAAGCTCAAGCGCAAAGCGCTCCACAAGTGTCGCAAGCGGCTGCGGAGGCGCAGATACAGCTTTCCATCATTCAGATCCAGCAGAACCAGCGCATCATCGGTCTCTTGGAGCAGATCGCGAAGAAGAAGTAGGCGGCATCGTCGGACTGCGGAAGCTGTCGAAGAGGAGGAGTTCCTATGAGAAAGGCGAGGGGAAGTCTCCAATGCCCGCTATGCTCAACAATCGCTTCGTATCGAAACAACCTGGTCACACACCTCAAGGGCCAGGTGCATAACGGAGGCCACGGTCTGTCCCTAACTGAGGCTGAGCGGCTGGCCTCAGAAGCGGAGTTCCAGATCAAACGTGGACTCGTACCCGCGCTACCTCGCGATGAGATCGTCGAGCTGTCGCCTGCGCCCCTCGACCCGCAACCGCAAGGGACGATGCAGCGGCCGGACGATCCTTACGGGGCGTTTGTGTTTGATCTGTTCCAGCAACTTGTGGCGCACAAGGCCCTACCGAAATACCAGTTCGAAAGGCGGATAGACGCGATAGTCGCGCTGTTTCTTCCGGAGATCATACGGGACTGCCTTGGCTGGAACGTTAGGGTGGTTGTGCCGGAGTTTCCCATCAAGAAGGCGAGCAACAACCAGAGCACCAATGTTGACTGTCTTCTGTTCCGAGAGGGCGGACGCAACGGGGAACGCCGAGCGTGGGTCTTCTTTGAGCTGAAGACCGATCATGGCTCTACTCGCGCAGAGCAATGGGATATTTACTGCGCGGCGGCAAAGCGCGGGATGCCGCGTCTTTGCGACGACTTACGGACGATCGCCAATGCGAGCAACCAGCCTGAAAAGTATCGAGAGATGCTTGCGCTGCTGCAGGGGTATGAGACAGGTCATCCAGTAGAGATAGTGTATCTGTCGCCTGGCTCGCGTCGACCTCTGGGCATGCCCTCAGACGTTCATAGCATTTCGTTTGCACAGCTTGGAGAAGCCAAACCTGAGAATTACGCTGAGGTCTGGCACCTGTTCCGCCAGATCGTGCTTCCGCGACTCTGTTGATAAGATTGTGAGTTGCGATCTGGACGGAGCGGGGTGCGAGTTCCGAAACGATCTACGCCGCCTGCGTCAGATTCAGCGGCATTTCTATGCTGACCTTCGCTATATCCGACAGGTTGAGGCGCGTTGCGGCATCCAGGATCTCGATGCCAAGCAGCTCGTCGTGCTCCCCAATGTCCAGCACCACGCCCTCCTCGACCTCGCGATTCCTCGCGAACGTGCCCTCCTGCAGGCTTATGTAGAGCGCATCGGCCTTGGTGTCGTATGTTATCCTCATAGTCAGCTCTCCCAGATCGTCGATACGATCACGTGGTCGTTTCCGTCAACGAAGTAGACGACCTCAGTTCCCCTTGGGCAAACGCCTTGAACGCAAGGCGCTTGCCGTCGTAGCCTTGCCCCGTTCGATCCGGCGTGAATATGGCCTCTTCGATCATGCACTCAGTCACGCCGCGCCGCGCCATTCTCTCGCGGGCATGGTACGTAAGCACTATCGCCACGGATGCCTGACCCCTCGTCTGGTATGTCCCATTATACCACAACGCGTCGTGGTGTTCTGGAGGCCGTTGTGGCGATACCGCCTGTGGTATCATGTCTGCATGGAAAAGACACTGGACTACTACCTGTCCCTCGACCATCTCGTCGAGATCCACAAGATCGAAGACAGCCTGGGCGGCGGCTACGTCGCTACGATCCCCGAACTCGGTTCGCAGGCGTTCGTTGGCGACGGGGAGACCCCGCAGGAAGCCTACGAAAACCTGATGGCCTGCAAGGCAGAGCTTTTCAGGAGTATCTGAAGCAGGGCTTGCCCATTCCCGAGCCGGCAGGCCAGCCGGAAGCCGAGGACTACAGCGGCAGACTCGCGCTGCGCATGCCTCGGGAGCTGCACTCACGTCTCGCCCGCGCCGCCGAGGCGAACGACACCAGCCTCAACCAGTTCATCGTCTACGCGCTCTCGAGTTTCATCTCAAGACCAGACGCGCTCGTCAAGCCCCGCCGCAAGCGCAGAACGCCGGCATAGCTCGCTGCCCCTTCCCCCAATTCATAACTCGTAATTCGTAATTCATAATCCCCTTGACATCCCCCAAATCCATGCTATCATTCGACAGTTAGCCAATCATCTAACGGTGTCGAATGGACAAGGTCTACAAAGCACTATCGGACGGAACACGACGGCGGATCATGCAGCTTCTGCGCGAGCGGGACATGACCGCTGGGGAGATCGCGGAGCACTTCGAGGTCACCAAGCCCACGCTCTCCGCCCACTTCGCCGTCCTGCGCGAGGCCGGGCTCGTCGAGCAGACGAAGGCAGGACGCAGCATCACCTACCACCTCAACGCCTCCGTGCTCGAGGACGCGCTGCTGGCGCTGATGGAGGGCTACGACTTCGTATGGGCGCCGTCGGGCGACATCGCGGCGGCCGCGGCCGATGTGATCGAGTCGCTGGTGAGGGGCGATTTCGCCGCGGTGTTCGACGACTTCGACAGCCGGATGGCCGAGGCGCTTGCGCTCGACAAGCTCGAGGAAGCCTGGAACATGACAATCGAGCACGCCGGCCCGTTTGTCAAAATGCTCGACACCCAGACCGAGCGCTACTGGAAGTTCACGGTAGTGGTCGTTGCCTGCGAGTTCGCAAAGTCCGGAATCAACATCAAGATCACGTTCAGCCGCACCGGCAAGATCTCCGGCCTGCTGATACTCAACGCGATACGAGGGAGGAAGACATGATACTACTCAATCGACACTGCTATCTTGTGCTGGCGGCGGCCTGCATCGGCCTCGTGGCCGGCTGCTCGAGCGCCCGGGACGCGCCGGCGAAGACCGACCACACCGCCGCCGCGGTTGCGTTCGTGCAGAACATGGCCGACGGCAAGTTCACCGAGGCCGTGGCGCCGTTCGACGCGGCGATGACCCAGGCAATGTCCGCCGACAGGCTCAAGCAGACGTGGCAAGCGACGCTCGCGCAGTACGGAGCATTCAAGAAGATGGGCACGACGCGCACGGCAAGAGAGGGCGGCTTCGACGAGGTCTTCGTCCCGCTGGAGTTCGCCAACACCACGCTGGATTGCAAGGTCGTCTTCGATGCCGACGGCAAGATCGGCGGACTGTGGTTCGTGCCGCACGTGGACGCCGCCGCCTCTCAGTACAGCCCGCCCGCCTACGCCGACAGCTCTCGCTTCACCGAATCCGAGGTCACGGTCGGTGATGGCGAGTGGAAGCTGCCGGGCACGCTAGCCATGCCAAAGGGGGCCGGACCGTTTCCGGCCCTCGTGCTCGTCCACGGCTCCGGCCCCAACGACCGCGACGAGTCGATCGGCGCGAACAAGCCGTTCAAGGACCTCGCGTTGGGCCTGGCGTCGAAAGGCATCGCCGTCCTGCGCTATGACAAGCGCACGAAGGTCTATCACGACAAGCTTATCGGCGCAAACCCGAAGCACTTCACGGTCAAGCAGGAGACAATCGACGACGCCGTTGCCGCCGTCGATCTGCTGCAGCGCACTGAAAAGATCGACCCCAAGCGAGTGTTCGTGCTCGGCCACAGCCTCGGCGGAATGCTGGTCCCCCGCATAGCCAAAGCCGATCCGAAGATAGCCGGGTTGATCTCCATGGCCGGAGCAACCTTGCCGCTGGAGGACGCCATGCTGGACCAGATCACGTACATCGCGTCGCTCAAGGGCTCGCTCTCGGAGGCGGACAAGAAGCAGATCGACGACCTGAAGGCCGAGATCGCGAAGGTCAAGGATGTCACCCCGGACTCGCCGTCGCTTCTCGGTGTCCCCGCGTCCTACTGGATCGATCTGCGCGACTACCACCCCGCCGAGGCCGCCAAGTCCGTCAAGCAGCCTCTGTTCATCATCCAGGGCGGCAGGGACTACCAGGTCACCACAGCCGGCTATGACATTTGGGTCAAGGCGCTTTCCGGCAAGCCGAACGTGACGTTCAAGCTCTACCCTAGCCTCAACCACCTGTTTATGGAGGGCAAGGGCAAGAGCGTCCCGGACGAATACACCAAGCGCGGCCCGATCCCGCAGTACGTGATCGACGACCTCGCCACCTGGATCAAGGCTCACTAATCCGCCGCCGCCACAAGACCCTTCTTCACCACGGGCGTGGTATAATTGAGCCTGATGGCGGATACGAAGTTCTCGCAAAGCCTGCGCCGCTGGCCACTTTTGACGCTCGCGATCATTGCCGCGAACGTGCTCTTCTACGTACTTATCTCCCGCGACCCGGCCTCGATCCAGGTCTACGGCCTGATTCCCTCGCATCTTCGCATCGGCAAGATGATCACGTCCTGCTTCCTGCACGCGGGGTGGGGCCACGTGCTGGTGAACATGGTGATGCTGTTCATCTTCGGGCGAGACGTGGAGCGGGCAATGGGCAAGATCGAGTACGCGATGTTCTACATCGGGGCGTGCCTTGCGAGCTCGATACTGCACACCGCCGTGGTGCTGGCCGCGATGCCGGCTCCGTATGCCGATCAGCCGGTAGTCGGAGCGTCGGGTGCGGTGGCCGGAGTTGTCGCGATATACGCCGTGAGGTACCATCGCAAGGTGTTCGATTTCTTTGGCGCGGCGATCCCGGCGCTGGTGGTGATACTGGCGTGGCTTGTGATGCAGATGGCGCTGGCGGTTATCGGGCTCTATCGCAACGATTTCCTGGGGCTGGGCCTCAAGCAGGTCAGCTATTGGAGCCACCTCGGTGGGTTCACGTTCGGGCTCGTGACTGCCAGGATATCGAATATGGCGCTGCAGGGCGAGCGCGAGCATCTGATCGCGGAGGCGAAGCGCTACTACGACGCAGGCTCCACGCTGGAGGCGACGCATCGCTACGAGGCGCTGATCAAGTGCGACCCGGACAACGCTTTCGCACACGCGGAGCTGGGGCGGCTGTGGGCGATCCTCGAGGAAGAGGACCAGTCGCTGCCATCTTACATGATGGCGATCGAGCTCTACATACTGCAGGGCCGCGAAGGCGAGGCGCTGGCCTGCGCGGATGAGATGAAACGGTTCTGGCCGTCCGCGACTATTCCCACGCAGACGCGGTTTCGCTTTGCGTCGTTTCTGGAGGAATCGGGCCGCACGGAGCGCGCGATAACCGCGTTCCGCAAACTCGCCGAGGACAGCGCCGACAGCGTCGAGGCGGAGATGGCGCTGCTCAAAGTCGGCCAACTGCAGCTTAGCTACCGCAAGGACGCCGCCGCCGCCAAGTCCACCCTCGAAGGCTTTCTTGCCCGATACCCCCGATCAGAATGGCGCCGCTTCGCCGAGGAGACGCTGGCGCGCGCGGATAACTAGCGGGCTAGATGCGCACGAGGCCGACTGCGATCTTCAAGGCTTCATCTACTCTCTGCATCGACCAGTTGCGACACAAGGCTGCTGCGATTGCCTGCTGCTACCGATCTCTCGAAACGCTCCACCGTCTCCGCTGGAAGCGAATAGGTGCGTTTCAGTAACCTCATTGCTATTACCTCCGCGTATTACCAATACACCATAACTGCGCGGAATACATGCCTGGTCACTCCAACGCCGAGACGAGTTTCGCCCTCGCCTTCCTGAACGCGGTGGGGTCGAGCGAGTAGTCGGTGAGCGAGTGCACTATCGAGTCGCAGATCTCGCGCGCGAGCTTGGGGTCTTTCTTCTCCAGCAGGCGCAGGAGTTCGTAGTCCTCGATGCCGTCGCGCATGGCTTCCAGGCGGATCGAGCTGAGCGGGCCGGTCTTGCCGGGATATGTGATGTGGGAATCCCCGGCAGGCAGGTAGGTGTCGCCGCCCCAGTTGGGTTCGAGGTCCTTGAACGGGTCGCCGGTCCAGTAGTTGAGGCCCCAGTGCAGGTAGCCGGGGAGGTCATACTTGAAGTTGGCCCAGTGCAGCAGGCGCACGTCGAGCAGCGGGTAGTCGATGAAGCGGTTCATGTATTTGCCCTTGGGTGATAGGCAGGTGTAGATCCAGACTTCGTCGCCGGCCTTTACGCGGTCCCTGAAGAAGTCGATCTTGTCGCCGAACTCGGGCGGCTGCGGAACCCATATATCGATGGCGCCGGCGAGCAGAGTGCACATGCTGGCGTCGATGATCCTCAGCTTCGGAGCGTATTGCCGGAGGTAGGCGGATGCTTTCTTGTAGCTCTCGGCGTTCTCGGGGATCGGCTCGTCGGTGAGGTGCTGAAGATACTGGCCGAGCCAGCCCTTCTCCTCCAAGTGCGCCTGCAGGGCGGGCAGGAATTGCGACAGGAACTGCCTGTACTCCTCCGAAGTCACGGTCACCTTGGCGTTCTCGCGTCGCGAGCCATCCGGCATCTTGATGACGGGGTAATAGCCGTCGAAGTCCGGGGACTCCCACCCTCCGGAGCGTCCCGCAAGGTGCCCACCCTCGATAGTGCCGACCACGCCGGCCTTCTTGAACAGCTCCACCCAGCGGTCGAACTGGCTGAAGTCGAATGTCAGGTTGCCGCGGCCGTCGTCTGCGGCGGTGATGAGGTTGAGGATGGGCGTGATGACGGTGTTCTGGCGATGGTCGGCCATGAATCGCGCCCAGACCTCCAGCCACTTCCAGAACGGCTCGGTGTAAGGCTCGACCCCGTGCGCGTGCGCGAGGTTGGGCGGCGAGAACCAGTTGGTGATATGCAGCGTGCGCGCGTCCGGCAGCGTGAACGGGTGCACCGTGATCTCGATCGGAACGGAGGCCGCCGCGCCATCCGCGTTGATCTCGACCGACGCAGAGTAAACGCCGGGATTGGCGCCTTTGGGCACGTAGACGGTGAGCCAGATGGAACGGTTCTTGCCGGCCTCTACGGGCACGGATCTGTCCTCGAGCAGCGGATCGGGAAAATCTCCGGGCGGGCCGATGAGATGCTCGGGTGGGGTGTCGATGGTATTCCGCTGAACGGGCACGTAACCCACGAAGTGCGGCGTGACCTGCGGCTTCGGGCCATCCGGGCCGGTGACAGGGCCGCACGAGGCGGTGAGCTTTTCGATGCTGACCGAGGGAGTGACCACGATCTGGCCGCTCTCGTACTCGTTGCGAACGGCGTCGATGACGACTGACTTCGCCGCGTTCGCCGGCGCCGTCATGCTCGGCAGAATCTTGGTCAGCGGATCCGCCACCCACACGTTCAAATCAGTGCTGCTTGCCATTGCCTGCACCCCCAGGAGGATGAGTGTTATTGGGACTAACAACCTCATTGCTTGCTCCGCCTTACCGGCTGGGTCCACGCGATTGAGCCGTCGCTCGCGATAACCTTGGCCCGGAGATACGCGTTGGGCTCACTGCCGACCGCGCACGACGCCTTCGGGCCGGGCTCTTCCCTGACCACTCTGCCGCCGGGACCGATGAACTGAATCCGATACGTCTTGCCCTCGACCGGTCTGATCGATACGGCCAACGCGCCGTCCGCGAAGCGCACGTCCTCGAGTTCGACGCCGGTTGACGCGTAGAAGTCGCCTGCCGCGATGCTTGACAGCACGTTCTTGGGCGTCAGGCTGGTTACTCGAACGACTATCCATCCCTTGCCGGGGTTATCGTACTGAGGGCCGAACTTGGCATAGTGATGAGCGTCGTCGGACGCGACGCCGTAGTAGGTGAGGCCATCGGTGAGCATCTCGTCCCACATTGCTTCAGTGGAGGCGTGCGAATCGTCTCCCTCGTTGTTGCAGCCGGAGCTGGCGTTGTCGACCTCGAAAAGCGTGCAGCGTCTCACGCGGCTCATCTCCCGCGCTCCGAATGCGTAGTGCCAGTTCGGGTGATCGATCAGCGCGAGGCCACCGTCGTCAACGATCGCGTCTACGTTGCGCTGCAGCACATCGATCTTGCTCTTGCCGGACTCGATCGGAAGCTGCTTCGATATCCCGAGCGCGTTGACATGGATCGGCGAGCCCTCGAAGCCCGCGCTGATCTCCTCGCCGGGGATGAGTATGAAGCCGTCCGCGAGCTCGACGGTCGTCGGGTCTGTGAGCTTGTTGTGATCCGTGATTATGAGGAACTGGTAGCCGTGCGTGCGATACCAGTCCGCGACGGCCTGCGGCGGGCTGTCGCCGTCGCTGAGGTTGGTGTGCGTGTGGACGTTGCCCTTGACCCAGACCGCCTTCGCCAAGCACGGCGCACAGAGAGCGGCACAGGCCGCGAATATGCAGATGAGTTTGAGTGCCATACGTTAATACTTGGCCGCCCGCGGCGAATTCCCTTCGGGTGCGTATGTTCCCCCGCGCACGGCCGCGCTACTTCGTATGAATGGCCGTACGCCGGGCTACCACTGCGTGCGTATGGTATACGTGACCACCGTCTCTCCGTCCTTGGGCACCTTGATCGGGAACTCAATCGTGTGCGCGTCCTTCTTGGTGTACTGGGCCGAGGACTCCAGCACCTTCCAATCCGACCAGACGTGATCGACGACCTTCACCGATACGGGTGCCTCCTTGTGGTTGCGGATGTTGACCTGGAAGGTCTCCTCTATCACGCGATCGGATATCTTCTTGTAATCGGTGCGCTTGTAGTCGCCGACCACGTCGAACGAATCGCCGACGTAGAGCCGGATCTTCTCGTCCTTGGGGGTGTGGTCGATCTCGTCCTCGCCGACGAACTGCTGCGTGCCGGTGTCGTCGAGCTTGTAGACTCGAATGCGGCCCTTGGGCAGAGGCATGCCCATGTGGTTGTCCTTGGAGTTCTTGACCTCGAGGACGACGTTGACCTTGTGATAGGTCGAGGTGTCGTAGCCGCCGCCGGGATTGAGGTCGGTGCGGCCGGGATACCACCAGCTCGCCCACCACTGCTTGCGGCCGTCGTAGATGAGATCCTTGGTGACCGACGCCCCGGACGCCTCGAGAAGCGAAAGCTGCTTCGTCTCGTTGTCGCGGATGGTGGTCGGCCGCTCCATCGTATACATGTGATACTCGAAGAAGCTCTTTTCCTCGAACTGCGGAGCGGCGGACTTCATGGCATATGCTCCGCCGTAACCACCCATGGAGTCCAAGGTTCGCAGCTGCTGCCGCCGGACGTCGCCCGCCATGAGCGTGAGCCTTGCGTCTTTGTAAGTCGCACCGCTCTTGTTGTCCATTGTGACCCAGCCGGTGAGGTCGAGCCCGGTGTCGTCCTTGTTGACCAGCGCCACATAGTCCGCGGTCCAACTGATTCCATTGGTGATGTAGCTGATCTGGGCGTCCTGATCACCCGCGCGAGCGCTCTCCAGCAACCAGTTCAGCGTAGGCTTCGGATGCAGGCCCTCCGGCATTTTGAGCATCGAGACCTGGCCCTGCGGTCGCAGAACGAGGCTGCCGTCGTCCATCTTAACCACGACCCCGCCGTTGGCCGGCGGCGCGAGCAACACGCCGCTCTGGGTGTAGGCCTTGCCGTTCGAGTCGAAGCTGGTAAACGTCACGCGCTGGCCCACGGATTCGTTGAGAATGTTGTCCGGGCTGATGAGGTCGTACTGGTAGTTCTGCTCGAGGATCGTGACCGAGTTCGGTGCGGTGAGGGTCTTGAACAGAATCGACGTGGGGTCGATCTTGGCCGCGACATCCTCGACCTCGATCGAGTTAATGCCGTTCTTGAGCGTGATGCCGCGCGTGTCGCGCACGAGCGCGAAGCCGCCGTTGTAGACGGTCAACTGCACGGCCCTCGGGCCGGTTACGCTCTGGGCCCAGCAGGCGCCGAGTGAGATGGCCAGAATGACAACTGCAAGCAGTGCAATACGCTTCATATTCGAGTACCTCCGTGTATCTTTGACCGGAACATCACTGCTTATCTTCATTGCGCAGCGCGGCAATCAGATCGGCCGAGTCGAACACGAACCCGAAATGCAGCGCGACTCGCCAGAGGCCGATCTGCTTGCAGAGTTCGTCGCGTGCGGTTTCCTTGTTTTCGACGGCGGTGGTGGCGTCTCGGATAGCGGAGCACATCAGGCCGCGGCGGCTCATGTCGACCATCCCGCCCGGCATCTTGAGCAGGCACCAGTTGATCGCGAAGCCCATGTAGATCAGGTGATTGATCCCGTCGGCCTTGCACAACGCGAAGAGCTGCTCGCTCGTCTCGGCCACGCCCTCGTCGCCGGCGGGTCGGGCCTCGGGCATGAAATCGATTACCGCGAACCCGCGCTCCACATCTGCTTCGTTGTGCGGGCCCACGTAGACGTGCCGGCGTTTGAACTCATGCAGGGCATCCAGCACGGGATCTGAGGCGACGCGCTCGATCTCAGGCTCGGGGCCGGCGAGTTCCAGCGCCCGTTTGTGACCCGGCAGGTCTTGGAAGTAGCCGCCCGTCCCGACTACGTGGTAGAGCTTGAGCCGCGAGGCTCGCACGGCACCCAACAGCGGAGGGAAGACTTCGCGGCAGATGGCCTGCGACCGCGGGATATACTCCACGCAGCGATACCAGCCGGGATACTGCTCCGGCGTGCCCGCATCCAGAGCGTGCATCACGACCACGGCGGTGTGCGCCGGCGCGATCTCGATCTCGCCCCTGTGCCACCCGCCGAAACCCTCGCCCGGGACCTCGAGCGACAGGTCCGCATCGAATTGCTGGTAATAAGAAGCAGCTACGCGCATCGAGCAACTACAGTCTGTACCACTGCGGATAGATCACGTACACGGTCCCCTCCGAGCCTTTGGGGCCGAGCCAGCAGGCCTCGAAATCCGCCCGCTTGAAAACCTTGCGGACCTGGTCGAGCTTGTCGGCCGGGGTCCAGGGATCGTTGAGGATGATGTCGCCGTCCTTGGTGAAGCCTCGCACGACGGCGAGGTGCCCGGCGGAGTTCTTCCAGTGGTTGAGCAACCCGTAGTCGTGACTGACGATCACAGGCACGCCTTTGCCGATGTAATACTCGACCCGGGAGAGGCTGGAGAATCGGTCTACGTAGGCCTTGATGCCGGGAAATTCACCCGCGAAGGCCGTGTTCATGCCCCAGTTGCCGGTGCCGCGCAGCGCGTTGTCGCGGATACCCGCTGCGGCGTCTGTTATGCCGACGACCAGGTCAGGCCGATTGAGCCGCTTCGACCAATAGCCCAGCACCATCGCCACTGACGTTGGGCTGCACCACACCGACCCGCCCTTCACCGAAAGCTGGCTGAGATAAGGTATGTCGAGCTCGGTTCCCCAGACACTCTTATCAGGCTCCGCTTTGTCGAACATGCCTTCCGGAGTCGGGTCGTTGGTGTTGACGCCGACAAAGCGCAGGGTCGGGTAGGTCTTGCCATCCGTAGATCGCAGCTCGAAGCGGAGCCGGACCGCGTCGGCGCGTTTGGGGTCGCGCACGCCTACGGCTGAACACTCGGAGAAGACGATGTCGTCGCCGTCCTTGCAGCTCTGTCGCGGCTCGGGGTTGCCCTTGGTGTTGTAGAGGGTGAGCTTGCACCACTTCGACCACACGCCGTCCGCGCGCACCTTGAGAAAGACGACTATATAGGAGCCGTCCGGTGTGGACGCGTTCCAGGAGGGAATCGCCATCGTGAACGGCTTGGGCGCCACGATCTCCTGCGTCTCGACCACGCCGACTCCGTCCTCCTCACCGGCCTTGCCCGGAATCGCGGCGTTGTAGACGACGCAGCCCAGGCTCTTGACGTAACCCGCGTGCGAAAACGTGCACTTGCGAAACGCCCGCCCCCATTGCCAGGTGGCCATACTCGGCGCGGCCGCCGCGCCGGCACCCACGATGATTGTCAGCATTGCCGACCACAGAGCTACTTTCAAACGCATGCCTCTCCTCGTACTACCCCAGAACGTTGAAGCCCTCTTTGTCGGCGGCCGCGCGCAGCCTGTCATCCATGCACACGAAGCCGATACCCGTCGGAACGTGCCTCGCCCATACAAGGGCTGCGGCCAGTTGGAGCGAATCGGCGGCATGAAGATCATGGATTCGGATCAACCTGAGCGCGGTCTGCCGAACCTCCTCCGATGGTTGAACCTCCTCGGACTGCTGGACGAGCGGCCCTATCTTGGAGACTATCCGCGCATAGCCCGCAGCATCGACTTCGCCCATTCTGTGGAGTCTTGCCGCGGCGGAAGCCAGCTCGACAGGCGTTCCCCACCACACTGCGATCTTAGGATCAGAGCTAACCACGGCGGCGGCGTTTGAGCTGCCCGGCTGCTTAGTCAGGAGCAAGAACAGCGCCGACGTGTCCCAGAACTTCATACTCGATCCTCACGGCCTTCCCTAACGGCCTGGAGCGCACGCTCGGATGTCAGACCAGGTACGGCAGCCCCCTCAAAGAGGTCCGCCGTGATCGGCCCTCTCGCAGGCCGTACAAGCCCCTTCGCAACCAACTCGGCCCTTCTTTGATCCTCGGAGATGTTGGGATCTATCGGCACGATGAGGGCTATCGGGCGGCCGCGATCAGTCACTACCACCTGTTCACCAGCCCTTACGCTCTCGAGGTAGCCGGACAGCCCTGCCTTCAGCTTCGCTATCGCCGCTGTCTGCATTGGTAGGTACCTCCAGTACTGTTTGCATGACCATTATAGTCATAATATCAGGACACTGCAACACTCAGAACTCAGGCGTCTTCGAGATTCTGGCCGGCAGCAGGACTGTCACAACCGCTCTCACGTATCGCCTCCGGTCAATCTGCAATCTCAAATCTACAATCCCTACAGCTTCCACCCCTCCGGATGGATGATATAAACCGTGCCCCACGAGCCGGCCTCGCCGAGCCAGCCGCTTTCGAAGTCGGCGCGGGAGAAGACCTTGCGCATGTGATCCGACCGGGTAAGCGGCTCGTCGGGGTCGTTGACCACTATGCTGCCGTCGGACGTGAAGCCTCGGGCGACCATCAGATGGCCCGCCCGCGCGCCCTTGCGATGGATCAGCTTGGAGTAATCGACGCTCACGATCACCGGCACGCCGCGCGCGATCCACCACTCGATCTGAGATATGTCGGTGAAGCGCATCACGTAGGCGCGGATTCCCTTGTACTCGCCCGCGTAGGCGCAGTTGAATGACCAGTCACCGGTGCCACCGAGCTTGGCGTCGTGGATCCCGTGCGCGGCATCGGTGATTCCGAGGTTGGATAGCTCCGGGCGATCGAGTTTCGCGCCCCAGTAGCGCAGCACCATCGTGACCGAGGTCGCGCTGCACCATCCGGCCCCGCCGGGAACCGACTGCTGGCTCAGGTATGGCACGTCGAGCTCCTTGCCCCAGACGCTCTTGATGGGCGCGGCGTCCTCGGAGATGATCGACGAATCGTTGGTCTCGACCCCACAGAATCTCAGCGCGGGATAGGTCTTGCCGTCGGTGGATGCCAGCTCGAATCTGACCTTGACCGCATCCGCCTTCTTCTTCAGGATCAGCACTTCGCAGTCCATGCCGCCGGCGTCGTCGGAGTCGTTGAACGTCTTGCGCCGTTCCGGCTTGCCGTCCGTGTTCCACAGGCCCATTTTGTACCAGCGGGTCCACGCGCCGCCCACGCGCGCCTGCATGTAGACGGTCAGGTAGCTGCCGGCGGGAGTGGTCGCGTTCCACGAGGCGATCGCGTGGTCGAACGGCGCGCCAGGCTTGATCTCCGGCGACTCCACGATGCCGACCACCGCCGCATCCGGCGCGGCGTTCTTCGGCCGGACAACCGTCGCCGCGCCGAGCTTCTTATCGTAGCGGACGTTGGTAAAAGTGTAGTGCTTGAAGCCCGACGGGCTGGGCGTGAACGAACACGACGCCCCCCAGCATGCACCCGCCAATGCAAGCAGCACGGCAGTTGAAGCCAACTTCAGTCGCATATCATCTCTCCGAGATCAATCCCCCGCTCGGCGCTTCTGTACCCGATATCCCTCGACGCTCATGTGTTGGCAGGTGTTTCGGGATTTGAACGCAGTGGAAATCCCGAAACGCCAATCTGCGATCTACGATCTCAAATCTACAATCCCTACAGCTTCCACCCCTCCGGATGGATGATGTAGACGGTGCCCTGGGAGCCGACTGTCCCGAGCCAGCAGTTCTCGAAATCGGCGCGCTTGAAGACCTTGCGGACCTGGTCGAGCTTGTCCTTGGGCGTCCACGGATCGTTGAAGATCACGTCGCCGTCCTTGGTGAACCCTCGTATCACAGCGAGATGGCCGGCGGAGCCCTTCCACTTGCAGAGCACACCGTAGTCGTGGCTTACGATCACCGGAACGCCGCGCGCGATCCACCACTCGATGCGTGAAAGGCTGGAGTAGCGATCGACATACGCGATCATGTCCGCAAACTCGCCCGCGTAGGCTGTGTTGAAGCTCCAGTGGCCCGCGCCGGGGCTGGCGTGGTCGACGCAGTTGTCGACGCATTTCTGCACCCCGACGTCCATGTCCGGGCGTTTGAGCTTCTTGGCCCAGTAGCCGAGGACCATCGCGGTGGAGGTCGGCGAGCAGTAGATATTGCCGTTGGGAACAGAGAGCTGGGAATAGAACGGGATATCGAGCTCGGTACCCCACGCGCTCTTGATCGGCTCAGTCTTTTCGAACATTCCCGCCGGGTCGTTGGTGTTGACGGAGATGAACTTGAGGGTCGGGTAGGTCTTGCCGTCGGTGGATCGCAGTTCGTAGCGAGCCTGCACGGCATCGGCCTTCTTGCCGCCCTTCAGCTCGAGGGTGTCCATGCCGACGCGCGCGAACTCGTCGCTGTCCCGGAGATTCTTCTTGGGCTCGGGCTTGTCCGAGACGTCGTAGAGCTCCATCTTATACCAGCGGGTCCACTTGCCGGCAATGCGAACCTTCACAAGCACGACAACGTAGGCGCCGTCAGGCGTATAGGAGTTCCACGAGGGCACGACCTGATCGAACGGCTTTCCCTGAACCATCTGCGGGGTCTCGACGACCCCCACCGCGGCGTCCTCGCCCTCGCGTGCCGGTACCTTGTCGCTGAACACGACACCCTTCGCGCTCTTGACGTAGGCCGCGCGAGAGAACGTGCATTTCTCGAACTGCTTGCCGCCGTACCACGAGAACAGCGTCGGCGCGGCCGAGCAGTTCGCATACACCGCCAGGGCCAGCAGCCCCGTTGCTACTAGACTTCCAAAGCGCATTTCGTCCTCCGATATCTTACCTACTGACTGCTTAGAGAGCGGCAGCCCGTCAACCTCCATCCGAAGGACTTGTTCGGGGAACGCCTATATTCCAGCAGCGATCATGCGGGCGGCGGCGGCGGGGTCGTCGGCTTTGATGATCGGGCGACCGATGACCAGGTAGTCCGCGCCCTTTGCAACCGCCTCGGAGGGGGTCATCACGCGCTTTTGGTCACCGATGTCCGCGCCGGCCGGTCGGACGCCGGGAGTGACGATCAGGAAGCTGGGGCCGCACGCCTCGCGGATAAGCTCGATCTCATGCGGAGACGAGACGACGCCGTCGAGTCCCGCCTGCTGGGCGAGCCGCGCGAGGTGGACGACCTGGTCCGCGACCGTGCCGGGCACGCGCATTTCATCGGAGAGCACAGTCTGGTCGATGCTCGTGAGCACCGTCACGCCGATCACCAGCGGGCACGGCTTCCCTGTCTTGGCCGATTCCTCGACCGCCGCGTCCTTGGCTGCCTTCATCATCGCGGCCCCGCCCGCGCAGTGCACATTGAACATCCACACCCCTAACCGAACTGCCGCTCGAGATGCGCCCGCGACTGTGTTGGGGATGTCGTGGAACTTGCAGTCGTAGAAGATGCGGCCCGCGCCGGCCTTGGTTATCTTCTCGAATATGCCGAGCCCGGCGGAATTCACCAACTCCAGCCCGACCTTGAACGCGCCCACATCGTCCTTGAGGGCCGTAACCAGATCGACCGCCTTGTCCGCGGTATCAACGTCGAGGGGGAGGATGATCTTGTCTTTGCTCAAATGTGTGCTCCTTGGGGGCTGTTTTTGACGCGAAAGCCCGAAAGATAGAAAACGAAAATGTACTTGTGCGGTCAGCTCACCGTCCCCACGATCTCGTTCACGTCCGATATCTTCATCTTTGCCAGGTAGTCGGCGATGCCGTCGATGATCTCGACCGCGGCCATCGGGTTGACGAAGTTGCCGGTGCCGACGGCGATGGCGTCCGCGCCGGCGAGCATGAATTCGATCGCGTCCATCGCGGTGAGTATGCCGCCCATGCCGATGATCGGGACGTCAAGTGCCTGCGCGACCTGGTAGACCATCCGCAGCGCCACCGGCTTGACCGCCGGGCCACTCAGCCCGCCGGTGATGTTGGCGAGCTTGAACTTGCGCTTCCAGGGGTCGATGGCGGTGCCGAGCAGGGTGTTGATCAGCGAGAGCGCGTCGGAGCCGGCCTCGACCGCGGCCTGCGCGATGCCCACGACGTCGGTGACGTTGGGCGAGAGCTTGGTGATGAGCGTGAGGTCCGTATTGTCGCGCACCGCGCGTACGACCTCGGCCGTGCCCTCGGGAGTTGTGCCGAAGACCAGGCAGCCCTGCTTGACGTTCGGGCAGCTCACGTTGATTTCCAGCCCCGCGATACCCTCCACCTTGTCCAGCCGTGCGGCGAGTTCGGCGTATTCCTCGAGCGAGTGGCCGACGATGTTGACGATCACCGGCACGTCGAAGCCGCGCAGGAACGGAATCTTCTCGTTGATGAGTGAGTCGATCCCGTCGTTCTGCAGGCCGATGGCATTGAGCATTCCGGACGGCGTCTCGACCGTGCGTGGGTAGGGATTGCCCTGCCAGGGCTCCAGCGAGGTTCCCTTCACCGTGATCGCGCCGAGCTTCGAGAGATCATAGAACTCCGCCATCTCCTGCCCGAACCCGAACGTGCCCGACCCCACCGTCACCGGGTTCTTCATCTCGATATGGCCGATCTTCACCGCGAGGCTCACAGGTGTCTCGGGATTTGAACGCGGTGGAAATCCCGAAATGCTTGGGTTGCGGTCTACTCCCATACTATATCCTCCGCGTTGAACACCGGGCCGTCTTTGCACACTCTCTCATAGTGCCAGTCCGCGCCACTCTCGGCTCGTCTGACTTTCTGCACGCAGCCCATGCACACGCCGATGCCGCAGGCCATGTTGTTTTCGAGCGATACCTGGCAGCTCGACACTTTCGCCTCGCGGCATATCCTGGCGACTTCTCTCATCATCGGATGCGGCCCACACGAGTACACTCGCACGTCACTTCCTATTCCCTCGCGAAGGCGTTTCTCCAGGTGCTGGGTGACGAACCCGCGGTGGCCGTAGGAGCCGTCGTCGGTGGTGACGTCGACCTCGACGCCGTGTGAGCGGAACTCGGCCTCGCAGAGCACGGCGTTCTTGGTGCGGCCGCCGGTCATCACGGTGACGCTCTCGCAGCCCCACTTCGCGCACAGCGCATCGCAGAGGAAGTGCAGCGGCGCGGCCCCGCAGCCACCGGCGACGACGATATGGGTCGCGGGCGCATCGCCAAGGTCGAACCCTCGTCCAAGCGGCCCGACCACGCTCACCTTCTCGCCGGCAGGAATGTGCTTGAGCAGTTCGGTCCCCCGCCCGACGACGACGTAGAGCAGAGAGAAGATGCCGTTCGCGGGATCGACCGCGTGCACCGAGAACGGCCGGCGCAAGAGCGGGTCCATTGTCCTGGAGACCTGAACATTAAGAAACTGCCCCGCGATGGCCTCTCGCGCGATCTCAGGCCCGATGAGCCGGGTGCGGAACACCTCCGGCGATATCTCTGTCTGATCGATTATCTCGCAGTCATAGACGGATTTCATACTGCATGGATAGTTTCCCACTCGTGCGCGAAAGTCCTGCCCTTCGACAAGCTCAACCGTTGGGCGCAACCACCAGTTCTTTCCTGCTCAAAACGGCGTGCTAAATCGCCTGCCGGGGCTGCTTCTTTGGTCTGGGCTTCTTGCCTGTGCGGTCGGCGAGTTCCCGGGCGCACTGGCGCAGCGCACGCTTGATGTGCTCCTCATCGCTCACGTCGCGCGCAAATAGCACCATCACCCTCGCGCCCAGGTAGTAAGCCGAACACGCCCGGTAGCGCACCGGAAACTTCGACCCGTCCTTGCGAACGTGCTCGTGCTCTACATCGACCCACTCGCCGTTGATCACCCGCTCTATGGTCTGGGCCACCTTAGGCAGCTCCTCCACCGGGTGCAGGTCGCTGGCCTTAAGCCTTGCCATCTCCTCGATGGTGCGGCCGTGCATATCCGCGGCGGCGTAGTTTGCCTCGAGAATGCGTCCCTCCAGGCCGGGCTGCAGGACCATGATTCCCTCGTCTGAGTTCTCAAAAAGAGTGCGGAAAAGATGCTCATATTCCTCGAGCGGGTCCATCGTCACTTCTCCAAGCTCGATTGCCAATTGATCCATTTGCATGATGACACCGTCCTGCGCAATTTGTGGCTTCCATATTAAGGATACCCAGCCAGAGCCTCCCGGCGTCCGGCAAGCCCGCGACCTGTCCGTTGTGCAAGGCAAATGCAAGCTGGAATTACGCCGGAATTCCTTCGGATGCAGCCTGCCTGTAAACCCGTTCCCCTATACTTCAAGCTGTTGAAGCTGGAGAGTGCACTTCTGCTCGTCCTCTGGCCGTTCGCGCCATTGGCGCGAACGGCCCCATTTTCCAGAGCAGGCCACGTGCAGTCCCGGCCAAGCACACCAAGAGGTCCGGAAGGGAGAAGAGAAATGAAACTGAGCAAGATTGCAGGACTGTCAGCCCTTGCGCTGATCCTCGCCGGCTCCGCCTTTGCCGGCACGATCACCCTGTGGGACTACAACGGCGGGTCGCTGAACCCGTCTATCGGATCTGGCTCCATGGCCGTGCGAAATCTGCCGGGCAGCCCGAGCAAATGGGATACCGACCTCGGCGACTACGATCTGACCCGCACCGAGAACGACAGCTCCGACCCCGCCCCGATCCGCAACGCCGGCACGCCTCTGCAGGCAAGAGGCTACAGGGCCGAATGGGGCAAGGTCACGGAGACGTCGGGCTGCTGGAATCTCACCGATCCTCCGGGGACGCAGGCCGTCATCTGGAACACGTCCACCGCGAACAAGAGCAACATCCACGTCCGCATGGACGTGCGGGTCAAGAGCTACGACCCCAAATACTTCCAGATCCAGTACACGACCAACGGGACGACGTGGGTCACCTATCCCCAGTGGTTCGAGTGCCGCATCCCGCAGGAGCAAGCCAGTTGGTTCAACCACTGCGAGATCGACCTGAGCGGCATTCCCGCGGTCAACAATAACCCGAACTTCGCCTTCGCGTTCGTTATGGCCTACGGCCCCGGCAAGTCCGCCTATGAGCCGTCCTGGGTCAACCCAGGCGCTTGGCCCATCGCCGGCCAGTATCCGAGATACGCATTCGATATGGTGGAGGTCTACTCGGGGACGTCCTCGATCACGGACAGCACACCACCGACGATCAAGGCAGTCTACGTGACGCGGCCACTGCCGGATCAGGCCCCCGTGGAGGGCAACGTCCATGTGCAGGTGTCCGCGACGGACAACGCCGTAGTCAGCTCCGTGCTCGCCAACGGCGTGTCACTCAGCCGGACAGGGCTCTACACGTGGGATGGCAACGTCCCCGGCTCGGGTTCGACCGTCGTCAACGTGGTCGCCTCCGACGAGGCCGGCCATACTGCGACCGCCACAAAGACCGGCTTCACGCCCACCGTAACCCTCAATGGTCTGCACGTCAACTATGACGAGTGGGGCGGGCTTCAGGCGCTGCCGATGCTGTCGAAAGTGTGCTACTGGTGGCCGATCAAGGTCTACGGCATGGTTTCCACAGTTGACTCCAACTACTTCGACCTGCAGGACGCGGCCGGCAACCCGCCGGTCAGGATATTCGCGCCAGGTTACGCCCTTGCCGACGGCGACTTTGCTTCGGCCAGCGGCATACTGACTCAGTCCATCGATCCGTATTCGTGGATCACGAGCCACGCAGCGCTCGTGGAGAAGCGCAACTAGAACTCAAGACGTGGCAGGCAAAGCCTGCCCGGGGATAGGCGGCGTAAGACGCCGCCACTTATCACTATTCTGGGAGGAGTAAAGGATGAAGAATGCTATAGCAGTTGTGGGAGTGGCGATACTGGCGCTGGTAGTTTCCAGCTCCGCTTTCGCCGGCACCGTGGCCCTGTGGGACTACAACACGGGCACATTCGCTCCGAGCATGGGCTCTGGCTCCATGGTCACCGGCGGTCACGTCGCGTTCGACAAGTGGGACACGGACCTCGGAGACTTCGGCGGACTCTATCCGGACGGTTCAACCGCCGGCAAGGTCGTCAACGGCATGGCGGAGAACAACAGCACCGACCCGATGCCGATCACCAATCCGGGCACGGCCATCGCGTCCCGCGGTCTCAGGGACACCTACAAGAACTGGCTCACCACTGATGCGCCCGGTTACAACTACGTCGGCTGGAAGGTCTCAACAGAGGGCATCGCGACCGACGACATCAAGATCGCCCTTGACGTTCGCCTCAAGGCCTACGACGCGCGGTACTACCAGCTCATGTACACCACTGATGGAATTACCTGGAACTACTCGCCGGTCTGGCAGGGGATCGACGCCGGCGGCGACCTCACCCTCTGGAACAACGTGAGTTGGGACCTGACCGGCCTCGGCGTCGCCGGCAAGAAGGACTTCGCCTTCAGATTCATCGAGGCCTACGGCCCCGGCCAGAGTTCCTACGAACCGGCTTGGTCGGGCATCGCCATGAAGAGCGGCGTGTATGCATTCGACATGGTCGAGGTCTACTCCGGCACGAGCGATGTGACAAGGGTTGCGTCGCCGTTCGGTCCGGCCCCGGGCGTGCCTGAGCCCGGCAGCATCCTGGCGCTGTGCTCCGGACTGGTCGGACTTCTCGGTTTCGCTCGCAAGCGAACCCGCTAACCCCGGGATAAGTCCGGACAGATAATGCTGGCTGTGGCTCTCAATGGCGAGGGCCACAGCCGACCATTTGCTAGTGGAGGTTACACGGATGAGACAACGCAGCGCGTTCACTCTGATCGAGCTTCTTGTTGTGATTGCGATAATCGCGATCCTGGCCTCGATCCTGTTTCCAGTGTTCGGCAGAGCCAAAGAGCAAGGCAAGCAGACTTCGTGTTGCTCGAACATGAAGCAGGTCGGGATGGCGTTCCAGCTGTATCTGCAGAACTACGATGACCGCTTCATCGAGGGCGACCCCTGGGGCAAGACAGCCTGGAACTTCGTCATCAACGCCTACTCCGGCTCCCGCAAGCCCGCGAACTGGAACGACCCCGGCAGGGGCAACTTCTTCGTGTGCCCCAGCCAGCCGGCCTTGCACTACATCACGGGCAACAAGAAGGCCATGATCGACTACTACCGCCTCGGCCAGGTTTGGGGGCTGACTCCAACCGTCGACCGCGACCGTAAGCCCGCCTACGCGTTCTGGGCAAGCTACTCGATCAATGAGAACATTCTGATGCGCTGGCCCGTGCTGTCCGCGTGGCGCTATCCCACGCGGTCCTACTTCCTCCTCGAGGGCAGCGATATGGAGACCAGCCCGGGCAGTTGCGACCACTGGGTCACGAACGGCCGGCTGCCGCATAACGACGGCATGAACATCGCCTACCTCGACGCGCACGTGAAGTGGACCAAGTGCGTATACGACACCCACGGCTCATCCAATACCAGTGAATGGTCGTGGAGCGTGCCCGTGAACGAGCAGACTGGTCCGTGGACAGCCACCGGACAGCCGGACATCACAAGCCCATAGGCGGAAAGGAATCCACATGCGCCGACTCAACAACAAAGCTCTCCGCGCCCTGTTCGCGCTGATGCTGCTTACCCTTGCAGCCCAGGCGTTCGCGCAAGCGCCGGCTGTGTCGCCGAGCGCTGATACCTACAAGCCGACCGCGTCGCCGGATCGAATCGTGCTGACTTGGTCCGACGACCCTGCAACGACTCAGTCCGTATCGTGGCGTACCGACACCAGCGTCGATAAGGCCGTGGCGCAGATTGCGGTCGCGACGCCGGGTCCGTCGGTCGAGAGTCAGGCCAGGACCGTGATTGCCACCACCAGCGCCCTCGCCACCAAGCTCTGGTCCGCGAACTACCACACGGTCCGCTTCGCTAACCTCACGCCCGGCACGGTCTACGCCTATCGCGTGGGCGATAGCACGCGCTGGAGCGAGTGGTTCCAATTCCGCACGGCCGATAGCAAGCCCGAGCCGTTCTCATTCATCTACTTCGGCGACGTGCAGTACGGCATGCTCTCCGTGTGGTCCAGGATCATCAGAGACTCGTTCAGGACAGCCCCGGACGCGAGGTTCATGGCGTTCGGAGGCGATCTGGTAACCGACGGAACCGACGATTCGCTGTGGGGCGAGCTCTTTGCCGCCGGCGGCTGGCTCTACGCTACGGTTCCTACCATCCCCGTGCCCGGCAATCACGAATACCACGACGGCGACATCGATCGCGCCGGCCTCACGAAGCACTGGGCCGCGCAGTTTACCCTTCCAGCCAACGGGCCTGACGGGCTCAAAGGCGACGCGTACTACTTCGACTACCAGGGTGTTAGGGTGGTCTCGCTCGACTCCATGTCGTATCTGCTCAAGGAACAAGCCGATTGGCTGGACAAGACGCTTACGAACAACCCGAATCGGTGGAGCGTGGTGATCTTCCACCACCCCTTCTTCTCGCTGGCCAAGGGCCGCGACAACGCCGACGTTCGCAACGCGTGGAAGCCGATCGTGGACAAGCACAAGGTAGATCTTGTGCTCAACGGCCACGACCATAGCTACGGCCGCAGCGCCCTGACGGACTCGACCGTCTACGTGACCTCGACATCCGGCGCGAAGATGTACAAGCTGGACAAGGTGGATTGGCCGAAGCGCAAGGCGCAGGACACGCAGTTCTACGTGGTTGTCAGCATCGACGGCGACAAGCTTGCGTTCCGGGCGCGCACCGCCACCGGCGAGCTCTACGATTCCTTCGACCTGATCAAGCAGCCGGGCAAACCCAACCTGCTGGTTGAGACGCGCTAGCCTGCGAATACAGCCGCATTCGGTTGTAGGAGCCGTCTCCAGACGGCGATCTGCGAGCGTGACGCCAGTGGATTCGCGGTCTGGAGACCCCTCCTACACCGCTTCTGCTAGCCATGGGCTACCACATATCAGTGGACTTGTTGACCCTCAGGACCGGGCCGGTTGCCTCGCGGCCGACGACGCCCTGCACGGTCACGAATGCGCCGTCCGTTGGGGGCGTGACGCCATACAGCTGAACCGTGATGGGGGAGCGCGAGCCGTCAAGCAGCGAGAACGTAGTGGGGATCAAAGGATTGATGGCAACCGTCCCGCACATTCTCACCAGCAGCCCTTGCGCAAGCGGCAGCCCCGCCGATTGGCCGGTAATCCCCAGGGGCGTCGGGCTGCTGATAGTCCCTGCGTTCCAAGTCAGTGCGTTACTGAGGTACCTTTCGCCCGCCAGCGTCTTCAGCTTGCCGTAGACGACGGCGTTCGCGTTCTCGGGCAGCAGATAGGCCGGGCCGTTGGGAATGACACGGATTCCGCCGGCGCGGTTCGCGTCCTCGACGTAAAATGACGTGCTGAACGCCCGTGTGACGGCTGATCTTCCCCGCAGAGCGACGACCACGCCATCCGCCAACTGTTTCGCTGCTGCCGCGGTCGCGACGTTGGTCGCGTCGTCAAACGACAAAACGGCCGGGCTCGACGTGATTGAGCCGCACGAGTTGGTGATAACGCAGTTGTAGACGCCGGGATTGGCGGCGGTGTAAGACGTCGACGTAGCGCCGGTGATGTTCACCCCGTTGAAGCGCCACTGGTAGGACAGAGACGGGCCGTTGGCGGCCAGCGTAAACGTGGCCGTGCTTCCGAAGTGCACGGTCTGGCTTATCGGCTGGGTCTTCATCGACGGCGCCGTGCTTACCGAAACCGTCACCGAGTTGCTGGTGGCCGACCCGAACGAATTCGTAGCCACGCAATCGTACGTGCCGGAAGTCGGAGCCGCATAGGAAGTGGATGTCGCGCCGCTGATGTTGTCGCCGTTCAGTCGCCATTGATAGGTCGGCGCCGGCGCGCCGGTAGCCGCTATTGTCAGCGTGATCGGCGCTCCGGAGCAGTTGCCGCCGCCTACCGGCTGCGTGGTTATCGTCGGTTTCTGTCCGCCCATGGCCTGCCAGTCCTCGGCGTTCCCGTTGAAGACGTCGAGGTCCACGGGGTGCCACTGAATGCCCGGGCACGTGTTGTCGTACCAATCGTACTGCTTGATGGTGTTGCGAGGCCACTTCAGCACCGGATGGGTCGGGTCAGGGTTGAAGTCAGGGCAGGCGAGGTTGAGCGGATAGCCGGCGCTGATCACCCGAGACCAGTTCCAGGCGTTGATCTGTCCCTGGTTGAGGTAGATCAGAGGCTTGACGCCGGTCACTGCATAGCACTCGTTCAGCCACTCCAGGCACCAGCCGACCGGATCGGCAGGGTCTGTCTCCGGCTCGTAGTCGCACATAAGGACTTCGCCGGCCTGCAGAGGACAGACGACCGAGAGGAAGTAGTCGGCTTCGCTCTTGCCGCTGTTATGGAGGTCGGGACGGCAGTAATGGTAGTAGCCTCTGAGAATGCCCGCGTTACGCGAACCGTTTCGACTACCGGCGAAATAAGGATCCGTGAAGCCGGTACCCTCGGTTGCTTTCATAAGGGCGAAGCTCTTGGCCGACATGAGGCTTGTCCAGTTGATGGCGCCTTGGTGACCGCTTATATCGACGCCGTACAAGTAGGCGGAGCAAGTCGTTGGCAGGAGGCAAGCCAAGAGCAGGATGACGACAGAACATACAGCTTTCATAATTCCCCACTTCACAGCCGCTGCCTGTCCCGGAACGCAACGGGGTCAATCGGATTATACCATGTGGCAAGGTGTCTGCGAGCCGCGCGAGGCACAAACCGGTAGTATTGCTGGGTAGATGGCCGGTGAAGCAAGGCCGGAGCTGGGGTGCTCCGGCCTCACTTGATCGATCCAGTACGGGCTACTGGCCCATGCCCATCCCCATGCCTTCCATCTTCTTGCCGCCGAGCATGATCGACAGCGATGTCTTGGTTTGGATTCGGGGCAGTGGCTGCGCCTTGTCCAGAGCGGCGCCAGGGCCGTAGCCATACATGCTGAACATGGCCATATCAGCGTCCTTGAAGATTCCGACGGGCACGGTAACCTTCGTCTGGTCGCCCTTCATGAACACGGTTTCCTCGACGTACTTGCGAACTTCGGCCATCTGCGGGAAGCCGAGATCGCCTACGAGGCCGTCCTTGAACACCTCCGATGAGCTCCACATGATGATCGTGTTCTTGCCTTCCATGCCGACGATGGACGCATAGAGCCCGAGCGCGTTAGGGATCTGCTTCCACTCGAACGGAATGAAACTCGTAAGATCGATCTTGCCGGCTAAGTCCGGGCTGGAGACGTCGATGGGCGCGAGGAAGTTGACGTTGTCCGGGGCGTCGATGCTGACGTTGCCTGTGTAGTTGGTCGTCAACGAATAGCTGCCCACGAGCGACGCATCGGCTGCTATCTCTCCCGGCTGCTTCTCGGTGGGCCAGTAGCCGGTGGTCCAGTTGGGCTTGTAGAAGTAGGACTGGGCCGCCTGCGCGCGTTCGGCCTGCTTCTTCATCCCGGCCTTCTGCTCATCGGTGAGTTCCGCCCACTTGATGACCTTGGGTTGGCCCGGCTTGACGGTCTCGGACGAGCCCCAGTATATCTTTATGGTGAATTCCGGATTGGACTCGGGCGAGAATGCCGCGTTTCCGGCTGCGCTCGCAGCGTCTTCGCCCGGCTTGGGACGGTAGAGCTCGAGGTCGAGCTTGTTGCCCTGCTTCAGTCCCGCGGGCGGGGTGACATACGCGAACGCGTCGGAGGGCGCGATCGATGGCGACCAGAGGCGGATGTTGAGCACCCGCGTGGGCTCGCCGGACATCATTCCCATCATTCCCGCGTTCGGCATCTTCATCCCCGGAGGCATTTTCATGCCTGCCGGCATCTTCGGCATCTTGGGCATCGCGGGCATGCCCGCCATCCTCATGACCTTGGTCTCGGCCTGAATGGCCAGAAATGCCTGGTCCTGTTCGGCAAAGACGACCGACGCTGCGAAGAGCAGCAGGCCGGCGAGAGCGAGTCTTCTCATCTCAATACCTCCTCGTTGCGTGGATATGCTATACGGAGGAGGATGGGTGTGTCAAGAAGAGGATGCGAACGGCTCTTGCCGGTCGGGCGCAACGCCCGTCTACAGAAGCTCGGCGATGATTCCGACCGCCGAACCTCGCAGCGCTGCCTTCACAGCGAGCACGATAAGCCGCTTGCACACTGCCCGCCCGATCTCCTGGGAGACGAGACTCGCGCCAGCATCCTGCTCGGCCGCGAGCGCCGGCATGGTCCGCCTAGCCGGATCGGCGGCAATATCGCCGACGCTGGCGATCACGTCGCCTTCAGTCAGCAATCTGGCGTCATAACGAAGCACGATCGTGCCTGTCAGCGTGCTGGCTTTCGCGTGCAGAATCCCATCCTGGCAGCGCATCAGCAACTCGAGGCATCCGGCGGCCTCCTGGTCGTTCTTGAGGCCAGGCACCATCAACCTCACGCGTCCGGGCACGGAGTGACAACATACTACATTCGCGCGCGCCATCACGGCGCTGTCGTTTGATTTGGCTTGCATAGTTCATGCTGATTATCAGGCATGAACCTTACACGCACCTTACAGCGCCGCTAACCTTCCGGTACATCGGGCGTGACCCGCCGCGCCGGGTTGTTCCAGTGCATGAACATGCTGTACGAATACCACAGCAGCGTGTACCACGGCGCTGGGGCGCGCTTGCCGCCGATCAGCGACCTGCTCAGCGACAGCCCGAGCAGCCCCAGGGGGATGAGCACCTTGAGGTCGAACAATCCGGTGGTCAACCGGCTGACGTCGAGGTTGAGCCGCGCAAACGAGCCAATGATCCACTGCGCCGCTTCCGAGGGACGCAGCAGAGAAACCAGTTCGTCGCTGTCGGCAGCGTTTAGATCCGTGCCGATGATCCTGGCGGCGCGCCCCAGCTCGATCAGTTGCCCGACGTCGATCATGTCCGGATCATACTCGAGCAGAACCCCGCCCGTGAGAGGATTGACGGACATCGATTTCACGCCGTCGATAAGCTCCACGACCCCCCTGACCTGAGATATCACTTCCTCGGTTCTGTGCTCACGTGGCAATCTGACTCGGATGCGACCGGGCACGTATGATTCCACTGTGGCCTGAAGCCCGTCTACGGCAATCATCACACGCTCTGCTCCGCCGTCTCCTGCGACTCCGCGGCGTGTCTCGCGCCTCGCGCCATTTTGGGGTGCCGAGTCGCCTGCTCTTCTTCCTGCATCTTCTCGGATTCAGCCATTGCCGGAGCCGACGACTCCATCTCGTGCTTTGCCTCGGCATACAGGTCCTGGAACTGCTCACCCATCTCCGCCACGGACTCCTTCGCCCGGTCCCGTACGGTGATGAAGCCCTTCATCGCAGTCTTGATCGCGGGCCTTGCAGCCTTGATCAGCTTGGGACCCGCGGACACTGCCGCCACGCCAACACCAACCAGCAGCGCCAATCCAAGCCCTCGCTCCGACAGATCCTCCACAACTCCCATCGCAGACTCCTTTCGTTTGGCTGCCGCCGTGCACGCCGCGCAGCCGGAAATGCGGATTCGCGAATCTCTGTAGACTGTCAGTTACCCAGGCCGTCGGGCCTGAAAACCTTACACGTTTCCTACACGACCCCGTTCCCGCGGCCCGCGATCAGCGGCCTCAAGCTGTTGAGCGCTGCAGCGACCGTACTTCCATTGTTGATGAAGGTTGCGGCCGCGGGCCCGACCAGGCCGCTCGCCGCAAGCGCGATTCCCGAGGCGTTGGGCACTGCCACGACGCCGAAGTTCTGCTTCACGAGCCGCAGGGCGGACCTGGCAATGGCGAACCCCTCGACAAGCAGGTTCAAATCGTCCCTGAGAAGCAGGACCCCGGCAGCCTCCTTCGCGGCGTCGGTGGCGTGCGCGGGCGCGATGGACACATCCGCTTGTGAGAGCGCGAGCGAGTCGTTAATGCCGTCGCCGATGAACGCTACCGTCCGACCCTCCTTCTGCAGGCGCTGCACTATCCGAGACTTCTCCTGCGGGAGCAGCTCCGAGTGCCATTCGTCGATACCCAGCGTCCGGGCGACGGCTGCGGCCGCGCTGTCGCGGTCCCCGGTGAGCATCACCAGCTTCTTGATGCCAAGCGATCTAAGCCCGTCGATCACATCCGCGCACTCCGGCCTCTCCGCGTCCGCCAGACCGATCACGGCCACGAGTCTGCCGTCCACCGCGAGATAGAGCGGGGAAACGGAGCTGGCCTTCATGCGGGCGACGATCTCGCGCGCCTTGCTCAGATCGATGGATTCGTCGTTCATCAGCGGCTCGCTGCCCGCCGCGACCCGTTGGCCGTTTGCCACCGCTCGGACTCCCATCCCCACGCTCAGCCGCGCTTCCACTCTGCCCGAGACGCGAACGCCGCGCAGCGCTGCTTCGGCCAGCACGGCGGACGCAACGGGGTGGTTTTGTCCCTGCTCGAGGAGGGCGGCGAACCGGAGCGCCGATTTGACCGTGCGGCGTCGGTCAACCAGCGCGACCTCGGTCACGACAGGCGTGCCGGTCGTCAGGGTGCCGGTCTTGTCGAACACGACCGTGTCCGCGGTGGCGAGCTTTTCCATCGCCTTGCCGCCCTTGATCGCGACTCCGTTGCGTGCGGCGTGGGCCATAAAGGACAGTATAGCGGTAGGAGCCGCGACTCGCACTCCGGTGCCGAAGTCTATGATGATCACCGAAAGCGCCCGCGAGAGGCTGCGGGCCCACGTGTACACCGCGCCGGCGAGCAGGAACGTGGGAATGACCAGCCGGTCGGCGAGCCTCGCGGCGTAGTCCTCCACTCTGGTTTCCCGCAGCGGCGCTTCCTGGAGCATCTTGACTATCCGGCCGATCCGTGTGTCCAGGCCCACCGATTCGGCCTTGACGATCAGCTCTCCGTCCACCGCGATCGTCCCTGCGTAGACCTTGCTGCCGGGTCCCGTCTCCACCAGTGCGGACTCTCCGGTAAGGCTGGATTGGTCGATCGCCGCTCGGCCGCAGACCACCGTCCCGTCCACCGGCGCGGCGTCACCCGACCTAACCACGACCTCCATGCCCGGCGCGAGCCGATCGAGCGGCAGTTCCAGCGTTCCGCAGCCCCTGATGACGGTGACGACTTGGACTCGCACGGCCAGCATCTCCGAGATCGCGCTCTGCGACTTTCGTGCGGTCTGCTCGCGGATGTACTCTCCGACGCTGATCAGCCACGACATGAACGCGCAAGTGGGTAGGTTGCGCTGGATGCCCATGATGGAGAGTGCCGTCGCATCGAGGAAATCGACGCCCAGCCGCCGCTCGCGCCTCAGCGTGGACAGCGCCCTGCCGAACACCGGCGCCGCCGCGGCCGCGACCAGCCCGTACACCGGAGCGACCGGTATGAGCCGCCTGGCAACGGAGAAGACGAGCGCTGCGCTGGGAACGACTAGCGACGCAAACCTGCGCAGGAATCCCAACACCTTGTTCTCGCGCGGCGGCAGCGCGCCCCGTCCGGCTTCGCTGACCCGGACCCTATCGCCGACCTGCTCGAACCGCAGGCCCGCAAGATGCTTCTCCGGCACGAACGTGCGGATTGCAGCGGTGTCGTAGTTGACCACCACGCTCGCGGATGTGTGGTTGGCCCGGGCAGAGAGAACGCCCTTCGTCGCGGACAGGCGGGTGGCAACGGCCTCGGCCGCTTCGGGCTTGCCACGGATTGCAGGCACCCGCAGCCTGACCCGTCCCGGAATGGCGTGGACCACCTCGAACGCCCCGCAGCCCCCAATCGGACCTGCAAGCAGCGCGGCACTCTCCTGCATCACGACCCCCTGTAGGTGGGAGGAGTGGGAAAGTGGTTTTTACCCCGTCCGCGCCCGCGCCAAAACGACTCCGCGGCGTAGCCCTGGAGTGAACAGCCCTCGTTTTGAGGTGGTAGTCCTCGAAATGGGACGTCCTCGCCGTCACTTCTCCACTATCGCCGGAACCGCGAATGTGTCCCCCCGCTGGACGTCGTAGATCGTGAAGGAGTCCCCCGCGGCGAACTTGGCGGGGTCGGTGACGTGGATCGTGCGCTGGTCGTCATCGATGTCGATAATCGTGGAGGCGGCGCCGGTGCGGTCGTTGACGATCTGCTTGCCACGATAGTAACCGCTGGCCTTTCGGCCGACTATGATCGCGCGCGGCAGCGGCACGACGTTTGCAATGGCGTCCGGCGCGCTCGGCTTCGCATCGCCGACCATCCCGCGGCCGATGGCAAAGTCGCCGTCGAGCGTCACGACCTTGCCCTCGATCGACTTCACTCGATACGGCGAGGAATGCGAGTAGCTCCCGCGCGACAGGTAGATAATCGACTCCGTGGGCGACTCGACACTGCCGTCGAGCGTCAGCTTCGCGGTCTTGCAGTCTACGTCGATGACCCTGCCCGCGAACTCGGCTTTCGACGATGAGATCGGGCCGAGCACCGTCCCGCCGACGAGCACCGCGCGGTCTATCTTGCCGCTGGCCACGCGCAGGAACCCGAACCGGCCATCGAACTTGATCTTGCCGGCCGCTGTCCCAAACACCACGAGCGACGGCGACGTGCTGCTGAACACGTAGTCGGTCGAGGTCGCGGCCCTGATCTCGACTCCGATCACGTCGCCGCCCTCGCACTCCAGCCGCTTCGCCGACAGCACCGCCGGGGACGACTCCGAGGCATCGACGATCGAAACGAACGCGCTTGCCAGGTCCGCGCCCTTTCTTCTGAGAATCGCGTAATCCGCCTGCTGGGCGCTCGGCGATATGCCGGGCGCATGCGCCGTGACCAGCTCGCAGCCGGGCTCGGGCAGCAGGGTCAGGGACACGGTGTCCCGGGAATCCGGGCTCACAGCCCAGGTCGCCCTGCACTCGGGCTTGAGATCGCTCGCGCGGCGGACATCGCAGAGAAACCCGTAGCCGTTGCCGGGCGGCGGGTTCCAATACTCGGGCTGGTTGCCTCGATCGATCAGATAGCCAGCCGGGCCCAGGCGCTTGCCCCAGTCGTATTCGGGTCCGGCGAGGCTGCCCTTCTCCTGCACGGGTCCGAGTGTCGCGCCGGTAACCGCGCCGAGCTTGCCGAGGAAATGCCACATCAGATCGTGCTGGGCGCCGCCCACGACGCGGAATATGTCCACGAGATAGCTTCCCCCGCCGGGAACGTCGATCTGGGCAAGCGTGCGGCGATACGTCTTGACGCCCTCGGACGAATACGACGCCTCCGAAGACGCCTCGGTCGCCCGCACCGGCGTGCGATCGACGTAGAAATACGCGCTGCCACCTCCGCCAGGCTGCTGCAACTGGCTCTTCTCGTTGACGACCACGAGGTTGTGGCTCGCGGTTGCCTTGGACCAGCCGACCTGCACGTCCGCGCTTCCCAGTGCGTAGCCGAGGTCGTAGGTCAGCTCGCGGCCGAGCGCGAAGTAGTTGAGGTTGAGGTCGTCGAGATGGCCGTGATTGAGCGATGGCCCGTAGCGAAGCAGGGCCGCGCGGCCCTTTGCGCCCTCGCCCGACCGCAGGGTCACGATCCCCCGCCCGCCCAGAACAGCGTGGGGCTCGAAATCGACGCTCGCCGCCGATTTGCCTATTGGCTCGGCGTGCCACAGCAGCCAGTTCTTCCACCCGCTCGCGGCACGGCGCGTGGCGACATCGCCTTCGCACACGAACTCCCGCACGGCCGACCAGTAGTTGCGCGCGGCGTCGCTGGAGGCATGCGCGCAGCCGAACTCGCTGAGGATATAGGGCGTGTGCGCAAATCGCTGGATAGACGTGACGACGCCGGTGTCCGGGCCCCAGTCGCCGAAGCGCGGGGAGTGGCCGAAGCAATCAAGGTCGAAAAACGACGCGGAAAACGCTTTCCGCAGCTTCGGATGCGAATAGAGATCGACGCCGTTGGGATGCTCGGGCGTGCGGAGGTTGGCGAGCATGTCAGCCGTGTCGTTATACAGCGTCAGGCAGTGCTCGGAGTAGCCGGTCGAGGTCTCGTAGTACTGCCCGTCGCGGTCAAGGCAGTTGTCCAGGAAGTTGTAGATGCAGTAGGGACCGGATATCGCGCATTCGATCCAGGGCTTCTCGTCCAGCATCATCCCCGCCACAAGCGCCCCGCGGACGTAGTCGGCCTGGCCGTTGGTCAAGCCCATCTTGCCGGTCATCACCATGTCGTAGCAGTATTTGCCGCCGTCGCGAATGACGTCGTTTTCGACGTGCTCTCGAATCGAACCCTTCCCAGACGCGGACGGCGCGGCGAACTCGGGACTGTCATACAGCAGGTCCAGGGCGTCCACGAGATACGGCAGCACGCGCGCCACTTGGTACTGCGGGCGCTCGAGCCGGCCGGTGTTGTGCGCGCCGTCGGGGTAGTCGATGGAGCCGACGGTGGATGTGGGATACAGGTCCGCGAGCCTGTCGTACAGCACCGCGGCAGCGTGAGCATATTTCGAATCGCCCGTAATAGCATAGCTTGTGGCAAGCTGGGGCAGCGCGTGCAGGGTGATCTCCATCGAGGCGTAGGCGTTGTAGCACCCGACCAGATAATGGGTCTTGCCGGACTTCGGATCGCGCCAGCCCGTGCCGGTGTCCGGGTGATCGGCGTCGGGAAAGACGCGCTTGCACTTCGGGCAGGTTACCTTGCCGGGGTTGTCCAGCGACGCCATGCCCGCTCCCCACGTGGGCCAGCTCGCGCCGCACGTCGGGCAGCCCGAGAACCCATACGCAAACACCGACCCCACCGGCGGCACGGTCGCGCGAATCTGCTCGTCGCTCATCGCGACCCACTTATCCGCCGCCGCCCGCTGATCCGCCAGATACTTCGCCGCCCACTCGAACCGCTGCACGTTCTGCCTGCCCCGCTCGATATCAGCCGGCAACACGCTCACCCTCGGATGCACCCCCATCGCCACTATCCCCGCTACCACCATAAGCTTGATCATGCGGATATGATAGGCTAGCTGCGCCCCCCGGTCAAGGCCGCGCACCGAGCTATGTATGTTCACCACGACCGAGCCTCTCCGGAAAGAAAGAGCGCCCGCATCGCATGTGGGCGAGCCGGCCGGGGGAGGGATCGCGGCCGGCTCGCAGGCTATCAACCCGCTGTCGGAGGAGGCGGGGGTGGAGTCTGCTGGGTTGTCGGCGCCGATGACACCGGCTGCTGCGGCGGCGCGGGCTGCGGGCCGGGGTAAAGATGCGGCGGCCTGGATGGCTGCTCGGGCCTCGCGAACGCCTCATCCCAGTTGACCTTACCGGTGAACTGCATCATGGCAGCCAGCGTCAGAATGGCGCCGATGGTGATCGTCAGGCCGGTGTAGCCTTCGAAGAAGAACGCATACGCGAACAGCACCAGAAATATGAGCTGCCAGAACCCGGCAGTGCGCACAGCGAACCTCATGTTGACCGGCAGCCTTATATAGGTGATCGTCAGCAGCAGCGACACCGCCGACGCGATCAGAAATGCCGGGAACGGATACATGTGGTCCACCAGATACGAGAACAGCAGGTGGAAGCTGAAGAACGTCGCGGCCAGGAAGAGATAGTGCACGGGGTGCAGCTTCACCCCGCTGACCGTGCCCAGTATCAGCAGCACGGCGAAGAAGAACAGCAGCGATACCGGCGCGAACAGGCTGAGCCTGCTTGCCAGCGGACCGGGCTGCAGCGGCTGGGGCATGCTCACCCCGACCTTGGACCCGCTCACCAGATCGCCGTATTTCCACCGCAGCGTCCAGCCCTCGCCGACAGTCTTCTTGTCGGTGGGTGAGAGGCACTTCTCTGGGAAGTCGATGTCGCGGCAGTTGGTTGCGATGGTTGCGTCGAAGTCGCGCACGCTGGACATGCCCGAATCCTCTGTGAACTGATACTCCCATTTGTCGAGGCCCTGGGAGCCGTAGGCAAACTTGATCAGGACGCTCTGGCCGGGGTCGAGATCGATCGGGACCTCAAGGCCCTGGCTGAGGTCGCCTGACGGCGAGATGCGCCTGTCGCCGACGTAGATCTCCACGTTGTTGAACGCGACCTGGTTGGCCGGGAATGTGAATTTCACGTGGAAGGTCCGCTTGGCCGCGAGCTCGCTCGTGAGCACATACGAACCGGCAAACTTGACCTTGTAGGTGCTGTACCACAGCAGGCCCTTGCGGCGGGGGTCGCTGTCGATGGCAACGTTAAGCCGGCTCGATGAGAGTACGGCGGGATCGGTTCTCTTGACCGTGGTCATCACGGTCTTGCCCTTCTCGTTCTTAGTGGCGATCTGCTCGGTGTAGCTGCTCCACACGACCGGCGCGTGCTGGAGCTGCGCAGCGCCCCAGAGGTTCTCGACGGTCGAGCGGCCCGAGGTGAACTCCCCGTCGCCCGCGCCGTAGCCGAGAGTGTTGCGCGCCTCGCCGGTGCGGTAGGATGTGACTCCTCCCAGGATCATCCACCCAATGGATGCCAGGACGTAGATCACTACTACTACGGCAATACGTTTTGCATTCATGGCCCAAAGTCTCCCTTGCGATGAAGAAGATTCAGCCACCCTGCCAGCCCTCGGTCGCTATATACGGCAGGCGGGCGGGGAAGGTTCCTGAGTCCACGAGTTGGTAACGAACAGCCGGGCAAAAGGTTGCGGCAGCTTCGGGCCGGGTTAGCTCAGCATCGCGCGGTTAACGCAAGCAAACGAGATCGCGTAGATCCCAACATAGCCGATCAGCGTGACGTTGCCCATGAGGCGGGCGAAGACGGGGTTGCGGCGGCGGCGATACCACTCAAGCACGGAGATATATGCGCCAAGCGTGCCCAGCTTGACGATCACGAACGGCCAGATCCCGAGCCTCAGCACGGCCGCCATCACCGGGTTGACCTCGATAGCCCGACCGGTGGCGAGCCAGAACAGCGTGGTCAGCAAATCCGCTACGCCGACGGCGAGCACGACCGCGTTTACGGGCAGCATCTGCAGCGATTGGAGTCGTTTGGGCACATGATCCTCCGTGTGAGCCTGATTCCTATACTCAGGATAGCATGGTCGCATGTGATTTGCCACTGGTAATTCTGCGGGTTCGCGCCGCTTCGAAGCCTGGATTCTCCACTTGCGGGCCTCCAACTCCGTACAAAAGAAAACCCCCCGATCATCCCTGACCGGTGGGCCCGCAAATCAGAGCGGTTGAGCATCTACCACAACATTGAAAGGAGAAGAAAGGACTAACCCACGTTACTGGCGAGGACCGCCAATAACGCTCCGGGTCTACCGGCAATCGCAACCGGAGCTGGTGCGTTTGCCGGGCTTCGCGATATCATGCTTCCCGCTGCCCCGAAGTTCCAAACACCGCGCGCCCGCGTCGCCAGCCTTGTCGCTCTGAGCGCCAATGGAAAATCTCCTCGCCGCGCCGGCGTGACAGCAAAAAGGGCGAGGAAGGAGCATTCCCCGCCCGGGTGTAGATCGTTGTTGTATGATGCCTATCTGGGAGGCAGATCTCTATGCGTCGTTCGCGATCCTCGCGAATGACGCAGATCCCGTAAGGGCGTCATCCACGATCCTCGTGAATGACGCAGGGAGAAAGAGCGCCATTCGCGATCCTCGCGAATGACGCAGGGTTAGTCCTTGACCTCAACTTTCACCTTATGCTCCTCGGCGACTTCGGCCTTCGGCATGTGGACTTCCAGAATGCCGTTATGATACGTCGCTTTCACGTCTTCCGGCTTGACCACGGTGGGCAGGTCATACGAAACCCTGCAAAGACCATAGCGCTGCTGTCGGACGTGATAGATCTCTTCCGGCTTCTCCTCTTCGCTCTTGCGTTCGCCGGAGATTGTGATGCGGTCGTCGGTCACGTTGATATCAATGTCGTCCTTCTCGAGACCGGGAAGCGTTGCCGACAGGATCAGCTCCTTCTCCGTCTCCCTAAGGTCAACATCGGGCATGATCTCCAGCCGCGACTCAGGCATGAGCCATTGGCGCGCCCTCAGGAGCGGAAACGGCGATGTAAAGAAATCCCGGAACATCCTCTCCATGTCCCTGAAGGTGTTCCAGGGCTCGTACACCTCCATTTCCGGCCTTTCTCTTCTAGCTAGAGTCTTTTCGCGTGGCATTTCATTCACCTCGTTTCAGATCCGTAGTCTTTCTATTTCCTATTGTTTTATACCCCGAATCGGTAGAGCTCAAACACAATTCTTTATATCACTCGTGCTGCTTTACTTGATATCGCTCGACTCAAGTTAGCCTGCTACACAGAGCCTGCCGGCCTGGCGAAGGTCCATGAACGGCCGAGGTCGAAGTCACTCTTTGTGCAACCTCCGTCTCGCGCAGGCACAAAGGAGCGGAAACATGACCAGGATCGAAGAGATAGCTGAGAAACATCGCCGCTTGGGCGGCCTAATGGATAGCGAAGGCATCGAAGCCCTCGCGATCACCAATGTCGGCAACTTCGCGTGGCTGACCGCCGGCGCGAACAACTGGGTCGGCACGTCGAACGACGTGGGCGCGACCACGGCGGTCGTGACCCGCGACGGGCTGTATATCGTGTGCAACAACGTCGAGGCGCCGCGGATCAATCGCGAGGAAGTTGCCGGACTCGGCTTCGATATCCACACATTCCCCTGGTACGATGAGAAGCCGGCTGCTGTCATCAGCAAGATCGCAGGCGGTGGTCCGGTCGGCTCGGATATCCCGATGGCTGGCGCAAAGACGGTCTCCATCGACTCCTGCCGCCAGAGCCTGACCGAGCCGGAGATCGAGCGCTACAGGTGGCTGGGCGCGAACGCGGGGGAGTGCCTGTCGCTTGCGTGCCGCGAGATCGAGCCGGGCATGACCGAGTTCGAGATCGCCGCCGTGCTGGACAAGCACCTCTACGCGCGCGGGATAGTGCCGACGCTGACGCTGGTCGCGACCGACGAGCGCATCGGCAAGTATCGTCACCCGATCCCTACCGATCGCAAGCTGGAGCGCATGGCCATGCTGGTCACCGGGGCGCGGAAATGGGGTTTGATCATATCCGCCACGCGGCTGGTCCACTTCGGCCCGCTGTCGGAGGAACTCAGGCCCAGGCACGACGCGGTCGCCCGCGTCGATGCGGAGCTGATCGCCGCAACCAGGCCGGGTGCGCGAATGGGCGATATCTTCCGCAAGTGTATGGACGCTTACTCAGAGACCGGCTTCCCCGGCGAATGGAAGCTCCACCACCAGGGCGGCCCCACCGGCTACCGCGCCCGCGAGTTCCGAGTCACGGAGTCAACCGACGCGGTCGTCGTCGAGAATCAGGCCTTCGCCTGGAACCCCTCAATAACCGGCACGAAGTGCGAGGACACGATCGTCGCCACCACCACCGGGCCGGTCATCCTCTCGGAGACAGCCGACTGGCCGAAGGTGGATGTCGAGGTTGGTGGCGTGACGCTGGCAAGACCGGACATACTGGTCAGGTAGAGCGCCCGAACACGCCCTTCTCCGCATTCGCGTGCTCGGCTTCGAGGGCTTTGAGGACACTTGCCCACTCGCCGTCTTCGCGGTGCGAGGAATCGACGGCCGCGATCTCACGGTAGAGGCCCAGCGCGCGGGTGAGGTGCTCGATTGCCTCGGAATCGTCGCCGCGCGCGTGGGCAAGCGCGGCGCGCAGCCTTTCGACGTAGAACTCGCCCAGCCTGCCCATGCACAGCGCGTCGCGGGCCAGCCCCGGCAGCTCCTTCTCGCCGGATGCGCTGCGCATTCCCTTCTCGCCTGCCGCCACAGCCTGCCCGCTCAAGTCGGTCAGTTCCTCGAGAAGCTCCTCCGGGCCGTAGGCGTCCTCCGGCGAGCCCGACGCGATATACTCCGCGAGGTGAACGACCCTGTCGCCGGTTATCTGGGTCCACCAATCCAGCTTCCTGAACTCGGGTATGTTCTCAAGGTGCAGCATGTCCTCGATCGTCAGCAGACGCAGCTCGCCGTCGCCAAGAACCGAGCACAACTGCGGCCGCCACGTGCCGTCCCCGCCGAAGTAAAGCGAGAGCAGCTCCGGAATACGCGAGCCGGCCTGGAAACCGGACATTACCCGCACGTTGCGCACCAGCCACTTCGGCTGCCCCTGCCGCGCAAGCTGCTCGACGCCGGTCCCGCCCCACACGCTGTACCACACCAGGTCCCGCTGCCATTGATACTTGAAGAACGTATCGGAGGTCTGCGGCCACTCGTCCACGGACAGAGGATGCACGCAGAAGCCCTCGCAGCCGAGTTCGCCCAGGTTCGCCAGCGCGCTTTCGACGGTGTCGTACGAAAAGCTCGTCCAGGGCTGGAAGTTGGAGATCGAGAACTCCGCCACCACGTTCTCCGCGCCCACGGCTTCGACGGACCTGAGAAACGCAGGGTCGGGATTGCCGTCAACGAGGTGATCCCCCGAGTACTTCATCGAACAGCCGATCTTTCGCCCGCCTCGCCTGGTCACGGCGTCTGCATTGGGCTCTTCGCTCCCACAGATGAAGATCGCGGCGTCCGGCCGCGCGGCGTCGATCGCGTCCACGACCGCCTGATCGCCTCTGCTCAGAAACAAGCCCCTCAGATTCGTGTAGGTCTCGACCATCTCGCGGAGGTCGGCGCACAACCGCGACGCGTCGTCCGAGAGGTCGATGAACACGTACGGCGCGATGTTATAGTCCAGCGCGGTCTCGAAGACCCATTTCAGCATCTGCTGGTAGTCCGCGGGGCCATCAATGGGGCGGGCGTCGCCGAATACCACGGCGTTGAACCCGCAGCCGCCCATCGCGCGAAACATCTTCTGCCACACGCTCTTATCGTAGAACCACTTACTGTCAGGGTGTTGATTCCAACTCCAGAATGCTCGAAGCATCGGTAGTCCTCCGTGTCTGCTCAATATACCCTTTGCCCGTCGACGATGTCAATGACGGGAGGAACCAAGGGTTACCCGCGCGAAGCAAGTGGATAAGACATAGAAGGTGCTGGAGGACCTGCATGGCGGAAGACAAGAACACCTTACATATCGTTTGTTCGAGCAGCGACCCCACTGTCCGCTTCGCGGCTGAGGAGCTCGGCCGCTGCCTCGCTGTCGCCACAGGGCGCGAGGTGGACGACAGGTGCGCCTGCGACGACGTACCCGACATCCACGTCGAGCTGTGCAGCGATCTGGGCGTAGAGCCGCCGGAAGTCGCCGACCCGGACCTCGACGACGCAATAGATATCATGGTCAGAAACGGCGGCGGTTACGTCGCGGGCAACAACCCCCGCAGCGTGCTGCTCGCTGTGTACCGCTATCTTACGGAGCTGGGCTGCCGGTGGGTTCGTCCGGGCAGGGACGGAGAGTACATCCCGCACCTCGAGCAGTTGCCCGACGTTGAGATTCGCGAGACGCCGTCCTACCGACACCGAGGCATCTGCATCGAAGGCGCGGTCAGCGTCGAGCACGTGATCGATATGGTCGACTGGATGCCCAAGCTCGGCTTCAACGGCTACTTCATCCAGTTCCGCGAGGCCCACACGTTCTTCGACCGGTGGTACGCCCACGAGGGCAACCCACACATGAAGGGCGAGCACATATCCATCGACCAAGCGCGGCAGTTCACCGCCGAGGTCGTGGACGAGATAAAGAAACGCGACCTGCTCTATCACGGCGTGGGACACGGCTGGACCTGCGAGCCGTTCGGCATCAGCGGGCTTGGTTGGGAGCGAGACGATCGCGACCTGCCGGCGGAGGTAACGAAGTATCTCGCGGAGGTCAACGGCGAGCGCAAGCTCTGGCACGGAGTCGCCCTCAACACAAACCTGTGCTATGGCAACCCCGAGGTTCGGGAGATGGTGACTGACGAGATCGTCAACTACTCCGAAGCGCACCCCGAGATCGACATAATGCACTTCTGGCTGGCCGATGGCTCCAACAACCACTGCGAATGCGAGCTCTGCCGCGACACGATGCCCGCCGACTTCTACGTCCAGATGCTCAACGATCTGGACGCAAAGCTCACCAGGAAGGGCCTCAAGACCCGCATCGTGTTCCTGATCTACGTCGATCTGCTCTGGCCGCCGCAGCGCGAGAAGATCGCGAACCCGGACAGGTTCATACTCATGTTCGCGCCAATCACGCGCACGTATTCCGAGCCGTTCGCGACCGACGTGCCGATCCCCGAACCGCCGCCGTTCGAGCGCAATAAGCTCACGTTCCCGCGCAGCGTGGCCGAGAACATCGGCTTTCTGCGGGCGTGGCAGAAGGATTTCAAGGGAGACAGCTTTGATTTCGACTACCACATGATGTGGGACCATCTCCGCGACCCCGGCTACGTACCCGTCTCCAAGATTCTCTCGCAGGACATCCGGGGACTGCGCGACATCGGCCTCGACGGCTATGTGAGCTGCCAACTGCAGCGGGCTTTCTTCCCAACGGGCCTGCCGATGACGGTGATGGGACGCACGCTGTGGAACCGCGATATTCCCTACGACGATATCGCCGAGGACTACTTCGCGGCCGCATTCGGCACTGACGGCAAGCTCGCGAAGGAGTATCTGGAGTCGATCTCGTTCCTGTTCGATCCGCCGTATTTGCGCGGCGAGACTCCCAGAGTCTGCCCGACCAACGCCGACGACCTCGCGAAGGTCGCCGACGTCGTGGACAAGTTCACACCCACTATTGAAAGGAATATGGCAGACAGCAACGCGACCTGGGCCAGGTCCTGGTTCTACCTCAAGCACTCTGGGGAGATATGCAAGCTTCTGGCCGCCGCCGCCGAGGAGATCGCCCGCGACAACCAGGACTCGGCCAGAGTGCTCTGGGAGGACGCCAAGGAATACGCTCGAAAGCACGAACCCGAACTGCACCCGGTCCTGGACGTTATGTTCTTCTGCAACACGCTGGGGTGGTTCTTTGGCTAGAGGTTCGCGGTGACGGCTTACATCGGCGCGATCCTCGTTGTAGCGGCCGGGCTGTCCATCGGCACGTGCGCGTGGCCGGTGAAGGTCCTGCGCCGGCTGCGATTCGAGCACTGGTGGTTTGCGGGAATGCTGACGGGGCTCGTGATCGTGCCGTGGACGGCCGTGCTCGCTTTCTGCCCGCATTGGCTTGAGGCCTACAGGTCGGTGCCGGCCTGCATACTGATCAAATCCAATCTGTGCTCGCTGGCCTGGGGCGTTGCCAACCTGCTGTGCGGGATACTGATCATCAGGGTCGGCGTCGCGTTGACGGGGGCGTTTCTAACTGGACTGGGCGTTGCCACCGGGGCAACCCTGCCGATGATCGCGAAGGGCTCTGGACTCTTTAGCAGTGCGCCTGATATCGGTTCTCCAGCGGGGCTGACGGTGCTTATCGGCGTCGCAGCGATGCTACTGGGCGTGATGCTCGCGGCCGCAGCAGGTCTGGGTCGGGACAGGGCGTTGCGCAAGGCATCTGCCGCATCCGCGTCGGCCCAGACCTCGGACAGGCCGGGCGGGTTCGCACTGGATCTCGGGTTGTGCGTGCTCGCGGGAGTTGCGTCCTGCGGGTTCGGCCTCGCGTTTGTCTACGGACAGGGACCCATAGTGGCAGCGATGAAGGCCCGGGGCGCGGCGGACGTGCCGGCGAACCTCGCCGTGTGGGCAGCAGCCACTGTTGCGGGAGCCCTGATCAACATCGTCTACCCGGGCTATCTGATCGCGCGAAAGCGATCCTGGGGTCTGTTCTGGAGTCACCGCATCGAGGTGTGCATCGCCGCAGCGACTGGTATCCAACTCATCGGCGGCGGGCTGTTGATGGGGAAGGGGATGCTGCTGTTGGGCGCGCTTGGCGGCTCGGTGGGCTACGGCATTCAGCAGGTGACGCAGATGCTGGGCAACCAGGGCCTGGGCTTTGCAAGCGGCGAATGGACGGGCGTCCACGGTTCCCCCCGCCGGCTCATGCTGATCGCAATCGCCGTGCTGATCGCGGCCGCGATCATAATGGCCTACGGCAACAAGCTCGCGTAGGTCCATCTCGTCATGCTGAACTTGATTCCCTCGGAACGACAGTGGACTCCGCAGGAAGCCACGAATGTTCAGCATCCATCGCGGGGCAGGAATTGCCGCGCGCCAGCCAAAACCATACTGTGGAATCCACTAAAAGGGGAAGAAGCAAATGTCCGGAAAGCTCAGGATTGGTGTATTGGTTTCGATGCGGCACGATGTGGCCGAGGAGTTCAAGAAGGTCCGCGACCTCGGGCTGTCGAGCTGCCAGTTGGCAACCTGGGATATCGAGCAGCGAACAGATGAGTCCGCCGCCGAGGTAACTCGCGCGTGCAAGGAATACGGTGTGGAGATCTCGGCCCTCTGGACCGGCGCGCCCGGCCCGCACGCGTGGAACTTCACCGAGGGTCCGGCAACCATCGGCCTCGTCCCGCCGGAGTATCGAGAGATGCGCGTCGCCGCGCTCATCCAGGGCGCGGAGTTCGCCGCGAGACTGGGCGTCCCGGACACAATCACCCACGCCGGCTTCATCCCAGAGAACCCCAAGGATCCGCTCTATGAAGGGACGATCGAGGCGCTGACCAGAGTCGCCTCCCGCGCAAAGGAACTCGGCCTGCACTTCTGCTTCGAAACCGGCCAGGAGACGCCGATCACGCTCCTGCGAGCGATGACTGACATCGGCACCGGCAACCTCGGCGTCAACCTCGACCCGGCCAACCTTCTGATGTACGGCAAAGCCAACCCCGTGGACGCGCTCGACATCCTCGGACCGTACGTCCGGGGCGTTCACGCCAAGGACGGCGAGTATCCCACCGAGCCGGGCGGCCTCGGTGTCGAGAAACCGATGGGCGACGGCCGCGTCAACTTCCCGGTGCTGGTTCCGAAGCTCAAATCGTTCGGCTACTCCGGCGCGCTCACCATCGAGCGCGAGATCAGCGGCGACCAGCAGATCGAGGATATCAAGCGCGCGATTGCGATACTGGAACCGCTGTGCTGACGATGTCCTCGCGCCGAGAGGCGGGCGCAGGCACGATGAGCCACGATATTCACTCACTGCTGGATTGACCACCTATGCCCACCCCAGCACCTTCGCGTAGAACGCCGACCCCGGCGCCACACCGTACTGAGCCAGGCGTTCCTCAATGATCGGAATCGCTTTCGCGCGGCCGAGCTTGTCTGCCGCTGCGAGCACGTCCGGCATCCATCGCTCCGTCAGTTCCCAGATGAAGCCGTAGGTTCCGCGGGTGCGGCCGGTGATGCCGGACTTGGTGATGATGAATGCGCGGTCCAACTCCTGAAGAATCCGATTGGCCGCGCGCCTGGTATCGGGCCCGAGCATCTTCTTGAGGTCGCGGATCGGTATCGGGCCGTACTCCTCGATGATACGGTGTATCTCCTGTGCCTCGACGGACAGCAGCCCATCGTACAGCAGTTCATCGACCGTCGCGCCGTTGGTCGCCACAAACGCGGGCAGCATCTCCACGGATATGAACCCCGGTTCGCCGCCGAACACCCGCGTGTAGTACAGCCGCTTCTCCGCGTGCAGATCGTCCTTCCAGAACCAGACGTCACGCGCCCCCGGCGCGACCACGTCGTCCTGGTTCGGGAAGTGCGGATGCGCCGGCATCTGCTTCGCCGTGCAGCACCCGACATCGTCGATGAACCGCACCATGTCCTCCGGCGTCAATACATTTCCGACCCACTTCTCTCGCCACGCCACGCCCATCGTAATCGCCTCAGTTTCCAGATATTTCCAGGTGATTGACTACATATTAACTTTGTCGCCGCCGCCTCGCTTCCCTTGACGGCCCGGCTTGTTTCCCCTAACATAGCCCTGAGATGAGAAGAACAAAGATAGTTTGCACAATCGGCCCGGCGTCGAGTTCGCCGGACATGATCGGGAAGCTGATAAAGGCCGGGATGGACGTCGCGCGACTGAATTTCTCGCACGGCAGCTACGATGAGCACCTCGAACGGATCAAGACGATACGTTCGCTGTCGGCGAAGCTCGGCAGATGCGTGGGCATCCTGCAGGACCTGTCGGGGCCCAAGATTCGGATCGGCAAGATCCCGAACTCGCCCGTCCGCGTGGAGCCCGGCGCGCAGTTCACGTTCACCACGCGCGAGGTCGAGGGCGATGCGACACACGTAACGCTCCCCTTCCCCAAGCTCCCCAGCCAGCTCAGGAAGGGCCAACTCATCTACGTTGACGACGCCAAGCTGGAGTTCAAGGTCACATCCACCACCGACACCGAGATCGTCACCAAGGTCGTCATCGGCGGCGAGCTGTCCTCCAACAAGGGCTTCACGGTCCCCGGCGCAAGCTACGACGTGCCCGGCGTTACCGAGAAGGACAAGGCCGACCTGCGATGGGGTCTGGAGCACGGCGTGGACTGGATCGCAAGCTCGTTCGTGCGCAGCCCGGACGATATAGTCCCGCTGCGAAAGGTGATGCGCGAGGTCGGAAAGCGCGTCCCGGTCATCGCCAAAATCGAGCGACCGGAGGCGGTCAAGACCATCATCAGCATCATCGAGGCATACGATGGGATCATGGTCGCGCGCGGCGACATGGGCATCGAACTGCCCATCGACGAAGTGCCGGTCATTCAGAAGAACATCATCCGCCACTGCAACCGCGCCGGCAAGCCCGTCATCACCGCCACTCAGATGCTGGACTCGATGATGGCTAACCCGCGCCCGACCCGCGCCGAGGTCACCGACGTCGCAAACGCCATTATCGACGGTACCGACGCGACCATGCTCTCCGGCGAGACCGCCGCGGGCCAGTTTCCGCTCGAAAGCGTCCAGATGATGGACCGCATCGCCCGCCGCACCGAGAGATCGCTGGACTACCGCGGCATATTCGAGCGCCAGAAGCAGAACGCGAACGCGGACGTGACCGAGGCGATCGGCGAGTCCGCGGTCAACCTGGCCTCCGACCTCCGCGTGGCCGCGATCATAACCTGCACTTTCGGCGGCACCACCGCCCGTCTCGTGAGCAAGTTTCGCCCGCAGGCCCGCATCATCGCCGCCGCGTCCAATGACGAGACCGCCCGCCGACTTACCCTTAGCTGGGGCGTGACGCCGATCTACGTCGAAATGGCAAAGGACACTGACGGCCTGATCCGCAACGCCGTCGAGGCCGCCTGCGACTACAAGCTGATCAGACGCGGCGACACCGTCCTCATGATCGCCGGCGTCCCCGTCGGGGTGCCAGGGAGCACAAGCCTGATCAGGGTGCTCAGGGTGGAGTAGTCAGGATTACTCCGCTAGCAGCCTGCGGATAAAGCCGCACTCGGTTGTAGGAGCCGTCTCCAGACGGCGATCTGCGAGCGTGACGCCAGTGGATTCGGGGTCTGGCTCTCGCGATCGCTTCGCGACGCCTCTCGCGACATCCTTAGGATGCGCTGTCGGCCGAGGGCTGTCGCCCGAGGGGAGACCCCTCCCACACCACTTTATCCGGCGGCTGCTAGCGCCACCTCATCGGCTTCGCCGCCGACCGCGCGAGGGTGGAGCATAGCTGCGTGGAGATAGCGGACTAGCCGGCGCGGCGGATGATGGGGAAGCGTGAGAGCTACTCCGCCGCATTCCGCATCTTGGCCATCCAGGGATCCAGGTACGGGCCGCCTTTCTGGATGTGCGTCATCTTCCCGCGCCGCGCGATCTCTCGTGAGGCAACGCGCGGCCTTCCCTATTCCCTGCGGATGCGCTACAATGCATCTATCAGGTGCATATTCGGTGGCAAAGAGACGATTCGCAGCCCGAGATAACAAACCGCAGAGCTCCGCGCCCACGCCCAGCCCCAAGCTGCAGGCGAATCAGCTCGTGCTGATCTGCGCAGCGCTAGTCGCGATCACCGCCATCGCCTACTGGCATGCCCCCGAGTGCGGGTTCATCAAGTGCTTTGATGACGAGACCTACGTCACCGACAACATCCATCTCACCCAGGGCCTTGCGCACGGCATCAGGTGGGCGTTCGGCACGGAGTATCGCGCCGCGAACTGGCACCCGCTGACGTGGATCAGCCTGCTATTCGACTACCAACTCTACGGCCTCAGTGCGCGCGGTTTCCACATCACCAACATCGTTCTGCACATCCTCAACACGCTGCTGCTGTTCCTGCTTCTGGCGCGAGTGACCGGCGAGCATTGGAAGAGCGGGTTCGTGGCGGCGTTATTCGCGGTGCATCCCGTGCACGTCGAGTCGGTCGCGTGGGTGGCCGAGCGTAAGGATGTGCTCTCTACTCTGTTCTGGCTGGTGACGCTCTATGCCTACGTGCTCTACGCGAGCAAACCACGCGCCCTGACGTATATCGCCGTGGTCGCGGCGTTCGCTCTCGGTCTGCTCGCGAAACCGATGCTCGTCAGCCTGCCGCTGGTGATGCTGCTGATGGATTTCTGGCCGCTGCGGAGAATGGCGGAAAGCACGCAACCGGGCAGGCTGGCCGCTTCGCGCCTGTTCGCTCTTCTGCTTGAGAAGGCCCCGTTGCTCATCATGGCCGCCGCATCGTGCGTCATCACGGTTGTCGCCCAGCGCGCGGGCGGTGCCGTGGCGGGACTGCAAGAGGTGCCGCTGTCGGCCAGGATCGGTAACGCAGCGGTGTCGTACCTCGCCTATATCGGCAAGATGATATGGCCGATGAAGCTGGCGGCATTCTATCCACATCCGCGCATGGAGCAATCGACGGGCCTCGCAGTCGGCGCAATCGCGGTCCTGATCCTGCTCACGGTCCTTGCATTGCGCGCTGCGCGCCGCCGACCCTACCTCGCGATGGGCTGGCTGTGGTATCTGATAACCCTGGTGCCCGTGATCGGACTCGTGCAGGTCGGCTCGCAGGGGATGGCGGATAGGTACACTTACATCACACTCGTGGGGCTGTTCATTGCCGTTGCATGGGGATTGCCGGAGCTGCTGACGCCGCTAGCCCTGAGTAGGTCGCAGACCGTATCGAAGGGCCTGGCGGCCGCGGCCGTCGCTGTGCTGATCGCACTCACGGTGACCACTCAGGCCCAGGTCGAATACTGGCGCGACCCCATCACCCTCTTCCGGCACGCGGCTAAGGTCACGAAGGACAACTCGCTGGCCTATGAGCGCATCGGTCGGGCGCTGGAGGACGACGGCAGCCTTCGCGAATCGCTGGAGTATTATAACAAGGCGGTCGAGTACGGCCCCAGCAATGGCGACGCGCTGATGGCGCTAGGCCGGGTCCTGATCAAGACCGCCAAGAACGGGCCTAGTGTGGACATCGCCCAGGTCAACGAAGGCATGAGCCATCTCGAGCTCGCGCTCAAGCTGGGCCTGAACACGGCCGAGGAGCACCAGAACCTTGCGTTCGGCTACTACACTCTCGGCGAGTTGGATCGCGCCACACAGGAGTGCCTGACAGCGCAGCGGCTGGACCCGCGCTACGCGCCTTCGGAGTATACGTTGGGCAATGTCATATTCGAGCGCGCCAAGACCGCCGGCCCAGGCGCCCAACGGCTTCTCGATAAGGCCATGTCGCACTGGCGCACCTCCGTCGAATATGATCCCTTGTTCTACGAGCCGCACTTCAACCTCGCGTACGGATACTATCTCAAGAAGGACTACGCAGCCGCATGGCGCGAACTCCACCTATACGAGAAGGGTGGCAGGCAGGCCAATCCCAAGCTCAGGGAGTTGCTCTCCCAGCAGACGCCAGAGCCGAGATGAGCTTATCGAATCGCGGGACGGGGTCAGCCGTATCGAAGGGCGCAGCGGTCGCCGCACTAGCCCTCCTCCTTCTCGCTCGCACACTCGCAGGAGCAGCCGATATGGTGAAATTCGAGACTGTCACGCTCGACGACACCCCCAAGGCAACCATCAACCTCGCCTACCGCGAGGGCGTCGTCGCAAAGCACCCCGTGATCCTCATGCTCGGCTCTCTCGAGAATGACAAGCTGCCGGAGTGGAGCACGGGGCTGGTGGACGAGGGCTACATGCTCGCGGCATTCACCGTCGCGCATGCGCCCGATCCCGACCCCAACCGCCGACCAGTGTGGCTCTACTTCGACGCCCGCTTCGCGCACAGCTACATCGAGGGCGGCCACCGCGCGGCAACCGACACCCCGCGTATTATCAAGTACCTCGAATCACGCAGCGACATCGACCGCGCCAAGATCGGCTGGCTCGGTAGTTCGTCGACCGGCATCCCCGGCCTGTCGGTCGTGACGCAGGGCCCGAAGATCGCCGCGATAGTTGCGTTCGTCTCAACCGGCGCGTATCGGCAGTGGTTTGCGACCTGGCACACGAACAAGCTCTGGCGCGAGGATGGCCCGGCCAACTCCTCCTCCGCGACCGGCCTGTGGCCAGAGACCGAGGCGCTGCTGGACAAATACGACCCGATCCTTCACGTGGACAAGATGTATCCCACCGCCGTGCTGATGGTCAGCGGCGGCGACGACAAGGTAGTCGATCCCGCCACCGCCAGGGCCTTCGTTGACACCGCTCGGCCCTACTACGAGTCCGACCCCGCCCGCCTTCGCTTGGTGATCTACGAGGGTTTCGGCCACAACCTCCCCGCCGACATCGTCCGAATGTACGCCGAGCACTGGTTCCACCTCTACATGCACCCCACCAACCCGACCCCAACCCGACCCAAACCTCCGTCCGACCTCAAGGAGTCGGCCGACCAGACGCAGATCAACGCCGGCAAGCACAAGGACGTCGTCGGCGCGGAGTAACCCGAGCTGAGTGCGGTGATGTGGCGGAAACAGGCTTCGGCTGAATGTGAACGGAGGCCAAGATCAGCCGGTTTCGGAGCTGTGGGATGGCATTGTAACAAGTTCAGCACCACATGAGCCCTTGCCTCGCTAATCAACTGCTGCCTTCCTGCCGATACTTGTATTGGCCCGCGTGTCAGTGCGGGTTTGGATTATGGGCCAACACAAGACTAGAGGCATTTCACACAGGGTCGGGCTCGACATCGGCAGCCACTCGGTAACGGCCGTCGAGGTGATCGAGCGCGGCTCGGAGACGGTCATCCGTTCAGCAGGATCGGCCGCCATACCCGGCGCCAGGGAGAGGAACGCCGTATCTGACGCCGCGTCGGTCGTTCACGCTATCAAGAGCCTCTGGTCATCGGCCGCGTTTCAGACGAAGAAGACGGTTCTGGCTCTCCCGCCGGCATCGGTCTACGCGAAGTGGCTCCATCTGGAAGCGGCGGACGAGGAGGAGTTGGCGAACACCGCTCGCAATGCCGCGGCCCGGGGCGCCCATTTCCCCGCCACCGATGCAATCGTTGACTATCGAGTGCTGTCCTCGCGCGGAGTCAGGGCTCGAAACGTTCATTTCGTGATGCTCGTAGCGGCTTCCGCTCCGGCCGTAGATCAACTGCTCGACCTGGCGGAGACCGCCGGCCTGGAACCGCTGGCCGTGGACGTTGAGGCAGTGTCGGTAGTGCGCAGTTTCGAACTGCAGAAGCGCACGGCAAGCGCGCTGTGGAGCGGCCAGCCGCAGGCGCACTGCCAGATAGGCGCGAACAGCACCCTCATCACTGTTACGCGCGAAGGCGAGCTGGAGTTCGCCCGGACCGTGCCCGTGGGAGGCAATGATTTCACTCAGTGCATCGCCGATGCGACGGGCCTGGCCTGGACCGAAGCGGAGAGCATTAAGCTGACGCCAGGCGTTCGACTGGAGTCCGATGGCGTGCTGGTCGCGTCGCGAGACGGAGAGCAGCTGCGCGTGTCGTGCGAGAGCGCGGTCGGCCGGCTCGCGAGAGAGATGCACCGGTCGCTCAAGTTCTTCCGAAGCCAGTTCGCCGAGGGCAGTTACCTGGGCATGACAGGAGTCGCGACCCTGAGCGGAGGCGGAGCGCTGCTGCGTGGAATTGACGCCTGCCTCGAGGATCAGGGCATCGAAGTGGCAGGCATTATCAACCCCTTCGCGGGGTTTTCGGTCGCGGCGGAGGGCAAAGGGATCTCGCACGTCGTCGATTCCGCCGCGCAATATACCACGGCGCTGGGGCTCGCGTTGGCCGACTGCTGGAAAAGCGCAGGCGAGCAGAGGTTGGCGGCATGAGAGCATTCAACCTCGCGGAAGCCCGAATAGTCGAGCGCAACTACTGCCAGACGCACATCAATCGCCGCCTGCGGATCGTGGCGCTGATGGTCGTTCTTGCCGTGTCGATCTGCGGCGCGTCATACACCTGCAAGGCGATGTTCGCGGGCGAAGTGCAGGAGTCCAAGTCCAAGCTCGCGGAAGCCCAGGGGCGCTGCACCGATGCAAGGAAGGAAATGGAGGTCCTCAACACCCACGTCGTCGAGCGGAAATGGCAGGCTCAACTGGCAGCCGAGAGCGGAAGATGGCTCGATGTGCTGGATTCCATCGTCTCGCGCGTGCCCGGCGACGTGTGGTTGGACTCGATCAAGAATATGCCCGCCGAATCCAGACTGACGATCTCCGGCAGGGCGGCAACATTTGACGCGATAGTCAAGTTCATAAGCTCGCTGCGCTGCGGCAAGGAGTTCGGCGAAGTGAGACTGGAGTCCGCGAAGATGGCAGGCAACGAGGCCGTCAACTGCGTCGATTTCGCGCTTGGTGTGGCGCTCAAGGACGGAGCAGAACCGGCGGCCGGCGCATCCGCGACTCCCCCGAGCGCTTCTGCCGCAGCCCCCGAACAGCCGACCGAGAGCGCGCCCGTTCGCGAGCAGCCTGAACCCACGCGAGGCGGAGTGCCGAACGTGCCGGGGGCTACCCGATGATAGTCAACCCTAAGCTTTACAGTCCTGAGAACGTCGAGAGGACCCGGTTCGCGCAGATCGGGGTCACCATACTAGCGGTGGGCATCTCCGCATACCTCGGCTTTACGGCGTTCTCGGGCGTTCGAGACGTGTGGACCGCTCGCAGCGTACTCACCGCGGCCAGGCTCGAATCCGGGAAGCTGTCCAGGCAGGTTGCCGCGATGAAACGCGCTGAAGCCGCAAGGCCGAAGCGAAACGACGGCGGGGTGGACCTGCTGGCGCTTCAGTTGTCGCGTTGGGCTGGGGAGCAGAGTGTGCATGTCGAGTCGATCTCGCCGCAAGGAGCGCCAACGGCGAGTGACATCACGGTCGATAATGCAAGCCTGGGGACGTGGAACGCGGTGAAGGTGCGCGTCGAGGGTTACGGCGATTATTCCGGAGTGATGGGCCTGCTCGGCAAGCTGCGACGCCCTGGAATGCCGGTGCAACTGGAGTCCTTCGCGTTTCAAGGCGCGGATGGCGACAGGATTGCGTTCGACCTTGTGCTGACGGTATACGGTCGAAAGACCGATGCGGGTTAGCCTGGGCAATGCATGGAGGGCATAGTCCGAAGCCTCAAGAGCATTATTCGCGATCCGCGCGAATAACGCGGGGTAGTGTGGCAAGATGATCAAGACCGATCCGAGTCAGACGAAAGCGGTGGTTGTGCTCCTGGTGATCCTGGCGGGCGCGGTGGTTGCGACCGTCGCGCGAGTTCACCCGGGCTCCGCACAGCAGTCGACGTCGAACACGCAGGGGTCGGCGGCCGCGGCCACTTCGAAGGAGTGCACGGTCGCGGGCGCGACCATAGCGCTGAGCCCGGCGTCACGAAATCCGTTTCGGAAGCCGGACGCGGTGCGCAACGCCGTGAGCCGTGGGATCGAAGAGATTGGGATCGGGGCGGCTGCCATCGAGGAACAGAAGGCCGGCAGGAACGGCCAGAAATTCGACCTGGCGCGGATCGGCCCAATGCCGCCCGGCGCGGTCGGGGAGGCGCGGCCTGAGAAGAATGAGGCAAAGGCCGAGGAATCCAGACCCCAGTTTGCGCTGTTGACGACTGTCAGCGGGTCGCGCGGCGTGACGGCGGTGATTCGCATCGATGAGTCCAATACGAGAGTTGTAGGTGTGGGCGACACCGTCGATGGCCACTTCAGAGTTGTAAAGCTCGAGCAGAACCGCGCGGTTCTGAGGAACGGAAGTGATGAGATTGAGATCAAAAGACCGGGCTGAGAAGGGAAAGTGGAGAGTGGAAAGCGGAAAGAGGCGGGCGGCGCTAGTTTTGCTTCTGCTCGTTGGCACGGTGGCCGCTTGCGTGGCGGCGCCGGTGAGCGTGTCGAAGGACAGTCTCTACAGCGTGGACGCGAGCAGCACGGATGTGAGGCTCGTGCTGGAGGCGTTGGCGCGGCAGTCCGGGGTGAACATGGTCATCAGCCCGGATGTCACCGGCGCGGTCAGCGCGCAGCTCAAGCAGATGCCGATTGACGTGCTGTTGGACGGGCTGGCGGCAGCGCACGGGTTCGCATGGACGAAGAAGGGCGAAACATATATCGTGTCAGTCAAGGGCAAGGATGCGGGCACGGCGGATCCTTCCGTACGCGGCTCAGACGGCGCAAAGGCCGATGCAGCACCACCTCCGCCGCCCGAACCGGAGATGCTGGTATGGAAGTGCCGTCACGTCAAGGCGGACGAGTTGGCTAGCACGCTGAGCCCGATGTTTCCGAACTGCAAGATCGCTGCGGGGCCGTCGAGCATAAACCCGACGCTTCACGATCCGCTCAGCAACGCGAGCACGGCGACCGGCGCGGCCACGTCCGGGACAAGCTCGTCAAGCGCATCTTCAGGCGAGGGTAACGCGGCGACAGTCATCCTGTGTGGAGACGCCAAAGAGATAGCGCGGGCCAAAGCGCTGCTGGCTAAGATCGATGTGGCTAGGCCGACGGTATCGATCGACGTCGCGGTTACCGAAGTCGGCTCCAGCGCCAGCCGCGACCTCGGCATCAACTGGTCGTGGAACGATATCGTGCTCAAGGAGAACACGGGCTCCGGGATCCAGTTCGGCAATCTCACAAAGCAGCCGATGACCTTCACGGCCACGCTCGCCGCTCTGGCCACCAACGGCAATGCTCATCTGCTGGCACAGCCCAACATATCGGTGATAGACGGAGGGACCGCGGATATCCTGATCGGCGACAGGATTCTTTTCCCCAAGCTGGTGGGCTACAGCCAGTTCGGCACGCCGATCTACGACAAGGACGAGGAACGCGTGGGCATCTATTTGCAGATCGCGCCGCGGGTCACCGAGGACGATCAGATCGTGCTCACACTCTATCCGCAGGTGAGCCTGGTTACGAAGTATCTCAAGACTCAGGCCGGCGACTATCCCCAGATCAGCACGCGCGAGGCGAGGACGACTGTCCCGCTCAAGAGCGGAGCGACGCTGGCGATAGGCGGCCTGATCCAGGACAACGACATCAAGAACGCAGAGAAGGTCCCGCTGCTGGGCGACCTGCCGATTCTTGGGCAGTTCTTCAGGCACTCAAAGACGACCAAGGAGCGCACGGAGATCGTGATATTCCTAACCCCGAAAATCTTGCAGCCGGGGGCATAGATGGCTGAGAGCACGCTAACATCGGTTTTTGTTGACGAGGGGATTCTGACAGGGCGCGAGCTCGATGCGGCTCTGGCGATGCGCACGGACGTCGCCGAGGACATCGGCGAGTTCCTGGTACGCAAGGGCATGATCACCGAGCGCGACCGCGTCCGCTGCGTGGGAATCCAGCACGGAATCCAGTTCGTGGAGCTGAGCGGCAATGAACTCGATCTCGATGCCGCACGACTGATCCCGCACGCTATGGCGCTGCGCTATAAGATCATCCCCGTAGGCAAGTCCGGCGATCTCCTGAAGGTCGCGATGGCCAATCCGCTCGACGTGCAGGCCATCGACGACATCGCAAAGTTCACCAGCCTCGAGCCTCTGCCAATGATCGCGGTCGAGGAGGAGATCCTCGAGGCGATATTCAACTGCTTCGGCGCGGCCGGGGACATCAGCGACATCATCGTCGAGGCCATAAAGGACGCGGACGCCGAGGTCAAGATCCGCGAGGAGGAGCCGGACGATGGCGAGGCGGCTGTCGCGGACCTCAAGGACCTGGCGGGCGGCGCACCGGTGGTGCGGCTGGTTAACGCTCTGATTGCACGCGCGATAGCGGAGCGCGCAAGTGATATACACATCGAACCCGAAACCGGCCGCGTGCGCGTGAGGCTGCGCGTGGACGGCATTCTCCACGAGGCGATGACGGTCCCGAAAGACCTGCAGGCGCCGGTTATCTCGCGCATCAAGGTTATGGCCGGCATGGACGTCGCCGAGCGCAGGACCCCGCAGGACGGCCGCATCACACTGATCGCTCGTCCGCAGGAGTACGATTTCAGGATATCCACGTTCCCCGCGATCCACGGGGAAAACGTCGTCATCCGCGTGCTCGAGAAGAGCGCGGCAAGGATCACACTCGATAAGCTGGGTCTGCAGCCGGACGTGGCGGAGGAGTTCGCTCGCATGACCGGCGCGCCCTACGGCATGATCCTGACGTGCGGGCCGACCGGCGCGGGCAAGACGACGTCGCTTTATGCCGCGCTCAATATGATCAACACCGTGGAGCGCAATATCATCACCATCGAGGACCCCGTCGAGTATCAGCTCCCGGGCGTGATACAGGGAAACGTCAACCGCAAAGCGGGGCTGACGTTTGCGTCGGGGCTGAGGACGATCGTGCGGCAGGACCCGGACGTTATCCTGGTGGGCGAGATCCGAGATTCCGAGACCGCGGAAGTGGCGGTCGAGGCCGCGCTTACCGGACACCTCGTGCTGAGTACGCTTCACGCAAACGACGCGGCCGGAGCCGCGGCGCGACTGATAGACATGAACGTGGAGCCGTTTCTGGTGGCGTCATCGATAGTGGGCGTGCTGTCGCAGAGGCTGGTCAGAACCGTGTGTCCGCGGTGCGCAGCGGAGTTCACCTACGATGAGAAGATCCTCAAGAGCCTGAAGCTCAAGGTCACCCCGGGCGATCTCAAGGGTGCGATGAAGGGGGCGGGCTGCGAGCAGTGCGGCAGGACGGGACATAAGGGCCGGACGGGCGTCTATGAGCTGCTCTCAATGGACGACGACATCCGCGCGGCGGTTATCTCACGCAGTTCCGCCGCCGCGATTCGCCAGATCGCCACGGGCAAGGGCATGCGCACGCTGCGCGAAGACGCGATCGACAAGGTCAAGATGGGCTTGACGACCATTGAGGAAGTGATCCGGGTGACTACGGAATAGCTATGCCAGTATATGCCTACAAAGCGCTCAGCCCGGCGGGGGCGGCGAAGGACAATAGGATCGAGGCGACCTCGGAGGCGCAGGCAAGGTCGATGCTCCGGCTGCGCGGTGAACACGTCGTCAGCATACGCGAGTTGTCGTCCGGTCAGGCAAGCAAGAGCTCCGGCGCGCGGGGCAAGAAGCCGTCGGCCGATGATGTCGCCGGGACAGTGCGACAGCTCAGCATCATGATCCGCGCAGGGGTCCCTCTAGTTGAGGGACTGAGCGGACTCGGCGAGCAGGCACGGTCGCCGCTGCTGGCACAGGCTTTGGCGAAGATGGCCAACGACGTGAGCCAGGGCGCTGCGCTGAGCGAGGCGTTCGCGCAGCACCCGAGCGTGTTTCCGAGCCTGGCCGTGGAAATGGCGGGTATGGCCGAGGCCGGCGGCAACCTGTCGGAGTCGCTTTCCAAGCTGGCCGACCACCTCGAGAGTGGGGCCGAGATCACTCGCAAGGTCAAGGGCGCGCTGGCGTATCCCGTGGTCGTCATGTGCATATCGGTGGTGACGGTGCTGGTGATGGTGACGTTCATCCTGCCGCGGTTCACGAAGCTTTTCAAGCAGATGGGCGCGCAGGTACCAATGACGACTCAGATGCTGATAGCGATAAGCCACGCGATGACGACCTACTGGTATCTGTTCATTGGGGGCACGATAGGGGTGGTCTACCTCGTGCGGAAGTTCCTCAAGACGCCTTCCGGGAGGCGGAAGTTCGATGCGCTGGCGCTAAAGCTGCCTATCATAGGGGATGTCGTAAATAAGATAGTTCTCAGTCGAGTCTTGGCATGTATGTCTACTCTGCTGGGGAGTGGTGTTCCCATGTTGAAGACCCTAGAGACAGCGGGGGCAGCGGCCAATAATGAGATAGTTAAGGAAGCCCTGCTGAAAGCGAGCAGGGAGGTGGCCGAGGGGAATGCGACTTCGCAGTCGCTGAGGTCGGCGGGGATATTCCCGCCCCTGGTGCTTCAGATGGTCGCCAGTGGAGAGAAGACAGGCGAGCTGCCCTCGATGCTGGAGTATGTATGCACCTTGTATGACAAGGAGACCGAGGCGAAGGTCAAGTCTCTTACGTCCATCATCGAGCCGATAATGATCGTGGTGCTGGGCGTGATAGTCGGGTTCATCGCAATGTCGGTCATCGTTCCAATCTACTCGCTGGTCGGAGGGGTCAAGTAGGCCCCGTTGATCATAATGGACGGGAGGGTTCGTTCAAATGTTCTCATATCTTCAGACGGCCGGACGCAGGCGGCATCCTGGCGGCAAGCTGGGTTTCACGCTGGTCGAACTCCTTGTTGTCATAGTGGTTCTTGCGGTGCTGGCGGCGATCGTGCTGCCGAAGTTCATGAACTCGAGCGCAAGGAGCAAGGAGTCCGCTCTCAAGAGCGACTTGAGGCTGATTCGGAACGCGGTGAGCCTGTTCCAAGCTGACATCGGCAAATACCCGAATACGCTCGCTGATCTTGCGGCTACGGACAAGGCGACGGTGAAAGGCGCCGACGGGGCCGTCGTGAGCGCGGCGGACTGGCACGGTCCGTATCTGGATTCTGTAATCAGCGATCCGGTATCGGGCAATGCGTTCACATACGACAAAGCCACGGGCAAGGTCACGAGCAGTGCCGCGGGCAACGCTCTTGACGGAACGGCCTACAACACCTGGTAGAAATCCAACACAAAACACACTGAAAGGAATGAAGTAAATGAGCTGGATGCCAAGAAGGCGAAGAGGCTTCACGCTCGTCGAACTGCTGGTAGTGATAGTGGTTCTTGCGGTTCTCGCCGCGATCGTGCTGCCGAAGTTCATGGATTCGAGCACCAGAAGCAAGGAATCATCTCTGAAGACCGACCTGAAGCTGATCCGCAACGCGGTCAGCGTGTTCCAGGCGGACATCGGCAAGTACCCCGGGTCTCTTGCGGACCTCGCCGAGACGGACAAGACCAAAGTCAAGGACAAGGACGGCAACGTCGTCAGCGCAACCGACTGGCACGGACCGTACCTCGAGACGGTGCCGACCGATCCGGTCAGCGGCAACGCGTTCAGCTACACTGCCGCAACCGGCAAGGTGGCAAGCAGCGCAGCGGGCAACGGCCTGGACGGCACTGCCTACAACACGTGGTAGTGAGATCAGCCGGCAGGCCGGTTACGCGCGCATCGCATAGCCGGCGGGAGCATTATTCGACCTTCTCGTGAATAATGCGGGCTGCGCAGGCAGAGCTGACCAATGAATCTGATTCCAAAGCGAATCTCAAAGAGCGGCGGCTTCACCCTTGTCGAGGTGCTGGCCGCCGTTCTTCTTCTTTCGATTGCGCTGCTCGCGATCATGACCGCCAACACCGCTGCCCGAAACGTGCAGCAGCGAGCTGTGTGTCAGTCGGTGGCCCGCAATGTCGCGCAGAGCGTCATCGATCAACTGCGCTCGGCGTCGATAGATAGCATCTCGACTATGACTTTCCCGGCGAGCGATCCGTCGCTGCCTTCGGGGAACTCGATAGTTGTGTCGGTGTCGGGGTACCCAAACGGCAGTGAATCCAACCTCTACAAGGCGACGGTAAGGGTCAGTTGGCCGGAGTCTGGAAACACCAGGTCCATTCAATATGAGACGCTCATCACGCGCAGGTGACCCCAACGCGGAATGTGGAATGCGGAATTCGGAACGCCCGACGGCGAGGGCAGGGTTCACGCTCGTCGAGCTGATGATCGCCGTGACGGTGCTTTCGCTCATACTGACGAGCCTGTGCGGGATCTATTTCGCGGTCGCCAACGAGTGGCAGCGTCAGGACGGCCGAGGAACGGCGCTCGCCGCGACATCGAACGCCTGCACTAAGCTATCGGACTACATCTGCCAGGCCAAAGGTGTGGTCGTCCTCAACAGGTTCACGACGGGGGATGCGATAGCGGTCAACCTGCCGGCGAATACTGCGAACGGCATTTACGTGCCGACGTGGAGTTCGGGCAAGATGCAGTATCAGACGGGCAACTGGATCGTGTTCTACCTGTCGAACTCGAGCGGCAGTTACGGCGTCTCGGGCAACATATTGTGGGCCGCAACGATGACGTGGGCGGGCTTTCCCGGCAGCGTCACCCCCGATTCGGCGTGGAGCCTGTACTATGACCAACCCAAGGGCAGAATAGCCCCGATATCGTCGCTGCAGTTCACCCTGACGAGCGACAGTCTGCCCAGAGTGACGATCGTCGCCACATCGCAGTACGCGACCAAAACAACTCAGTCGCAAGTGCGCCTGACAAGGACGGTGTGTCTGCAGAATGCGTATTAGGAGACGCAATCGGGGGGCGGCATACGTGCTGGCGCTGGTGACGGTGCTGGTCGGCAGCGTGCTTGCGCTCGCCATGCTGCAGGCTGGAAATTCATACTACCTCGGCGAGAGTTCTCGAACAAAGAAGCGAGCCGCGATGGACCTGGCTCAGGCGGGTGTGGAGTACGCCTACTGGCAGGTGCACTACAAAGCGCAGTCGCTGCCCTACTCGGCCGACGTGACGCTGTCAACCGGCAGCTTTCACGTGGAGGCAACGGACGACGGAGCTCGCGACCGTTCGACCATGCTTATCACGTCCACGGGCACTTGCAGCGGGCACAGCTATACGCTCAAGCGGGTCACGCTGGGGCTGCTGCCCTATCACTACGCGTTCTGCGAAAACAGCAAGGTGGATATCATCCAGGAGATGGATTGCACGTCGCAGAACCGAGCCTTGCGAGCCAACGACGACGTCAAGCTGTGGAATGTGCTCAATAACATCAGTCAGGGAGTGTGGAGCACTGGAGCTATCACGAACCTTGGCTCCGTCTGGCCGCAGTATCCATCCAGCCCGCCCATCGCATTCCCCGACATCGACTACGGATACTACAGCTCGATAGCAACAACGACATACAACAGCGACACCACGTTCACGGCGCTGAGCTATGCCTCGGACACCGTGCTCTACGTCAACGGCAACGCGACGATCAACCTATCGACCGGAAAGTACCGCGGCGTGATTGCGATAGTCGCGACGGGCAGCATCGTGGTCAAGGCCAACATGTCCTACTACGACGTGAACTCGTATATCGCCCTGATCACGCAGAAGACGATCACAGTGCAGGCAACCGCGCCATCGGTGGTTGCGACGTTGTACGCGCACAAGTCCGATAGTAGCGGCAAGGTGCAGCTCCAAGGCATACAGACAGTGGTCGGCACGATCTGTAGCGACAACATAACGGCAGACCACTCAGTGGATTTCCGCCGCGACTCGGGCCTAAATCTGGACATAATGCGGCGATTGCGGCTGCCGGGACTCTAATCAACTGGCCACTTTTCGCCGAAGAATACTATGGAACTCCTATGGAAAAACGTAGACGCGCAGAACGGTTGATAGCATCGCTGCGGTGGCTGGTCATTATGTTGGGGCTGGTCACGGCGGCGGACAATATGTCGCGTGCGCTGACGATCGGCGTGCTCGGCCTCGTTGCCGTGTACAACGGCGTGCTCGTCTACTGCCTCAGTGACCCTGACAGATTCGCGCATTGGGGCAGGAAGGCCGCGGTTGCATGCAGGGCGCTGGACGCCCTCGTGATCAGCCTCGCAGTGGTCAGTTCGGGCGCCTCCGGTTCGCTGGCTTACCTGCTATACTGGTTCGTGCTTGTCAGCTTCGGCTTCACCTCCAGCGATCTGCGGAAGATCGCGATGGCGGGCGCAGGGGTGTTTGCCGCGAACGGAGCGGCGACATTTCTCGCGTTTCAGGCGGCTGATATCAAGACCGCATTGTCGGCAGTCGGGCTGAGAAGCGGGATCGTCGTCTTCGGCCTGCTAGTATCGCTCTATATCGCCAAGAGTCGCTCGCGCGAGGAACTCGCGACTGAGCGAGGGTCCTACTTGCAGGCAATACTGGACTGCGGCGCGCGGTTGACTAGCTTCAGAAGTGTTCACGAACTCGCATTGTATGTGCTGGAGTCGGCGGTCAATGAGACCGGTACGGCCGGCGGCGAGCTTCTGCTGCGGAACGACGACACCCATGAACTGGAGTGTGAGGCATTCTACAACGCCGGTTCGGGAGCCGGTCAGGGAGCGCCGCCCGATAGCCAGCTTCGCTCCTATGCCAACTGGGTCATGGGCAGCCGGCGAGAGTTTCTGGTGCGGACGGGCGGCAAGCCGGGCGAGGACGAGGCGTCGACGAGCGGCGACCGCGCCGCGATAGCCGTGCCTCTGCTCGGGCAGTCCGCGGAATCCAGCTCGGAGAGTGACAGCACCGTTCTCGGCGTGCTGATCGTGTGGTCATATCCCGGCGAGGATTTCGCGGACGACGCCGTGGACATACTGCGCATCTTTGCGGCGATTGCCGGAGCAGCGATCGTCAATTTGCGGCTTTACACCGGCTTGCAGCAGTCGTTCCTGAGGACGCTGCAGAGCCTTGCCAAAGGCCTCGAGGCACGTGATGAATATACGCGAGGTCATTCCGATCGGGTTATGCAGGTCGCGTGCATGGTGGCGGAAGAGCTCGACCTGCCCCCCGAGAGCCTCGAAGCACTGCGGAACGCCTCACTGCTGCACGATATCGGGAAGATCGGCGTCCCCGACGCTATTCTGCGAAAGGCAGGCAAGCTGACGGCCGAGGAGTGGGAAACCATGCGGAGGCATCCCATCGTCAGCGAGGAGATATGCAGGCCGCTCGGGCTCAATGAAGAAGTCCTGTTCCTGATACTGCATCATCACGAACGGCTCGACGGCAAGGGCTACCCCAACGCGCTGCCTTCACAGGAGCAGCCCCTGCTGCAGAGGATACTAGTCGTGGCCGACTCGTTCGACGCGATGCGCTCTCGCAGGCCCTACCGCGACCGGATGCCTCAGGAAGAGCTTATGGGCGAACTGAACCGCAGCGCCGGCCGCACACTGGATCCCACCGTGGTCGACGCGCTGAGGCGCTTGATGGACCGCGGAGACACGGACATCATCTACGAAGAGCACGACCGCATCATCGGCAACGCATTCGCGCCAAGAGAGCAGCGAGAGGCAGCCTAGCCGCCTGCGAACAAGAGTCGCATCCGGTTGCAGGAGTCGTCTCCAGACGGCGATCTGCAAGCGTGACGCCAGTGGATTCGGGGTCTGGAGACCCCTCCTACACCACTTTGTCCGGCGGCTGCTAGCCGCCACGCCTGATCTTCAGCCAGTCACCGAACATGTCCAGGGCCAGAAACGTCGGCGCCCACAGCCCCACGAACATCGCGTCGTCTTTGCGCCTGCGAGCGTAAAGCCCGAGGGCCAACGCGATAGACCCAAGGGCGGCGCCGAGAAGCCACGGCGAACCCGTGCGCTGGGGCATCGATTGGACGGTTTCCTCGAGTTCCTTTATGGTCTCCTCAGCCTTGTTGATCGCGACTTTTGCGCGCTCCTGCACCGCTGTTGCCATATCTCCCTCCGTTTTGACGCAGTGTTACGGGGGGTACGTTACCCTCGTGAGGCGAGCGGCTAATCGCAGCGCAGCCGGCCTTGACGGCCGGGCGTATCGCGGATAGAATCCGGGTAAGGCCGCGTCTCATGCAGGCAGGTGAACGTGCGGGCTGGAAGGCTGGTAAAACGAATGAGGGCAATACTGAGCGCAGCGCTGGCGACAGCGCTTATCGGCGGGCAGGCTCTGGCGGCGCCTGCCACACAGCCGAGTCAGGGAGTGACATCTCCGGCGACATATCAGATCGGCTGTCCGATTCCGGACAAGAGAGTTGCCGTGATGCAGCTCAACGTCGAGGGTCGCTACAGCGAGCAGGTGCGGGAGTGGCTGCCGGCGCTTATCGAGGACAGGCTTCTAAAGGCCGGATGGACGCTGGTGGTGCGCGGCCAGCGAATGCAGCACGTGCAAGATGAGCACAATCTGCCCGGCATCAAACCCGAAACAAGGCCGCCGGACAATGAGCTGCTTGGAGCGACGGCTCTGCTCGAACTCAACTGCCGCACTCAGGTCAAAGACATTCAGGGGGCGGTCGGGTACAAGATCTTCACCGTGGGAGACTTCACCCGGGCGTCCGTCGATCTCAACGGCCAGATAGTCGATCCGGCTACAGGTGTGCTGAAATCATCGGTGTTCGCCAGCGGCAGCGCCAGCGGGATGAAGACCGCGCTCGGCGTCACCATCAATTCCGACTGGCGGATCGGCGCCGGCGGATATAACCTCGAAGGCATACGTGAGACGCTCATCGGTAAGGCCGCGGACACGGCCGTTGTGCAGATGGTGGGACGGCTGATCGCGCTCTATCCATGCATGCCTGGACAGCAGGGACAGCAAGCTCAGCCGGTGCAGCCGGTTGCCGTTGCGCCCCTGCAGCCGGCTTCGACCACAGTAACCGCGGAGGCTGCCCCGGCGACGATACTTATCAGCCTACCGGATAAGGCGGCGGCCGCCGTGGGGGACCACTACGGCGTGTACCGCGGCGAGGAGCTTGTCGCAGAAGTCGAGATCATCACACTCGTGGGAACCCGCGCGCAGGCGAAGATCATCTCGCAGACCTCGCCAATCCAGCCCACGGACACGGCACGCAGGCTGACGGTGGAGATCAAGGCGGAATAGCGTTCAGCGCGCGGCGGATCGCGGAAGGTCGTGTGATTCGATTCGCTGAGAACACAAGGATTTCCGAAGGCACCCAACTAAGCAGCCTTGTGGAGGACTATACGCTTGGACGCTGCTGATCTTGCTCGAGCGTTTGCGGGGGCTGCGGTGGAGCGCGGGGACTCGGTTCTCGTGCACTCATCACTCAGCAGCCTCGGATGGGTCGACGGCGGCGCGGATACGGTGGTCGAAGCGCTGGTCGCATCCGTCGGCCTCGACGGGACGGTGCTGTTCCCCACCCTGACGGGATCAGGCGAAGACTCCCCTGCAAGTCCGCCCGTGTTCGACGTTCGCAGCACTCCCTGCTGGACCGGCGCGATTCCCGAGGCCGCGCGAAACAGGCCCGACGCGGTGCGAAGCCTGCACCCCACACATTCAGTGGTCGCTATCGGCAGACTCGACCGCTGGCTCACGTCCGACCACAGACACGTCCGCACGCCCTGCGGGTTCGGCTCGCCATACGATAAGCTCGCCGGCATCGGCGGAAAGATCGTGCTTGTCGGCGTGACGCAGGCGGTCAACACAAGCTTCCACATGGCCGAGGAAATGGCCGGCGCGCCTTACGTGCTGCAGGACTGGCCGATGGATATCACGATGACCGGAACACGGGGGGAACCCGTGGTGATGCATGGTACGCACCTGCACCGCCACGGCGTCAAGCGCGACTACGACTCGCTCGAGCCGGAGCTGATCCGGCTGGGAATCTGCCACGTCCGGCAGGTCGGTGAAGCCGAGGTGCGGGTGGTGGACGCAATGCTTCTGCGGATGTTCCTCGTGCGCAAGCTGCTGGAGGACCCGCTCGCCGTGCTTGACATGACCGAGCGTGCCAAGTGGAACGCGACTCGTGTGCAGCGGCGAAGTCCATCTTAAGTCGTGGGCTGCACGCGGCCCGCACGGTGAAGGCGCCCGTCCTCGAGCGCGACAATGCTTCCGATCAGTGCGCCATCGCAGCGGAGCACGCCGTCCTGCCAAGTGTAGTTCATCTGACCACCAAGCGCGTGATCGCGTGCCACGCCGTCGAGAGCCATGCTTGTGGAACGATCAGCTTCATGCCGCCGACAAGCGCAAGAGCTATTACCAATCCCTCGAAAGACTTCTGAGAAATCCTCGGCAGGAGCCACTTTCCCAGGAATGCGCCAGCGATGATGGCCGGGGCGACCGCCAAGTTGAGCCACAGCGAGTCGGTGGTGACGATGGGATCAGTGGGCATGAGCCTGCTCAACACAATGTAGATGGGGAATTTCGAGAGATTGATGATGAAGAAATACCAGGAGATCGTGCCCATGAACGCTTCCTTGGGCAGCTTGTGGGCGGCGAGAAACATCTGCATCACCGGGCCGGCGGCGTTTGAGACCGTCGTGGAAAAGCCCGCCGCGACGCCCGTTCCGGCAACGCCGGCCCGCGAGGTCGGTTGGAACCTCTCTCCCAGGCGGTTCTTGAGCAGATGGACAACGACCATTACGATAACGAGCACGCCTATGATGAGGGCGGTGGGATCTTTGATCGCCACCTTGTGCTTGCCCGTGATCACGAGCGCGATCGTGCCGAAAACGAGCCCGAGATACACCCACGGCAGCAGCCCAACGAGCTTGTCCCACTGCGCATGCCTGCGATACCAGGCGACTGCAAACACGTCGCCCATTATCAGCATCGGCAGCATGATGCCGGCCGACAGCCGCCCGCCGAATGCACAGGCAAGCATGGGAACGACGACGATACCAACCCCCGGCACGCCGGTCTTGGATATCCCCACCAAAAGCGCCGCGGACAGCCCAACAATCCACTGAAACTCGGTCAAATGCATCTTGTAACACACGCTCCAGATAACCCCTTAGCTTCCGCGTACCCTCAGCCCTTCCGCATAAGAGGCTTTCTGCCGCGCGTTTGGCCGCGGGGGTGTAATGGACATCGTAATAGAAGGTATGCTGGGCGTGCGCGCCTAATCATACAGCACTGAGTGCTTGGAGGGTACGAATATGTCCACGGTTATGCCAGCTGCCTTCATGTCCACCGAGACGTCTCTTGGCATTATCGCTATCTGCCAACTGATCGCCGTTGTCGCTCTGGTCGCGGCCGCGGCAGGGCTTATCGTGCTCATCTTCTCCCTCAAGCGAATGGTGGACCGCAAGATCGATGAGGTAATGAGCCGAGTAGAACCCATCGTTAACGACGCCAAGTCCATAGCCGAGCAGGCACGCGAGACCGCGGAGAAGGTCAGCGAGAAGGTGGACTCGATAATGACGAAGGCCGACAGCACGGCAGAGAAAGTGGCAGGCCGGCTGGACAGCGTGACCTCGGCGATCGCGCAGGCGGTAGCTCCGCAAGCAGCGCCTGTCGCCGGCTACGCAACAGCCGCGCTCAAGGTGTACCAGTTGATCCAGGGCTTCGCTCAGTCGAGGCAGGCGGCGAAGGCGTCGGGGACGAAGGAAGAGGAGTAGATCAGCAGTCCTCGAACACTCGTCCACGGTCGGCGCCAGACGCGCGCTGTGGCGAATGCGAATCACGATGACTCGGTGTTGTTCCTCGAGCACTGCAAAGAACACATGGTAAGCGCTCCGACGGGTTCCGTGCGTCACCCAGCAATCGCCTCGAGCAATCCATCAAACCATCTCAGCGCTCTCAGCGGCGAATCCACCGGCATCCACGAACTCGACTGGCTTCGCAGAACGCCCCTCGATACGGCCCAGCCTTCGCTCCTTCGACAGGCTCAGGATGCTCAGGACCGGGCCTACTCGGGGCTAACGGACGGAGGGATCTCCGCTAGCAGCCTGCGGATGAAGCCGCATTCTGTTGTAGGAGCCGTCTCCAGACGGCGATCTGCGAGCGTGACGCCAGTGGATTCGGGGTCTGGCTCGCGCGATCGCTTCGCGACGCCTCTCGCGACATCCTTAGGATGCGCTGTCGGCCGAGGGCTGTCGCCCGAGGGGAGACCCCTCCTACACCACTTTGTCCGGCGGCTGCTAGTGAGTGTATCGTCTACTTCGCCGGCTGGGCGGGCTTTGCGGCGTCGGCTGATTTGGTCGTCTTGTCATCCTTGGGCGCGGGAGGCGTATAGAGCGGGGTGGAGAAGTTCCACTCCGAGGCGCCCTTCTGGCCGTCCACGATTATCGAGATGCTGTACGAATAGGTCTTGTTGTCGTTAGACTTGCGCTCACAGAGTATCGCGATGGGCGCGTTTGCATCCAGTTCGGACCCATGTTTGGGCCTGATGAGTTTGTCCACCGCAGCAATCTGATCCTGAGAGAATGAGGCGAGATCGAGGCCAGTGTCGGCAAACAGCGCTGCACGCTGACTCTGGCTGAGCGTCGCGTAGAGCCGCAGAACGTCGCGCGCGGAGTAGTAGGAGCTCAGGCTCGACCGGAGCACCTCGTCCGGGACTATGTTGGCCATTATCTGCTCCTGATCGAGCTGCGCGATCTGGGCGAGGCTGTCGATATCCAGCGTGCTCGTCTTGATAAGCTCCTGCCGCCACGCCTCAAGGCGCTCCTCGGGAAGCTGAGCCGCGCGCTTCTTGAACCAGTTCCGGTCGCGAAGCTCTATGACGCTGCCGCGCTTGTCCCAATTGTAGGTGAAACCGTCCGCGATCTTGTTGAGGATGTCCTTGAGCGGAGTCTCGACCAGCGGCACGGGCGACTGCGTTGCGGGGAGCATGATCGGGAAGCAGTCCGATACCACGCCGTACTTGGAGGCATCGGCAAGGGCTTTCTCGATATCGGGCAGCTTCTGACTGTCGGGTTTGAGCGTGACTTTGGCGTCGAGCGCGGGATCGTCGGGGTGCTCATTGACGGCCTCGCCGCCGGCTTCGGCCTTCATCGCCTTGGACATGATGGTCATGAACTCCGCCGCATGGTCCTTCATCACTTCGTCCATGCCACGGCCCTGTTCCTCGCTCTCGATCATCGCCTTGCCAATCAGCTTGGCAGCATCGCTGTCGGGATCGAACATCGGGACGCTCATCGAGCCGCCGTCGTAGTTGACGGTTATGTCGCCCAACATCATTCCACTCATGGGCATGCCGCGCATCTGGTCGAGCATGTTGTTGACGCTGATGCTTATCTTGCTCGGGTCCGCGCCGAAGTTGTCCGGCAGCGTTCGCGTGGACTTGCCGCCGCTGAACTTGGCCTCCATGTCAGTCATCTGCCGCATTGCCTGCACGAGCCCGGCCTGCGCTGCGGGCGAGAGCGCGGCGCCGCTGAGGTCGAGCCTCTGACCGGACGTGATGGCGTCCAGTGCGCCCGGCGCGCCGCCGAAGAACGCGCCCATGGAGTTGCCCATCCCGGACGTCGCAACCATATACATGAACGGGTTGTCGGTCTTGAGCTTCACCTTGTCCGCGTCCGAGAGCTCACTGAGCTTGGCGTACTGCAGGAAGCCTTCCTGTCGCCGCTTGGCCTGCTCCGCCTCCTGCTGCTGCTCCTGGCGGACCCTCTGGGCCTCGGCGTCGAGGAGCGTCTTGCGGTCCATGAACAGCTTATAGATGGGCGCACTATCATCGCCCGATCTTTCCCACTTGAACTTCATCACACGGGCAATGGAGTTCATGATCTCGCCGAGGGAGATGTCCTTGGCGAAGATACTCATCTTGCGGTCTCGGACCTGCCAGTCCTTGCTGTTGACGCCGGCCTTGAACGTAACGCCGGTGGCCTTGGTAAGGTCGTCGAGGATGACGGACACTGCCTTGTTCGACACGCCGTAGGTCACCGACTGAGACAGGCGTATGTCGGCAAGAGGCTCGTCGGATTCGCTTGCAGCGACTGCGGCCGGCGTGTTGGGATCGGTCGTCACCTTGCCCACGGCCAGAGCCGGAATGGCAGCAGCGATCAGAAGCACAGCAAGTAGCGTTGCTCGCATGTTGGTCCCCCAAGTGTTACTGTACCGTTAGTATTCGTCCCCGCACGCGCAACTTCCTTGCGGCCGCCGGGTTCATGAACATGACGCCGCGGACGGGAAAGTTGTTCAAGGCATTTTGCCCACACGACAGCCGTTTTGCGCGCGCGAGGCCGTGGGTACAAGCAAACAACGCTTGCATTCATGGAGCCTACGGCCATGGCAAACAAGAAAAGCAACGTCAAGAAGCCCAAGTCGGGCGGGGCCAAGAGCGCCGGCAAGAAGGGCGGAAGCGCGGATTTCGACATCGGTTCGCCCAAGCCGGTGCGAAAGCAGAAAAAGAAGAAGTAGGTGACGAGGGGGCTGTCCGCGGGCAGCCCCGACTCCTGTTGTGCGGCCACCAAGCAGCCTATTTGCGCTTGTTTGGGGGACGAGCCAGCGGCGGCCGACAGTATGCTCGCTGAGTATGTCGGATGGCCGGACAGCTTGACATCCTTGCCGTTCACGGTCGACTTCCCCGACTGCCCCAAGATGAGATCGCCCGAGTCACCTGGGGCGATGACAAGACTAGCAGCGTCCGCCACGACCTCCATCCAATCCGCACCCGCATCTCGTATAGATCCGTTTCGCACTGACGGGAAAGACCGGCAGGAAGAAGAATGTGAACCACGTGCGGCTCTCGACCGTAACGTGGTCGGTGTCGCGGCCGCACAGCGGGCAATAGCGCACCTCGTGGCCGATCACGCGCTCCCTTGGCACAATCCCGATTATGGCGAAAAAGCACATGCGGTCCTCACGCCGATCCGGCCCCACTTCTTTCCGGATCCTGACCGGTTAGCTCCACGGCACGGTTGTCGATCTCAAGCCGATGGCCCTCGGGAGGGAACCCCTGGGTCCATCTGTGGTCAGCCTCCAGAGCAGGGTTCGTCGCGGGGCGCTGAGACTCCTTGCCGGCGGGTCGCAGATACGCAAGCTGGACCCCGCCGTTCACCGTTAACGGGGAGGGGTTTTTCCCGCATTTGACCGCATCTCGCGCACGCCGTACCATGGTAGTCGTGATACGGATTGCTTACCATACCCTTGGCTGCAAGGTCAATCAATATGAGACTGAGAAGATCCGGGAGGCGCTGGAGGAGGCGGGGTTTGTGACGGTCCCGTTCAGCTCCGAAGCGGATGCCTATGTCATCAACACCTGCTCGGTGACTTCGGTTGCAGACGGCAAGTCGCGCGCGGCGGTAAGACGGGCGCTGAGACTCAACCCTGACGCGTTCGTCATCGTCGCAGGCTGCTACGCGGAGCTCGAGCCGGACGCGATTCGGGCGATCGAGGGAGTCGATCTCGTGGTGCCGAACGCGGAAAAGGACGCGATTGCGGAGAGGGTGGCGGCGAGGTTCGGGGAGAGCAGAGAGCGGAGAGTGGAGACTGGAGAGCAGGGAAGGCCGCGGGTACGCACCCGGGCGACCGTAAAGGTGCAGGACGGGTGCGATCAGTTCTGCTCATACTGCATCGTGCCGCACGCGCGCAACGTGAAGTCCTCCAGGCCCATCGATGACGTGCTCGCGGAGGTGCGGGCGCTGGCGGAGTTCGGGTATCGAGAGATCGTGCTGACGGGGATAAGGCTGGGCGCGTACGGGAGTGGAGAACAGGAAGTGAAGGGATTGGCCGAGCTGATTCGGGAAGCGGCGGCGGTGGACGGTATCGAGAGGATCAGGTTGAGCTCGATTGAGCCATGGGAGGTGGACGATGCGCTGCTGGAGGCGATGCAGTCGCCCAAAGTGTGCAGGCATCTGCACATACCGCTGCAAAGTGGGGACGATGCGGTGCTCAATCGTATGAACCGGCCGTATGCGGCTGCCGAATACGTTGAGATGGCCCGTCGGGTTCGGGCCGCGATACCTGGGATCGGCATCACGACGGATGTGATCGTCGGGTTTCCGGGTGAGACCGACGAAGCATTCGCGAACACTCGCGCGGTCATTGAGGAAGTGGGGTTCTCGCGGCTGCATGTGTTTAGGTACTCGTCCCGCAAGCGCACGCCGGCCGAGACGATGGCCGGCCAACTCCCGGCGGAGGTCAAGAAGCGCCGTGCGGAGAATCTGATCGAATTGGGAAAGATCGCAATGCGGCGGTTCGCGGAGTCGATGATTGGCACAACCGTCGATGTCCTGGTCGAAAGCCGTTCGAAGCGCACTAACCATCTGACCGGCTTTACCGATAATTACATCGAAGTGTCCTTTGCCGGTGATTCGGCTCTCGCAGGCCGGATCGTGCCGGTAAGGATTGTCGGTATCGATCAGGACGGCGTGGTAGGGAGCAGGGAATAGAAGGGAGGTAAAGCGTTGGAAGACTGCATCTTCTGCAAGATCGCCAAGGGCGAGATCGGGAAGCTGGTATACGAGGACGAGCGCGTGGCGGCGTTCGACGATCTCAACCCGCAGGCGCCGGTTCACGTTCTGATCATTCCGAAAAGGCATATCGCGCGCATCTCGGATGTGATGTCCGACGAGGACGCGTGCCTGATAGGCGACGTGATGCGCGTCGCCAACAAGATCGCGGCCGAGCGAGGCATAGCCGACGGCGGCTACCGCGTGGTTGTCAACTGCAACGAGGGCGCGGGGCAGTCGGTTTGGCACGTGCACTTCCACCTGCTTGGTGGACGTAAGCTCGGTTGGCCGCCGGGGTAGCGTCGGCTGCCGCTTGCCTGCTATTGAGCTTGACATGCGGCGGAGGCGCGGGTATAATTTGGACAGACAGCGGAATAGCAATCAGCAACGGTACGTGGGTGTACTGGGGTTTGGCCCGTGTAGCTACACTTTAATTCCTTGCGAGAGGTAGTATAGCAGCGTTGCCAATCCTCTTCCGCCACTGACGCGGTGCTAAATGCCCGAATTTAGTCGATGGAGGAGGGATTATGGTTGGCACAGGTTCAGGTAAAACCTAACGAGAGTCTGGACAGCGCTCTGAAGCGTTTCAAGAAGGCGCTTCAGCAGACCGGTGTTCTCAAGGAAGCCCGTGAACACGAGCACTACGAGAAGCCGAGCGATAAGCGTCGTAAGGCCGAGGCCGCGATGCGCCGGAAGGCCAAGCGACGCGCGTAGTCCGAAAGCCGTGCGAGCACGGCGAGGTTCGGGCGAGTGGTGTCCAGGAGCGGACCTATGTCGCTAACTGAGAAGCTTCAAGAAGACATGAAGCTTGCAATGAAATCCAAGGATGCGTTGAGACTATCGACCATCCGGCTACTTCGATCGTCGGTGAGCTACGCCCAGATCAGCAAGGGCGATCAGCTCACCGATGATGAAGTCTTAGAGGTGCTTTCCCGAGAAGCCAAGCGGCGCAGGGAGGCTATTGAAGCCGCCGAAGCCGGGGGGCGCTCCGATGTTGCCGCAAGCGAGCGCGCGGAGCTCGAAATCATCAACGAGTACCTGCCCAAGCAGATGGACGAAGCCGAGATCGAGACAATCGCACGTGAGGTCGCGGCGGAAGTGGGCGCGAGTGAGCTTAAGGACCGTGGCAAAGTAATGGGCCCGCTGATGCAGCGAATCAAAGGCAGGGCCGACGGCAAGCTCGCCGGGCAGGTTGTCGAGAAGATACTGCGAGGTTGAGAACCGATGCTTGTTCGGCAGTTGGCTGCCCAACAAGCATCGGTTCACGTATATGAAACTCTTCAAGCCCCTGATCACCATACGGGGCGCCAAAAAGAACCCCGAGAAGAGCACCCGCCCCCGCCGCGTGGATATGCGCAGGACCGGGCTGGCAGTTGCCACGGTTGCCATTCTGTCCGTTCTGCTTTCCCTGCCAATGCTGCCGAGCAGGATCGGCCTGAAGGTCGGCGACACTTGCCCGGAAGACATCATCGCACCCCGAATGGCTCAGTATCTGGATGAGGCCGAAACGGAGCTTCGCAAGAGCAGAGCAGTCGCGGGAGTGCCGAAGGTCTATGAACCTCTGCCCGCCGCTTCGGACCAGGCCGTGGCTGCATTGAGAGCCGTTTTCTCGGCGGTTGAGGAGATCAGAAGAAAGCCCGCCACTCTGCCAGTAGCCACGAGAGTGGAACAGATCCGCAGACGGCTGGGACTCTCCGCGGGCTCGCGGGTATCTAACTCGACGTTCATTTCGCTGCTCGGCATCGATGCCAACTCCCTGCGACGGATCGAGGACGACACAAACCGGCTGGTCACTTCGGCAATGAGCCGCGTGATCCACGACGACCCTGCCGATTTCCGCGCGGCCCAGAAGCAGGTCGGAATCGAAGCCGCGCACGTCACAAGCGATGCGCGAATGGCCGCGATAGTCGGCGAGATCGCGCAAGATGCGCTGCGGCCGAACCAGACCTACGATATACGAAGCACTATCGCGCAGCAGGATGCCGCGCAAGAGAAGGTGCAGCCGGTCTACAGGACGATCACGCAGGGGGAAGTCGTGGTCGCCAAGGGCGAGCCGCTGCTGCAGGAGCATATCCAGAAGCTGGAAGCCCTCGGCCTGCGAAACCCCAGGGTAGACTATCGCACGGTGACCTCGCTAACGGCGCTGGTAATACTGGTGGTGCTGCTGGTCGGCGGATATCTGGCGATGTACTATCCCCATGTGTACCGGTCTACCAAGTCTCTGCTGCTGCTCTCCCTGCTGGCCGTGATCGGGACCCTTGCGCTGAGGATCAGCGGAAGTATGCTGGGGATTCCACTCACGCCGGTCCAGGTGGGGTATCTGGGCGTGCTGTGGGTGGTGACAGTCGGGATGCTGGTGGCGGTGCTCGTCAACGCGCAGGTTTCGGTTGTGATTGCCGCGCTGCTTTCTATCGTGCTCTCGCTGATGCTCAATGGTGAGTTGAGATACGCGGTGAGCTCGTTCATGATGGCGTTGGTCGGGATCTACGGCGTCGCCAACATTCGGGACCGCACGGACCTGGCGCGGTCGGTGGGATCGCTCGCAGTGGCGGGGATCGTGCTTGTTTGGGTGCTGGGCGGAATCAATAACGACACCGCCTACGCCATGAGGATCGGAACGTTCTGGGCGGGTGTGATCGTGCCGATCGGCGCGGCGGCGGTGTTTCTGATCGGGACGGTGCCGTTGGAACGATTGTTCGGGCTGACAACGCACCTCTCGCTGCTTGAGCTTGCGGACACCAACAAGCCTCTGCTGAGGCGGTTGGTTATGGAAGCGCCGGGAACCTATACGCATTCGATGGCGGTCGGGCACCTGGCCGAAACGGCGGCGCAGGCGATCGGCGCGGATTCGCTGATGGCGAGGGTGGCGTCGTACTACCACGACATCGGCAAGATTCGAAGACCTCATTTCTTCATAGAGAACCAGAACGTCGAGAACGCTCACGACCGAATCAACCCGACCCTGAGCGCGCTGGTGATTACATCGCACATCAAAGACGGGGCGGAGATCGCGAAAGAGTACAGGCTGCCCAAGGTGGTCGTGGACGTGATCAGCCAGCACCATGGGACCTCGCTGGTGCAGTACTTCTACGACCAGGCGATGGGCGAGCAGGACGCGTGCGTGGCGCTGGAAAGCCAGTTCAGATACGCCGGGCCGAAGCCGAAGTCCAAGGAAGCGGCGCTTATTATGCTCGCGGACTCGGTGGAGGCGGCGTCCCGGGCGATGAGCAAGCCGACGCGCGCAACGATAGAACTGGTGGTCAACAAGGTCATCGCGGACAAACTGCGAGACGGGCAGCTCGATGAGTCGGACCTGACATTCAAGGAAGTAAGCAGGATTTCGGACGCGTTCGTCCGCGCGCTGACGGGCACTCTGCACGCGCGGATCGACTACGCGGAAGTGATGGATAACAAGAAGGCGGCAAATGGAGATTCTGATACAAAACCAGCAGTCGGCAGCGAAGGTGAAGCCGAGGCGGATACGGAGCCTGGCGCAGCGAGTGCTACAGGCTGAGAACTGCTCACAGGACACTGAGGTCAGCATCTTGCTTGCCGACGACGAAAGTATTAGTATACTAAACGGGCAATATCGAGGGATCGAAGGGCCGACTGATGTGCTGTCGTTTTCGCAGCACGAGGGCGAAGATGAGTTCGCAGCCGAACAGGGACTGCTTGGCGATGTTGTGATTTCTGTGGAGACCGCGATGCGTCAGGCGGCGGAGCGCGGCGCTCAACTCGACTCCGAGATCGATCTGCTGCTCGTTCATGGCCTGCTCCATCTGCTGGGCTACGATCACGCAGAGCCGGAGCAGGAGAAGGCGATGTTCGCCCGGCAGGCGGAGCTGCTGGGCAGCTAATATCTGACGACTGATCACTGAGGACTTGATTTGAGACTTCTGAAAAACCCGATGAACGGGTTCAAATATGCAATCGAAGGTGTGGTGCACGTGTTCCGCACCCAGCGTCACATGAGGTTCCATTTCCTCACGATGGTGCTGGTTTTGGTTTTCAGCTTGGTGTTGAGGCTGAAGCGCGAGGAAGTGATCGTGCTGCTGTTCACCATTTCGCTGGTGCTGGCCGCGGAGATGTTCAACACGGCGATCGAGGCGGTAGTTGACCTGGTGACGCAGACCTACCACCCGCTGGCGAAGTTCGCGAAGGACATCGCGGCGGGGGCTGTGCTTATCACGAGTATAAACGCGCTCGCGGTGGCGTTTCTGCTGTTCCCGGGCGGATCCAGGCTGAAGCTGCTGAGCGAGGAAGTGGGGCTGCACAGCCCCGGCTTGCCAACGGTGGCCGCGGTCACGTTCCTGCTGCTTGGTATAATGGTTTTGATGTGGAAAGTGGCCGGAGGAAAGGGCAAACTCCTCAAAGGCGGAGTCGTCAGCGGACACTCAGCAGTGGGGTTTTTCCTCGCAACGACCATAATGTTCATATCCGCCAATGTGGCAATCGGGATCCTGGCGTTCCTGTTGGCCGTTCTGGTAGCACAAAGTCGAGTAGAAGGGGGCATACATACCCTTGCGGAAGTAGTCTGGGGAGGACTTTTGGCGACGGGTGTCGCATGTTTGGTGTACGGAGTCCTATCTCCGGTACTGGCTCTGCATTAGTGGGGTAGGTTCAGGAAGTGAACGAAGACCCAAACCGTATCTTGCCGGGGATCATCCTGATCGCGGCGCTCATCGTATTGAGTGCGTTCTTTGCCGCGGCGGAGATGTCGCTGGTATCAGTAAGAAGAACGAGGATCAAGCAGCTGGTGGAAGAAGGCAACGCCAAGGCTCGCACCGTGCTGGCTCTCCTCGAACACCCGACCAACTTCATGGCCACGGTTCAGATAGGGCTGACCCTGGTCGGATTAATGGCTTCGGCGTTCGCGGCGATCAACATCGCCGGGCCGGCAAGCAAGTGGCTGGTCTCGCTCGGGCTGGCACCGAGCACGGCGAATCCTGTAGCAGTCGTCGGCATCACCATCATCCTCAGCCTTTTTACCCTCGTCTTCGGCGAGATTGCGCCAAAGAGCCTCGCTATCCAGCACTCGGAAAAGATAGCACTCAGCGTTGCGGGCACGGTGCGCTTCCTGTCGCTGGTGGGGCTGCCGGCGGTGAAGCTGGTCAGCGCGGCAAGCGACCTCGTCGTGCGGCCGTTCGGAGTGCACGTACGGTTCACAAACCCTATCCTGACCGAAGAAGAGCTGAAGATGCTCGTAGAGGCGGGTGAGGAAGAAGGTGTGATCGAGGAAGAGGAGAAGGTGATGATCCACTCCATCTTCGATTTCACGGACACCGTCGCGCGCCAAGTGATGGTCCCCAGGACAGATATGGACGCCGCGCCCGTGGAGAGCACGCTCGATGAACTCCTCGACGTCATTACGACCTCAGGTCACTCGCGTATCCCGATCTACGAGGAGAACGTGGACAACATACTCGGCGTAGTCCACGCAAAAGACCTTCTGCCCGTGCTGCGGCAGGAGAAGCGCACATTCGATATGCAGGCGGTAATGCGAGAGGCGTATTTCATCCCCGAGACCAAGGATGTTGACGAACTGCTCGCGGAGTTCAAGCGCGGAAACGTGCAGATGGCGATCGTTCGCGATGAGTATGGCGGGACGGCAGGGCTGGTGACGGTCGAGGACTTGCTTGAGGAGATCGTGGGCGAGATCCGCGATGAGTATGACATCGAGGAGCCGCTGATCGACGTCATCGACCACGACCACGCGCTCGTCAGCGCGCGAATGAGCATCGACGACCTCAACGAGCAGATGGAGATGGACATCCCCGAGTCCGAGGAATACGAGACTATCGGCGGGTTTGTCTTCGACCTGTTCGGCAGGCAGCCGGGCGAGGGCGAGATGATAAGCTGGAGCAACCTCGACTTCGTGGTGCAGAACCTCGAAGGCGGGCGACTGGACCGGATCCAGGTCATTCGCACGGACCGCTCGAAAGAGGAAGAGGAAGCTAACGGCAAGTCCAAGAGAGATAACGGCGTGAAGGGGTAGTTGGCTTTCTTGGCTTCCTGGATATCTGGTTCAGAATCGCATGCTGAAACAAGTTCGGCGTGACGCCGGGAGGGGATTTGCGATGAAGCCATTCGTGCCTGAGATCGTTGAGTCGCATCTTCTTCCCAAGGATCAGTGGACCGCTCACTGGGCGCTGCCTATCCCCGATGACACTCAGACTCTGCCGAAGAAGGCCCGACGGTTGAGGCGCTGCATGGGTTCGTCTCTCAGAACGGCTGTGAGATGGTCGGTGAACATGAGGAGGAGTACGTCACTTCTCCCAAGGCCAAGGTGATGAAGACGATCATCCGGTACCGAGTGAAGAAGTGAGCAAGGATCCCAGCGAGACTTTCATTGGCGAGCCGGTGACTCCCAAGCTCGGCACGTTCGATACGAAGATGATGGCGACGGGCATCCCGGGCCTGCCGCACGAGTTCGCGTGGCGAGGAACCGAGTACGTCGTCGCGGCGGTGATCGAGACGTGGAAGACGGTCGGGCCTTGCACATCCGGCGCGAACGAGATGTATGTGCGCCGCCACTACTACCGCGTCAAGACAACCACCGGCGAGACAATGACCGTCTACTGCGATCGCCACGCCCCACGCGGCAAGAGCAAGACGAAGGGGCGGTGGGTGCTGTATTCGATCGCGAATTGACCGTGACTCGCCCTTCTGCTATACTGCAGCAGGCAGGAGGAACCCCCCTTGGAAGACCGTACCTACGCCGCCATAACCGCCGATATTGTCGGGTCCACTGAGTACTACAAGACCAACGGCAAACCTCTTCGCCCCAGGCTGCTGGAGGCGCTGGAGAAGGTCAACGACAGGCACCGCGACGCCCTGGCTGTGCCGTTTGCGATCACACTGGGAGACGAGGTTCAGGGCCTCGCTTCCGATCCGGCGGATGCGCCTCGAGTGGTACACGATCTGAGGCTTCAGCTAAGCCCGCTCAAGTGCCGCGTCGGAGTAGGGATAGGTTCTGTCGTGTCCGAACTCACCGAGACGACGGCGCAGATGGAAGGTCTGGCTTTCTCGCTGTCACGAGAAGCGCTGGTTGCGGCTGCTTCGCTAAAGTCGGGGCTAACCGTATACCGAGCTGACAACAGGCAGATCGAGAGTGTGGCCAACGCCGTGTCGCTGCTCATAGATGTCATACAGAGCCGCTGGACGGAAAAGCAGTGGGAGGCGGTGCGGCTGCGTACAGAGCTCGGAGACGTGTCAAGGACTGCGGCAGAGCTTGGAGTGACTTCGCCCTCGGTAGAGGACCGGCTGCGGTCCACTTGCTGGCGCGAAGTTGTGCAAGCAGTGGACTCGCTGCGAGAGATGCTGAAACAAGGCTAGCATTCAGGAAAAAGGACCTTAGAACACCTGGATAAGGATTATTTACCTTATTAAGCCGTAATATGGCTTTTGACCGATATTCCAGCTGCAGTCGGAGGCTCGACAGATTCCCGGGTTGATTGGAGCCACAAGGCTACAGCCTTGAGTTCCGACATTTCAAGCCTATGGCCTTGGAAATGGCAGACTCAGGACCTTTGGCCTGAAGCAGGGAGATAGCGACTGAGAGAGGGAGTGCTATGAACCTCATAGTGGTGAAGTTGATCGCCGCGCACTTGATCGCTTGGGGACGAACTCAGCGGCGGGACTGGCTCCCCGGCGGGGAGTCCAGCCTCGGGCGCGCTCTGGCGGGGGTTGGGGTCTACGCCGCAGTCGCACTGCTCTTGATAGCGATGGGCCATCGCCCTACCGATTGGGGAACGATCCTCTGGCTTGTCGGAACGACCTCGGCTGTTCGTCTCGTGCTCGATGTCGTCTGCGGCAGGTATCTGAGACACTCGTGGTCGAATCTGATCGCACTGCAAGCGGCTGATGTGATGCTCATTTGCGCCTTGACCGCCATGGCATTCGACTCCCGCGCATTCGCGAGCGCGGTGACTGCCGCGCTCAACTCCCCGGAGACATACGGCGTTGTCGCCGCTTACGCGGCGTCGCTGTGGCTCGGCGGCGCATTGGTCCGGCTGGTAACAAGCCTGCTGCCTGAGCGGACCAAAGAGGAACGCATCGGAATGGAGGGCGCAGGCAGCATCATCGGAATCCTCGAGCGGCTGCTGGTCACCTCGTTCGTGCTGTTCTGGCCGGCCTATGGCGCTGCGGCGATCGGTCTGATCTTCAGCGCGAAGTCGATTGCCCGGTTCCCCGAGATGGGCAAAAAGGACGGCACGCACTTCGCTGAGTACTACCTCGTCGGCACGCTTACCAGCTTAGCGGTCGCAATCGGCTCAGGTATGATCGCGCGCACCTACTTGCTCTGAGTCTCCACTCCAGCCTTCCCCCTCGGACCCACGGTTGATATGTCCGGCTGCTTGAAGCCGAGTGCGAACGCGGGCGAGTCCGGCTTGAGGCGGAAATCGCCCTTTGCGGGATCGACGAACAGCGGATCGGCGATGATGCTGTGTTCGTCGTGGCCATGCTTCTGCCAGTCCCCAAACGTCGATTCCCCGAACTTGACGGGCCTGCCGGAAGCGTCGAAGTACAGATTGTGGTCCATCACTTGCCTGTCGTCACTCCAGTTGCCGCCGAGCAGCACGCCGGTGTCGTAGTAGACAATGTTGCGCTCGAAGGTGAAAACCCTGTGCTCTTCGGCTCGCGTGCGCTGGATCTGGTGGACCTTGGCAAAGGCGAAGATGTTGTTGGTGATGACGTTGTCCTTGCCGTAGTGCTGGTGGAAGCCGCCGGTTGTGGTGCGGTAGACGACGTTGTTCTCCAGCAGAATGCCCGTGCTGCCCTCGTCGGTGTAGAGCCCCCACCCGCCGTAGCTGAACGACTGAGAGTCATGGATGAGGTTGTTGCGGATGACGGTGTCCGGCGAGACGCCGAGCGTATATACGCCGGCGAGGTCGCTGAGCACGCCGCGACCGATGTGGTGGATGTGGTTCGACGCGATCAGGTTGTCGAATGCGTTGGACGGGCCGTAGCCCCAGCTCCAGCCCACGGAAATGCCGGTGTAGTTGAGATCGTGAATGAGATTATGGCTCACGCAGTTGTGCGGGCTGCCGCCGATCCATACGCCTACGGCGCTGAGGAATATCTTGCCGCCGTCGGAGATCTCGTTGTCGGAGACCGTAATACGCTGCGAGCCCTGGTTGATCTTGACGCCTCCAGCCCCCATATCAGTCATCAGACAGCTTCGCACAGCGCAGTTTGAGCAGCCATCGCCGAACTCAATGGCGTAGGTGCCGATGTGCGAGACCTCGCAGTGATCTATCTCGCAATCGCGTGCAAATGCGGCATAGATGGCGCCGGGGACTTCCACGGCGGCCTGCGGCGAGCCGGACCTGTCGGGCGGAAGCGTGTGCTGAGTGTGAGCAAAGCGCAGGTTGCGGAAGCGGATATACTCGACGGGATGCGTGGCGTTGCCCGAGATCTTGACAACGCGCTCAAGGCTGGGCGCGACAAAGCTTGCCTTGCGCCAATCCTCGCCGGGGAGCGGGTAGTAGTAGAGGCGGCCGTCGGAGCGATCCAAATACCACTGGCCCGGCGTATCGAGCGCCTCAAAGACGTTCTCGAGGTAGTAGCGAGCGCCGAGGTTGCGGTTGAAATCGCTGGCGAGCCAGAAGCGGCTTCGTTTGGCAAGGCTGACCACATGAGCCGACTCATCGACGGACTTGATCGGCATGCGAGACTCGATCCACAGCGTGAGGGCGACTACGTCGATGTCGCCCAGGTTGCGCCAGCTCGACCTGATCTCGCCGGGGTTGAAGGTAAACGCGTCCTGGCCATCCTTCCAATTCTCAGTCAGCGGCGCGGACTTGATCGTGTACCAGCCCTGTTTTGGAAGACGCGTGCGCGCGGCGCGGCGGCCGTTGACAAAGAGCTGGTCGGGGGTCCACTTGCCATCCGCGACGCCGGACACAACGGCAGCGACAACTTTGTGGTGGTTGGCTTCAGTGTGGCTGAACCCCGTGATCGGCGTGCCGCCGCTGATGACGACGCGCTCGGGACCTTCGGCGGTTTGATAGGCCTGATACGTGATCGGGCAGAGCTTGGTACCGGTATCCTCCGCGGACAGCTCGAACGGCCTGTCGAGGTGATACGTGCCCTCGCGAATAACGACGGTAACGGGATGCTTGAGGAAACCTTGCTCGGACTTCATCCGGCGGATCGCATTGCGCGCGCCCTCGAGGGTGGCGAGGGGGCCGTCCGTGTCGGCGATGTTGGGCACTGCGAGTCTGCCTGTCCACTTGTCGCTGCCGTTTGGCGCGACGTAGAGGCGTTCGATGGGCGCGGTATTCGCCGCTGATGCGATGAGTGCTGTCATTAGGATCACGCTCCGGAGGCTCGTCATCGGGTGTTCCTTGGTATGAATTGGTGGCTGCGGCGCCACAAAGGTACGTTCTGCGAAGAACGTTCGCTGTCCTCCGGCAGGAGTAGGATTGGCGCAGGCGGAAGTAGTGACCGTTATGAACGGAGCATCGGGCGAGAAGATCGCGGTTACGATCAATAGCCTTGTGATAGCCGGAATCGGCGCGCTGGCGCTTGCGGCGGTGGTGATGGCGGGCTGCTGGGCCTACCGGTGCATCGTGGGCGTCTGGCTGGCGCCTGTGCGGCGGACTGCGGCAAGGGTGCTGCTCAAGACTCAGCGCGAGTACGAAGTCACCCGAAGTGGCCTTCGCTGCGGGAACTCCGTCACTGGCGCTATCGCTGAAGTTCTACTGGACTCCGAGCCCGGCGTATTCTACGCCAGCGAGGAGGCCTGTCCCGCCTACGATTACTTCATCACGTTCGAGTTCGACGGTGGCCGGCAGGAGTTCGCTGTCAAGGAAGACCTCTACGCAAGCGTGCATGAGGGAGACGAAGGGCTGCTTGTGTATAAGGGCGATGCGCTGAAGCATTTCATCCCCGGAGCGACCAGGGTGGAGGAGATAGCTCCGCCGCGTCCACGTTCCTGACGGTTCCGACTGCCCTCTGTATCCAGACCCTCAACGAGATGATCGACGACCAATCGAGGCGCCTGGCGGCAACTCCGACAGCAGCGATGCTGATTGCCCTTGTCGTCTTCGCAAGACTATCGATCGCGACGCGATGTTCCCCGGGCACCGCGGCGGATCAACGCCCAAGTGAAGCGATCCGTTGGGCCGCGGGTCTAACGAGTGTGTGCAGACCGCCCCCACCCCAAGGAGGAGACCATGCTCAGACAGATCGCGTTCGTGACAGCGCTGCTCTGCGCAGCGCTGTCCTGTGCAGCCCAGGAACCAAACAGCAACTCGCTGATACCCAAGGGCTTCCGCGCCATCGCTACTCCCGATGACTCCGCCATCATACTCGTTTCCGATCCCACAAACGGGGCCGGCAAGGGCCTGACATGGCTTGGAATCGGGGGCGCTATCGCATGTGAAGCCGATAACAGCATCATCGTGTGGTCGGCGAGCTACGCTCCGCCGCTCCCGCTTCCGCCAGCGCCAATGGCTGCACCTGTCACCCCGCCGCCTGCGCCCGCAGACGGTCAGCGGTTCCTTTGGCCGGAAGGAGTACAGAACGTGGTGCCGTTCGACCTGGACAACAGCATCATCTTAATGAGTGATTAGTTGCGCCGGGTCACGACGGATGCGATCAGAGTCGGTGTGCCGTTGGTGACATCGAGCGCGCCGCGCGCAGAGGCGTAGTCGCCGTCGGCGAGGCCGTGAACGGGGTAATAGACGCGGACCGGCAGTCCGGAACCGTCATCGAGCGAGAAGCTGTCCAGATCGATGACGGACACTCTTCCCCAAACCGTGAACACGTAGTTCTGGCCGGCCAGGTTGAGAATCGTGTCGGCTGCCGCACGGTTGTTGATTGCCACCGAGCGGACCGTGATGTATGAGGCCGCCCACCGCGTCGTGTTGCCCGCCTGGTCCGACGCGATAACCGCCACGTCGTGCGGGCCCAGCCCCGCCGCCGCGGTGAGAGATCCCATCCAGAGGCCGTCGTCCGTGCTGTGGAGCGGCGCCCCTTCCGCCGTGACCGACGCTACGCCGACCGCGTCGCCTGCCTCAACGTAGACCTTTACGGGATCGCCGACTGATATCAGGAACGGCTCGAACCACACGTAGTTGATGGTCGGGGCGGTGGTGTCGCGGGTGAACTCCGCGTGCGCCTCAGCGCTCTCGTTCCCTGCGGGGTCAACGGCCTTTGCGTAGACCGTGTGCGGACCCTCGTCGAGGGAGGATATCGTGAGCGCCTTCGGGCTCACCTCGTCCACGTAGACGCCCGCGTCGAGCTTCAGTTTGTAGGTAACGCCATTCGTGTCGCTGGAACCGCCGAAGCTGGCTGTGACGTTAGCGCCGTTCGCGTACTGCGGCGAGACGGAGAGCGTGGGCAGCGTGGGAGCTGTGTTGTCGACGACGCACGTGCCAGAGGCGGCCGCGGGCGCCGCGTTGCCCGCGGCGTCGTGGGCCGTGCCTGATGCGATGGATATGCCCAGCGTTCCGTCCCCGGTGATGCCGGAGATCGTTAGGGTGCGCGTGGTCGAGCCCGATTCGGCGATAGCGATCACCCCGTCAGCCGTGCCGGTCTTTGCTAGAGTGACATCGCCCGCCTCAAGTGTAATCGCATCGGCGCCGCCGTAGGTGACTTCACAGGTGATCGGGCCATGCTTCGTCACGGAGCCTGATAGCGCACCGAGCGCTATCGTCGGCGCGTCGTTGTCCACGGTTACGGCCGCCGTGGGGCCGACGCCAAGACAACTGCCGGAGTTGTTGGTCGCGGTGCCCGGAGCGATGGATATGGCCAGCGTGCCATCTCCCGTGATGTTGGAGATGGTGATTGTTCTGGTCGACAGCCCGGTTCCGCTGACGGTCACGACACCGTTGGCCGTGCCTGTTCTAATCAGGCTGATGTCTGCCGCCGCGAGCGTGATCGAGTACGCGCCCAGATAGGTGACTGAGCAGGTCACGGGACCAACGTTGGTCAGCGATGCCGACGGCGCGCCCAGAGAAATGACCGGTGGCGTCGGGTCCGGCAGGAACGCTTCCGTTGCCCAGGCGGACCCGGCGAATGCGGAGTCAATCGCCTGCACGCTCCAGTAGTAGTCGCGCGCTGGGAGGCCGGTCAGCGTCCAAGAGAGGTTCTTACCTGCATTGCCGATGGCGGGAACGCGGCGGTAGCCCGTCGAGTAGTCAGCCATCCCGGAGAACACGTCCCCCGCGCCCGGCGACGTGCCCACACGGATGTTGTAGGACAGCCCCGACTGTGGGGTCTGAGTATCGGTGGCGGCTGACCAGGACATCGTAAGCGAACCGTTCGACCACGTGCTCGCGAGGCCGGTCGGCGACGACGGAGCTGTGTTTGCCGCAGCCGTCTGGCTCTGATACACATAGGTGCAGGGATAGTCGATGCTGGTCTGATGACCCGCGACGACGATATCGAGCCTACCGTCCGCGCCGAAGTCACCCCAAGCCGCCCACGCGTCGGTGATCTCGACGTTTTCTATGAGGTAACCGGTGAATGTCGAGTTGCCGTTGTTGTGATAGACCTTCGGGCAGTCGTCGAAGTTCTGGTCGCCGGCGATGGCCAGGTCGATCCGACCGTCGTTGTCATAGTCGCCCCAGGCAACGCAGCCCTTCACACCAGGAAGTCCGAGGTCCTGCTCGAGGAAGCCGCTGCCGGTGTTTCGGCAGATGTGCGTGATCCTGCTGCCATTCGCGGTAATCCCCGCTATGGCGAGGTCGAAACGACCGTCGTTGTCGTAGTCGCCCCACGCCAACGACGCGAAGTCGAGGCCGGTCAAGGCAGCCAAGACCTCCGAGAACTGGCCGGCGCCGTCGTTGTGGTAGAGCTGCGTGACGTAACCCCCACCGGTGTTGCCGGCGATTGCGAAGTCCTGCCGGCCGTCGTTGTCGTAGTCGGCCCAAGCGACGCAGCACTCGCTGAGGCCCGGCAGTGAGATGGCCGTGTCCTCGGTGAATGTGCCGTCACCGTTGTTATGGTAGAGCTTCGCAATGCGGCCGATCGCGGAGTCGCCGGCGATCAACAGGTCGAGCTTGCCGTCGTTGTCGTAGTCCGCCCAGGCAACCGAGCCTTTAGTGACGCCGGGCAGCCCGGCTGTGCTGACAAGTGAAAATGAGCTGCCATTGCCGCGGTAGAGGTTGGTTACGTAGGCGGAGCCGGTGTCGCCGGCCACAACTAGATCGAGTCGGCCGTCGTTGTCGTAGTCGCCCCAGGCAAGCGCGGCGTCCTGCACTCCCATGACGGAGGCCCTTGTGTCGCTGAAATTCGACTGACCGTCACCGCGGAATACTCGCGCGGCCGGGCCCAACACGGGAGGGTTCGTGGTAACCCCATGGCCGGCAGCCGCGGCGTCGAGCGTGCCTGTGTTGTTGTAGTCTCCCCAGACAGCGGCTCCTCGCTCGACCGAGTAGTAGCTGAGCATGGTCGAGAGGTGACCGCTGCCGAAAAGTAGGGGCGAGCCAATGAAGTCCTGGTTCGATACGTCGACGGACAGGCCCGTGTATTCGTAGTGCATAGGGGAGAACTGGTAGGAGCCTTCCGGTCCAACCATGCCCGTGAACGGCGCCGTGACAGTGAACGAATACGCGCCGCCGGTGGTGGTGCTTGTGGACGCACCGCCGCCCGCGCGTATGGTAATGCCCGTCATGCCAACGCCGTTGACGTCTCGTACGTGGCCGGATATCACCACCGCACCGCAGGAGCCGCAGACGAGCACTAGTAGTATTACCAGGCATAAGGGAAGCCGGCCGGGCGTATTGTGCAACACGCAGTCATTCCTCCGAGCACTTGGCAGCTGTGCTTATATGAGCAGTCTACCATGCTCAGGCGCAAAACACGTGCAAGGGTATAGCCGGCCGGCGCAAAACTGGTAAAAATACCTGGTTCGGTCAGTTCAGCTTGTTGACGACATGTGCGGTGAGCGCGGGCGGATTGGCGTGCGAATCGAGTGCGCCGCGGGCACGCGCGAACTCCCCGGCAGATAGCCCGTGGCCCATCGCCTGCACGCTGACGATGGCGCCGGACCCGTCGTCGAGGACGAATCCACCGGACGTGGACTGCGATACCTTGCCCCAGACGGTAAACAGGAATTCGCCGCTCGCGGCGACTGCCACGGCGTCCTTTGCGCCGCGAAGACTGATGCCGAACGACCGGACGGTAGAGTAAGAGGCGGCGGAGGTGGTGGTATTGCCGATCAAGTCGGAAGCGAGGCACTTGACCGAATGCGATCCGAGCTGCTCGGGGGCAGTCAGCGTGCCGGTCCACGTGCTTCCGGCCAAATGCGTCAGAGCAGCTCCGTTGGCGGTGACCGACGTGACCGCGACGTTGTCCGTTGCCTCGACCGTTACATGCACTGGGTCTCCGGCGGCAACCTTGGCGGGGCTGACATCGACGAGCTGTATCGCGGGCGGCAGATCGTCGGCGGCCGGGCGGGCGGTGATCAGCAGTTGAATGCCCTTGGATGCGACGACTACGGCGGGGTCGACCGCCGTCACCGCAGCGGCGTTGTTGAACGGAATCTGAATCGGCGCTTCTTCGGGGCTGCTGCTTACGCCCGCGGGGTAGATCCACGACCTGCCGGCCACGTAGGTTCCCGTAGGATCTCGCACGATGGATACTACGTACTCATAGGGCACTCCGCCCACGGCCTGCGGCGGCGCCATGTCCGGATCGGCGTAGATCGATAGCAAGAGACCGCTGCCCGAGGGGTATTCGGCGCCTGCGTAGGCGTAGACCGTCCAGCTCTTCTGGTCCAAGCCGGTCAGAGGCGCGTTGTACTGAATCATGAAATATGGCTCGGCGCATCCCAACGCGGGGGCGTAGGAAAACGCCGTTGCGCAACTGGGATCGGAGGGCTGGAAGGAGAGCTTGCGGATGTCGCAGTGATTGGTCGCTCCCTCCATGGTGCCTATGGTTGCCGCCCAGCCTGCGTTGGAGTAGCCGTCATCGCTAACGGCGACGTTGAGATCCCAGTCCGCGGACGGCTGGCACGCCAGGGGTCCGAAGAGGCCAAACACCTCGACAAACACGAAAGACGTAATCAGGAGACTCCGGCAAAGTAGACGCACTATCCCCACCCCACTCATTCGCGTATGCTCGGCAGTTCCCCAGGCAGTCTACCACTTTATGCCCGACTATAAACACTGTCGGGGCAGATTCCGCGGCTATTCCGCCTCCGGATAGCTGCCCAGAACGCGGACGAACAGCGCCATCTCGCCAAGCTCCGCGATAGCGGCCTGAATGTTCTCGTCGGCCTCATGGCCCTGGACGTCTACGAAGAAGATGTACTCCCAGGGCATCTGCTTGGTGGGGCGGGACTCGATCATAGTCATATTGATTCCGTGGGAGTCGAAGACCTTGAGCGAGTGGTAGAGCGAGCCGGACTTGTGGGGGACGGCGTAGACGATGGAAGTCTTGTCCTTGCCCGACGGGTTTGGCTTGGAATAGCCCACGACGAGGAAGCGGGTCTTGTTGTGGGGACTGTCCTCGATTCCTTCGGCGAGGATGTTGAGGTTGTATTCCTTGGCGGCGAGCGCGGTCGCGATGGCGGCGGAGCTGGGATAGCCCTCGCACATCTTTGCGGCCTTGGATGTGCTCGATACCTCGAGCAGCTCCACGCCGGGCAGGTGGTTTGCCAGCCAGTTGCGGCACTGCGCAATAGCGGTGCCGATCGAGTAGACGCGCTTGACCTGACTCATATCCTCCCCGCTGGATAGCAGGTTGTGGGTGATCGGAGCGTTGATCTCGGCGCAGATGCGAAGGTCGGAGAGCAAGAACATGTCCAGTGTGTGGTTTACTATACCCTCGGTCGAGTTCTCGACCGGCACCACACCGTAGTTGCTCTCCTTGTGCTCTACGGAGCTGAACACGTCGGGAATGGTGTTGCAGGGGATGAAGTCCGTGGAGTCCCCGAATTTGAGGATGCTGGCGATGTGCGTGTTGGACCCGGCCGGGCCGAAGTAGGCGACGGCGATCGGCTTTTCGAGCGCGCGACAAGCGGAGATGATCTCGCGGAAAATCGCGCTCATCGTCTTGTCGGCGAGCGGACCTTTGTTGTTGCGCAGGACACCGTTAAGCACCTGCACCTCGCGCTCCGGCGCGAAGATGCTCTTGGCGCCCTTGTTTTTCAGGTTGCCTATCTCCGCGGCGCACTGTGCGCGCTCATTTATCATCTCGACAAGCTGCTTGTCGATGCTGTCTATCTGTGCCCGAAGTTCGGAAATGTCCACGATCTAGCCCTCAGCTAACAGCTATCAGCCGCCAGCGCCCAGCCCGCATTATGCACGACCCTCGTGAATAAATGCTCTCGGAGCCCCGGATTATGCGGTTCATGCATAACCCGGGCTAGACCAGCAATGTGACGGCTTCTTAAGGATACGTTATACGCGCGACGACTGATTCCCTTCGGCGAGCGAACATTCGCGTGTGTTTGGCAGTTGAGGGGACAGCAGGCAGGCGGGGATGCTTCACGGACGCGCAATGTCGTGAGGAGAAGCCCGCGACCGCGGCTAAGCCACTTGCGAAGACTATCGCCTTCGGGGTTCTCCGATTTTCGAGATCCCGAACCGCTGCGGCCTGCGGCAGACCATCGGCGACACGCTCGGCATCGGTGGGATCTTCAGGGCGCTGCGCAGCGTGCCGGTGCTGGTTGCGCTCGCGGGGGTCACTGTGGCGCCCCCCTGCCGTAAGTATGGCTCAAAACCCGCCTGCGTGCCAGGTTTCGAGGGAAAACGCGCGGGCTTGGAGAAGCTGTAGATGTCAACAGGGACTTCGGGGGGTAGAAATGCGACTTGCGTTCATAGTCTTCATCGCGGCGATTCTCTGTGCATCGGCGGGGGCATCGGATCTGGTTCCAACCGTCCCGAACTCCGGCTTCGAGGACGGCACCGCCGGCTGGGGCTGGCAGGTTATGGGTGGCGCGCAGTGCTATTTCGAGATCAGCATTGCCAATGCCCACGCAGGCAGGAACTGCCTCGTATTTCACAGCGGCACGGGTCTCGCGCCCAACGTCTACGGCCGGCTCGCGACCAGCGTGAACGTGATTCCGTCCGCCAGATATGAGCTGAGCTGCTGGGTTCGCGGGGAGGATGTGGCGGGCGGGCCGGGGTCGAGCCATCTTACGGACTGGAACGCCTATATGCTCGATCTGCCGAGCGGCACTTACGGCTGGCAGAAGGTCTCCACCGTCTTCACCACGAAGCCCGGGCAGAACGGGCTGAGCATCGGCATCAACATCACCAACAAATGCAAGACGCTCGCGGTCGATGACATCGTCCTCAAGCCCTTGGGCGGTCAACTGCACGGCGATGGCATCAGCGGGATCATACTGACGAACCCCACTGTGATCGGCCACGATTCCACCGTTCCCGTCTGCATAATGCTCGATAACTCTAACAAGAACGCGGTGGCGGTGGAGTCCGCCGTCACCGGGCAGGGAAAGCGGCTGGCCTCGAAGCGAATCGGGATCAAGCCCGGCCAGAACAGGCTCGAGTGGGAGTGGAACAGCGGGAACGCGCCGTTCGGCAAGTACGAGTGTGCCGTCCGCGTTGTCGCGTCAGACGGCGAGATCCTGGCGAGCGGCTCGACCGGCACGGAAGTGGCTGACTCGCCGGTGTTTGCCGACATAGACAAGGTGGAGGCTCGAAAGCGCGAGTTTGATGCGCTCTACAGGCAGTGCCAGGCCCGCAGGATCAGCGTCGATTATCCCACGACGGCGAAAACTATGCTTGAGCAGTTCATTCCGCTGGCCCGAGAGGATGTGCGGAAGGGGTTCGAGTACCGCGCGAAGTACGCCGTGATCGATTTCAACCGCTCGCTCGACGAGGGCATCGCTCAGATGAAGGCGTATCTCGCCGATCCGAGCCTGGCTCCCGTCACCGAGCGCTATCAGACCAGCAAGGTTGCCATCGACGGCCTCAGCTTCGTCGGCGAGCGCAGGGACTCCAAAGGAAAGCTCGACCAGGGTCCGCTCTTCTTCTGCGGATACGGTCATTTCTCGCGGATACGCATCGACATGCCGCTCTGGCCGGGATACGGCGTCAACCTCATCCAGGCCGCCGAGTTCGGCCCTGCGCAGGTCTTTCCCGACGAGAACAAGGTGGACCTGACCATGGTCAAAGTCCTGATCAAGACCCTGGACGACGCCGCCAAGAAGAACGTGCGCGTGGACTGGTTGCTTTCGCCGCACTACTTCCCAGCCTGGGCAATGAGGAAATACCCTCAGCTCGGCAAGGGCGGCGGCGGGTTCTTCGGGTTCTGCGTGGACGATCCAGATGCGAAGGCCATCGTCGAGAGGTTCCTGCGGATAGTCGTGCCGATGATCAAGGACAAACCCGCGCTGCACAGCATCTGCCTTTCCAACGAGCCCGTCTTCCCCAACGTGGCCAACTGCGACAACACAAAGCAGATCTGGATGGACTACCTGAAGAGCAGGCACAATGACATAGGCACCCTCAACAAGCGCTACGGCACCAGCTATGCTTCGTTCGCGGACGTGCCTTATTCGGGTGATCCGCAGGCGTATGACTGGATCGTCTGCGACCAGGAGCGGTTTGCCGGTTGGCACAAGTGGATGGCGGACATCATTCACGAGATCGCGCCGAACATCCCTACTCACGCGAAGGTGATGTCCACTCACTTCACGGCGGGCGGAGTGCCGTTCGCGACGAATGCGGAGCTGTTCGGACAGGCGACCGAAATCAACGGCAACGACGACTACTGGTTCCCGACCGGCAACTCCGCGTGGCCGGTGGACAACTGGGCGGTGGGCCTGAACTACGACCTGCAGCGGTCGGTGGCAGACAAGCCGATCTTCAACTCCGAGAACCACATCGCGCCGGACGGGTCCACGTACTACATCCCGCCGGAGAACTTCCGCTCGCAGTTGTGGCAGGGCGCGATCCACGGCCAGGGCGCGACGACGATATGGGTGTGGGAGCGCGCGTTTGAGAACTCCAACGGCTTCATCGGCAGCGTGTTCGAGCGCCCCGGCTGCGCGCAGGCGGTGGGCGTCACTTGCCTGGATCTCAACCGATTCGCTGACGAGATCACGGCGCTCGAGAACGCGAAGGCGCCGGTCGCGATTATCTACTCGAACTCCTCGATGATACGTGACGGCGACAAGCACGCCGGCGCCGCGATTCGCGCCTACCAGGCGCTGACGTTCTGCGGGGTCAAGATCGACTTCATTTCCGAAAAGCAGCTTGCCGCGGGCAAGGGCGCGCGATACAAGATCATCATCGCACCTCAGGCTGAAACCATCACCGATGCCGCCGCCGCCGGAATTGCCGCCCTGCCGGAATCGACCCGCCTGCTCACTATCAACAGCTGCTTTGCTCGGAACGAGTACGGCAAGGCGCGTCCCGAGGGGGAGAGGCTCACTGACAAGGGCACGACCATCGTGGACGGCGATCCGCAGAAGGTGCTTTGGCCGGCGCTGCGCAAGCAGCTGGAGTCTGCTGGCGCGCTGCCTGAATACTCAGTGGTGGATGCGACGACCGGCGAGCCGATCTGGGGCGTGGAGTGGCTGCCCGCGCGCGTGGGCGGTCGGACGGTTATCAACATGATCAACTACACTGGCAGCCCGATTGATGTGAGGATACTGCGAGCGAACAAGCCAGTCGAGGCCCATGATCTATTGAGTCTCGGCGGACGCGAGCGCGTCTCGACGCTGAAGTCGCTGACGCCAGTGCTGGCCGAGTTGTAGGAGGGTTCTCCAGAACCCGATTTCCGATTCGAAGTCCTGCATTCGGGGTCTGGAGACCCCTCTTACGGCACTCACACCCGCTCCGTATCGTCGGCGAAGTCGAGGGATGGGTAGTCCGAGATGGTGTGGACGGGGTGCGCGATCTCCGAACGCCAGCGTGGGTTTTTGGATGACATGTCGATCGTATAGGTGCGGCCCGCCACGGTGTCGGCGTCGTAACCGATATAGGTCATTATGTAGCGGGAGATCCATTTCTCCAGCTTCAGCACGGTCAGCTTTCGCCTCAATCTGCCCTGCATGTCGCGGTTGAGGATGGATGGGATCGTGTTCGTGGTAACTATCTCGTCCATTGCCGGAGTTGCCAACGTCTCACGCACTTCAGGCGAGGAGTAGAAGTGCGTGACGAAGAATACCACGCGCCCCGCCCCGGCCTCTTTGAGAAGCCGGCAGCACTCGCGGATAGTGTTGCCCGTGCGGACCATGTCGTCGAAGACGATCACGTCCTTGCCCTCGATCGACTCCACCGGACACGGCGACTCCGGGGATATCATGCTCGACACAGTGCGCTCGTCCTTGCGCTGCTTTGCAAAGAAGAGCAGCCCGGCGGAGGCGGAATCCAGCGCGTCGTAGACCTGCGTCGCGAACTCACGCGCGCCGGCGTCCGGCGCACAGACCAGCAGGCCCGCGCCTGAGTGCAGACTCGGCGTGACGTCTGAGTTGCGGATGTAGTCGGCGAACACCTCGGCCGGGTTGAGATTCAGGAACCCGCCCTGCATCACCTCCCTGAAGAGCTTCTTTACCGAGGTCGAGTGGTTGTGCACAGTGATGACCGCGTCAACGCCGGCCAGCGCGAGCGACTGCGCGTAGAACCGGCTGGTGAACGGCTGACCGTCGAACTTCTTATAGTCGGAGTCGTCGCGCCGCCAACCCACCTCGCCGTGCTCGGGAAGCGGACCGCGGTCCTGCGCCGAATAGAAAAGATCCGGCTCGACCAGGATCACCTTCCCTGCGCCGTTGTCCTTTGCTGCTCGCGCGACGAGCATGTTGCGCATCGCCAGCTCGTTACGAGTCAGCGTGTTTGAAGCTGTAGATACAACGACGACCGTGGAGCCCTTGAGCTTGCGCCCGATGTTGGTCATGTCAGACTCATCGGAAATGAAGCGGGGGCAGAACTCGGTGTTGGCAAACGTCTTGAGGGAGATCACATCGGCGATGTCGGTTAGCTGCCCACAGAAGACGCTGATGTCGATGGCAAATGGATCGTCTGACTCGGTTCCCGTTATCAGGACGATATCGTTACCGGTGAGCATAGTCGCTTCCTCCCTCTCTTCTGAGTGAAAAGTCACGTGTTCGGAGTCAGAAAGACCTGTGCCTTCGGAACCTGAAGTATAGCCTGCCAGCCAGTTTGCGAGCGAGTCTCGGCAGGAGACGCAGTCGCAGCCCTGTGGGCGCGGTCTTCCAGTATTTCCAGATCAGAGCCGTCAGCAGCCTGTTGTCGTTCAGGCGATCAACGGCATAGTTGACATTCGATTCGTGAAGCCGGTAGCGCGCGAGCCGTTCGGGAAGATGCACAACCGGCGCGACCATCAATATCTTCAGCCACGCGTCGAAGTCATCGCACGTGGAATAGCGGCTATCGAAAAGCCCGATATCAAGCATCGCCTGCCTGCGAACCAGCACAGCGGTCGCGGTGATCGTGAAGTTGCCGTGCGCGACAAACCAGTAGAAGCTCGGCCTCTCGGGTATGATACTCTGATCGATGCTCAGTCGGTTCGCATGTGGTCCGAAGACCTCTACGTCGCAGAACACCATCGCGGCGTCCGGGTTTGCCTCGAACGTATCGACCTGCCGCCGCAGCTTATCAGGCAGCCAGAGATCATCGTGATCGCAGAACGCGATCAGCTCGCCGGCCGCCTCGCGCACTCCCACGTTGCGCGACTCCGCGTGCCTGAGGTTCTGCTCGTTGCGAACGACACGCACGCCCGGCAGCCCCTCGACGGACTCGACTATGGGCGCAACGTCCAACGGCGAGCGGTCGTCCACGATGACCGTCTCGAAGTCCCGAAACGTCTGCGCCGCGATCGACTGCAGCGTTTCGCGCAGGAATCCCGCCTGCTCGTCCGACGAGCAGTATACCGGCACAACGACTGTAACCTTCGGCATCTGACCTTCTTATTGTAGCGCAAAAATGGCTGGGATGGAACTGGTACATCCGCATTGACTAGCGGACGGACGTGAGGTACAACCGGTGTGACGGCTCGTGCATAGCCGTCAATCTTCGCTGTAATACGCGCGGAGGACTAGGATCGCGGCCCAGGAAACAGCGTCCTACGGAGCCGATGGGATGTTTCCCCAGACCATCACGCGCACCTGGTACGGCTGGTAGGTGTACGTGAACGACCTGTTCGTCAGCGACTGAGTACCGCCGTCGATCGGCAGCGACAGGCTGTCGGCCGGGATGCCGGGAAGGCTGAATGTCGCGGTCGCGGGATAGGCGTTCACGTTCACCGTGATGATCAGCGCCGATCCGCCGACCCGGATCCCTCCGATCCGCACCTCTTCCGTGGATGTCGTGCAGTCCAGAGGCACCCAGGGCAGCGTCAGGAATCCGCGGAACATGTCCATCTCGGCGTTGAGCTTCTTGACTTCGGCCCAATCGTCCCACCACTGCTGATTGAGGCGCTGGTAGGAGAAGTAGAGAATCCCTCGGGCCTGGAACGCCAGCGCCAGATACGTCATCGCACGGACCTGAGCCGGCGTCGGCAGGACCTGCGGCGCAGCCCCGAACAACTGGACGAACTGGTAGGCGGGATAGTAGCAGCTTGCGTGGTACGACTTCGTGTAGGCCAGGATGTTCGCGATGGGAATGATCGTTGCCGACGGGTCGGTGAGCGGATAGCAGTCTGAGATCGCGTATTCGTCCGAGGCCTTGTAGTCGTTGAATGCGTTGAGCAGGAAATGGCTCTCGCCGGCGAAGTGGTAGGGGTCCTGGGACTTCACCCACTGATAGTCCAAAAGCGCCTGGGCAGCCGACACTCCCTGGCCTTCGGGCTCGTCGTGAGTATACCATCCGATGATGGCGGGATCGTTCTTAACCGCCATCCAACCAGGGCGAGCCGACGGACTGCGCAGACACGGCATCGCTTTGAGGCCGCGAGCGTTGTAGTTGGGGAGGTCAGCCGGGGTCATCGAATCGAAGTTGATGACCGTGTTGAAGCCCTGAGCCACCATCGCATCCAGTGTCCCACCGCTAATGTCGTAAGCATAGATGCCCTTGATCAGGAACGGCTGCCCCCTGACGATGGCCGTGCCGTAGCGGTCGAAGCCGCTCTTGAGATTCGGTCCGGCGACGCCGCTGATCACGATGCCGTCGTAGCCGCCGCTGCCGTTCGCGTCCACGATCGCCTCGCCCGGGTCCCAATAGCCGTTGAGGTTCAGGTCCAGGAACGGCTCGCAGGTCGCGCGCAACACGCGGATGTTCCTGATGTAGCTGCCGGTCGCGCCCTTGGGACTGCCGGCCTCGCTCTGCGCCACCGAACCGGCCACTCCCGTAACCTCGGCGAACTTACCGGTAATCCCCACAAGCGGAGTGCCCGGCGCGACAAGGACTCTGATCCCGTTGGGCGAGGGCGTGACGCCGTCCGCGAGCACGCTGCCGTCCCGCACTCCCGAACCGTCGTCCATGTAGAAGAACCTGTTGGCGTCGTCCGCGTAGACGACCTTACCCCACATCCGGCAGAGCCTGCCGATGTTGTTGAGGCCGGCCTCGCTGATCTGATCGTAGCCCGAGGTCGCGCCGGTGCTCTTGGCCCAGACACCGGGTTGGAGGGGATAGCCGTCGGTATCGATCGGCCCGAAAGGCCCACCCCCGAGCACATGGTTGACCAGCCCGAGCGGCTTGGGCATCGGGTATGGTCCGTAGGTGACGCTGACGCTTGTGGCGCTGATCTCACGCTCGCCGTTTCGCAGGGTGGTTACACCGTTGTCCGCAGCCCGCTGGATCGTGCCGTAGACGTCCACCATGTCGCCCTGACGAGGCCAGACGGATGAACGCACTCGAATACCGCCGGTCGGGTCCTGGATGTAGAAGAACGGGCCGGTCATCTGATCCGTGCCGGCGCTGACGACCTGTGACTGCAGCGAAACACCCGACCCGATAGGCAGGAGTTTTGCCTGCGCGACCGTCTCAGGGAATTCAACACTGGAGCTGACGAGGACGTTGTCTATGTAGAGGTCTCCGGCGCCCTCGACTTTCTGGGATGTGAAGAACGAAGCGCCGCCCGTCGAGCTGATCTGGCCCCCAGTGGCTGTCTTGATGAACGGCACTCCGGCCGCCGGCGTGATGCGGCCCAGGGTTCCGCCTCGCGGCCCAAAATAGAGGTCATACATTTTGGTGTCGATATTCGCGACGATCTTGACGGTGTACCACGTATTCGCGGAGTAGCGCGCGAGAGGGCTGGTCGCCGTGTAGGCGTTCGTGCCGGTCGTGTACTCCTGGTAGCTGATGGCGCCGGCGGTTGCGCCGGGCGCGTAGGGAACATCGCCCTCGAACTTGATCGCCGCGCCCCAGTTGCCTCCGCTGGTGACCGTACCGCCGTTTGTGATCCGCATGCCAAACCCCGCGTGGATGCTGGCCATGCAGGCGTCAAACTGCAGGGTGCAGATTCCGCGGGTGCACTGGTCAAACGAGATGCGGAGGTGGTTGTTGGCCGTGTCGGTGTTCGTGTCGTGCAGACCCAGCGCGTGCGTCGCATTCGCCGCGTAGCCATCGGCAACTGCCGCGCTGGTGGTGGAGTTGGTGTTGTTGAGAGTCCACCGCGCCGGCAAGGAACCGACGGCCGAGCTCTCGAAGTCGTCGCTGAAAAGCGATCCACTCCATGCCGCACTCGATAGAGCAGCGACCGCGATCGAAATCAACAGGACAGAAGTCGGAATCCGGGATCTGAGCGCACGCACTTCGTACATCCCCCAACTAATACGCATTACTCGCATTATACCATGACCCGCACAAGCTGTGCAGTTGATGTGTCAGATGAAACTCGCATTTGTTACAGGCAGCCGTGGCACGGTTCTTGAACTTACTCCCTACAACAGCCCGAGAGGAAAGGAAGTGCCAAATGAAGTTGAGAGTCAGCCCGGAAAGCCTGATACTGATCGTTATCTGTCTGGCGGATATGTTCTCGACCCTCTTCTTCGTGACGCACGGCTGCGCGGTGGAGCAGAACCCGTTGATGGCGGCGTGTCTGCGGCAGAGTCCGATGATGTTTGTGCTGGTGAAGGTGGCTAGTTTTGTGCCCTTTGTCGTTGCGGTGGAGTATTACCGCCGGAAGAACGCCTCGTTTGCCCGGCTTGCCTGCCGCAGCGCGATAGCCCTCTACCTGGTGACATTCGTCGTGCTGACAGTCCACACCAATCTGATCTAGTTCACAGTCTCATTCCCTGCCCGCTCCCAAGTAACCGGCCGGCCCCGACTCCGGCCGGTTACGCATTCATCCCCTTGCGCATCGGCGGCGAAGGTAATCGTGCAGCCATGGAGAATGAGTTACAGGAAGTTTCGATTGGCACTGCGCGCGGGCAGGGCCGCCGGCCTAGCCCGCATTATTCACGGGGATCGTGAATAATGCTCTTAAGACCCCGGATTATGCGGCCTATGCATAATCCGGGCTAGTTCAACGATGGAGGAGAGTCACAATGCCTGGAGTCAGCACAAGCGAAGAGAAGAATTTCTTCCAGGATATACCGCAGAAGAGCGAAGTGTTCCCGCTCAAGGGGTGCAATAACCTTGACTGGGGACTCAAGAACAGGCTCTCGCAGATATTCAGCGCCGAAACGGGCCGGACTGTCATGCTCGCGATCGACCACGGCTACTTCCAGGGACCGACCACCGGCCTTGAGCGCGTGGACGTCAATATCCTTCCGCTTCTGCCCTACGCCGACACACTGATGCTGACGCGAGGCATCCTGCGCTCCATAATCCCACCGACATTCACACGCGGCATCGTGCTCCGAGCGTCGGGCGGCCCCAGCATCCTCAAAGAGCTGTCCAACGAGCAAATCGCCATAGACATCGACGAGGCCATCCGGCTCAACGTCGCTGCGATGGCAGTGCAGGTGTTCGTGGGAGGCGAGTACGAGACGCAGTCCATCCACAACCTCACCCGGCTGGTCGATATGGGCAATAGGTATGGAATTGCCACCCTCGGCGTCACAGCCGTCGGCAAGGAACTGGTTCGTGACGCGCGGTACATGCGCCTGGCGACCCGAATTTGCGCGGAACTGGGCGCGACATACGTAAAGACCTACTACGTCGAAGAGGACTTCGACACGGTCACTGCTTCGTGCCCAGTGCCTATAGTGATCGCCGGTGGCAAGAAGCTGCCGGAGCTCGACGCGCTGAAGATGGCCTATAACGCGATTCAGCAGGGCGCGGCCGGCGTAGACATGGGCCGCAACATCTTCCAGGCCGAGGCGCCGATTCCGATGATTCAGGCCGTGCGCAAGGTCGTTCACGAGAATGCAAAGCCGGAAGAAGCGTTCGATTACTACAAGTCCGAGCTTGCCAAGCTGAAGAAGGCCTAATGATGGCGAACACTGCTCTGGATGTCATCCGCGATGCGGCGCCGACGATCAGCGTCGGGGTGCTGACAGCAGATCTGATGTCGCTGGGCGCGGAACTCGAGCTGCTCTCGCAGACTGACGTCAAGATCCTGCATTTCGACGTCATGGACGGTTGCTTCGTGCCGATGATGACGGTCGGGCCGCCGTTTATCAGGGCCGTGAAGACGCCGCTGCTCAAGGATGTGCATCTCATGGTCGAGGAGCCGCTCGAAAAGCTGGGCGACTACGTCGCGGCGGGAGCGGACATACTGACGGTCCATTACGAGTCCGGACGGAACATACACCGCGCGCTGCAGGCGATGGGCGGAATGGCCAACGCGAACGACCCCGAGCGCGGGATCGTTCGGGGATTGGCCATCAACCCCGGAACGCAGGTCGAAGCGATAGAGCCGTTCCTCGACCAGATGGAAATGCTCACGCTGCTGGCGATCAACCCCGGATGGGGAGGCCAGAAGTTTCTCGAATCGACCGTGGGCCGAATCGCCAGGGCACGGCAGATCATATCGAGTTCGGGCCGCGACATCGTGCTGTGCGTAGATGCGGGGATAACGCGGGACAACGTCGTGCGGATCGCGGGATATGGCGTGGATCTGCTGGTCACGGGCAGCGCCGTTTTCGACGGCAAGGACCCCGCGGGCAACGCGCGGTCCATGCTCGACGCGCTAAGTGGCGCGTGACGCCGAGTCCACGATACGCGGAGGAGGGCTTCGTGCCAACTGAAACAACGCGCGGATGCGCTTACGATCTTGGAGACAGCGTCGCAATGGTTACGGGCGCGGCGGGCGCGATCGGGGCCGGAATGTGCAGGGGACTGCTGAAGTCGAACTGCCGCGTCGCCGCCACCGATCTCGCCGGAGAGAGGCTCGACAGCCTCGTCGATGAGTTCAGGGCCGAGTACGGTGAGCGCATCATCGGAGTGCCGATGGACGTCACGGACGCCGCTTCGGTCGCGGACGGTGTGAAGACGATAGTTGGCACGCTGGGTCGACTCGATATCGCGGTCATAAACGCCGGAATCGCGCACGTTTCATCGCTCAAGGAAATGGACCTGGAGGCGTTCCGGCGACTTGAGCGCGTGAATGTGGAGGGCACGCTCCTCGTGCTGAGCGAGCTTGGGCGGCACTTCGAGGCGCAAGGCACCGGCGGCGACGTGATATTGGTCTCGACGAAGAACGTGTTCGCGCCGGGCGCCGGATTCGGGGCGTATTCGGCTACGAAAGCAGCCTCACACCAGCTCGCGCGCATCGCCAGCCTGGAACTTGCCGAGATGGGTGTTCGGGTGAATATGGTCGCGCCCGATGCTGTGTTCTCAGAGGGTTCGCGAAAGTCGGGCCTGTGGCAGGAAGTCGGGCCCGGTCGAATGAAGGCCAGGGGCCTCGACGAGGCCGGCCTGGAGGAGTACTATCGCAGTCGCAACCTTCTCAAGGCCAAGGTCACGGCCGAGCACGTCGCGAACGCGGTTTTGTTCTTTGCCTCCAGGCAGACCCCCACGACGGGCGCGACGATCCCCGTCGACGGAGGCCTGCCGGACGCGACACCTCGTTAGCCCGGAGTGTGCGTGAGCCGCACAATCCGGGACTTAGGGAGCAGTATTCGCGATCCTCGTGAGTAGTGCATGTTAGCGGCCTCTATACACGGGGCGGTTGACTTCGCTCAAGTACACCTCATACCACCCCGCGTATATACCTTCATCATAGGCCGCCCGCACTTTACGCATTACCGATCTGAGTCGCCTGTCTATCGTTCCGCGTCTGATGCCTAGAGCTGTCGCGATACGTCTCCTGTCCATTCCCGCTACGTGAAATCTGTAGATGATCTCCTCGATCGCCGTCAGCCCCGCCGCGTCGATGAGATCAGCAACCTGCCGCTCGATAAGGTACTCCACCATCTCGTCCGACACGCCGATCTCTTCCAGAACGGGCATGCGTTTGCGCTCGTCGCGCATCTTTCGGTCCAGCGCGGCTTGCGAATAGAGGCCACTGTCCGCGCCGGACATCAAAAGCCGTCCGAGCAGTTGGTCGGACCGGCTCTCGCGGTCGGAAGTCACCTCGGGCGGTATCGCGGCGACCTCGCGCCGCGCTCCACGGGTCTTGAGAAGGGTTCTGGTTCGTTTTGCAGGGCTCGCAGTGGGCAAGTTTGCACCTCTCGTCGTTGTTGGATCACTACTACTAGACGTTAGTCTACCATGTTCACTAGCTGTTGTCAACTAGTTATTTCAACTTTTTGGGGGACGCCGCCTATTGCCAGGGACTGCCGGGCTTTGGTATAGTCTGATCTGGTGCGCGAAAGCTGCGCGGGAGGAGTGCAAAATGGAACGGACGCTGATAGTGATCAAACCCGACGCCGTGCGGCGAAAGCTGGCGGGCGAGATAATCCGGCGCGTAGAGAGCCGGGGATTCGATATAGTTGCGATGAAGATGCTAACGCCATCGCGGGAGCTTGCGGAGAAGCACTACGCGGTGCACCGCGGCAAGGATTTCTTCGAGCCGACGGTGCAGTTCATCACCTCAGGGCCGGTCGTGGCAATGGTCGTGGAGGGAGACAAAGCTATCGAGCTGATGCGCAACATGATGGGCGCGACGAACCCGCTCAACGCCGCGCCCGGCACCATTCGCGGCGACCTGACCACAAGTATGCGCGAGAACCTCATCCACGGGTCGGACTCGCCCGAGACCGCGGCGAGCGAGGTCGAGTTGTGGTTCGGCGATCTGGATAGGTAGGAGTCTGGCCGCGGACGGCGAACTCTGCTTCTGGGGAACCGCTCAGATGTTCATTGCGATTGCGATTGTTCTGCTGCCGGTCGCATGGGCTGCCATCAGCTATAACCTGCTCGTGCGCGCGCGTAACCTCGTCAGCGAGGCGTGGAGCGGGATCGACGTGCAGCTCAAGCGGCGGCACGACCTTATACCGAACCTGGTGGAGTGCGTCAAAGGCTACTCGGCGCACGAGAAGAAGCTGTTCGAGGAGACCTCGCAGGACCGCGCATCGAGCCTGGGCGCGGATACGATCTCGGCCCGGACCGAGGCCGAGAACGCGGTGACAGGCCAGCTCAAGAGCCTGCTCGGCGTCGCGGAGGCCTACCCCGAGCTGAAGGCAAACACCAGCTTCCTCGAACTGCAAAAGAGCCTCTCGCAGATCGAGGATGACATCCAATACGCGCGCCGCTACTACAACGCCGTCGTGCGTGACTACAACATCCGCGCGCAATCATTCCCCGGCCTGATCATTGCCGGTATGTTCGGTTTCGAGAAGAAGGACTACTTCGAAATCGAATACGCGACCGAAAGGCAGACACCCGATGCGAAGTTCGTGTAGCCCGAACCGGAGGCAACAGGTCATGAGAATCCGTCCGTTCCCCCTGCTGGGCGTTTGTTTGCTTGCGATCGGTCTGCCGGCGCGAGCCTCCGCGCAGGAGAGGATCACGTCCTACCACAGCGACATCACCGTGAACAAGGACGCCACGATGACCGTCACTGAGACCATCACGGTCAACGCGCAGAACGTCGACATCAAGCACGGCATCTACCGCGATTTCCCTACCGTGTACAAGGATACGTCCGGCGTCATGTACAGGGTTGGGTTCCAGGTCGTGTCCGTCGGCATGGACGGCGCGCCGGAGCAATATCGCACGCAGAGCGTCTGGAACGGCGAGCGGGTCTACATCGGGAACCCGAACAGCTATGTCTCGGTCGGCAGGCACACCTATACGATCACGTACTGGGCCAACCGCGAACTCGGGTTCTTTGCGGACCACGACGAGCTCTACTGGAACGTAACGGGCAACGGCTGGAAGTTTCCCATCGACAAGGCGTCGGCCGTTGTGACGCTGCCGGGTGGTATCCGTGCCTCGAGCATCAAGGTGGAAGGCTACACGGGACCAAAAGGCTCGAAGGCGACAGATCTCAAAGCCTGGGTAAAGCCTGATGGAAAGCCCGCCTATGTGACCACGAAACCGCTGGCTCCGTACGAAGGCCTGACGATCGTAGCCGCTTGGCCGAAGGGCATCGTGGCTGCGCCGACCCAGCAGATGCGTACGCAATGCTTCCTCCAAGACAATGCGGGCACGCTTATCGGCGCTCTTGGGCTTATCGTCGTGTTGGGATACTTCGTGTGGGCACAGAGGAAGGTGGGCATCGACCCGCGCGCGGGAGCGATTGTTCCACAGTGGGATCCGCCGGACGGCCTGTCCCCCGCGGCGGTGCGGTATGTCAGCAATATGGGGCCGGACAACAAGGCGCTAACCGCAGCGCTGATCAACGCGGCCGTCAAGGGCTGTCTGACGATCAGCAAAGAGCGATCCGTATACGCCATCACGCGCGCGCCGGGCGACACTAGCAAGCTTGCAGCCGAGGAGCATGTGGCGCTCAACAGTCTATTGCACTCCCGCGAAACCATTAAGCTGAGCAATTCCAACGCCTCGGTCTTCCAGACTGCGATCAGCAGGTTCAACAAGTCGATGGACTCGCAGTTCGGCAAGACATTCTTCTCCAAGCATTTAGGGTACGCCGCCGTCGGAGCCGTCATGTCCCTGGTCGCGCTGGTGGCAACGTTCGCCCTCGGCGCCAAGGGCGAGACCGCGATGCTGACGGTCTTCATGACGATCTGGACCGCGGTTGCGTGTGCGCTGCTGATGGCCGCGGTATCGGCATGGAGGGCTGTGCGCGGAGGCAGGTCGGTGCTTCGGGCAGGGTGCACAACGCTGTTCGCACTGCCTTTCCTGGGAGCGTGGCTTCTGATAGGCGGCGCCTTTCTGAAAAGCGCATCCGTCGCTCTGCTCGCGGTCGTTGTCCTGTTTCCGATCATCAATCTCGTGTTCCTGATACTCCTGAGGGCGTACACGCCCAAGGGCCGGGCGGTGCTGGACAAGATCGAAGGTCTGAAGATGTATATGGAGGCCGCCGAGAGGGAGCGGCTCGACGCGATGAACCCGCCGGACAAGACACCCGAGCTTTTCGAAAAGCTTCTGCCGTATGCGATCGCGCTCGGAGTGGAGCAGCGATGGTCGGAGCAGTTCGCCGACGTGCTTGCGAAGGCTCAGGAAGACGGCTACCGCCCCGGCTGGTATGATGGCGCGTTCGTGGCGGGCGGCATTGCCGGGTTCGCGTCGTCCATGGGGAGTTCGATTTCAGGCGCGATCTCCTCGGCGTCCACTCCTCCGGGCTCGAGCTCCGGCAGCGGAGGTGGTGGGTCGTCAGGAGGCGGTGGTGGCGGTGGCGGCGGAGGAGGCTGGTAGGCCAGCCCGCCGAAGAATCAGATCGTATTCGACATTCGCCTTGCTGCCCGGTGGCTGGGGGTTCTCAGCGAAGAGTGTGTAGCCATTCTTTTCGAATGCGCGGCGGCTGCGGGGGTTGTAGTCGCCGACGCCGATGCCGAAGATCGCGTCGCATCTCTCAGCTTCGAAGCCGAACTTAGTGAGGATGCCGATCATCTCGGTTCCCAGCCCTTGCCCCCAGAGCTCCTTTTCGCCGATGGCCATGTCGATTCGCCGCAGGTCTTTGCCGGGAAATTCGTCGATCAGGCGCTGAAGGTTCATGCGCTGCAGCCAGCACACGCCGATCGGCCGCGAATCGAGCTCCGCGATGAACACGAATGCCGCCTGCGAGACGCCGCGGTAGATCATCTGCGTGTCCTCCAACTCGCGCTCGTCGACCCAGCCGCTGTCGAAGTAATAGAGCACGTCCGAGTCGCTCTCCCATTTCTGGACGATGTCCCAGTCGTGCTCAGTCATCGGCCGCAGCATAAGCCGCTCGCCACGCAGCGTCACGTTGTGCTCACGCAGGCGCTCCAAGTCAGTTGATGAAGCGAATCGTCAGCGGGTACTTGTGCGATCTGCCGCTGTTGGCCGCCACGGACGCCAGGATGACCTCAATCAGCCAGAAGACCCCGAGTGCAAGTGGCAGCACGAACAGGATGCCGAGGGTGACCACCGTTACGATTACGGCAACGATCTCGTAGATCAGGCAGCTTATCTGGAAGTTGAGCGACTCCTTGCCCTGCTCATCTACGAATGCGCTGGCATCCTTCTTGATCAGCCACACGATGAGTGGACCCAGTATGGCTCCGATGCCCGTGAAGAAGGCTGACAACGCCGACAAATGGCACAGCATACCCCACGTTCGCTCCTCCTGCGGAGAAAGCTGCGGAGTGGGGGTTATCGGCGGCTGTTGAGGCGGATTGGGCGGTTGCACTGACATCTCATTACTCCTCCTGGAATTGACGAGCCAGAATTACCATCAGACTTATACAGCCAAACGCGTGCAAAGTCAATGGGCGGTTGACAACGGTGGGCTGCTTGGGTATGATTTGGCGTTGGGCGGCGGTATTATCGGCTTGCCCCTTGCGGAGGTTTTGCTGTTGTCAGTCGATCTTATGGAAGCGCTGAGCGCGCGCGAGCGGCTCGTTACGGAGTACTTTCTTCAGCCCCGATTTCGAGAGTGGTTCAAACCCCACGATCTGCAGGACGCGGTGTTTGCGTATCTGCAGCGCGGAGCGAAGAGGCTGCGGCCCGCGGTGCTGTTGTGGGCGTGCGGGGCGGTCGGCGGAGATGAACAGTCCGCTCTGCCCGCGGCGGCCGGCGTGGAAATGTTCCATACGTGGACGCTGGTCCACGACGACCTCATAGACAACGACGATCTCCGGCGCGGCGGACCCACGGTGCATAAGCTCGCCGAGAACTACGCCGTGGCCAACCTCGGCTACGGCGAGAACCGGGCGCGGGAGTATGGCCGCGACATAGCGATTCTTACCGGCGATTCACAGCACGGGTGGACCACGTCGCTTTTCTGCGAGTGCGCCCGCGAGCGCGGCGTCGATGCTAGAGTGATGATCGACATCATCTACCATCTCGAAAGCTACGTCGTCAACACGCTCATCGAGGGCGAGACCCTGGACGTGCAGTATTCCCGCACTCCCATCGAGCAACTGACCAAGGACGACATCGTGTTCATGCTGTGGATGAAGACAGGCGTGCTGTATGAGTTCGCGGCGCGTGCAGGCGCGATGATCGGCATGAACAACTCCGACGAGAAACATCCCTATGTGTTGGCTCTGACGCGATTCGCAAGCCAGTGCGGAACCGCATTCCAGCTCCAGGATGACATCCTCGGACTGATGGGCAAGGAAGCGCAGCTCGGCAAGCCGATCGGCTCCGACGTGCGCGAGGGAAAGAAGACCACCATCGTGTTCTTCGCGCTGCAGTCAGGCACGCCTGAGCAGCGCAAGTTCCTGATGTCGGTGCTGGGCAATCGCAACGCGTCCGACGAGGAAGTGCAGAAGGCGACTGATCTGATGGTGTCTCTTGGCGCAGTGCAGAAGACGGCCGACCTCGCGCTTGAACACATCCACCGCGCGCTGCCCGAGCTCGATGTGCTGCCCGAGACGCCATATAAGGCGCTTCTGGGTTCGTGGGCGAAGTTCATGATCGAGCGGGAATTCTAGCCCGCATTATTCACGAGGATCGTGAACAATGCTCTTGAGGCTCCGGATTACGCGGATCGTGCACAATCCGGGCTAGGATCAGCCCTCAGCCGCCTACGCTCAAAGCGGGCTCCTGGCGTCTGGCAGCTACTTCACCCACTTCAGGCTCTTGGTGACGGTCTCGAACGCGGGGCGGTCCTCCCTGAAGAACGCCTTCGACGCCGAGTACGAGAGCAGGTAGACCGTTCTTCCCTTGATCGCGATGACCGTCTCGAACTGCGAGGTCGTCGTCTTGGGCACGGGCGCCGATTCGCACACATAGACCAGCGCAGGTACTCCGCCGAGCTTGGTCTTGCCGTGCGAGACGATCTTGCAGCCGGGGTCGAGAATCGAGGGGTTCTTCTCTATGCCCTTGGCGATGATGTCAAGGGTGAGATTGCGCGCGTTCTTGGTCACGAGGCCGATGTTGCTCACCAGTCCGCTGTGGCTCGCGCCGATCAGGTTGAGCTTCTGACAGTCGGTAAGGTTCTTCTCGACGCGCCAGCCCTTAGGCAGCTCGACTGAGATCACGCCGGTCGAGTCGCTGACACGCTTTGCCGCAGCCGGCAACACGGCTGACTGCAGCAGAAACGCAAAGGCACAGGCCAGAACGGCAGCTCGCTTCATCCTCACCCCAGCACGATCACTGACTCACCATCGAGAAACTGCCCTCGGCCGTAACGGTCTTGCCATCGATTGTGACTTCCACCTTGACCGGGATGTTGCCCAGCGCGCCAAGCGGCGGAGAGGACTTGAACAGGACGCTGGTAACGCCCTTGCCGGACGCGTGGAACTCGCGCTTGTCAGCGTTCTTCCAGAGCTCCCATCCACTGGGCATTGTGATCTTGGCGTCGCCGCGGACACTGCCGCGCCTGTTGTTGCGGATGTCTACCGCGACGGTAACGTCCTTGACCGTGGACTTGATCGGCTTGTCGGGTAGGCTCAGCCACACTTCGAACGGCTCAACGACCTCGAAACTGACCAGCGCCCCGCCGAGCTTGCCGTCCGCCGAGTTCACCTCCGCGCCAATGGCCCAGCTTCCAAGCGGCATTTCCTTGGGAATGATGGACGAAATATCGTGGCTGACGTGCTTCCTGGGCAGGAGGCCGTCCATACGAACCTTCTCGCTGCTCATGAAGTCGCCGCCCTTGCCTTCGCCCGCTATCACAAAACTGCGAACATCAACCGTCTCCGCGCCGATGTTGGTCAGATGGAACTTGCCCACGAGCTCATCGCCGCGCGCGACCCTCTCATCACGGAGGTCGAACCCGAGGTCCAGCGGCTTGAGCGACGCGAACTTCTTGGTAACCAGCGTTGATTCCTTCGTGTCGCCTGGCGCGCCGGATGCGATCCAGCTTGCCTCGTCCGAACCGGTGCGCGCGGAAATGAGCAGTCCGATCTTGCGATTGGCGCCGAGCTTGAGCTTGCGCACCAGCGACGCAGGGATGCGCATCTCGATCGACGCGACGCCGTCCTTGACCCCGCCCTTCATCTCCACGAGCGCGATCTCCTCGGCAGTCACAGGCGACGCGGCCGGTGTCTTGGTACGCTTGGAATCATAACGATTGACCGTAAGTTTGAGCGCGTTGCCCTCGCCTCTCAGTGCGCGAAACTCGTAGTTGTCCTCGCCGTTATACCAGCCGTCATCATAGGCATCCAGCAGCGCCAGCAAATCTATGGGCTTGTTGGACTTGGCCGCGACGTAGATGTTGTCGGAGTCCCAGTCGGCGTAGGTGGTAACGTCCAAGCCGTCATTCGAGTACGTGTAGAACGTATCCCATTCGCCGTCCTCGACCACGCCGTCTATCCTGGGTGTCCGGCGGAAGATGTTCGTATCGGGAGTCACCGCCGGAGCCGAGGGTTTGACCACAGGCGCCGCCTCGGGGGCCGAAGGCTTGATAATCGTTCCCGGAGTCACGACAGGCGCGGCCGGAACCAAGGGAGCTGCCGGCGCAGGCTCAGCCGTGGGAGCCGCTGGCGCGGGAGTAACGGAAGCCGGTGCGGGTTCGGCCGTGGGCGCCGCCGGCGCAGGAGCGGGCGCAGCAGGAGCGGAAGTTTCCGGCGCAGGGGCGGGAGCAGCAGGAGCAGGCTCGGCTGCCGCTGCCGGCGCGGCCGGAGCAGCAGCGGGTGCGTTCTCCTCGCAGATCGCAGGCACGCAGCAGATCAACAGAAAAGCGATGAGTAGAACGGCAATTCGTTTGCGCAAGGTTTCTCCTCCTGATGCTCGACGCTCGCAGTTCGGCCTTGTGCGGTCGCACGCCCGAACCGAGTTTGGGTCATTATAGTCCAGCCGTGTTTCGGCGTCAACGCTATGAGACGAGAGCGGAGGTCGATCCTTGCGCGTCGGCGGCGGCGAATTGACAAAGTAGATGCCCCACCCCCTCGGACGCGGGCGGGGCATGAACCGTCGCCGTCTGGAGACGGCTCCTACAGTGGCGTGACTTGGGTTGCCAGGACTATGGGATAGACCTTGCCGCCCGATTCCCGGCAGGAAACGACGCCGGTCACGGTTGCCCACGTGCCGGGGCCGCTCGATGAGCCTGTCCAGATCTTGATGCCGGCGATGCCGCTGTCGTCGGTCACACCGCTTCCGTCGTCAAGATAGAACCCATCAGGCGCGATGTCACCCACGGCTCCGGTGACTCTCACGAGCAGACCTATGTTGTAGAGGCCGACCCCGTCCGTGATACCAGGTGTGGTCGAGCTGAACCTGGTTCCACCGATCGCGCTTCCCGTCAGGAACAGCGGCTTGACAGCGGTGCCGGAGCCGCCCGCAACGACTTTCGGACTCAAGATCGCCCGCTCGCAGCCGTCGGCGAGGCCCATGATGCCACAGACCGTCACAGCCTGGCCGGGACTTACGACCGTCCCCGACTCGACGCGAATACCCGACACGCGGTTATCGGACTCGATGTAGAACTTGTCAGCAAACCTCGCGCTGACCTTGAGGGCGGGCAGTGCGATCGCGTCGCCGTCCGGCCTGCCCTTGGCCTCCTGGACTCCGGAGACGGCCCGAGCGATCCTGACACCCGACGAAGTCATCGGGGCGGAGGTCAGGTTCTCCCCGTTCACGGCCCGCGCAGAGATGTAGTAAGTGCTGCCGGTCGCAAGTGACAGCCCGCCGATCGTGAGCGATGTGGCCGTGCCGGCGCTGGTCCAGCCCTTGATCTCTGTTCCGCCTGACGTCGTGCCGACGGCGTACTCATAGCGCGATATGCCCGAGTGCATCTCTTCGGCGCTCCACGTCGCCGCAAGCTGCGTGGTGGAGGTCGTGTACTGCTCGTCGGTAACACTGGTCATAGTCGGCGGACCGTTGGTGTCGAACGTAAGATCGCTCGAGGTCACCGTGCCGGCGACGTTGGCGGAGACTACCTGGAAGTGATACCGGGTGGCGGACGCGAGGCCGTTGAGCGCTATGGAGTGGCTGGTCGCAAGCGCACCGTCTGACTGATAGCTGCCGTAGCCGGCCGTAGTGCCGTAGTTGACGCGGCTGTCGGAGGCTACGCTGGTCGTCCAGACAACCGTCGCCGAACCCGCTGTGATGCCGGTCACCTGGATCGGGTTGACAATCGTGGGCGGGCTGGACGTCGTGAACGTGAAGTCCCCCGTGGTGGTCGTTCCCATCGCGTTGGTGGACGCACACTGATAGTGGTAAGTGACGCCCGGTGTCAGGCCTGCGAGCGTGACCGAGTGGCTCGTGACTGCGGCGGGATCAGCCTGCTGGCTGCCGTAGGAAGTGGTCGTGCCGTAGTTGACCTTGCTGTCGGACACCACATCCGTATTCCACGTGATCGTAGCGGAGGCGCCGGTGACGCCGGTCGCCTGGACGTTGGTGATCGTCGGCTTGACGATGTCCTGCGCCGACTTGAGCACCCACTTCGCCGCGTCCGCGCTGACCAACGCTGTTGAAGAGGAAAGCGTCGTCAGCTCGACGTAGCCCGAGTTGCCAGCGGTGAACGGCAGATCCTGGCCGACCAGGAACCAGCCGCCCTGGTTTGCTACAGACGAGTACTGGTTCTGATCGCTGGCCAAGGAGCCGCCGCTGTAGTACACCTTGTAGGGCGCAGAGGTGTTGCGATTCGTGCCCATCTGGTAGTAGACATAGACGTCATAGAGGCCGGTCGCGGTCAGATTCGGTGTCCATCTGCATTTGCAAGTGCTGCTGGACTCGGTGAGCGAACCGTCACCGGCATGGTAGAGATAGTTGGATCCGATCTTGGGAACCCCTGTCACCGCGGCCGCGGTCCACGCGTGGCTGCCAGTCGAAGTGTCTGTCCAGCCGGCATCGGTGTTATCGACGATGATCTCACTGACCGGCGCGGCGGTCGTGAAAGTGAAGTCGGTGGAAGTCGCGGTTCCATAGTTGTTTGCGGAAACGCACTGATAGTGATAGGTCGTGCTCGCTGTCAGGCCCGTCAACGTGATCGTATGGCTCGTCACCGACGACGCGTTCGTGCCCTGGCTGCCGTAAGACGCCGTTGTGCCGTAGTTGACCTTGCTGTCCGAGGCGACATTGGTGCTCCAGGTGATCACGGCGGTGTTCGAAGTGATTCCTGTGGCCTGCACGTTGCTGATCGTTGGCGGTCCGTTGGTCGTGAACGTGTAGTCGCTCGAAACGCCCGTGCCGTAGACATTGGTGGACGAACACTTGTAGTGGTAGGTCGTGTTCGGCGTGAGTCCGGTCAGCGAAATCGAGTGGCTCGTGACTGCGGACGCGCTGCTCTGCTGGCTGCCGTACGAGGTCGTCGTGCCGTAGTCGACCTTGCTGTCGGAGGCCGTATCGGTCGTCCACGTGATCGTCGCCGCGGTGTTGGTGACGCCGCTGGACTGCACGTTGGTGATGACCGGCGTGCCGCTTGCGGTGGTGAACGTGTAATCAGTGGATGCGGTCGAGCCATAGGTATTGGCCGAAACGCACTGATAGTGGTAGGTCGTGTTCGGCGTAAGGCCCGTGAGCGTCATCGAGTGGCTGGTGACCGACGACGCGTCCGTCGCCTGACTGCCGTATGACGTGGTCGTGCCGTAGTTGACCTTGCTGTCCGACGACACATCGGTGGTCCAGGTTATGGTCGCCGACGTGGACGTGATGCTGCCGGACTGGACATTCGTGATCGTCGGCGCACCGCCGGTGGTGAACGTGTAGTCGCTGGAGACTGCCGGGCCGTTGGCATTGGACGAGTGTACTCTATAGTGGTAGGTCATCTTCTGCGCCAGGCCGGTCAGAGTCACGCTGTGGGCGGTGACGGCGCTGGAATTGAGCGGCGAGAGTGCGCCGTAGCTTGTGGTCGTGCCGTACTCGACCTGGGAGTCCGCGGCCTGATCCGTGTTCCAGGTGATGGTCGCCGCGTTGTTCGTGACACCGCTGGAGGCAACGTTGGTGATGCTCGGCGCCGACGTGCCGCCGAGCACGGCGTCCGTCACATACATGTTTCCGGTCACGGAGCCGATCGCCACACTTACGGTCTTGACCACGTTAGCGTAGCCCGACTTGCTGAACGTGACCGTATAGGTGCCCGGGGTAAGATCGATGAACGCGTAGAACCCGGTTCCGTCGCAATACTGGGAGCGGCTCTCGGGGCCGGTGATCGAGACGGTGGCGCCGTCTGCCCAGGCGTTAGTGCCGTAGTAGGTAACGGTTCCACTGATATGCCCCTTGGTCGGAGAGGTCTTCCAAGGCATCGCGGGGATGTTGGCCTGGGTTGGGCAGACCTGCGAGGTGAATGTCGGGCTGAAGTCAGCCCAGGTGCCGCCACTATAAGGCACCCTGTAGGAATATCCGCAGAACCCCTGCGCGTAGTTGCCGGAAGGCGATGGAGTGCGCGTCTGCTGGAACTCGAGAATCGAATTCGATAGCGAGTTGAGATAAATGCCAGGACCAATGTACATGTGCCGGTTGCCGTGGCGATCCTTCTCGAAGTTGATCCACCTCGTCCAATCGCTGGGCAGTGAGGCATAGTTGTAGTAGGTCATGGGAATGGCCGCGTCCACGGAGCCTTCCTGCAGCCAGCTATCCCAGTCCGAGTATACATCGTAGTAAGGCCGCGTACCCTGGAAGCCGGACCGCGTAGAGCTAGTCGGAGACGGGTTCCATGTGACAAACGAGCCCGATTGCTTCACCCACGGCTTGATGGTCTGGATCTTGGCGTAGATCCTGCGCACCAGGTTGCTGATCTGATCGCGTCGCCACTGCTGCCACTGGGAATTCGACGAGGAAGGTTGACCGGAGAGCCCGTAGCGCGCGTTGTATCGCGCAACGCTTGTCGGGTTGTAGCCCTGGTTGTTGGCGGTGAATCGTATGTAGTCGTAGTGGATACCGTCTATGTCGAAGTTCTTGACGATATCCAGCGCCACGTTGGAGGTGTACTCCTCGACAAGAGGATGGCCGGGATCGAAAGCGTAGTCCGAGGTCTCCGCGCCTGCGTCGTCGCGAGTCGGCCAGTAGTTGTCCAGCGTAGTCAGGCTGCCGGTCGGCGCGTCATCATGCTTTCCATATACAGTCCCCCCGCTTGTGCGGAAGGTGACCATCCAGCAGTGCACCTCTATCCGCTGCTTGCCGCCGGTCGTGTCGTGAGCGGCATTGATGATCGCCTGAAGGGCGTTGAAATTCGATGGGCTCAGCCCGGACATATAGGGCTCGCCCATGCTGGATGGGTAGCATGCATCGCAGTTGCGACGAACCTGCACGACGACAGCGTTGCAGTTGGCATTTCTGATGTCGCCCTTGCTGTTCGGGTCTCCCACTACCCCCAGAAGCTGGTTCACCTGGGTCTGGTTCAGGAACCCGGCGCCCCACGCGTCCACCCAGAATGCCCGGAACTCGTCCGCAATTGCCCCGCCGGCGAGCACCATTACAAATAACGCCGCGAGGACTATTCCCCACGACGCAGTATTCCATGCTCTCTTGGCCAAGTTGTTACCTCCGTCCCCCACGAAGAGTACTTCTAGCCTCAGGGTATCCCAGACAACCGTCCTTGTCAACTGGCATTTCTGTCAGCATTCTGTCAGATTTGCGTAGAGTTTCTGTCGCGCCGCAGTTTCCATGTTTCACCGGTCCCTGGTATACTTTGTAGCGAGGTTTTGTGGCGATGAAAGAAACAACTACACTCGGCCGGGACTGGGCGGCGCACCGTCTGGACGATGGATGGGAATACACTCAGGCCTTCGAGACAGAGGGCGAGTTCGGGCCGACCGGCGCTTGCGTCGAGTTCAGGGATCTGACCCCGGGGGCGACCGTGCTCATCAATGGGACGGAGTTGGGCGCGTCAAGCGGTTTGCCGTTCGTCCGATTCGAGGCGAGTGGGGCCATACATGCAGGGCGCAACGAGATCGCGATCCGCATTGCCCGGGAAGCCGCGCCGGCGGAGATCTGCCGCGAGGCGCGGGTAGTCACATACGACAAGGTTTCGATCTCCGGCATCGACATCGACCCTGAGGTCGTAGACAACATCGCCAATATCTGGATAACCGTCTTCGTCGGCAACCATACCAACGAAGAACAGCTTGCGTTGGCCTCGATTGTGCTGGCGCAGGGCGAGAATACCGAGAAGGTCGAGATATCAGAGATGGTCCAGCCCTCGGGAGGGGAGATCGACGCCGTTGTTCGGATCATGGACCCGTCGATGTGGCAGCCGGACGAAGCCGGGGAGCAGCCTCTTTTCGACTGCCTGATCGGCCTGCAGATAGAGGGCGAGATCATGGACGTGGCCGAGGTGCAGTTCCAGGTCAGCCCTTGATGGCCCAAAGCAGACGGGCAGCGAACAACTAGCCCATTCGCTTGACCAGCCTCACGCTAGTCCCGCCCTCGAAGCTGAAGCTGACTTCGTCCATCAGCGCATTCATGCAGTGAATCCCACGGCCGTTCTCGCGGAAGAGCGCGTCCTCGAACGCCGGCACATCATCGATAGTGAAGCCGGGCCCACTGTCGCTTACGGAGATCGATATCCGTTCGGGGTTTGCTATGCAGCTAACAGTAAAGGTGTCATCCGCGCTCGAACTGCCATGCCGCACGGCGTTCGACACAGCCTCGCCCACGGCAACCATCACGTCGCGCAGCCAGTTCCCGCCGAGCCCCACCGATTCTGCCACCTGCCGGACGCGGACGCGGGCTTCGCCACAGTTGACGGGCTCGCTCGGCAGCGTGAACAGATCCATCCGGCAGACTCTCGAGGCGATCTCGCAGGTGTGCCCCGCGCACTCGGCCTCGCAGCAGAACAGGTCCATCAGGAGGTGGCGGTCCAGCTTCTCCTGCACCGCGTGGCTCGCATCCTTGATGTGCAACCGGCGGCGGCGCTCGGTGAACGTGCCGGCGCTTTCGACGAGGTAGCCCAAAGCGGTGGTGTCTATGCTTGCGACCTCAGCGAGGTCCAGCGAGACACACCGTTCGTGCTCCTCGACCAGGTGATCCAGAACAGTGACCAGGCGATCTATGTTCGTTTCGTCCACATGCCCACTGACTACCAGCGATGGCTTATTGCCACCGGACTCCAGAGACAAACTGAGCGGCGCCACACCTAATCCCACAGCGAGTATTACCTACCAATTACATAGAGCTTGCGAAATCCGTTAGAGGATAGCAGAGGCCGGGCAGACAGTCAATACTCTGGAGCTGGTAATCGTACTAGTTTTACTGCTTTATTTAAGAGGCGCCGCAGAACCGGGTTACGGAAGCCTGTCCGGAGCCACGAACCGGCCCTCGAGCCAGGCCTGGTGCTTGCGCTGGGCGATCTTCGCGGCCAGTTCGGAGCGGCCGCCGGCATCCGGTTTGGCCTGCAATTGGACTAGCTCCTCCAGCCGCAAACTGAACACGTCATCGACGGATGATATCGCCCCCGCGCCCTCGAGCCTGCGGGCGAGTTCGATCAGAACCAGTCTCAGCGCCGCGCTCGCTCTCGCACAATCCTTCTCAGCCTCGGCCGCGGCCCCGATCCACCCACGCGCGAGCCCCAGCACCAGTTGCGTCTGCGATCTGCTCTTCCCGCGAGCGCCATCAAGGAGCCTCGATTCGGCGGCAGCGGCGTCCTGCTGTGCAGCGCAGTGCAGGGTGACCAGCGTACTCTCCGACACGCTCTCGGCGCGGTCGGCTATGGCCGCGAATACGCCCTCTATGTCCTCGATCCAGCTTCGCCAGCCCGCCGGGTCGACTGCCTGAATCGGGTCACTGAATGCGCATCCGTAATCCCGCGCAAACAGCTCGACTTCCCGCCTATACGCCTTCCACCAGTCGGGCTTCTCCAACTTGCCTGACCTTTCGGCCACGGCGAAGCGCTGGGCCATATCCTCCAGCAGTGCGCTGCGCTGGAAGCTTGCGGTATCCACGCCGCCGAGCAGCCTCTGGGCGACCGCCTCGTCGTGCACGACCTCGCGCAGGAGATCACGGGAACGGGCACTCATTGACTCCGCCAGCCGCATCCACGCGTAAGACTCGCGCTGCGCGCTTGCCGCCGGTCGCAACGACCGCGCGCACGACGGCCATTCCGCCGACTTCCAATCCGTCTTTAGCAGCCCGGCGATCCTCTCGCGTATTGCAGGCCCGATCTGCCTATCATATCTGTTCAGCAGCGCCGTGCACTTGCCGACTTCGCCGACCGCCAGCGGATCTTCGTCGCCGTCCCGCACGTAGAGGTAACCGTTCACGACCCGTTGGCTCGCACCCACTTTCGCCGGGTAGCTTTCGACGAGACTTTGCGCGAACTGCGATATCGGTCGCGAGCCCTGCCGAACCCACACCGCGCGCCCGTCCGACTCATCTTGCCACGGCACCGGGAAATGACCGGACTCTTCCTCGATTGGGTCGGCCTGAAGGATCCAGATATCGTCGCGATCCACCGCCCACTCGATCTGCACCCTGCCGCCCACGGCGTCCTCGATTAGTATCGACCGTTCGGCAATCAGGCGCACCAGCGCTTCATCAACGTCCAGCTGTCCCGACTCGGCCGACCTGCTTACGGAAAGATCCCGCAGATCCACCGAATAATGGGCCGCCGTCTCGCCTGACCTCGCCGCGACCATCACAATGTGCGGATCGCCTGTCACTGGGTTAGCCGTGAAGGCCGTCCCCGCGAGGTTGGATTCCACCATCTGTTGCACTATCACGGCCATCGCGGGCTCGGCCGTCGCCCCGAACCGCGTCCGATAGGCAGCCGCCTTGCCGGACCACAGCGACGCCCATACCCGCCTGATGGCCTCGCCGACTGCATCGAGCCCGGAGACGTTTATGTAGCTCTCGTAGGCGCCCGCGTAGCCAGGGCCATCCTCGATTGCCGATGACCTCACAGCCACCTTGGGTTCCGGCATGCCCATCTGCCAGGACAGTCGCTCGTATGCATCGACAATCGACTGCCACACGTCATCGGGAATGGGCTGGCCCAGGATCGCGGCGCGAATGGCTTCGCGCTCTTCGGCCTCGGGTTGTGCAGATGCCATCCTCCGCGTCCCTCCGGCCCACAGGTGCGAGCGGTAAGCATCCGCGCTGATAACGAACCCGCGCGGCACGGCAAAGCGCGCGGCGACGATCCTCGAAAGGTTGGTCGCCTTCGCGCCGGTTCGCCGGCTCCTGTTGGCATCCGCAAGCGGAAGTATGAGCGCAATGCTGGAGGTTTGCATGGGTGCATAGGAATTATATGGATCAGGCGGGCGGTGTGTCAACGCGGCGGACTTCCACGCTGTTTGACGCCGGGCCGTGCGGCTGATATACTGCCCCCAGACGAGGAGGAGGGCGCCGCGATGGCTGAACCGAGGATCGAGCAGAAAGACGCGTTCCTGATACCGCGAATGGCTGCCCGCGTCACAGGTGTATGAGTCCGCGGACGGTCCGATGTTCGAGTACTACCCCGAGACATTCGATTCGGAGGAATCGACGCTGTACTTGTACATCCCGGTTCGGGAGTGCAGGTGCTAAAACGGCTTCAGCAAGACAAGATCTGGAGGATGTAATGTCGTTCGTGGAGCTTAAGGACGTAGGCCAGCGCGAGGTCGTGCCGGGGTGCCGGGCACGATTCGTGCATTCGGATAGCATGACGATTTCCTACTGGGACTTGGAGGCGGGCGCGGTGATTCCCGATCACGCGCATCCGCACGAGCAGATTTCGACGATCGTGACCGGCGAAATGGAGCTGACGATCGGTGACGAGAAGAGGCTCATGCGGCCGGGGATGGTGGCCGTGATACCGTCGGGCGTCCGGCACATCGTGCACGCGCTGATCGAGTGCTATGTGATCGACGTGTTTCATCCGGTGCGGGAGGAGTATCGGTAGACTCGCGGTCTCGCGATTTCGGCTCCGCTCGGTCTCGTTTTCGAGATGACACAGCCCGCCCTTCGCCCCTCGACGAACTCAAGATGCTCGGGGCGGGCCATGCGGGGAATCAGAGATTGCCGTCCTTGATAAAGATCACGTTGAAGCTATCAAGGAAGCCGCTCTTGGCGTTCTCGGCGAGCAGGAGCTGGGCGTCGGCGTCGGAGATCACGGGGTCGGAGTAGAACTTGCCGCCGGCCCTGCCTATCGCCCGGATGATGAGCGGGTTGCCCCCACAGCGCTGGTTGGCCTCGGCATCCTTGAGGGTGGTCGCGTAGGACCGACAAGCTCGCCCCACGTGCCACACGCCTCATCTCGCAATGATCTGGCCGCCAATGCCACTTGCGTCGCGGCCATTCCCTTGACATCGGCGGGCGGCAGAGATAGAGTTGAGCTGTATTTGGAGGCAACACAGGATGATCAGACTCGGCGTGATTGGATACGGTGGCAGGGCGCGCGGCGTGGTCGGGCTTATCGAGGCCCTGAATGCGGGCGTGGAGGTCGTTGCGATCACGGACGTGCGCAGCGATGAGATCAGGCAGCAGTTGGGCGAAGGTGCGGCAAAGGTCGCCTTCTACACTGATCCGGACGAGATGCTCGACAAGGAGAAGCTCGACGGTGTGCTGATCGGGACGCGATGCTCTCTGCACGCGCAGATGGCAATAAAGGTTCTCAAGAGGAATCTGCCTCTATACCTCGAGAAACCAGTGGCGACCAATATGGCCGACCTGCTCGCGCTCAAGGCGGCCGGCGCGGCTAGTTCGAGCAAGGTGGTCGTATCATTCCCGCTGAGGGTGACGCCGCTGGTGCGGGTCGCGAAGGAGATCATCGACTCGGGGCAGATCGGGACCGTGGAGCACGTGCAGGCCGTCAACAACGTCAACTACGGCTGGTGCTACTTCCAGGGCTGGTATCGGGACGAGAACGAGACTCAGGGGCTCTTCCTGCAGAAGGCCACGCACGATTTCGACTACATCAACCATATCCTGGGCATCAAGCGCCGACGTGGGTGTGCGCGACCAAGTCCAAGCAGATATTCAAGGGCGATCGCCCGGCGGGGCTCAAGTGCGATGAGTGCGACGAGCAGGATACCTGCCTGGAGAGCCCATTCCATCTCTACTACACCAAGCACGAAGCGCCGCGAGTGCAGCCCTCGGGCCTGATGTGCGCGTTTGCAGAAGATACGGGCAACGAAGACTCCGGCAGCGCCGTCATTCAGTATGAGACCGGAATGCACGCCTGCTATAGCCAGAACTTCTTCGCCCGCAAGTCGGCCGGCAAACGGGGCGCGTCGCTGTTCGGTTACAAGGGGACAATCGAGTTCGACTGGTATACCGAGGTGCTCAAGGTTCACATGCACCATGCCCCGAGGGTCGAGACGTATGATCTGAAGTCCGCCGGCGCGTCACACGGAGGCGGAGATACCGTGCTCGCGGACAACTTCGTGAGGATGATTCGCGGGGAGCAGGAGTCGGTGGCGCCACTGGAGGCAGGGCTGCTGAGCGTGCTGATGTGTTTGAAGGCGAAGGAGTCGGCGGAGACGAGGACGTTTCAGGCGATTGAGTTCTGAGTGTCGAGTGCGCGGATGCGGACATCAGCAGCGGGCACGGTAAGCTGCTGATGTATCCTCTCAGCACTGCCTTGGGCGCGCCTGCGCTGGGCCTGCTGGTTGCACTGCTTCTCTCGGGGCTTGGGGTGATCGCGTCGCTGAAGGCGACTACGGTGCGGCAGGCGGCCCAGAGCTTGAGCCTGGTGTTCCTGGTGTTCGTGCTGGCCGCATTGCTCGTGATCGACCTGATCGTGCTGACCGTGGCGTCGGCGAAGTCTCGCCGCTCGAGGCTGATATTGGAATGAGAGGTCTATTGACATGAAGTCGATTGGAGTAGTTGTGCTCGCGATCTTGCAGGTGATCGTCGTCGGAAGCGCCTGGGCCGGCGACGCGCCCAGGGACGTCACCAAGGACTACTGGCTCGGGGTGTACCTGGGAAACCAGAGGTTCGGTTACGTGCACATAAGCGTCGCGCGGGACAAGTTCGAGGGCAAGGACGCGTATCGGCTGACTGAGACCTCGCGCATCAAGATCACGAACTCCGGCAGGATGCTGCAGGAAGACGTAACCCATACGCTGTATCTGGACGACAACTTCGACCGCGTCTATGAATGCGTGGAGTCACGCTCCAACGACCCGGCCTCGGTGCCGCAAAAGATGGAGGCGAGATACGGTCCGGACTCAGCCAAGATCACGTCAACCGCGGGCATGAAGATGCAGCAGAAGGACGTACCGGTAAGCGAGCAGTCACGTGCGATGGCGCTCGTCGGAAGCAAGTTCGCGATTGGCGCATTGCCGATGCAGGTCGGGACCAAGGTGCAGGCGGAGTTTCTGCGGCTGGTGATCTCGCTGGAGAGGGGCATCGAGTATACGTCCGCAAGCGGCACGCTCGAGGCCGTGCGAAACGAGAAGATCGCACTGGATGGCAAGAGCTACGAGACTACGCTGATCCAGGACGTGTGGAAGGGCGGCACCGCGAACCGCTGGCTGCAGGCCGATGGCGAGATCGCGGGTATGACGCTGCCCGGCAGCCAGGTTATGTTCCGGACCGAGAGCCGGGAGAGCGCCACGAGCATCGACTCGACCGGCGGCATCGACACGGACACCGTAGCCGTCGCGAATCCCCCCGCGACCGACGCGCGCCTGGCTGTGCTTGTGACCAAGCTGTCCGGGATTTCGGACCCGCGCACTGTCGTTTCCGATTCGCGGCAGACCGGAACCTACGACGAAGCCGCCAAGGCCGCGCTGTTCCGAACGAAGCTGCAGACGTTCGAGGCGTCCAAGTCTCTGTCAATGCCGATCCCGAAGGCGGGCTATGAGGCGTACCTGGCGAAGTTGGGGCCGGCCGATCCCCAGGTCAAGAAGCTGGCAATTCAGATCGTAGGCACGGAGAAGAACGCGTATAAGGCCGCGGAGAAGCTGGCGGATTGGGTGTGCGCTAACGTGACTTACAAGCTGAACTCCACGACGCAGCTCTACCCTGAGGCGATCCTGAAAGCGAAGGAAGGCAACTGCGCGCACATGGCGCTGCTGTATGCGGCGTTGGCGCGATCGGTTGGGATCCCGACCCGGTTTGCCGCGGGGTTCGGCTACGGCCAGAAGACGAAGGTCCTGCGCAAGCACGCATGGGCGGAGAGCTACGTGGGCGAGTGGGTAGGACTCGATCCGATGGCCAAGGACCACACAGTCACCGCGGCCTACATCAAGTGCCTGGAGTCGGCCGATCCCAAGGTGCTCAGCACCAGCATGCGCACGGTCGGTATGAGCGCGGAGGTCATCAGCTACACGCCTGAAGCGAAGTAGGAGATTGCAGATCGCAGATTCTGGACTGGATTTGGAAGCGGCCGGGGCAGGAACGCCCCGGCCGAACTTGGTTGTCGCGGTCTGCCAAGGCCTTTCAGTGCTTGGGGGCCTCGGCGTAGGTGAGCTCGATCACAGTGGCGATCGGGTCGCGCTTGGCGGGCGGCAGTATCGTGTAGACATTCCCCCTGCCGGCTTCGCACTGCACTTTGTAACGCGCGAGCTCGCCGCCGTCCAGGAAACTCGCGGACTCGATCGATGCGATGCCGGTTAGCTCTATGCCGCCCTCCGGCCAGTTGAACACGAACACGTAGAGCTTGTTGCCCTTTGTCGTACACCGGCCGTCGAAGCCGAGATCGGCAATAGGTCCTCTCCCCGCGCCGTAGATCGCCTCGCCGTTGACCTTCATCCATGCTCCGATCTCCTTGAGCCGCTCGACGCTGGGCGCGGGAATCTCTCCCAGCGAGGTCGGGCCGACGTTGAGCAGGTAGTTGCCGCCCTTGGAGACGATGTCGATCAGGTTATGCACGAGCGTAGTCGTCGATTTCCAGTTATTGTCGGCGGACTTGTAGCCCCACGTGTCGTTCATGGTCATGCAGGTCTCCCAATCGGTATCGAGACCCTGCGCGGGAATCTCCTGCTCGGGGGTGCCGAAGTCGCCGTCGTAGTAACCCAGGCGGTTGTTGACTATGATGCCGGGCTGGAGTTTCATCAGGGGCGCAAGCATGTCCGCGCGCTCTTTGTTCATATCCACCGGCGTGTCCCACCACATGATCGCGATGGGGCCGTAGTTGGTCAGGATCTCCTTGACCTGGGGCGCGGCGATGTCGCGGATGTAGTCGTCCATCGAACCGTCCTGAGCGGGGTCCCAGTGGCCGCCGGATGCCGCCCCGCCGGGATGGTGCCAGTCCTGGGCCTGCGAATAGTAGAAGCCCAGTTTCATATCGTACTTCCTGCATGCGGCGGCAAGCTCGGCGAGCGGGTCGCGCTTGAATGGCGTCGCGTCGTAGACGTTATACGGACTCGCCTTGGAGTGAAACATCGCGAAGCCGTCGTGGTGTTTCGAGGTGATAACGATGTATTTCATGCCGGCTTCCCTGGCGAGCTTCACCCATGCCTCCGCGTCGTAGTTTGCCGGGTTGAACTGGCCGGGAAGCTTGGCGTAGTCGGCGACGGGGATCTTGCCCACATTCATGATCCACTCGCCGACGCTGGGAACGTCCTTGCCGTCCCACTTGCCGGCCGGCACGGAGTAGACACCCCAGTGGATGAACAATCCGAACCTGGCCTCTCGCCACCAGGCCATTCGCTTGTCTCGCTGCTCTTTGGTTTCCACGAATAACGTCTCCTTTCCCGAGCACTGGGTTGCAGCCGTCATCGCTGTCAGGGCGACCAACAGCACAGTTATGCATCGCACGCAACCAACCTCCTTCGAAAACGCGGAGCGTTCTCGTCTTTTCGTGGCAAACTCGACAGCGCTCTGGCGGAGCCAGAGTCACGAGAGAGCCCATGCCACGATTCCTACAACACTCTCGCGACCGTAACGAACCCGGCGACTATAAGCAGCACGGCCACCAGCCGGCCGAACGTCCGCTGCTCGATCCTTCGGGCCAGCAGTTCGCCAAGCCAGCCGCCGAGCAGCACCAGCGGCAGCGCCGCTCCCGCGAGCTTGGCCATCGGAGCAGTGAAACCACCGCTGGCGACCGTCCATGTCAGAAGCCCCAGGTTCAGCACGACCCAGCAGCACATCAGCGCGGCGCGGAACTCCTCCTTGCGCTTGAACGTCTGCTGAGAGTAGACCACCAGCGTAGCTCCCCCGCACGAGAACGCGCCATGTATGATACCCCCGACCACCAGCAGGACATTGAGCAGCCACCCCGGCGCGGTTCGCTCATGGCCCTGCATCAGCCCGGAGAACCCGCCGGCAAGCAGTATCACGCCCATCGCGATCATCAGCGGCGCCTGAGGAAGATAGTGCCTGCACGCAAAACCTATCGGGACTCCCAAGCCCGCGCCTACGAGCATGCGCGACGTCTGCCTCCAGGGGATGTAGCGGAGGTTCAGCATGCCGACGTGCAGGGCCTGTATCCCTCCGACGATCAGCAGCGCGATGACCGTGGTGTTGAGGTCGCCGATCACCCACGCGACGAGAGGCACGGCCAGCATGGCCGAACCGTAGCCCGTAACGGCGCTGACGAAGTAGGCGGCCGATATGATGGCCGCGGAGACGGCGAGTGTGGCCGGAGTCATGGTTTCCCCCACCGAATTGTAAACCACGTGCGGCGCATTGCGCAAGGCTTGGCCGGATGTTATAATGCCCGCAGGGAGAATAGTCGGGAATGCTGATACGAATTCTGACCGGGGTCGTGGGAGTCCCTCTTGCCATTGTTCTGATCTTCTTCCCGGGTGGCCTGCCATTTGCCGTCGCGATGGGCGCGATTTCGGTTCTGGGCGCGCTGGAGTTCTACAAGGGCGTGCGCAAGATAGGAGCGCGGCCGGTGGAGTGGGCGGGGCTTGCGGCGGTGCTGTTCTTCGTCGTATCAGCCACCACTTTCCGCTACTCCGACGGCACCACGGTCGGCGCGATCTTCCCCACCGTTCTCACGCTGCTTCTGATCGCCTCATTCTGCACAGAGATGGTGCGAAGTGAGCGCGCGCCCATACTCAACGTCGGCACGACCATCTTCGGCGCCATCTACGTGGGCTGGATGATCTCACACCTGGTGGTACTGCGCGGGGTCGTGCTCGGGCCGATACCCGAGACGCCGATGCTCAACAACGTCGCCCAGCCGCGGACCATCGCCATCGGCTCATACCATGCCGAACTCGGCGCGTGCCTGGTGATGCTGACGTTCATCAGCACCTGGGCGTGCGACACGTGCGCCTATTTCTTTGGCCGAGCGTTCGGCAAGACCAAGATCGCGCCGAAGCTGAGCCCGAACAAGACCATTGAGGGAGCGCTGGCGGGACTGATCGGAACAATGGTCGTCGCCACTCTGGCGGGATGGGTGATCGATCTGCCGTGGTATCACGGGCTGGCGCTGGGGTTCATTTTCGGGATTCTGTCGCAGTTGGGTGATCTCTCAGAGTCCTCCATTAAGCGTCAGCTCAGTATGAAGGACTTCGGCACGATAGTGCCCGGCCATGGCGGGATACTCGACAGATTCGACAGCCTGCTTTTCACCGGCCCCGCGGCGTACTACTACGCGGTGCTGTTCCTGCAGCATTGGGCGAAGTAGGGACAGGGAACAAGCAGCAGGATCCGTTCGTCGGAGGCATTCGTGCCTCCGACTGTCATATTCGGGGCACCCGCAGCCCCAGAGAACACAACTCGAGGTGGAGATGAAACTGGGAATCGATGTACTGCTGCAGGATTCCAGGCTCAGAGAAGAGCTCAACGGCCGGCGCGTGGCGCTGCTGGGTCACCCGGCGTCCGTGACAAACGACTGCAGGCATACACTGGATGCTCTGAAAAAGGTGACAGACACATTTTCTGATCGTGCTGAAAAAAGGTGTCTGTCACCTTTTTTGATAACGGCTGCGTTTGGGCCGCAGCACGGGATGCTGGGCGACAAGCAGGACAATATGATCGAGTCCGGCGACTACATCGACCCGCGCTACGGCATCCCCGTGTTCAGCCTCTACGGCGACGTGCGGCGGCCGACGGATGCGATGATGGAGACATTCGACGTGCTGCTTGTCGATCTGCAGGACATCGGCACGCGGATCTATACATTCATCACGACCCTGACCTACATGCTGGAAGCGTGTGCCTCTAAGGGGAAATCGATCTGGGTGCTGGATCGGCCGAACCCTGCCGGGCGGCCTATCGAAGGCACGATTCTCGAGCCGGGTTGGGAGAGCTTCGTGGGCGCGGGACCGATGGCGATGCGGCATGGGCTGACGCCGGGCGAGATCGCGAAGTGGTGGGTCGATCTCAAGAAGCTCGATGTCGACCTCAAGGTCGTCGCGATGGAGGGATACGATCCCGACGCGGGGCCGGGGTACGGCTGGCCGGCTGGCGAGCTTTCGTGGGTGAACCCCAGCCCCAACGCTTCGAGCCTGAATATGGCGCGGTGCTTTCCTGGGACGGTGCTGATCGAGGGCACGACGCTTTCAGAAGGCCGCGGGACCACGACGGCGCTGGAACTCGTCGGGGCATCAGATGTCGATTTTCACGCGATACTCGATCGCATGCAGGCGCTCGCGCCGGAGTGGCTGGCCGGATGCGTGATAAGACCGTGCTTCTTCGAGCCGACGTTCCATAAGCACGTGCACAAGCTCTGCTCCGGCCTGCAGATTCACACGGATAACGACCAGTATCGCCACGACCTGTTCAAGCCGTACCGCATCGTCGCGCTGCTGCTCAAGGCGTTGCGGTTGGAACACGCGGACTATGAGATATGGCGGAAGTTTCCATACGAATACGAAACGGAGCGATTGGCGATCGACCTGCTCAGCGGCGGAACGTTCCTGAGGGAATGGGTCGACGATCCGAGCGCGGGGCCGGCCGATTTCGACGCGAGGTTGGAGCCCGATGAGCGGAAGTGGGCCGAAATTCGGGCGCCGTACTTGCTCTACTGAAGCCGAGTGGGTCTCGCTTCGACAGGCTCAGCCTGCTCCGCGGCGGGGGCTGCTCAGCACTGACGACTCGTGTGATGACGGGGGGATGCTATGGTAATCAGGCTTGTGTGCGCCGCGATGGTGGCGGCGTGTGTCGGAAGCATCAACGTGGAGGCTGCTGGATTGAAGAAGATCAGGGACATCGTTATCTACTCGGACGAGATGTTTTACTCGTCTTTTCCGTCGCTGGTTACGCGCAAGGACGGAGAGATCCTCTGCGCGTTTCGCCGCGCGCCGGATCGGAAGGCGCTGTGGGGCGGCGCTGGGCCTACTCACACGGACCCGAACAGCTATCTGGTGCTCGTGCGGTCACGGGATAACGGCCAGACGTGGTCGAGCCCGGAGTTGCTGTTCGCTCATCCGCTTGGGGGATCACAGGACCCGTGCATGGTCCAGCTTTCGGACGGGTCGATTGTGTGCACGAGCTACGGCTGGGCGCTGGTGCCGCAGAAGGGCGCCGATGAGCTCGACAAGACCCTCAAGCACGGGACGTTCTGCTTCCTGGGCGGGTACGTGCTGCGCTCGGACGACGGCGCGAAGTCGTGGAAGGGGCCGTTTGTGCCGATCCCGCTGCCGGGGACTCCCGCCAAGGACGCGCTGGGAAAGCCGTGCCCGGCGTTCAACCGGGGCGCGATGGTGCAGTGCAGAGACGGCAAGCTCTACTGGGCTGTGGCGGGCAGAGTGGCCGGAGCGCCGACGGAAGTCCATCTGATGATATCGTCGGACCGGGGCGAGACGTGGGCATACTCCTGCCCGATCGCCAGAGACGACACCGTCACGTTCAATGAGACCTCGCTGGTAGAGACCTCAAAAGGCGACCTGGTCGCGTTCATGCGCACGGACAAGCTCAACGGCAACCTCGCCTACGCGAGATCCACCGACGGCGGCAAGAGCTTCGGCCAGTGGAAGGACGCAGGGTTCTTCGGGCATCCGTTCTATGGAATGCATCTGCCGGACGGACGCGTGCTGCTAGTATACGGTTATCGCAAGGAGCCGTTCGGCATCCGCGCCAAGATCCTCAACGCCGAGTGTACCGACATCGAGACCGCGCCGGAATACGTGCTGCGTGACGATGGCGGAACGGGCGATATCGGCTACCCGTGGGCGACGATGATGCCGAACGGCAACGTACTGGTCGCGTATTACCTCAACATCAAGGACGGCACGCGCCACATCGCGGGAAGCGTGCTGCAGATCGAATAGCGGCTATTGAATCGAGTAGACCACCTTGACCTGCGCTGAGACTGAGGCCTCGCCCGGCGAGATCGGCGTTCTGGCGACCGGCGCCGCCGTCCTGGCCATCACAGTGTAGTTGCGGCTGTACGGCGCGTATTCATCTATCGATTCCGAGGCGGAGATCGCGGGACCGAGCTTGCCTCCCACGGCCTCGGCTATGGCCCGGGCTTTGCCCTCCGCCTTCTTGACCGCGAGTTGAAGCGCCTTCTGGCGGAGCTTGCGCTTGTCCTCGACGTCGAACCGCACGCCCTGGACATTGTTGGCGCCGGCGGCGATGGCCGCGTCGATCAGGTCACCGATCTTGGCCATGTCCTTCGTGCGGACGCTGACCGTGTTGGACGCTGAGTAGCCTGTGATCTTCGGCGGATTCGTGTCCCAGTTCATCTGCGGGTTCAGGGAGTAGTCTATGGTCTTGACGTCGGACTTCGGTATCCCGGCCTTTTCTATCGCCGCGACAACCGCCGACGACCGCCTCGCGTTCTCCTGAGCCGCGACCTTGGCGACCCTGTCCCTGACCACGACACCGAACGTGATGAACGCCGTGTCGGGCTGGACTTTGACCTCGGCGCTGTCCGAGACAGTGATACCTCTGGCAGGATCGGTCTTGCTTGATCGGGCAAAACCCCATCTCGCCACGCCCCACGCGGCTGCTGTCAGCGAAAGGGCAAGAACGATGACGGCGATCAGGAGGACGGTCTTTTGCGTGTTGGTCAGACTCATGAGATTGCACCTCCGTTGCTGGTTAGACTCTACGTCAGGCTGTTTTATTCAGTTCCCAACGGTTAGTTGCAGTCGAGAGCCCGAGGGTTCACGCGAAGGGCAGCGGGGCCGGAAAGTCGAATAGGATTGTGACTAGCAGCCTGCGGATGAACTCGGCGCAGAGCGTAGGAGGCGTCTCCAGACGGCGATCTGCGAGCGTGACGCCAGTGGATTCGGGGTCTGGAGACTGCTCCTACACCACTTTGTCCGACGGCTGCTAGCCCGCATTATTCACGAGGATCGTGAATGATGCTCTTGAGGCCTCGGATTATGCGGAAGATGCATAATCCGGGCCAGACTTGTGTTCCCGGGGGGGTTGTTATGATTCAGAGACTTCGCACGCTCGCTGTTGCATTGACACTGGCGCTGTTGGGCATCGGCGCCTGCGCGTCGGGCTTCACCTTCGTCCACCTGACCGATACTCACATCACCGGCTCCACGAATCCGGTCCGCAACCTCAAGGCCATCGCGGCGGAGCTAAATGCGATGAGCCCCAAGCCGGAGTTCGTGGTGGTGACGGGCGATCTCACCGAGGCGGGGCTGCCGTATCAGTGGGAGCGTTACGCCGAGGTGATCAAGGACTTCTCGATGCCGGTCTACAACGTCGCCGGCAACCACGAAATGAAGTGGTCGCACCTGGGCACGTTCGGACTGCAGAAACACCTCGACCAGGACAAGCATTACAGCTTCGATCGTGGCGGGGTACACTTCGTCGCGATGAACAGCGGCGTGTGGCTGCAGCACCACGGGCTGATCGACCGCAGCGAGCTTACGTGGCTGCGCAGCGACCTGGAGAAGGCCGGGCGAAATACGCCCTCGGTGCTGTTCTACCACCACTGCCCCGGGTTCATCCCCAACGAATCCGAGCTGCTTCGCACTATCCGGCCCTACAACGTGCGGCTGATCCTGGTAGGGCATGGCCACAGCTTCCACACGTGGACGCGCAACGGACTGGAGTTCCTCGAGGGTGTGGGGTCAATGAACGGCGAGGGCGGCTACAGGATCTGCGAGGTCACGGACACTCGGATCAGGACATTCACCAAGCTCGTCGGGAATGTGCGGAAGGCGGACGAGGCGGTACCGCTGGCGAAGACGCTCAACCCGGTCAATCTGACACGGCCACTCTTTGCGCAATCGCTGGAGGGACCGTTTGAGGTCCGTGCGACGGTCGGTGGCACGGTCGCCGGTAGGACCTATGAGTATGCGATCGACGGCGATGCCAAGCCGCTGACGCCGGACGCCAACGGCACGTGCGCGGCGACAGCAAGCTTCAGCGGCACGCCGGGATGGCACACGGTCTCCGTCACGGCGAAGGACGCCGATGGGATGGAGTGGACGGATTCGGTTCCGGTTCGCATCGACGGCGCGGCGCGAGAGGCGTGGCGGGTGCAAGCCTCCGGCGCGGTGGAGCGAGGAGTCCGCGTGGCTGGCGACCGGCTGTATTTCGGCGCGATAGGCGGGGACGTGTACTGCCTTGATGCCGCAACCGGCCGGGAGATGTGGCGCTACTCGGCTGGTTCGGACGTCATCAGCGAAGTTGCGGTCGACAGCGGGCTGGCGTGCTTCGGCACGATCGACGGGCGCGTGATCGGCCTGGATTCCCAGAAAGGGACTCGCAGATGGGAATTCCCGGTCGGAGGACCGGTGATCGGGTCGCCGGTGATCAGCGACGGAAAGGTGCTGGTGGGCTCGGGCGAGCCCGCGTTCTTCGCAATCGACGCCGCGACCGGCCGGCAGGCGTGGAAGTATCCGATGGAACGAGCGACGCAGGTCGTGCCAGTAGTTGCGGGCGGCCTTGTCGAGTTCGGCGCGTGGGATAAGGACTTCTACGCGCTGGATGTCAAGACCGGCGATGTGAAGTGGAGGACGCCGATCGGGACCAGTTGGTATTTCTCCACGGCTAGCTCCGATCCGGCGACAGACGGAAACCGAGTCGTCGCAAACGCGACCCCTTACAAGCCGACGGATTCCGACATCTACTGCCTGGACGCGAAAAAAGGCGACATCGCATGGAATCGCCACAACCCCGGCAAGTCGGACTGCGGGTTCAACAGCCCGTGCGTGGTCGGCGACAAGTGCTACAGCGTGGACGGCGGCGGCGTGGTCTACTGCATGTCCATGGTGGACGGCAAAGACCTCTGGCACGCGTCGGCCAACATGACGACTGTGTCCGGCCGGCCTGCGGTCGCCGGCGACAGGCTGTATGTTAACGGCCTGCACGGCAATCTCGCCTGCATCGACACCACGAGTCAGAAGCTGCTCTGGTCGTACTCCACAGGCGACGGTTATCTGTTCGGCGGCGAGGCCGTGTGGAACAACCTGGTGATCGTGCCGTCGTGCGATGGAACGGTGACGGCCTTACGCAGATAGGGCTCCCTATCTCGACGTTCGCTTATTCTGTCGTAATTCTGCCTGCTAGTCCGGTGAACGGAACGATGGGCGCGGCGGCTGTGTCCGAGAGCTCAGCCGTGGAGAAGGTGATATCGTTTTTCGTGCCCGCCGCTGACGGCGCGAGTATCGTGAACACAGCGGTCAGCACCTCGCAGCCGCTGGCCGTCGTAAATGCGGTGTTGCCGGTGATGGTCGCTTCGAGTGTACCAGGAACTGAAGTGTCCTTGGTAAACGTCGAGCCGGCCGGGACTGCCGGGCCTTTTGCGACGGACGCCGCATCGAGCTGGAGCTTCGTCTGATCGAAGTTGAGCACGATGTGGCAGCCGGCCGCCTCGGTCGTCACGGCTCCCACGGTCTGGGAGACCTTGTTAAGGCGCACATGAACGACGACGTCCCCGCCTGCCGAACCGTAGGCATCCTGCACATACGCGCACCAGCCGTTGTTGACCGTTATGGCGCTCGATTGGCTGGTGACATAGCCTGTGGTCTCGATTGTGATGGTCTGCGGGCCGTTGCCAAGCCCCATGCTGAGCGTGTCGAGCCGGCCAGCAACATTCGCCGCGGCATCGGCGGTATCAAACTTGACCCCGTTGACCTTGAACACAACACCGGTCACGCCCGACGTGGTCGAAAGCGTCGCTGTCACCGGGACATTGCCGGAAACCGTGGCGCCGTCGGCGGGCGCGGTTATCGTGACTATCGAAGGCAGCGCGGAACTGGTTCCTCCTCCCCCTCCGCCTCCGCAACCGGCGACAAGCGCCGCGATGGTCACCAGTGTCAACATTGTGGGCAGTGCACGCATTGGGCTACCTCCAGGTTTTCCAGACGCAATATAGCAGAATAGATGAGCTGTGGCAAGTGGGCATTTGCTGGCTTGCAAGCGTCGGCATGCGTGCGCTAGAATGGGGCCGGGTAAACACACCCTGTTGTCCTGAATGGAAGGAAGGATATCACCGTGGCGAAACCAACCTCGATGCTTGCGGAGCTCAAGAAACAGCATAAGCCGAAGACCGACCGGAGCCGGGTGCGGGTCGGGATGGCGACCTGCGGCATATCGGCGGGCGCGGAACTGGTGCTTGATGAGTTCAAGCGCGCGGCCGATGAGGCAGGCCTGGAGCACGTCCGCGTGATGCCGACAGGCTGCGTGGGCCGGTGCGACCTGGAGCCGATGGCCGAAGTCACGCGCGGCGATGAGCCGCCGGTACTATACATAAGGCTCTCGCCCGAGAAGGCAAAGCGGATCGTCGAAGAGCACCTCGTCGGCGGGAAGCCGGTTGAGGAGTACGCGGAGTGAGTTCGAACGTTTGAAGGTTAGAAGGTTGGAATGTTATGGCCGATCAGCCAAAGCGTAAGATAGTTGTCTGTTCCGGCACGGCATGCACGGATCCCGGCGGTAAGCGCATCGAGCCGATGCTGCGTGAGATATTGGCCGAGCGTGGGGCCCAGGACGCGGTCGAGGTCGAAGAGGCCGTCGCGTACGGACTGTGCCGCGATTGCCCGATGGTGGTGGTCGAGCCGGACGATGTCTTCTATGGCAAACTCGACGCCGAGAAGCTCGCGCGAGTGGTTGATGAGCACTTGCTGGGCGGGAAACCTGTCGAGGAACTGCGCATACCCGAGCGCGTGGACACATCGCACATCCGAGTGCTCGGCAACGCGGACTTCTTCGGCAAACAGGTGCGCATCACCCTGCGAAACTGCGGCGTAATCGACCCGGAGTCGTTCGACGATTACCTGGAAATGCGCGGCTATGAGGCGCTGGCTAAGGTGCTTGAGACCATGACGCCGGATCAGGTGATCGAGGAGATCGAGCACGCGGGCCTGCGCGGCCGAGGGGGTGGCGGTTACCCGACCGGCCTCAAGTGGCGGCAGACGGCCCAATGTGGAGTGGGATGCCCAACTGATGGCGGACAGAAGCGCTACGTTATCTGCAATGCCGACGAGGGCGACCCGGGCGCGTTCATGGATCGCAGCGCCATCGAGGGTGACCCGTTCTGCCTGATCGAGGCGATGACCATCGGCGGCTACGCCATCGGCTCCGACCAGGGATACGTCTACGTTCGCGCGGAGTATCCACTGGCGATCAAGCGACTGCGCTTCGCGATAGACGAGGCCCGAAAGCGCGGACTGTTGGGCAAGAGCATATTCGGCACCGATTTCTGCTTCGATATCGACCTCAAGCTCGGCGCGGGCGCCTTCGTGTGCGGTGAAGAGACGGCGCTGATAGCATCGATCGAGGGCAGGCGCGGGATGCCCCGGCCGCGTCCGCCGTATCCCGCGCAGGCAGGCCTGTACGACTTCCCCACCCTCATCAACAACGTCGAAACCTGGGCGAACGTGCCTGCGATCATCCTCAACGGGGCGGAATGGTTTGCTAAGCTCGGCACCGAGAAGAGCAAGGGCACGAAGGTGTTCGCGCTGGCGGGCAAGATCAAGAACACCGGGCTTGTCGAGGTACCGATGGGGACCACACTGCGCGAGATCATCTACGGCATCGGCGGCGGCATCCGCGACGATAAGCAGTTCAAGGCCGTGCAGACCGGCGGGCCATCGGGCGGGTGCATTCCCGAGCAATATCTGGACACGCCCGTGGACTATGAGTCCCTGATCAAGGCGGGGTCCATGATGGGCAGCGGCGGGATGATAGTGATGGACGAAGACACGTGCATGGTGGACGTGGCCAAGTTCTTCATGGCGTTCAACCAGGACGAGAGCTGCGGAAAGTGCACGCCGTGCCGCGAGGGCACGAAGCGGATGCTGGAGATCCTTACCCGGATCACCGAGGGCAACGCTTACGACGACGATCTCGAGAAGCTGGAGAAGCTTGCCCGGCACATCAAGCGCTCAGCGCTCTGCGGGCTCGGTCAGGCGGCCCCGAACCCGATCCTGAGCACCCTTACCAACTTCCGCGAGGAATACGAGTCACACGTGCGAGACAAGCACTGCCCGGCTGGGGTGTGCCTAGCGCTGCTCAACTACGTTGTGGACCCGGACAAGTGCGTGGGCTGCACGCTGTGCAAGAAGGTCTGTCCCGTCGACGCGATCACCGGCGAGCCGAAGGGCACGCACGTCATCGACCCCGACATCTGCATCAAGTGCGGCGAGTGCAAGAAGAAGTGCCCGGTGAAGGCGATTTATCGGGAGTAGCTAGAGACTGCAGGTTACCGGCTATGGAGACGATGCGCGCGCAGACAAACGCCGAGCTTCAGGATATGATCGGCAGGATGTTCGAAGCAGACCATCCGGTACTCAGCATAGTGGCAATGGAAGTGGCAGGCTCGGCAAGGTGGGATTGAGCTTCCAGAGTGGGTCGGCAGGATGGCTCCTTAGTGGCTACTAAAACGAGCAGGCACACGGCTGAGGCGATCGTCCGGCAAATCCGTTACCGGACGCGGGTATGACCTGATCAGCGATGTCGCCATCGCAAACCCTGGCATCTGATTGGCGGCGGGTGATTGCGCCCAGGGTTGTCGCCAGCAATATGCTTGCACAATGCCAGCACACAGGGTATAATACTTTGTGAGGTGATGCAAGATGCCAACGATATATGCCAGGAATTGCCCCGAGGAGCTGTACAGGAGAGTCAAGGCCCGCGCGGCGGCGAGCCGCAGGTCTTTGGGGGCGGAAGTTGTTGTGCTTCTCGACCAGGCGCTGAGCGCAGAGGATCCTATGACTCGGCGGTTGCAGGCTATTGAGAGGATTAGCGAGCGCAGGCTTAGGAATCCCCAGCCTCCCGGCGCGGTTGACACCCTGACCCTGCTTCGTGAGGATCGCGCGAGGTGAGCATCCCCTCCAGATGTGTTGTTGATGCCAGCGTAGGGATCAAGCTCATCGTGTGTGAGGATCTGTCCGACCAAGCGACTGAGTTGCTCTCCGATCCGCATGTGGCTCTGGATGTTCCCGACCTGTTCTTCGTCGAATGCGCCAACGTCCTCTGGAAGAAGGTTCGGCGCGGAGAGTACCTGGCAGATGACGCTGTCGGCGACCTAGCTGACTTGCGCGACATTGAACCGAGCATTGTCTCGACTGCCGATTTGGTGGAACGGGCATTTCTGATAGCCAACGCAGAGGATATCAGCGCATACGACGCCTGCTACGTCGCATTGGCTGATAGCCTGGCAGTGCCGCTCGTGACCGCGGACGACCGGCTGGCGGCCAAGCTCGCGGGCACGGGGCATCGGGTGTTGACACTTGGAGAGATGTGAAGGGACCTGAAGTTCCTCAGGGGATGCTGTCTGATGGCGGTGATCGAGGTCGGGCTGGTGTTCGCCGTGTTGGTGGGAGTGGTACTGCACGAGCGCGCTCTGGAAGGGCTCTCCCAGCGGGCCATACGTGTCGTCGGAGGGCTGGGACTGGAGCGGACCCGATACGATCGCGATCACGAGGACGCTCAGCAGCGGAAAGAAGCTGCTCGCTGGCAAGGTGCTTGTCTCGGACACCCCGGCTGGACTCAAGCTGCGGGATTCGAGCGGGAAGGCGCTGGTGTATCGTTGAGTGCACTGAATCGCTGAGGCACTGAATAGGCTGAGATCGCTGAAAGGAGATGCGCCTCCGGTTGTTCACCGGCTGCGCACGGATTATTAGAGTATAACCGGATGATCATTAGACTATGACTGATAATAAAGACTATCTGAACACCGATTTGCCGTTCTCGGATCGCGCGCGGGATCTGGTCTCGCGGATGACGCTGGACGAGAAGGTCAGCCAGATGATGCACGACTCGCCGCCGATCGAGCGGCTTGGAGTGCCGGCGTACAACTGGTGGAACGAGTGCCTCCACGGGGTCGCGCGGGCGGGGGTGGCGACGGTATTCCCGCAGGCGATCGGGATGGCGGCGATGTGGGACGCGGAGTTGATGTACGGAATCGCTGACGTGATCTCCACCGAGGGCCGCGCGAAGCATCACGAAGCGCTGCGGCAGGGCGACCGCGGCGTCTTCCGCGGCATCACGTTCTTCACGCCCAACATCAACATCTTCAGGGACCCGCGGTGGGGCCGGGGTCACGAGACCTACGGCGAGGACCCATATCTGACCGGCCGGCTGGGAGTCGCCTTCGTCAAGGGTATTCAGGGAGACGACCCGAAGCACTTGAAGGGTGTCGCAACGGCGAAGCACTACGCGGTGCACTCGGGACCGGAGCCGGCGCGGCATACGTTCGACGCGCGGGTCTCGCCCAAGGACCTGCGGGAGACGTACCTGGCGGCGTTCGAGGCGTGCGTGCGCGAGGGCAAGGTGGAGTCGATAATGGGCGCGTATAACCGCACCGACGGCGAGCCGTGCTGCGCGAGCAAGAAGCTGCTGATCGATATCCTGCGCGGCGAGTGGGGGTTCGACGGGTTCGTAGTCTCGGACCTGGGCGCGATCCCGGATATTCACGACCATCATCACTTCACGAACAACGTCTACGAGTCGGTCGCGCTCGCGGTCAAGAACGGGTGCGATTTCGAGTGCGGATGGGTGTATGGCAGCCTCAAAGAGGCGGTCGAGCAGGGGCTGATATCGGAGGCTGAGATCGACGTCGCGCTGACGCGGGTGTTCACCGCGCGCATGAAGCTTGGGATGTTCGATCCGCCGGAGAACGTGAGCTACGCGTCGATTCCGTACGAGGTCAACGATTGCGAGGAGCATAGGCAGTTGGCGAGGAAGGCGGCGCGAGAAAGCATCGTGCTTCTGAAGAACGACCGTCGACTTCTGCCGCTGTCGAAGGACTTGGAGTCGATTGCGGTTGTTGGGCCGAATGCAGACTCGGAGGATGTGCTGCTGGGCAACTACTACGGGACGCCGTCGCGGTATGTCACGCTGCTGCAGGGGATACGCAACGCCGTATCGCCGTCTACGCGGGTGTGGTATGCCCAGGGCTGCGAACTGACGGGGGATTCTACGTGGGGGTTCTCCGAGGCGGTATCGGCGGCGGAGCGGGCGAACGTCGTGATCGTGTGCGTAGGGCTGTCCCCGCAGCTCGAAGGCGAGGAGGGCGACGCCTCCAAGTCCGAGGCCAATGGCGATCGGGTGACCCTACATATACCGGCGATTCAGCAGAAGCTGCTGGAGCGGATGGTAGCTGTGGGCAAGCCGGTGGTGCTGGCGCTCACGACGGGCAGCGCGGTGTCGATCAACTGGGCCAACGAGAACGTGCCCGCGATCGTGAACGTGTGGTATCCCGGCGAGGAGGGCGGAACCGCGCTGGCGGACGTGCTGTTCGGTGACTACAATCCATCCGGCCGGCTGCCGGTGACGTTCCCGAAGTCTGTGGATCAGCTTCCGCCGTTCGAGGACTACTCGATGGTTGGCCGCACGTATCGCTACATGACCGAGGAGCCGCTGTATCCGTTCGGCTACGGCCTGAGTTATACGACGTTCGAGTACTTCGATCTGAAGCTGAGTTCGGCGCAGCTCGCGGCGGGCGATGACCTCAAGGTGACCGTACGCGTGCGCAATTCGGGCGCCTATGCGGGTGACGAGGTCGTGCAGATGTATCTGTCGGACCTGGAGGCGTCGGTTCGTGTCCCGGTCCGTTCACTTGTCGGCTTCACGCGGGTATCACTGGAACCGGGGGCAGCGCAGGAGGTGTCATTCACCATCACGTCGGAGCAGATGAGGATCGTCAACGATGCAGGCGAGCGCGTGCTGGAGCCGGGCAAGTTCCGGGTCGAGGTCGGCGGATGGGCTGGCAAGCCGGCGGTGGTGGGGGAGTTTGGGGTAAGCTGAATTCTGCAGTTTGCGATTCATTACACTGAGGCGTGAATCAACATGGCACGGACAACTGAACACCATCCCGCGATAGCGGAACATGAGAAGACGGCGAGGAAGGTCACGCTGACCATCGACGGGAACGCGCTGACGGTGCCCGAGGGCACGACGATTATGCAGGCGGCGCAGCGGTTGGCGATACATATACCGCATATCTGCTACCATCCGCGGCTGCATGTGGAGGGGTCGTGCCGGGTGTGTCTGGTCGAGGTCGAGGGCATGCGCAACCCCGTTCCATCGTGCAGCTACCCCGTCTTCGAGGGGATGGTCGTGCACACCAACACCCCCGAGATTCGGGACATCCGCAAGACCATCATCGAGCTTCTAATCGCCAACCACCCCATGGACTGCCAGACCTGCGAGCGCGACGGCAACTGCGAGCTGCAGTACCTCGCCTATATATCCGGCACGCGCGAGCGGCCTTATGAGGGCGAGAAGAAGCACAACGAGAAGGACTTCTCCTCGGTGTCCGTGATCCGCGACCCGGACAAGTGCATCCTTTGCGGGCGATGCGTGCGGGTGTGCGCGGAGGTGCAGGGCGTGCAGGCGCTGGGCTACATCCATCGCGGGTTCAAGACCTTCGTCGGACCGGCGTATAACGGCCCGTTCGCCGACAGCGTGTGCATCACCTGCGGGCAGTGCATCAACGTCTGCCCGGTGGCGGCGTTCCTGGAGCGGGACTACACCAAGGACGTGATGAGGGCGCTCGAGGACCCCGACAAGCACGTGATCGTGCAGATCGCGCCGAGCGTGCGCGCGTCCATCGGAGAGGGGTTCAACATCGCCCCGGGGCTGCCGATGACCGGTCAGACCGTCGCCGCGCTCCGGCGGCTGGGGTTCGATGAGGTCTTCGACACCCAGATGGGCGCGGATATGTGCATCATGGAGGAGGGCTCGGAATTCGTCAAACGGCTCAACGGCGAGGGCCCGCTGCCACTGATCACGAGCTGCTCGTCGGCGTGGATGAAGTTCGCGGAGCAGTTCTATCCCGACCTGCTGCCCAATATCTCGACTGCAAAGTCGCCCATGAGCATCCTCGGCACGCTTATTAAGACGTACTACGCCCAAAAGAAGGGCATCGACCCTGAAAGAATCTACAACGTCGGCGCGATGTGTTGCACGGCCAAGAAGTTCGAGGCTTCCCGACCGGAGCAGAGGATAGAGGTGGACGACAAGCTCGTGCCGTCCATCGATCGCGTCATTACGACCCGCGAGCTTGTGTGGATGATCAAGAACGCGGGATTGGACTTCAGGAACCTGCCCGCGGAGGACTTCGACCCTGTTCTGGGCATATCGACCGGCGCGGGAGCGATATTCGGCGCGACGGGCGGCCTCGCGGAGGCCGTATATCGGACTGCCTACTACCTCATCACCGGCGAGACGCTGGCGGACGTGGTGGTCGAGGAAGTGCGCAGCATCGCGGAGGGCGTCAAGACGTGGACGGCGCATATCGGAGACATGTCGATCAACGTCGGCGTCGCGCACGGGCTGGGTAACGCCCACAAGCTGCTGAAGATGGTTCGCAAGGGCGAGGGCAACTTCCACTTCATCGAGATAATGGGCTGTCCGGGCGGATGCATCGGCGGAGGCGGTCAGCCCTACGCCCGCGCGGGCGAGGCGATCCCGCTCGACCTCGAAACGCTCAAGAAGCGTGCCGAGGCCCTGCGATCTATCGACGCCGGAAAAACCCTCAAGCGATCTTACGAGAATCCCGACGTTGTACGCGTATACAAGGAGTACCTCGGCGAGCCCAACAGCCCGCTCGCGCACAGGCTGCTGCACACGCACTACGAGCCGCGGCGGCCGTTCGGGGTCTGGAATCCGGACGTGATGAGGACGGACTGAGATTTCAGATCTTGGATTTTCGATTCTAGATTGAACCGTCGACGGCAAGCAGGAACGAATGGCGGGGGCACGCGCGACGTGCTCCCTCTCCTGGGGGAGAGGGTTGGGGTGAGGGCGCGACCTTCGGCCGCCGGTCTGCGTTGATGGAAGTAGAAGACGCTTGGCTGGCGAAGGTAGATCCTAAGATGCGACATGCTCTCTTGGCGGTGGTGATCTTGACACTCGCGGCGGTGAAGATCGGTGCATGTGAGTGCGCTGATGAAGGCTCGCGCGTTCTGCTTCAGTTCGAGAAGCCGTACCAAGCGTACAAGGCTGTGTGCTTGATCGGGCGCGCTGGTCCGCTGACTGTCTCCATCGAGAAGGACCTGCGGTTGGTCCGTCGGTTCACGCTCAAGACGATCACACAGCCCATGGTAATAAGGCCCGTGAGGCTTGAGGCGCGCAACCACCGCGACGTTCAGGGGTTGTTTGTGATATGCGCCGGGGGCTCCGCCTCGCACGTAAACGTGTTCGAGATCAGCGCATCTCGGCCTTACGCCAGGCAGCTCTTGTACAACTATGACAAGGGCGGCGTCGACTATGGCTATGACCATGCTGGCCGGCTCCGAGGTCTGCGATTTCACTACTACCGGTGGCACGTGGACAACCAGCGTGTTTCCCTGTCAGGGCATGTCTTCACGGCGGTAGACTACAAGTGGCTACCTGAACGTCGGATGTTTCGAAAGGGCAATGTGCATGTCGACCGTGAGGCCGAGCAGCAGGCGAGCTTGCTCGATCTCCTTTCTGCTATTGGATCTGACGAGTTCCTGCCGGTGGCGTGGGTATCGGACGCCAACTATCACCGGATCGCGTACTACTATCACCCGGTGGGTATCCTGCGAGACAAGACGCCCAGGGAGCTTCGAGATGCACCGGAGGTAAAGGTAGAGGTTCGGTACGTGAAAAGGCAGACAAGCTGGGGCATGGATGAAGTCCCGCGCATAACCAGGATAGCCCGTGCCGGCTGACCGCTGAAAGCCGACGGCTTTGAGCTAATGACTAGAGGCTAACAACTAACGGCTAATGACTTTCAACTACTTGCTTCTATTCGCCGTAGCATTCTGCGCTATGGCAGGGGCGCTGGCAGCAGCGCCCAAGAAGATGGACATGTTCGGCGCTATAGTCGTCGGCGTAGTGACGGCGCTGGGCGGCGGGACGGTTCGTGACGCCGTGCTGGGCACGCGTGCGTTCTGGGTGAAGGACCCGACCTGGGTGCTGGTCGCGCTTGGCGCGTCGGTGGCAACGCTTGCGGTTGCTCGGGTGCTGCGCTTCCGCAGCGGCGTGATGCAGACCCTGGACGCGTTCGGGCTGGCGCTGTTTGCGATAGTTGGCTGCGAGAAGGCGATTACGCTGCACCTGTCGGCGAGCGTAGTCGTGCTGATGGGTATCATAACCGGGGTCGCGGGCGGGATAGTGCGCGATCTGCTCTGCGACGAGATACCGGTCGTGTTCAAGCGCGGCGAATTGTACGCGACGGCGGCGTTTGTGGGATGCGTTGCGTTTGTTGGACTGCGCGCGCTAGGCGCGCCGCAGTCCAACGCGGCGCTGGTCGGAGTGCTGACGACGCTCGTCGTAAGGCTTGCGGCGCTGAGGTGGAGCATCCAGCTGCCGCTTTTTGTGGTGAGGAGTGTGGGAGAGAAGCATGGCGCTGACTTGTGAGAGTGTTTTCGAGGAACTGACGGAGTATATCCGCAGCGTGCATAATCCTGAGCATCCGCAGGCGGCGCTGATCTCGATCCTGCACTTCGCTCAGGAGAAATACGGTTACCTCAGCAAAGAGATAATGGACCACGTATCGTGCGAGACGGAGATCCCCACCGCGGAGATATTCGGCGTCGCCACGTTCTATAGCTACTTCAGGCTCAAGCCGCAGGGCAAGCACCGGCTGACGGTCTGCATGGGCACCGCCTGCTACATCCGTGGCGCGCCTAAGCTGATCGAAACCATAGAGAGCCTGCTCGACATCAAGCCCGGCGAAACCAGCGCCGACGGCCTCTTCACTCTCGACCAGACCCGCTGCATCGGGGCCTGCGGCCTCGCGCCGGTTGTTCTCGTCGACGAGAAGGTCTACGCCCGCGTGGAGCCGGAGCAGGTGAAGGGGATCATCGACGATTTCAGACTGTAGATCTCCACACCACCTCTTCTGTCCCGGCTCGCTGCGAGGATGGTTGACAAGCTCATACACCGAGTTGGCCTCGTGGCCGACAATCTACCGTAGAAACAGGCTGTAGGTCAGCACTGCCAAGACGAAGCTCGTGAAGAACGCATACTTCCAGTTGCGCTCCCCCAGGGCGAAGTAGATCACGGAGGTCAGCACGCGCGTGAACGGCGTCAGAAGAAGCACGCAAATGCCGAGGTTGAGAATGGTGTGAGGCCCGATGCGGCCGCTGCCAGTCTGGCGTAACACGGAGGCCGCGAAACCGGTCAGGTTTGTGCCTGTGATGGAGTATTCCGCCTGTAGGCTCCCCGTTGCGATCAGGTTCCACACAAGGCCCGCGACGATCAGCACGACGCTCAGCCCCACGCCAATCAGAAGCACATATCCGACCAGGCTCTCCATGTCGAAGGTCTCGGACCGGTCCGGCTGCGCCATTCTCTCACACCCCCCCTATGCCGCGAACGATCATCTCGAGACCGAGGACCAGTAGGACAACCTGAAAGAACTGGCGGACCCGTTGGTTCGAGAGCCGCACCAGCACCCGGGTCCCGATGAACGCTCCTAGCAACACGCCGAGCATCACCGGGGCGATCATGCCAGGGTCGATCAGGCCGGCCGCGAGGTAAACGCTGGTCCCAGCGAGCGCGGTGACGCCGATGATGAGGTTGCTGGTAGTTGTGGAAACCTTGGGCGGGAGGCCCATCACGAGGTCGTGAATCAGCACCTTGAGCGCGCCGGCGCCGATGCCTAGCAGCCCCGCTATCAGCCCCGCGACAAACATCAGCGGGCCGCCGAGATACGCGCGTATACCGACGTAGTCGATCGTTCGCCGCGCAGCCTGATCGTAGTAGCTGCCGTGGAGTTCGAGCCACTTCGAAATCCGGTCCTGCGTTGCAGCGGGAGTGTACTCCTCATGCCTCCGCACGAACAGAGTGCCCCAGGAAGCGAGAAGCACGATCCCGAACGTGATGACCAGAGGTCGCTGACTTGATGCCACCGTGATCGACGCGCCGACCAGGGCGCCGACAATGGTGAACATTTCGAGGAACATTCCTACCTTGAGGTTGGTGATGTGCTCACGCACATAGGCAGACGCAGAGCCGCTCGACGTCACAATCACCGAAACGATGCTGATGGCGATCGCATGCTTCACATCCATTCCCAGGAGCGTGAGCGCGGGTATCAGCACGATCCCGCCGCCCATGCCGCTCATCGCACCGATGAAACCCGCCACAACCGATATTGCCAGCAGCCAACCGAACGGGATCATGTGTATCAGCCTGCCTATACGACCAATACACCCTACTTTCCCACAATCATCTTCACCGCAATCAGAAGAAGGCCCACACCGAAGACACGCTGGAGGGTGGGGCCGGAAAAGTGAGTTGCATAGCGCGCTCCGATGAGGCCGCCGAAGACGAATCCGATTGCAAGAATTCCCGCCACCCTGATATCAACATAACCGGCCTTATAGTAAGTCCACGCGGCCATTATGCCGATGGGAGGGACCATCATCGCGAGGGTCGTTCCCTGCGCGGTGTGCTGATCGAACTTGCAGATGAACACAAGTGCGGGGATGATGATCGTTGCGCCGCCGATGCCTATCAGCCCGCCGGCAATCCCCGCCACGAAGCCGAGACCCAAGAATACCCAGGTCCCGCCGACAATCTTGGAACACTTCATTTGAAGAATACCACCACATACTCGTGCTTGAAGATGTAGAACCCTCCCGCCAACGCCCGATACCGCCAGAGGTTATTCGACCTCCCCTTAGCGATCTCGTTGCCCTCTATGTTCTTTACGATGATCGACTTCGTTTTGAACCCGACCTCGTTCATCACCTGCATGCACTTGAAACCCAGCGGATCGAGCTGACCGTCGGCGTACTTGTCCCCGATCACCAGCACGGCGAACCTTCCCGGGGCAAGTGTATCATGGGCGTTGCGTGCGACGCGCCCGAACCCGGACAGGAAATCGTCGGTCGATGAGCAATTGGACAGGTCGTTGCATCGATCGCTGAACCGGATAATATCGGCGTAGGGCGGGTGCAGAATTGCAAGGTGCGCGAACTCCGAGCCCATCTCCGCCAGCGTCTTGCCAACCTTGGTCTTCGTGGAACTCGCGGCGCTATCGCCTCGGATCAGGCGGATGCTATCGTCTACGCATTCCGGAGGCAGTTTGCCCTTGACGTGTTTGATGAGGTCGGCCTTGAGTTCGACTCCTATCAAGCGCCGGTTGAGGTTCGCGGCCTCGATCGCGGACGTGCCGGAACCGAGGAACCAGTCGATAACGATCTCGCCCTCACGCGTAAACCGCCGGAACATCTGGTTAGGAATCTGGGGAATGAAGTTGCCGTGATAGTCGAGCGAGTGGCCGTTGGTGTTGGCGCGTGAGCCCATCACCCACAGCGAGTCCGTGAGGATGTCGTCGTAGTCCCGCCAGTTGGCAGGGTCGATGTCGGTGTAATCCGGCTTCTTTCGGGGTTTCACGCGGTCATTGTAGCACAGGCCGCCGCAGTCTGTCATTCGCCGTTTCGGCGGATGGCTACCACCACGGCATCGTCGCGAAGCGCGCCTTCGGTCCAGTCCGAGGCGGCATTGATCAGCCTGTCGGCGACCTGACGTGCTGAAAGAGCGCAGCAGCCCTGGACGCACCTCTCGATTCCCTCGATGCCGAACAACTCCTTATGACGCCGGGCCTCGCTGATGCCGTCGGTGTAGAGCACGAGGGTATCGCCCGGCTCGAGTCTATCTGCGTGCTCGCCGTAGTCCTGCCCATCAAGCACGGCGAGCGGCATCTGTCCAAGGTGGAGCATAGAGACCGAGCCGTCCGCGCGGCAGATGACCGCCGGCGGGTGGCCTGCGCCGGCGTAGTTGATCTGACCCGTACGGAGATTCACTAGGGCCAGAAATGCCGTGGCGAAGATAACGTCGTCGCCCGGCTGGAGGCACATCACCGAGTTGGTTCTTGCCAACGCCGAGCTTGGCGAGGCGCTCTGGTGCACATAGGCGTGGACCGTCGATCGAATGGTAGCGGCCGTTGCGGCCGCCTCGATGCCCTTGCCGGAGACGTCGCCGATGAGCACCCCTGCCCGGCGATCGTCTATCCTGAACACATCGTAGAAGTCCCCGCCGATCTCTCCGCCCATGGCGGATGGGACGTACTCCGCGGCGACTTCGTAACCCGGCCCCATGTCCGGCAGGGTTGGCAGCAGCGCTCGCTGCAGCACACGCGAGAAGTGTCTCTCGCGCTCCAGCGCGTGCTCGAGCTCGCGGCGCAGTCTCACGAGCTCGCTGATGTCGGTCGAGATGCCCCCGACGCCGTACACCTCGCCAGCGGTATCGAAGACCGGAAACTTGGCGGACACGAACGTGCGCGTCCCATCCTCAGTTTCGATGGGCTCTTCATATTCGCGCGCCGCGCAGAACTCGATCACTTCGCGGTCGTGCCGCAGATTCCGCTCGGCAGCCTCGTTCGGCAGGAAATCGAAGTCTGTCTTGCCTATGGCTGCCTTCTTGGTTGTGCCAAGGAGCCGGGCGCTTCGATCGTTCAGAATGATGAAGCGCCCGTCCACATCCTTCAGATAGATCGCGGCGCTGGAGCTGTCGATGATGGACTGCAGAATCTGTTCGCTGCGCCTGAGACCCTCCTCCGCCTGCCTGCGTGCTCTGCGGGTCTTGGCTTCCCGCAGCTCCCGATCTATGGCGGGGCCGAGCCGAGCGAGGTTGTCTTTGAGCACGTAGTCCTGGGCGCCGCGGCGCATCGCCTCGACGGCGGTCTCCTCCGATATCTGGCCGGAAACCACTATGAATGGGATGTCCGGGTCGAGCGCGCGGACGGCGGCCAGGGCGTCTATGCCGCTGAGGTGCGGCAGCCTGTAATCGGCGATGATCACGTCCCACGTCTCGCGGATCGCAGCTTCCAGCGCGTCTCGCGTCTCCACCCGCTCGAAAACCGGGTCATAACCGTTCTCACGCAGCTCTTCGATTAGAAGCAGAGCGTCGTCCTCCGAGTCCTCCACGATCAGAACACGGAGATGGACGCCTATTGGCATGCGCGCCTCCTCGGCGGCGGCTGGTTGAGCACCAGCCAGAACAAACCAAGGGTCTTTGCCGCCTCGACGAACTTGGAGTAGTCCACGGGCTTGCGCACATAGGCGTTTGCGCCCAGGCTGTAGCTGCGCACGATATCCTCGTCATCTTTGGAGGATGTCAAGATGACCACGGGTAAGCACTTTGTACTCGGCTCCTCGCGAATCTTCCTCAGCACCCCAAGGCCATCGACTTTCGGCAGTTTTAGGTCGAGCAGTATCACGGCGGGCAGGTTCTTGGATGCCATCCCGGCATACTTGCCCGTGCAGAACAGGTAGTCCAGAGCCTCCTGCCCATCATGGACGACGGTCATTTCATTGCAGACATTGGATTCCTCGAACGCAAGCAGGGTCAGCTCGACGTCATCGGGGTTATCCTCTACAAGCAGTATCTCGCAATCGATCATGTATTGGCCTCCGGAACGGTGAAGTAGAAGACCGCGCCCTCGTCAACCGCTCCCTCTGCCCAGATTGTACCACCGTGCCTGCGCAAGATGCGTCGGACAAGAGCCAGACCTATCCCGGTCCCGGGAAACTCGACGTCCGAATGCAGGCGCTGGAAAGGGGAGAATAACTTGTCGGCGTAGGTCGCGTCGAAGCCCGCGCCGTTATCACGCACAAAGTATACCCGTTCGCCGTTCTGCTCAATGGCGCCGACCTCGATGCGAGCGGCGTCGCGGTTGGCGGTGAACTTCCACGCATTACCGAGCAGGTTGTCAAGCGCGATCCTGAGCAGGTGAGGATCGGCCGTCACGACCATGCCGGGCTCGATGGTGACCTCGACGCGTCGTTTCGGTTGGGTCTTACGGAGATCGGCGACAATGTCGGCTGCCATCTCGGTAAGATCGACCCGCTCAACACGCATCTCCACGCGTCCCGCCCGCGACAGCCCAAGTATATCGTCTATGAGCTGGGCCATGCGCTGCGCGGCGGCCCGGACCCGGTTCAGGTAGTCCTTGCCCCTGTCATCGAGCACCTGTGGGTAGTGTCTGAGCAGAGCGGTGCTGAACCCATCTATTGCGCGCAGTGGCGCGCGGAGGTCGTGCGAAACCGAGTAGCTGAACGCTTCGAGTTCCTTGTTCGTCGCTTCGAGCTCGGCCGTTCGATCTCTGACGCGCTGCTCGAGTTCGGCGTTGAGCTGCCTGATTTCATCCTCCGCTCGCTTGCGCGCGGTTATGTCCATCCAGATGGCCAACGCCTTCGGCCCCTCGCGCGAGTACATGCTCTGGCCGCGAACCAGAACATCCCTGATCTCGCCTGTCTTCGTTCGAAGCCTGGTCTCGAACTCTATTCTCTCGCCGGCGAGAAAACGCAGGACGTTACTGCGGATCAGCGCCTCGTCGTGAAGGAGCTCGAAGTCGGGCAGCCGGGCGTGAGCCATCTCATCCATGGTCAGACCCAGCCCGGCCGCTGCGGCCTCGTTGAACAACGTAAACCTAAGATCATTCGGGTCGATCTGCACGATCCCGATCGGCAGCGACTCATACAGCGTCCGGAATCGTTCCTCGCTCTCACGGAGCGCCTCAGCGGACTCCCGACGCTCGGTGACGTCCTCCACGACGGCGATCGCACGCTCGAACCGTCCGTTGTCGTCGCGAATCGCCGAGGCTGTGATCTGCACCCAGACCGGTGACCCATCTCCACGCACGTAACGTTTCTCGTACGTGAAGCTGCCGAGCTCCCCCGAGCGCAGCTTGGCGTTCATCTCATCGCTGCGCGCACGGTCCTCCGGGAACGTCAGGTCCTGGACATTGGTCTTCAGCAGATCCGAACACTCGTGGCCGAGGATTCGGCACGCGCGGTCGTTCGCGGCAATGAAGTTGTAGTCCGCGTCCACTTCCAGGATTCCCACGGCAGCGTTGTCGAACGTAGCGCGAAGGCGCTTCTCGCTCTCTCGCAAGGCTTCTTCAGCGCGCTTGAGTTCGGTGATGTCGATGTTGACCTCGATGAACGCCTTAGGACTGCCATCCTCGTTCCTGTGCAGCACCCAATGGCTGGCAAGCACTATGACAGAGCCGTCGCGGCGCGTGTGCTGAAGCTCGCCGCGCCACTCGCCCTCGCGCATGACGTCTGCCTTGATCGCTTCGAGAGGTTTTGGCACCACGGTGTGCAGCAGCTCATCGGGCGACTTGCCGATAGCTTCATCCGCGGCATAGCCGTAGAGCATCTCGGCGCCGCGGTTCCAGAAGATGATCTTATCGTCGATGCCGCGCACCAGAACTGGAGCTAGGTCAAGCATGTGGGCCCGCTCCTGAAGCTCCGCCGCTTGCCGCGCAAGGACTGTGTTGAGAGCAGTGGCCTCATCCGCGAGGTCCTGGATGCGGCGTTGAGATTTCCTCGCCTGGACCATCGCGATCGTGACTACGGTGATCCCAAGGCAATACGCGACGATCTTGGCCCATTCCCTGGCGCCGACCGCGACCGGCCAGAGTGCATGTACCGGAACCACCGCGAAGTAGTTGAACGCAACGAAACCGGCCAGACCTGCGACTACTGCGGGCCATACCCCGAACGAGTATGCGATCAGCATCACGACAAGGATGTGGTAGATGGGATAGGACGCCAGCGGGAACACAGGTCGGATCGCGTCGAGCAGCAGAGCCACGCCGATCTGCGCGCCTACTGCAACGACATAGCCGAGCCACTGCGGCCTTCTCGACCACAGCGACTCGCTATCAGCCCGCGCCTCCTGTTGCCTGATTACCATCCTGTGAGCTTCCCTAATGCTGTCTCCCTGGCGGTCTCGCGTTCGCGGAGCCCCTTCTCGATGGCGACGGTCGTGCCCTCGGATCCGGTGGACAGGTACAGCTTATCCGCGAACTCGATCATCACCTTGTAGCCCATCCCCAGCGAGGCAGCGGTGCTGTAGCCCTTGGTAAGCGCGACGTCGGGCAGCGCCAGGGTCTCGATGCCCGGCCCTTCGTCGGAGACCACAAGCATCAGCCCATCCCGAACGCTGTGAAGCGACACCGTGCCGCCGCCCGCGTGCTTATGAGCGTTCGCCATCGCCTCGACTGCGCATCCAACAAACGCGAACACGTTCGACTCGTCCATGCCGGACTCCGCGGCCAGCTCCTGGATCTCGTCGCGGACGTGGCGGAGTTCGTCGAGTTCGGTTATCTGCCATGACCGAATGCACGGGCCTGCAATGCGCTCGATCTCGTGAGGCTCGGCGATGACGAGTTTGCCGCCCGTCGCAGCCAGAATAGTGCGCCGGTAGAACTCGTGCCTCTGCTCTTCGGCCGCCCGCTCGCGCTCTTCCGCAAGCCTGCGCTGTCTACGGCTCTCCGCCTCGTGGATCTCTCTGTCCACCGCTGGCCCCAGTCGCCTGAGGCTGTGTTTCATTATGAAATCGCTGGCGCCTGCTCGCATCATTTCGACGCCGGTATGCTCCTCGGCCGTCCCTGATACGAGGATGAACGGGATGTCGAGTCCGCTGTCCTTGAGAACCTCGAGCGCGGCGCGACCGCTGAAACGAGGCATTCTGTGGTCGGCGATGACGATATCCCACTCCTGGTGCTGCAGGGCCTCTCGCATTTGCCCTGCCGTTTCGACGCGAGTGCAGCTGACCGAAAAGCCACTGTCTGTCAGCTCGTCGGCCACGAGCAGCGTATCGTCTTCCGAATCCTCGACCACCAGCGCCCGAAGTGGTCTGCCGTGCGGTTCCATTGACTCCACCCCCAATACTCCATCGGATGAGCCACTTTGACACTCTCAGTATGCCCGTAATGCTCGAACATTGAACGTGCAAATGGCTGACCTGGCCGATGTTGCGCATTTTTCCTGCCCAACGACGCCAAACCCATGGTTTCTTAAGCTATTGTGTCCGGCGCGCGATGTATGCTTAATTTAGCCATTGACAGAGCCTGTTATCACATGCGAACATGGAGAATACGCACTTGTCTGCCTGGAGGATTCGACACCGATGATCGAGCATGTCAAAGACGATATGGCAAAAGGAACCTGGCTGACCTACAGGCCAGAGATCAAGATAATGGACTGCACCGTCCGCGACGGCGGCCTGATCAATAACCATGGCTTCGACGACGGCTTTGTAAAAGCTGTCTACAAGACGTGCGTAGCCGCGGGCATCGACGCGATGGAGTTCGGTTATAAGGCGGACAAGAAGATCTTCGCCCCCGCGGAATACGGCGATTGGAAATTCTGCACCGAGGACACGCTGCGCAGGATCGTGGACGACAACCCTACGGATCTCAAGCTTGCGGTCATGGCCGACGCCGAGCGGACCGACTACCACACCGACATCCTGCCGAAATCCGAAAGCGTGATCGAGATCGTGCGCGTGGCGACCTACATCCACCAGATTCCCTGCGCGCTGGACATGATCAAGGACGCACACGACAAGGGCTATCGGGTGACCGTGAACTTGATGGCGGTGTCGGCGGTCCAAGAGCGCGAACTCGGCGAGGCCCTCCAGATCCTGGCCAACACTGACGTGTGCGCGATCTACATAGTGGACAGCTTCGGCGCGTATTACTCCGAGCAGATCAGGGACCTGACCCTCACATTCCTCAAGGCGGTCGAAGGCAAGGGCATCGAGATCGGCATCCACGCCCACAACAACCAGATGCTGGCGTATGCAAACACCCTGGAAGCGCTGATCGTCGGCGCAAACAGGCTCGATGCCACCATCAACGGCATGGGCCGGGGGGCCGGCAACTGCCCACTCGAACTGCTGCTCGGTTTCCTCAAGAACCCGAAGTTCCAGCTCCGCCCTGTGCTGGAGTGCATCCGCGACGTCTTCCTGCCGTTGGAGAAGAAGGGCGAGATGGAGTGGGGCTATCGGATACCCTACATGATCACGGGCCAGATGAATCAGCACCCGCGCGCCGCCATCAAGATGCGAAACGGAAGCAATCCCGACGACTACGTGGCCTTCTACGATCAGATGATAGAGGAAGAGTAGCGCGGGATCACACCCACCCCGAGATCGTCGCAGAGCTGATCCTGGGGATTGGCGATGCGGGCGGTTCGCGGAGGCTGACCTCGACCGCCACGGTGGTCCCCTCCGGACCGGTAGCGAGGTAGACCTTGTCGGCGAAGTGAATCATCACTTTGTAGCCCATGCCCAGCGTACCGGCAGTGGTGTAGCCCTTCGTAAGCGCGATGTCCGGCAAAGCGATCGCGCCGATTCCCGCGCCCCGGTCTGATACCACAAACACCGCATTATTGTTGACGCAGTGCAGAGACGCGGTCGCCTCGCCGGCATGCTTGCAGGCGTTCGCGATAGCCTCCACTGCGCACCCAACAAGGCTGTTGCGCTGGCACTCGATCATCCCCAGGCTCTTGGCCAGCTCGATGACGCCGTCGCGCACCGCCCCGACATCGACTATGCCGGAGATATGCCAGGACTGAACAGGCTTGCCCGCCATTTCCCATATCTGCTCCGGCTCGGTAACGACAAGCTTCCCCTCCGTGGCGGCGACGATGGTGCGGCGGTAGAAATCGCGTTTGTGGGCCTCCAGCTCGCGCTCTCGCTGTTCGGCCTGCTTGCGCTTCGTGACGTCCATGACTATGCCGTTATAGCGAACCACTCGCCCCTTACCGTCGCGCACCGGCCTTCCCCTGGACATCAGCCAGCGATGGCTGCCGTCTCGATCGACGACACGGTATTCGATGTTAAGCTCGGCCTCATTCATGGCGGCATCTGTCACCGCCTGTTCCGCGCGTGCGCGGTCGTCGGGGTGAATTGTCTGCCGCCAGGCATCATAGGATGGCTCACAGCTGCCGGGCTCCAGTCCGTATAGCCGCCAGAGCTCCTCGGACCAGATGTTTTCGTTGGTACGGAGGTTCCATTCCCATATCCCAGCCTCGGCCGCTTCCAGCGCCAGCCGCAGCCGCTCCTCGCTGCGCTGCAGCTCCTCTGAGCGCCCGCGCTCCTCGTCCAAAAGCCGAATGCGTTCCATGGCGTTTGCAACCAGGTCGGCAATGGTCCTCATCAGGTCCAGTTCGTCATCGGCGAAACGGGTCTTGGTTCGGGAACCGAACGAAAGAGTGCCTATCACCTTCCCGCCGTGCGACAGCAGCGGATTGCACGCATACGCTTGGACTCCATAACTCCTGACGAGATCGGTGCGGGGGTCGGGGTTGTTGAAGATATCCTCTACGACTACCCTTGAGCCGTCCCGAGCTACGCATCCGCACACGGCAACCCCACAGTCGAGACGCTCGATGCTCTTGCCCGCCTCTTTGGGAATGCCTGCAAACGCGTTGAGACGCAGGCAGCCGTTCTCATCGTCCAACAGGAAGTTGAAGAACACATGGCAGCCGAGGTGTTCGACCACCTTCTCGCACAGGGACTGGACCAACCCCTGAGGATCGTCGGTCAGCAGCAGCCGGCTGGCCGTCTCCGAGAGCAATTCCAGCCGCTTGTTGCTCTCCCGCAACTCATCTTCAACTCGCTTACCGCCCAGGCCGCGGTGTACCGAATTTCTGGTACCCACTTGAGTTCCCCATTCGTGCCGGCTACTTCGCGGCCGGCACAACTTCCACGTCCATAATGTTCTCGAAGCCGGATATCCGGATCACGCGCAGTGGATAGCCGGTTTCGGCTGCTATCAGCCTAAGACGTTTGCCTCGCTTGAGCATTGTCACCGCTGCCCTGGCCAAATCCTGAACGATCTGCGTGTCGATGAAGTCCGCATCGGTTATGTCCACGGTCACCTGCTCGGCGGCCGTTGCCGCCTCCTTCAGGCCGTGGTGAAACTCGGCGGAATTGGTCAGATCGAGCGTTCCTCCGGCACGTATGCTGATTTGCTTCTCATCGCCGGCTATGCTTATCTGAGCAGTCTCTACCATTATCACTCCTCGTCCAACAGCTGCCAGTGCGCCTATTCTACCACTCCGATGCACTCCGATCAAATCTCGGGAATATCGAGGCGATCCGTTCGTACTAGCCATATCTTCCCACAATTCAGCGAGATCAAACTCTGCCGTGTCCCGAAACCGGGCAAACACACCGATCAATGCAGTCACGCCCTCGAATCGAGCTTCGCAGCTTCCTTCCGATGTGCTACAATTTGCGAGGATGTTGGAGGTAGCAGCTATGGAAAAGAAACACGTGGTCATCACCACGCCGAGAGGCGGCGCCAGATACGATAGCATATTCCAGCCGGACATACTGGCCGATCTGGAAAAGGACGCCGAGATCATACACAACGACCTCGACCGGGGCTTCACCACCGAGGAACTCGCGGGAGTCGCGAAGGATTGCGACGCCATCATCACGGGGTGGATCTCGCCCAAGATCGACAAGACCATCGTCGATGGCTGCCCCAAGGTGCGAATCGTGTCGCACGCGGCCGGATCGGTCAAGCATCTGATCATGCCGGAGGTCTACGACGCGGGCATCACAGTCACCAATGCGTCGTCCGTGATGGCGACTTACGTGGGCGAGTTCGCGCTGACCTTGACGCTCGCTATGCTGCGCACGCTGCCGCGCCATGCCTACGGCGTGCCTCAGGACGCGTGGAACGACATTCCTTGCGCGCGCAACGAGACGTTGTTCGGCAAGACAGTGGGCATCATCAGCCTCAGCCACACTGGGCGGTCATTCCTGAAGCTGCTCGCGCCGTTCGGCTGCAACGTCATCGCGTACGATCCTTACTGCTCGGAGGACAATGCCAGGGAATTGGGTGTGAAGCTCGTCTCGCTCGAGGAACTGCTGTCCGCGTCCAAAGTGATATCGCTGCACGCGCCGATCACGGATGAGACGGTCGGCATGCTCAACGCCGAGCGGCTCAAGCTGATCCCCGACGGCGCGGTGTTTGTCAACACAGCCAGAGGGATCATCCTCGACCATGACGCGCTGGCGCGCGAACTCGCGACGGGTCGGTTCAAGGCCGCGCTGGATGTCACCTACCCCGAACCGCTTCCCCCGGACCATCCGCTGCGGCACATGCCCAATGTCCTCATCGCGCCGCATATCGCCGGCCCGACGGAGGACGGCAGGCGCGACATGTTTAGATGCGTGGTTGACGACCTCAAGCTGTTCTGGGCTGGAAAGACGCCGAAGAACCTCGTAACAAAAGAGATGCTGGCGAAGATGGCGTGATACGGTCTCTCTCCGGGGCGGAGAGGGCTGAGGTGAGGGCGCAATGGCATGAACGACGAATACACCCTTGGCGTTGACGGCGGGGGAAGCAAGACGGACGCGGTGATAATCGACGCCGACGGCGCTGCGGTCGGCGCGGGGCTCGGCGGTGCAAGCAACGCGAATTTCACGCCGCGCCGCGTGGTCACGGCTTCCTTCAGGAGCGCCATTCGGTCAGCGATCAGACATGCCCGGATCGACCCGGCCCGGATCACTCGCGCTGGCTGCACTTTCGGGACAGTGGCGCGCGAGGTCCTGGCGGAGTTGGGAATTCCCGCCGAGCCCTGCTGGTTCGGGGAGAGCGCCGTAGCTTTCGAGCGGGCTGGAATCGATGAGCTTCGCGGCGTAGCTATGACCGCCGGAACTGGGTCGTCTTGCGCGGTGATGGACGGCTCCGGAACGCACATCTCCGCCGGCGGATGGGGACCGCTGCTGGGCGACGAAGGCAGCGCCTATTCCATCGGCCTTGCCGGAATCCGGCGGGCACTGCTTGCCGACGAGGGCCGCGGCGGACCGACTTCGCTCGTTGACGCAGTCTGTCGCTACTTCGAAGTACCAAAGGTGCGGCAGGCCATCGGCAAGCTCTGTGATCTCAAGATCAACCAACCGCTGTTGGCTGGTTTCGCGCCGGAGGTTGCGGCGGCCGCGGAGCAGGGGGATTCGGTCGCGATTGAGGTGGTCCAGTCCGCGGGCGATCAGCTCGGAGCGCTGGTCACGTTCCTGGCGGCAAAGGCTTTCGGACCGGAAGATGAGTTTCCCGTGGTGCTGGCCGGTGGGGTGTTCAACATAGGTGAACTCGTCATCGAACCGATCCGGCGGATGTTGGCAGATCGGTTCCCTAACGCTCGGATAGTGATGGCAACGATGCGGCCCGGCGAGGCTGTCGCGCGGCTGACCCTTCGCCATCCGGAGCGGCGACGCAAGCCTGCTCGGCAATACCATTCGGACCACAAAGACCCAGAGCAAGACTGAGAGGACACATAGATGCTGACATCCGACTACTTCGATGCTATTTCGGCCAGAATCAGGAAGGTTCGCAGGCGTGAGGGCGAGAATATACGCCATATCGCCGAGATATGCGCGCACGCGATAGAGGTCGGCGGTGTCGTCCACATCCACGACACTGGCCATATGCTCAACTCCGAGCTTATCCACCGCGCGGGCGGCCTGGCGGGCCTGACGCCTTTCACATTCGGCATGAACGTCCACAACCCGAACGCGTTTCGTGAGAGCCATCCCGACGCGCCCAACGCAACCGCCGAGACCGTGGCGCTGGCGCTAAAAAAGAGCAACGTGCGACCGGGTGACGTGATGTTCATCGGCAGCGTGTCGGGCAAGAGCGAACAGGTCGTGGAGCTTGCGATTCAGGCGAGGGAGATGGGCGTCACGACCGTCGCGATCACCTCGCTTGCCTACTCAAAGGAGCTCGAATCGCAGCATCCCTCGGGCAAGAAGCTGTATGAGGTCACCGAGCTCGTGCTCGACAACCACGCGCCCTACGGAGACGCGATGCTGACGGTGGAGGGCATGGACGTCCCCATCTGCCCCGCCTCAGGAATCGCGGCGGCGTGCATCATGTGGGCGGTCTGCGCGGGGATAGTGGAATACCTTCTCGCGAACGGCATACAACCAACCGTGTTCAAGTCGGTCAACGCACCCGGCGGCCCCGAGGACGTGAAGGCAAGAGGCGAGAGGTACAAAGAGAAGGGTTACTAGCAGCCGGCGGACAAACTCGGCGCAGAGCGTAGGAGGCGTCTCCAGACGGCGATCTGCGAGCGTGACGCCAGTGGATTCGGGGTCTGGAGACCCCTCCTACACCGCTTTATCCGGCGGCTGCTAGCCCGCATTATTCACGAGGATCGTGAATAATGCTCTTGAAGCCCCGGATTATGCGGATCATACGTGATCCGGGCTAGCAAAACAGCCCCGTGCTGCTCACCTGGCTTTCCATCTGTACTCCTTCGCTCCGTCCAGCGGCAAACGCCAGAACGAACCGACCGTCTCCGGTTTGACTATTGCTCTCGTGCCGTCGACGCAAGCGATCTCGGTCGGCATCGGGAAGCGCTGGGCGCTGAGCTCGACCACCCGGCCCGCTTGCCGAGGCCAGGCACGAAGCACCCAGTAGTCGCCTTCGCGGCGGACTAGAACGCTGCCGTCCGTGCGAATCGGGCCGAAGTCGATCGGCCCGGTCAGGTCGTTCATGGCCTGCCGGGCGAGCTCGGCACGTTCGTCCTGACCGCTCTCGGGCTCCAGCGTCAACGTCTGGCCGCCGTCCCTCACCTTCAGCACCCCCAAGCGGATGCGGTTGCCGCCGTCATCGACGCCGCTGAGCGCCAGGCGACCCTCGTTGGGCAGAAACAGCCCGATGCTCCACGTGTAGTCGCCGTCGGCCAGGTCGTCTGGAAGCTTTATGGTATGCGGGCCGTCGGTCACGGTACTGCCGGGCATCCAGTGGGAGGTGGGCGTCGCGAGGGTGTGGTCCTGCTGAAAACGAATTCGATCCGCTTCGGGCTTTGACGGATCGTCGAAGTGAACGAAGCACTGATAGTCCTTGGCGAGCTTGTCGTCCACGCTCCAGAGGTAGGTAGCCTCGAACTCGCGCGGGCCCGTCTGCGTGAACTGCTCGAGCCGAGGGCCTATCCGGCGGGGCCCGTTGACGTTCCAGTCCAGCACGTTGCGGGCGTTCGCAAAGATACTCGAGTCCGCTTCGGCATAATCGATGAGCTTGCCGTCCTGCTGCGCCGTATACGCGGTCACGCCCGCACCGCGCGCCAGCCAACCGTGCTTGGGAAGGACCCGGCCATCAACGATCATCGGCGCACCCGAGTTGTTGGCAGTGACGGTAAGGCCGTTCGAGTAGCGCACCTCGACCCGACTCCAGTCACGCGCCTTGGCCGCGGCAGTACCATCCACCCACTTGCCGTTCACTTGGTATCGGATCGAAACCGGTCTCGCGTCCGCGAACCGGGCGGATACGGGCGTGGTGAGGTGGTGCTCCAGCCAGGCAATCGGCTCGCTCGACCATGTGGTCGAGCCCAGAAACCCCGCATGCCCGTACGCCATCTCCTGCATTCGGTACTGATCGAGCTGATCCATGCGCGGCGCGGCGCCCCATCCGACTGAGGTCGTCCACCGCTCATAGTAGCCCATGCCCTGGTTACACTGCAGCGGGTGTATTCGAAGCAGGTCGAAATCAACCGCCAACGGAAGCGTGTCGCCCTGCTGCCATGGCCAGCCGGAGCCGGTCTGCGCCTCGACGCCATCGAGCAGCCCGCTCCAATACCAGTGGTTGTTGCCCTCGCCGAAAACCGGCCCGTCGAAGGTCTTGCGCTCGAACGCCCACAACTCGCGGTGCACGTCCCACACCCTCGCAAACGTTCCCGCGCCCTGCTCGCCCGCACGGAAGTCCACGTGGAACCACGGCGGCACCGCCGAGTGAACGTCGAGGTAGTTCGCGTTCGTGCCGTAGCGGTGGGAGATCTCGGTCGACTGCTCGGCGGCGTACTTCAGGATCGAGTTCGGCTTCTCGGCGAACGACTGGATCTTGGTGCCGGGGTTGTACCACGCGTTCTCGGGTTTTCCCTCCGGCGTGAGAGAGATATCATCGGGATTGAAGCCGTCGAAGTTGGGATAGTAGTCCACATAGTTCTCATGCAGGGCTATCAGGTAACCCAGGCCCTTAGCGGTCGCGACGAGGCGCTTCATCGAATCGTCGGCGCCGAGGCCGGGATTGGCGGGATAGTGCATGGGAAGCGCATTGTCGTAACCACGCCGCTGCCAGTTGTGGATGAGTGCGATGCAGTGGTCGAGCCCGAGGTCGTGCAGCGCCTGAAGCTTCATCGCGATCTGATCGAATGTCCCGCTCCACACATCGAGCGTGACCTTATCACCCACCTGCCGGAGATACGGCGACGGCGGGTTGGGGATGCTGGGCAGAGCCTCCGCGAAGTGCCAGGCGGCGGTGTAGATCGCCCGCTCGCGGAGGTTGTTGTGCGAGCCATCCGTGAGCGGTCTGTAGATAGCCCGTCCGCCGTCGATGGATGACGCGTCGCTTGAGGTCCAGTCGAGAAACGCGTTCACGAAGAGATTCTCGGTGGGCAGATAGCTCACCTGCCCGGAATAGTACGGCGCGGGGACCGCTGCCCGCCGCATCGCCGGAAGCCAGCGACCGGCGTCGAACGACGCCACAAACGGGCGGTTGCACTTCACATCGAAGACAAGGCTCTTGCCGGCGAGCCGTGCTGCCACCGAAATCGTCGCCGGCTGCCCACCCACCTCGAACTCGCGCACCAGCGTGACAGAGTCCGAGCCGCGAAGCCACCGCGCCGCTGTGAGCTTGGCCTGGCCAATCCACTCGACATTTGATCCCCCCAGGCAAGTCTGGACGGCCGCGTCGCCTTTCATGTGCGCCCGAAGCACGATCTTGCCAAGAGAAGCGGCATCAAACGAATTCGGCCTGGCCCACGTGTATTCCAGGCTGCCGTCGGCACCGAGATACGTCAGCACGGCCTTGTCCCCGACTATTCTCGCCGAGGTCCTGGCCGCGAATCCACACGGCGGAGCCACGGTGAATCGCTTCGAAAGCATCTTGCTCAAATCGAGCCTGGGCGGATCCGGGTGCCTGACGCGCTTGGGATGGTAGCCCTCGAGGACAAGCTCGCGATCACCCCAGAGCGAAAAGTCCCAGCCGGAATTGTCCATAGGCCCCGGATCGGTCTCGAAACGTATGGTGACGGTCCTGCCCGAAAACGACGTCAGATCGATGCTGAATGGCTGCCAATTCGAGTCTGCGCGATTCACGTCCAGCAGTTTCCTGCCGTTGGCAAATATGCGGAATGTGGCTCCGTCGGACTTGCCGACAGCGTCCGGTCCCATTGCCGTGAATCCGCCGAGCCTGATGGAGCGAACCTTGGGCATTCTGAACGTGTACTGCTGGAACGAGACGCCCGTGCCGTGACTCCATGGACAGTGCAGCAGCCATGCATGCTTGCCTGCGACCACGCCGGCGGACTTGCAGGCCACCCCCGTGCTTGCCTCGAAGTCGCCCGACCATCCCAATGGAAACTGCTTCTCGGGCTTGCCGCGAAGAACGTAGCCGATCTCATAAGAAGCAATGTCGTCGAGTCTCATTACGGCCGCATCCGGCACAAGGACTGGGGCGGAGACGGCACCGGTGGCAATCGCGCTCAGAGCGAGGACAACGAACATCAGCATTCGCATCTGGAACTTCCTCCAATACTGGGTTAGCCGCGTACAAAAAAAGCCCCTCCTGCGAGATCGCGGGAGGGCCGCTTTCGGAGGGCGGGGAGCCCTCCATCTGCGAGTATAAGCCACAACACTTTAAGGAAGGAGAAGAAGATTTTGTCTCTGGGCTAAGTTCTGCAAGAACCGTGCCAATCCCAGCAATTCTACCTGGCTGACGTACAAAAAAAGTCCCGCCCGGTTTTCGCCCGGCGGGCCGCTCCCGGAGCAAGTCCGGAAGACGTGTATCCGCGACACTACACGGAAGGAGAAAAAGATGTTTGTCTCTGTTCACTTATAGTGCAAGAATCGTGCCAAACTCAGCGGTCTGCCTGCCAAATAGCAAAATCGCGACTGAGGGCTCTGAGGGCGTAATGCACGAGCCCGCGCCACCCAACCCTGGGGCGGCGCGGGCCTATGATAAAGACCGCCGTCGGCGCGAGTTACTTCTTGGTAGCCTTCGTGCTGGCGGCCTTGGTCGTCTTATGCTTGGGAGTGCAGGCCTTCTTGACGGCCTTGCCCATCTTGTGCACGTCCTTCTTGACGCCCTTGGCGAGCTTCTTCGCGGGGTTGCCGATCGCCTTGTGGGCCGGCTTGGCCGGGGCGGCAGCCGTGCTCGACTGAGCCTTGGGAGCGGCGGGCTTGCTGGCCGGTGTCGCAGCCATAGCGGGAATCATCGCTATGGCGAGGAATGCCGTCGCAAGAATCGCAGTTGCTAGTCTCTTCATTGTGTCTAACCTCCTTCGCGCGCTACTTCTTTTCCGGCGCTGAGAACCTTATACCCCAGCAGTTTTGAGGCTAAACGGCTGAGTCACACTTTCTGCATGTCAGCGCATCGTCTCTAAGAATCGCGTGCATCCCAAGGACAGGATTGACCATCTGCGTCACGCGAATGTCCACCGCCGCGCTCGCAAGCATCGACGCGTCCTCGCGAGAAACGCCCAACCTCGACGTCATCAGGTCCAGCATGTTGTTGAGCGCGATGTACGTCGCGTCGTGGAGGTTGTCGGCAAAGCCGAACGTCAGCCACGCGTCCGGCGTCTTCGCGACGGGGTATGTGACGGGAAAGTCCTCTCGCAGCGTCAGGGTCAGCGTCACATCGGTCATCGGGCACTCGATTGCCGCCCCGCCGACTTCGCCGTCCCCCTGTGCCGCGTGGCCGTCCGCAAACGAAAACAGCGCTCCCGCGACCTCGATCGGCAGGTAGAGCTTACTGCCCGCGACGAGTTCCTTGCAGTCGAGGTTGCCGCCGACCTGGCTGGGAGCCATGTTGTTGACGTAGCCCGGCACATCGGGGCAGTTGCCCATGCTTCCGAGAAACGGCCGCAGCTTGACGGTATGCCCGCCCGGCGATCGCGCGACGCCCTTGCCGCTGTCGATGTCCCAGTACACCCACCCGAAGTCCTCATTCAGGCCGAGGCGATCGTAACGCGGGTTTGGGCCGCCGCCCCTCATCGTGATCCCGTAGGACGCGCACTTCATGTCCTCTATCGACACCTCCAGCGTCATCCCCGGCTTCGCGCCGCGAATCTCAATCGGCCCGAGCAGGCAGTTTCCGACGTCGTTGACCGGGTCCGCGCGTTCTTCGACATTCGGCAGCGTCGGATATACGTCCGGGCTTGGCGGCGGCTCGAGCCCCCAACTGCAGAACCGGGTGTCGGCGACGATCGTATCACCGGAATCGATGGTCAGGATCGGCCTCCTGTCGCGGGACAGCTTGCCGTGGCAGTTCGCTATATCGGGTTCGATGTGGTGGATCACGGGTTCCTCCAAGACGCGTTCACGCCGCGGCTATTATGAAACACCGAGGTAGATCAGTCAACCCCGCCGGCCAGCCTTATCAGCACCAACGTCATGTCGTCTCGCACGAGGTTCTGGGCGAACTGCCGGACGTCACCGGTAACTGCCGCGGCGATGTTCTTGAGGCTTCTGCGAGCGTTGGCTCGGACGACGGACTCGAGCCGCGTGAGGCCATATTCGTCTTCGCCGCTGCGCGCTTCGAGAATGCCGTCGGTGTAGAGCATCAGTATGTCATGGGGCTCGAGTTGGGCGGTCGCTTGTGAGTACTGAGACATGCCCCCGAACCCGGCCATGCCGACCGCCGGTCCGCCCGCCTCCAGTTCCACGAAATCGTCCGAGGCGGCACGGTATAGCAGCCCCGGCAAATGGCCGGCACAGCAGTAGACGATCGTCCTGCGTAGGACATCCACGACGCCGTAGAACACGGTAACGAACCTCATTTCGCCCATCTGCGCCGACAGAGCCTCGTTGGCGTGGGCTATTGTCTCGGCGGGAGATACATGCTCCATCGCGAAGGACCGCACGACGTATTTCGTCATGGCGGTGTAGCGCCCGGCGTCAAGACCCTTGCCGCTCACGTCTCCAATGGCGATCCCCCACACGTTCTCGCCCGTCTGGAACACATCATAGTAGTCGCCGCCGAAACCTGAGGAGACGTCGGCGGGCGTCGAGTTCGCAAACACCTCCAGGCCTTCGGGCTGAGGCACCTCTTCCGGCAGGAGTATCTCCGCCAGCGCGGTGAGCGCCTCCTGCTGCGTCCAACTGCGGGAGAGCGTGGCGAGTATGGGCGCGGCCAGGTTCGCGACAGCCATCACCATCGTCTCGTCCTGCCCGCCCGGTGCCGGCCGATATCTGCCGGCCAGTTCGACGGCCAGCACGCCAACGGCTTGCCTTGCGGGAGTGATCAGAGGCGCGACCACGCCGGAGGCGAACATCAAACCTTCAGCAACCGGAGAATCGGGGGGCAAGTCGGCTTCCTCGCCGATCGATACCGGCCGCATCTCGTTGACGGCCAGAAAAGCCGCGTCGTTGTGGCCCACCGGTCTCTTGCGCCCGCCGGCGCCCGCCGGCTCCACTGCCCCCATTCTGGGGTCGCCGAACAGCAGCCAGGCATTGCCGCCGACTAGCGTCCGACACGCTGCTGTGATGAAGTCGCCGAACTGCTGCAGTGTGCCGGCGCCTGTCAGGTCCCCGGCGAGACGATTGAGTAAGCCCAGATTCCTCACCTCGCTGCCCAGAAGTCCTGCCATCTTGTCGAACGCTTGTCCGATCTCGTCGAGTTCCGTCATACCGGTCGGCGCAACGGTGGTGGAGTAATCGCCGTCGGATGTGCGACGGATTGCGGCAAGCAAAGGAAAGAGCGCCGAGCTGAAATATGATCCCAGAAGATACGCAACCAGAGTTCCAAAGCAGGTGAGAATCAGCGCGAAGATCACCACTCTATGTACGACCAGAGCGCTGGCCTGGTCGGTCTGACGAGAGGAGAACGTGACATAGACCATGCCACCCAGGCGGCCCTCGTAGTCCCTTACTGGCGCGGCCCCCTCCAGAAGATCGTCAACGCTGCGGACGTAGGCCGTGCCGGTCCTGGCGACTTCGCGCAGCGCCGGCAGAGTCTGGTCGTAGAGGCTATGTTTGCTGTCCACCAGTATTACCCCTCGCTTGTCGGCAATACACACGCGCTGGGGCTGGCCTCTGGCCGCTCCATCCGCGATCTGGGCCAGTGCCAGGACATCGCCTTTGCTCAGCGGCGTCGCCGCCATCTCCGACAGCATCGACAGGGCCAGCTTCACCTTCCTGATCGATTCGCGGTGGAGCTCGGCTTGCTGCGCGCGAAGAGTGTAGATCGACACGATGATCGATACACCCAGCAGAAGCACCGCGGTTATCAATGTTATTCTGAGCTTAACAGACATCATATCACCGCCGCGCTTTCACTGCCTGAGTTCGACGGGCGACCGACGACGCCGTGGCCGTACCGGCAAGGATACCGCGCACTCCCGAATAGAACGTCGCTAACACTCGCGGGTTCTCGTATATTCGCAAGTCCAGGGCAAGGTCGCGCATGCCCAGCGATGCAAATGGCCGCAGCCGGGCTGTGAGCAGCGCGCTGTTGCTCGCCGGCGATACCGCCGGGATCGACGAACTCCCGTCAGCAAACGCCAACTGCTGGTTATACTCAGTCAGCCACTTGGCGAAGGCAATGGCCTCGGCTTTGCGTCGGCTGTGACGGTTGATGACCAGGCCTTCCACGACCCCGCCGGGCAGCTTCGGCAGGAACCGAGACTTGCCGTCCGTGGGTGCGCCAAACACTCCCCAAGCCGCGAATCCAGGCTTGTAGCTCCTGCGTATCGACTCGAAGCTCGCATCCATGAAGACCATCGCGACTCTTCCATCCATTAGCGCCTTGGCCGCTGCCGCCTCGGTGGCGTTGGCCGAAGCCGGGTTGGTGAATCGGTTCTGCCTCATCTGAGTGTAGAGACTTAGGTATGCCAGCCACTCGGGCTTGGTGTAGGGAAACCGGCCCGCGTAGGTGTCCAAGAGCAGGTGCTGTCCCAGATAGGCGTATTCGTAGGCCGCGGCAAGCGGAGGCATGTCAGAGCCGAACCCGCCTGCGTAGGGAGTCACTCCGATCTTGCTCAGCTTTCTCGACGAAGCCATCAGCCCGTCCCACGACGTTGGCACGCTGACTCCCGCCTTCTGGAACAACTGCTTGTTGTAGACGAACACGCACATGTGGCAAGTCAGCGGGACACCGTAGATGCTGGTTCCTTCGGAGTATGAGGGTTCGAAGTTCTCGAGCAGGGCCGGCCAGAAGCGGGCATACCATCCGTGGCTCATCTCGATCTTGAGGTCCTCGATGCTGTCCGCGCGAACCATGGCCGCGATATCTCGCTGCGTCGGTTCATACAGACCCGCAAGGTCGGGGCCTCCGGATGCCCCCCAGCTCAGGCGGCCAGCAGGCCGCAAGACGCGAATGTGGATGCTCACGCCGGTCTGCTGGGTGTACTTGTAGGCCAGCGACTGAACTGCCTGAGCTGCATGCGGCCAAGTGTGCCAGAACTCCAGCGTCACTCCTGACGCGGCGGAGCTGAGCAAGCACAGCGCTAACAGCATCGGGATCAGCAGTCGCATGGTGGCCGGGGTCTCCCGCATCGACAAGATGGTCCGGCGTGCCGTGCTCTAATACTACCCCGATTCGCGCAGTTGGCGGGCAGAATGCGTCCGCGGATAGCTGGAGTCGTTCACGATCATTCGGCAGTCAGCTTCTTCTGCGTTCCGTCGTTGCCCTGGCTGATCACGCCGAACCGCCCCGCAAACTCCAGCCCCGCCACCGTCTTCTTGATCGGCTCCAGAGCGCTCACTATCGTATCCACTCGGCCCGATGCGGTCGTGATGGTGAGGGTGACCGCGTCGCCGTCGTCCTTGCGCTCGATCTTGGAGATCAGCGGAGAGCCGACGTATGGCTCGACCACGGTGACGAACGTCGAGTCGTTCGATTCGTGCGGCGAGAGGATGTACCACAGGTTCCTCGGGTTGCCGGGCTTGTTGCGAGGCGGATCGCCGTGCGCGAGAATCACCTCACCGGGCGGGCTGACCAGCGTCATCCGAAGCCTGATATCCTGCGGCTCCTTGAGGCAGTGCCAGGTGTCCACCACCTTGTAGGTGACTGACGCCTGCGCGCTCGGCTTGGCGTCACGGCGGACATCGTAGAGATACTGGTAGCCGGTCACGTCGTCACGGTGCTTCATGAAGCCGAGATCGGCGTATGGTTCGACGTCCTCGCCGGCAAGCGTGCCCTTGGGCTGCTCGACGAGATTCAGGCCTTCGGTCTCCACGTCGCCCTCCGGCCCGTGGAGGCTGTACATGTGGTGCTCGCCTCCCTTGACACGGAAGATGTCAACGATATATGAGTCCTTTTCCGAGGTATCTATCATTGCGATTGTCCGCTGATAGAGCGAGGTCTGCGGATACGGCTTGCCGGCATAGACTTCAGCCGCGCTCACGCCGTCGCCCTCCCTCACGAACCTCGCGACGCCCAACCGCTGGCTCTGCTGAGGCTTGCGATCGACCACAACCGTGTTGTGGCTGATCGTGTTCTCGGTCCATTCGTAGCGCGACGCACAGTCGGAAAACGCGAACTCGGGGTATCCCAGGTCCGGCATCAGGTCCAGTCCGTGCGCGAAGAGCTCGATGTTGAGCGTGTCCTTGTGGCCGTGTCCGGTGTTACGGCCGTAATACAGCGATAGCGCGCGGGCGTCTGATCCTTTGCCCGAGCGCAGCAGCGCGCAGCCGTAGCTGGACATGTTGTCGGTCTTGAGAACGTAGGGCCCACGCTCCTTTACCACAGCCTCGATCTCCTTCGCCACTCCCTCCGGCTCCGGGTCGAAGATACCGAGCTTCAGGCCGTCGGCTTTGTTGCCGTTGAGCATGTACGCCATCTGCGCAAACTTTGGGTCCCCGAACGCGCGATACGCATATGCGAGATCGGAGGCCCGAATGCTCGCCAGACCAGGACTGCCGGCAGCGCCCGTGTCGCCGATGTGCGGGCTGAACCTGTCGAGGCAGGTCAGCCTGACAGGCGCCTCAAACATTCTATGGAGCTTCGCGTTATTGACTAGCTGATGCTTCGTGTAGCGGGGATAGAGAGCCAGCAGGTCCGAAACCGAGCTGAACAGGCTCCGCCAGATCGAGTTGTAGCCGGGCGAAGCCTCGCTCCCGAAGCCATCGTCGTCCACACTCCCTCTGAAGATGCTGACCATGTTCCCGCCGGTCAGCGCCCCGTGGCGCGCGTCGCCGTCCGCGAACACCCAGTCCAGCCACTCATCTGTTGTGCCGGGGTCGTCCAGCACTATGGCCGCCGTCGCCATGCAGTTCTGGTACATGCCTTCGTTGCCCTCGATCGTGCGGGCGAGGATGCCGTCGTGGACCTGGCGGATCACGTTCGTCTCATAGAGGGAGCGCACGTCCGCGGCGGTCACGCTCTTGCCCGCGAGCTTGGAGACGGACGCGAGCAGTTCGGCGTCGTCCAGCCCGGGGTAAATGGCATCATAGGCGTTATTGAACGAGTCCACCAGCCCGCTCTCCCAAATGCGGCCGTAGATCCTGCCCAGACCCGACCCCCCATCGCTGTTCTCAAAGCCCTTCGCCGACCAAAAGCTGTAGTCCATGTCGGGGTAAATCTGTGCTATGCGATAGAGCAGCACACCGGCCTTGCGGGCATATTTGGCGTCGCCGGTGTAGACGTAGGCGTTACCGAGGTTGCTGATTGCCCTGTAGGTCTCGGTCCAGGCGCCATAGTGACCGTAATAGCCCACGAATCTATACACGTCACCCTTGGCATCGCGATAGCCCATGGTATCGTCCACGCAATAGGTGTGCAGCGGATCGGCCGGATCTGGGTGTTCCCTGTTATACAGCAGCGATCGGTCGGCCTTGTCGTAGTGAAAGACACCGTTTGCGTCCTTGCCGGATTCGTAGAACTTCGCGAAGTCGTTCTTGGGAAAGACTTCACCGCAGCTCGGGCACGTGATCTTCCACGGCCGGCCGAACACATCGACCTTCCAGGGATAGTTGCCGAATTTGTCGATAGCGTGACCGCACTTGGGACAGCCCATCTGCCTGTTGACGTGTATCCCGCGTGGGATCGACTGCGGCGTCGGCAGGTTCCACAGCCATTCGTCGGGCTGATTGGCATACCGGTCCGCGGCCGCGACGGCATCGTCCCGGATCTTCTTCGCCCAGTCGTAGCGCTCGATGTTGCGGCGGGCGTTGGCGACGCGCTCCGGCGTGAATATGGTGCTGCCGGTCTTGGCGGAGGCGGGAATGCAGAGAAGCGAAACGGCGATAAGGCATACGCCGATGGCCTGAATAGTCACGTGAACCCCCCGATTACGTAGCTCTGCAGCACATGATACGCCGCGGGGGATGAGCTGTGCAAGGGCAAGCAACTCGCAGCATTATGAGAGAACGTCTAGCCGCTAGACCGGTGCTTTGGCGTTGGCCTGGTCTTCCAACTCCCTGGCCGCCTTGCGCAGCGTGCTCCTGATCTGATCGTAATCCGGCTGGTGGCCTATCGCGCACACGTGGCCACACCACGGACAGATGGTGGAATCAGGCAGGTTTTCCAAAAAGTCCACAGCAAGTTGGGTTCCGCAGCCTGGACACTGGGATTGCCAGTCTACTCTGACTCTAATCATCGCTCGCTCACCGTCTTTCACCGACAGATCGGCACCCCATCCAATCCGTCGTCCTGGCGATATGGCGCAGGGCGGCTGCTATGCCGCCGCTTCCTGCATCAACTCGTCAGGTATGTCGAAGTTGGCGTATACCTGCTGGACATCGTCATTATCATCCAGTGCATCCAGCAGTCGCAGGATCTGATTAGCTTCCTTGCTGTCTTCGATTCTTACGGTGCTCTTGGGCAACATGGTCACTTCGGCGCTGGAGTATTCGATCCCGGCCGCGGTAAGCGCGTCCCGAATCTGCTGCACATCGTTCGGCTGGCACAGGACGTCGATCGAGTCCCCTTCCATCCGGATGTCGTCAGCCCCAGCGTCCATGGTTGCCATCATCACGGTGTCTTCGTCGGCTTTGTCTGCCGGAACCTGTACCAGACCCGTCTGCTCGAACATCCAGGCCACACAACCGCTCTCCCCAAGATTTCCCCCAGACTTGGAGAATATGTTGCGAAGCTCCGCCACCGTTCTGTTTCTGTTGTCCGTAAGGCAACTCACCAACACGGCCACGCCTGCCGGGCCGTATCCTTCGTAGTAGGTCTCCTCGTAGTTCGCGCCTTCCACTTCGCCGGTGCCGCGCTGAATCGCGCGCTTGATGTTGTCGGCTGGCATAGAGTTCTCGCGGGCTTTCTGGATCGTCAGCTTCAGCCGCAGATTCGAGTCCGGATTGCCGCCGCCTTCTCTGGCCGCGACGATGATCTCCCTCGCAATCTTGGTGAAAAGCTTGCTCCTGACGGCGTCCTGCTTGCCCTTGCGCAGGCGGATATTATGCCATTTAGAATGTCCCGACATCCTAGTCGATCACCTCGAAACTAGTGGAATACGCGCAGAGCCGTGACGGCATGACGCAGCCGGCCACGGTCTCGCTTGCGGTGGTGGACGTGACGGGGGTTCGCGGTGAGAGTAGAGACAAACACCTTTCTCCCCTTACCGGTTCGCAGACCACCTGGCTCGCACACTCATCCGCGGGTCCCCGCGCACGCTCCACTGCGGCAGATGCCATCTCATCACGAGTAATGCAAGCTAACCGGACTATACCACAAGAATCCGCTGCGGTCAAGTGGACGAGCTTTGACGCAATTACCAGGTTTATTGGCCCGCTTGGTTGCTTGGAATCCGTTGAGGCATAGGTGAGACACGCCGGCCAACGAATCGCCAACCCACGCTACATAGCAAGTGATGCGGCCGCTCTGGTCCCCTTGCCCGGCTCACTGGTCACTATAAGAGACCCGTGCGCCTGCCTCGCGCGTTCCTCGACGCCGACCAGCCCGAGGTGGCCCTCGGAAGCTTTCTCGGCGCGGACCCGGCCGACCTCAAAGCCCACGCCGTCATCTTCGACCGCAAGCGTGAGCTGCTCGTCGTCGGCCTTCACGCCGACCTTGACGTGTTTGGCCCTGGAGTGCGTGGCGGCATTGTTGAGGAGCTCTCTTACGATCTGAAACGCCGCCATCGCCGTGGCGGGCGGAATCGGGTCCTCCGGCGCGTCGATATCTACCTCGACCTCAAACCCGCCGCGAATCGCGGCCTCCTCGGCGCACCGCTTCACGGCCTCACGGAACCTGCTCGGCTCCGGCCCCATCATGCGCAGCTCGGAGAGGTAGTATCGCACTTCGGCGAGGCCGCGCGTCGCTATTTGATGGATCGTGTCGATGCCGTCCTTTGCCTTCTCGACATCCTTCTCGACGAGTATCTTGCATCGCTCCAGATGCAGCTTGATTGCCGCGAGCGTCTGAAGGAAGTTATCGTGGAGGTCGCGGGCAATGCGCAGACGCTCCTCGGAGGTAGCGGCCTCGGTGAGTCTCTCCCACAAAAGAGCGTTCTCCACGACCGGCGCCGCCTGGTTTGCGGCGAGCGCGAGAAGCTGCAAGTCCGCGTTTCTCAGGCTCTTGTCGCGACGATTCGCCGCATAGACCACCCCGACCGGCGTTCCCCTCACCATCAGAGGCGCCGCCGCCAGATTCCGCAGCCCGAGTTTCGTCGCTGTCCCCTTCGGCAGCGCGTGATGCGCACTCAGCCGGTTGGACATCAGCGGCCGCTTGTCCTTGAGAATCGCCTCGACGTTCCAAATTCCGCCGTCCTCACGAAACGTCGAAAGCAGCACCGGGTCCGGCCCAAGCGACCTCAGCCCGATCGCCTCCGTGCCGTCCGCTCCCCGCCTCGCCGGCAGGAAGAATGCCTTCTCCACGTTTAGCAGCTCACGTGTGCGGGCAAGCAAAAGATCGAGGATGTCTCGAGAAGTGGCGAGTCCCGCCAGTTCCTGCCGAAACTCGTTGACCACCGCCAGACTCGCCTGATAGCTGTGCTGCCGCTCGCTTATCTGGCCGAACATCATGGCAAGAACGAGCAGGAAACCCGTGAAGCCCAGCATCATAACCGCGTCCGGCGACGACGCTCGTGACGCCCCCAGTCCGCTTAGCTGCGGCAGGCACGCCACTCCCGTAAACGACACCATGCTCGCGCTCAGCGCAAGTATCGAGTGCAGCAGGCCATAGCGCGAGGCCACGCTGACCACGTAGAAGAAATACCAGAGGTAGAAAGGAATCCCGGTCCACGCCGTCGACGCGAACAGATACGTGATCAGCCCGATCTCGACTATGCTGGCAGCGGCGGTCATCGCCCTGAGCCTATCCGGCCAGCACTTGAGCACCACCACCATCCCCACGCTGTACGCCATGAACAGGCCTATCAGCCACGCGAGCTGGTTCAGAGATATCTGCGGGGCTCTGAATGTGGCCGACGTCGGCACGTCCGAGTAGATGTCCGCGACGCCCGAAGTCCCCTGATTGGCAGGGCTGATGAAGAACTTGATCAGGACTATGGCGGTGATCAATGACAGCAGCAGACGAATCATCGCCTGCTGTCGCTCCGCCGCCAACCGTTCCTGTTTGAGGCTGTAGACTCCCTGCCGATTCATCTGTGACTAGGCTTTCACCAAGCCGGCACGGATGGCGAACTTCACTGCCTCCGCCCTGCTTCCCAACCCCAGCTTCTCCAAGATGCGTCCGACGTGGACCTTCACCGTGTGCTCGCTGATGAAGAGCGTGTCCGCGATGATCGCGTTGGACTTCGCCTCCCCAAGCAGCTTGAAAACTTCCATCTCGCGCGCCGTCAGCAGCGACAGCTTCGCCGAGTCCTCGCCCTGCGGCTTCTTGGCCATCCCCCGGAACAGCTTCTCGGTCAGGCCCGGCGGCAGCCAGCACCCCCCGCTGGCAACGGTGCGTATCGCATCGACGAGCTGATTGGACGCCGCGTCTTTGAGCAGATATCCCATCGCGCCGCTCTGTATGCATCGGGCGAGCAGCTCGTCGTCATCGGCGCCGGTGAGAACGATCACCTTCGTCGGCAGCTTCTCAGCGGCCAGCGCCTCCAGGACTTCCACTCCGCCCATCTCCGGCATTATCAGATCCAGCAGCAATATGTCCGGCGCCAGCTCGCGAGTCTTCTCGACAGCCTGCGCGCCGGTGACCGCCTCGTCAACGATGTTGAGGTCCTCGTACAGCCCAAGAAGACCCTTGAGACCTTCTCTAAGGATGCCGTGATCGTCGGCTATGAGCACGTTCACCGTGCCTGTGTTCTGAGCTTGAGGTTCCGTACTGCCCACCTCCATTTCCTCTCGTTCCGCAAAGGACAGACAATAACCTCTTATACAACTTCGAATGATATACCTGCTCAGGTAGTACGTCAAGGCGGGCAGGCGTACTACTTTGGTAGTATGCCCAGTAGTGCAGTGGAACTACCCAAAATACTTCACCCGTATGATTGTGAGCTTGAAATACTGGACGTAGAATGAGGATAGGTGGGCATGTCTGCGACGATGCAGCTTGTACCGCGTAGACTTGACGGGCGAGTTCGGCCCTATTCAACGTCTACGGTGTGCTGAAACCCGAAGACGGATACACCTTCTCGGGAAGTGGGCGTCTATTGGCATGAGAAAACAGGGCTTCACACTAGTCGAGCTGCTGGTGGTCATAGCGATCATTGCGATTCTGGCCGCTATGATTATGCCTGTACTCATTGAGGCCCAGGAAGCCGCCAGAAGCAAAAGATGCGTCTCCAACCTCCGACAGCTCGGCTCATGCCTGCAGTTGTATTTCGACGACAACAACGGCTTGGGACTGCCCATTGATCCCGACACATCCAGCCAGCATGCCTACTACAATGCCTGGGTGCTCTACGTCAGTCCGCTGCTGAGGTACATTGGGCAGCCGATAGTGCTCCCCCATCCCGACGGACTAACGGGCTATCAGCAGCCCAACCGCACATGGATCTGCCAGGGAGACCGGTGTTACGGAACTAAGGACCCCAACGATCGGCCAGTCTGGTGGTTCTTCGGCTCGAGCTATCTGTACCCCGGACCGACCGCATATATCGCCCCATCGCCCGACGCGCCGGACTCCTGCATAACAAAGGACCCGCGTGCCGTTCCAAGGAGACCGAGCGCATGGCGGTGCCCCAGGCGTGATCTCCTGCTCTCCGATTACTGGTTCGATTTCCACGGAGGCTACAGAGTCCCGAAAGACTACAACAGCTTTCAACCGCAGCTTCTGTGGGGCGATTTGGAGGAGCGGCCGAAGAACAACACCAAGTGCATCAACGTGCTGTTCCTGGACCTGCATGCCGGCACGGTGACTCCGATGGAGAGAGACACCCTCATCAACACCGTGCGGTTCGTCGATAACCCGTGGTGCGCTCAGCCGAGCCTCGGGCTCTAGCCCGCGTTATTCACTAGGATCGTGAATAATGCTCTTGAAGCCCCGCATTATACATCCGCGTAATCCTGGCTGGCAGCCGCCGGATAAAGTGGTGTAGGAGGGGTCTCCCCTCGGGCGACAGCCCTCGGCCGACAGCGCATCCTAAGGATGTCGCGAGAGGCGTCGCGAAGCGATC
>Ga0078972_1000417_pt1 | contig 176091 bp, 175 predicted proteins | sample YelNatPaOPGAMG01_FD_67568 | JGI IMG/M metagenome (GOLD analysis project Ga0078972, IMG submission 67568) | Hot spring thermophilic microbial communities from Obsidian Pool, Yellowstone National Park, USA - OP-RAMG-01 (SPADES assembly) (version 2) | ecosystem: Environmental > Aquatic > Thermal... | reverse complement strand
TTACTGCAACATGACTTTTGGCATACTCCTCATCTAAAAACACATTTTTTGTCTCAATCGTAAGCCTTCCACCCTCGGGCATTGCATCCCGGGCATTCACTACCAGATTAAGAATCACCTGTTCAATCTGTCCGGGATCTGTCTTCACTTTTCCAAGATCATCCGCTAAAATACTAACCAATTCAATATCCTCACCAATAATACGCCGCACCATCTTTTCCAAATCTTTAATAATGGAATTGATATTAAGCACCTTCATCTCAAAAATCTGCCTCCGACTGAAGGCCAGAAGCTGCCGAGTTAACTGAGAAGCCCTATCAGCCGCTCCTCCTATCTCCTTAAGAGCATCCCTCAATGGGCTATCCTCCTTTAACCCTAAAAGAGAAAGCTGGGCGTAGCCCTTGATAACTGTCAATAAATTATTAAAATCGTGAGCAACCCCTCCTGCAAGCCTGCCAATAGCCTCCATCTTCTGCGATTGACGAAGCTGCTCCTGAAGGGATTCTTTTTCTTTCTCAACCTCTTTAAGCCTGCTGATATCTTGAAGCGCTGTACGAATCCCAATAATCCTTCCCTCCGAATCCTTTAAAGCCCGATCCGTTATCAAAACAGGAAGAATTGTCCCATCCTTCCTCTTATATTTTCTCTCAAAAGAACCCTCAACGGGTATAATTCCAGATGCTTTTCCCCTAACCATCTTCTCAGAAATCTCCTCAACAACAAACTCCCATACCCTGCGACCTAACATCTCTTCTCTACTGTAGCCAAGCATCTCAAGTTCTGTCTGATTAACCTCTGTAATTCTTCCTTCTCGATCATACTCATGATAACCAACAGGAGCATAATTAAAGAGCTCCCTGAAGCGCTCCTCGCTTCTTCGTATACTCTCCTCCATCTGCCTATGCTCAGTAATATCAACCCCTAATATTGACACCATTTTTACCCTCCCATCTGAATCAAAAATTGGATAAACAAAGGTCTCATAAGCTCTGCCCTCCCTCTCATCCTCAAACCTAAGAGGACTGCCAGTTCTGAATACCTTATCTATATTTGCCCTTCTCTCCCTGGCCAAATCCTCTGGAAGAAGATCATAAAGACATGAACCAATAAGATCTTCCATACTTTTCCCTAACCTTTTTGAAAGTGTCTCATTGGCTATAAGAATCGTCCCCTTCTCATCTAATAATAGGCAGGTCTCTGGATTGGCATTAATGAATGCACGTAAGACCTCCATATTATCGTGAGCCTCTTCCAGAGCAAATTTAAGCTGTGTAATATCATGCAGTGAAACCAATGCATTAAAAGTCTCCCCAATCTTAACCGGATTTGTATTGATGACAAACCACTTCTCCTCCAGCTTACCTTTAATACTTAAACTAAGCTTCACCTCAACACCGTAATAACTTTTACCATTCTTCAATGTATCCAGAATAAGGTTGCGAATATAACACTCCCCACAATAAGGTCCGAAACCACATCCCTTAGGATCATTAACAGAATTATGACATCTGATAGCATCTCCCCATATTAATCCCTCCATCTCATCAAATGAATGACCCACAAATTGGAAAAACATGTTGTTCGCTTTCTTAACCCTCAAATCCTGATCAAGAAGAATCATTAACACTGGAACATTACGATAAATTGCTGAAAGCTCATCAAATGCCTTCTTTATCTCCTCTTCGGCCTTTTTCCGCTCAGAAATATCAACAGCCACACCCCTTAACCCCACAACCTGCCCATTCCGAAAGATTGGAGCGGCCTGCACAATTGCAGGAAATGTACTCCCATCCCTTCGCCTAAGAATAAATTCATCCCTTGATTTCTCTGAAGATAGAGCCCTTAAAAATGCATCCCTTGCCCTCTCATACTCCTCAGGAATAACCATCTCAAGAATATTTAATCCCTTTAAAAGATCTTCTTCAATATAACCAAAAACCTCAAGAGCCCGATGATTGGCAAATGTGAGTTGTCCCTTTTCATCTGTCTCAAAGACAATCTCAGGAAGAAGATCAGTAAGCTCACGATACTTCTTCTCGCTTTCACGAAGCTTCTCTTCTGAAACAATCCTCTCCTTCTCCCGAGCCTCAAGAGATTGTGCCATCTGATCAAAAGCCAAACCAAGCTCTCCTATCTCACCTCTAACATATCCAAGATTAGTCCTAACTCCAAAATCACCCCTACTCAATCTTCTTGCTGCATATAAAATTAGTTTGAAATTCCGAAAAATGAAGATGTCACCTCCAAACTTTATGGCTAAAAGGGCAACTATCCCAATTAGGAATAATAAAATAATTCTCTGCTTCAAATTTCGATCCACCTCAGAAAAAATCGCCCCATATGGAAATCCTACAGTTATAAAAATCTTATCAAACTGATCCTCACCACTACCTAATGAAGTAAATACATAAAGCCTCTTAACTCCATCAGTCCCAACAATATCAACTGTGCCCTCCTCACTTGAAAGAATACTCCTTTTCAGAAATTCCTCAGAAAGATACTTTCCCGTCCATTTCTCCTTATCAGGAAATCTTGCCAAAATTACACCATTCCTATCAATAAGACTAATTACAGAGTCTTCATGTAAATAAGCCAAAGAATTAATCTGAGCAAGCCAGTTTAAATCCAAAATAATATAAATAACCCCCTTCACTCTTCCTCCATCTATAATAGGATATGCTAAATTTATCCCTGGCCTTCCTGTTACACGACCAACCTGATATTCGCCTATCGTAAACTTTCGAGTCCGAATTGCCCTCTGAAAATACGGACGATCCCCTGCATAAATAGGCTTCTCAAATGGAAGAGCACTTGCCAAAAGATAACCATTCTCACCCAATATCCCAATATTAAGATATTGCGGGTTCTCTTTCAGAATCTCAGAAAAAAGGAGTGAACATGCCTTGAAATCCTTAGACCGAACCTGAGGAAGCTGAGAAAGAACCCTTAGAAGTTGACGTCCCTCTCCAATATAGTGTTTATTCCTTTCTGAAGCATTACGAACAATAATAAAAGCCTCACCTTTAACCTTCTCAGCTAACATCCTTCGATGTATAAGCCCAGTGTAAAGTGTTATCCCTATTGCTGGTAATAAGGTGAAAAGAATAAGAAGTGTTAAACGAAAACGGAGACTAAAGAAAAAACTATGCATCAATCTCTCACTTTATTGATCATCTAAAAATACTTTCGATTCTTCATGACCACTCCTCAAGAATCGATTTAACTCCGAACGTAAAACCCGCCAGCCATTGCCAACCTTTGTCGCATTTATCTTCCCAAGACGAATACACTTAAAATAAGTTGGCCTTGAAATCTTAAGGTACTTAATCGCTTCCCTCGTTGTAAGAACTTCGTCATAATCCTCTTTGATAATATCCATTTTTAACTTGGTCCGGTTTTATAATTTTTTTTCGATTATTATCGATTTTTATTAAGAGCAATTTATATGCCAATATAATGAAAATTGAGGTAATTAGGGGTTAACCTGATGATTTTAAAAAGTTTTTATTTTTATCGAGTAATTGGTGAGTGACAAAAAAGGGAACTCTATGATAAAAAATATCCATTTTGTTCAAAATTGTCACTTATGTTAATTTTCTAACACGTGAAAAATTCTTATATTGCGAAAATTGTGGAATTCGATACATCAGGAATTTAGAGTAAATATTGAGTAAGAAATTTTGTATCTAAAAACTATTGATTTATCTTTTGGAAAGATGTAAATTAACCATGAAATTATTTGGGGGAGGTTGAATATGAAACTACTTAAAGGATTTACTCCTTATAAAAAAGAAGATGTTGAAAAATATAACAGACTGAGATGGTGGGCTGGACTCACATTTGGAGATATATTAGATAAGGCTGCTGATATCTACCCCAAAAGAGAGGCATTGGTAGATGGTAATAGGAGAATGACATATTCAGATTTAAGGGAGATGGCGAATCGACTTGCCATAAGATTACTTAAGCTTGGAATAAAGAGCACAGAGCGTGTTTTACTGCAGCTTCCAAATTGGGCTGAGTTTGTTTACACTTATTTTGGGCTTCAGAAAATAGGAGCTATTCCTGTTCTTTTGATTGATCGGTATCGTCAGTATGAAATTAGTCATCTTTTTCGCCTAACAGGTGCAACTACATGGATTCTTCCCCAAAGATATGGAAAAACTGATTACATACCCATTATCAACGATGTCTTAAAAAATAATCCAAGAATAAAACACGTAATTATTGTAAGGGGTGACAAGCATAAAGGGCTCCTAAATATTGAAACACTAATTGAAGAGGGTGAAATTACAAAAAATAATTTGCAACGATTGGCTAAACGTAGGCCTGATCCAATGCAAGTAGCTCACATGGGCCCTACGGGTGGAACAACAGGACTTCCAAAGGTTGTCCCAAGAACACACAATGACTATCTCTGTAGGGTTGAATATGCAGCAAGAGCCCTTGAGATGACTCATAAAGATATTACCTTAATTACTGCTCCTATAGGACACGACCTTGCGTTCAGCATGGGATTATGTACAACCATATTTACTTTTGGAAAGATTGTGATGCTTGATTCTACTCAACCTGAAGATATCTGCAGGACAATCGAGAGGGAAAAGGTTACATATGCTGCCTGGACTCCAACTTTCGTTTCAAGATTGGTAAACTTTGAATCTCTAAAAAATTATGATCTAAGTTCTCTTCAAAAGATGTATTGTGGAGGTGGGGCAAGTTCTCCTCAGCTAATAAGGGAGGCCACCCAAAAACTTGGCTGTATTTATGTAAATGCTTATGGAGGAACAGAAGGGATGAAGGCTCAAACAAGATTGGACGACGATCTTGAACTTGTATGCCGAAGTGTTGGAAAACCTGCCTGTCCTTATGATACCTATAAAATTGTCGATCAGAGAGGAAAAGAAGTCCCTCGAAATACTCCGGGTGAATTAGTAATCAAAGGACCCTGTGTCTTCACAGGATATTTTAATAACCCAGAAGAAAACAAAAAGGCATTTGATAGGAATGGATTTTTCAAAACAGGCGACCTCGCCATGATGGATGATGAAGGTAATATAACAATTACAGGTAGAATAAGAGAAATGATCAATAGAGGAGGGGAAAGTATAAGTGCTGTAGAGATAGAGAATCTAATATCTTCTCATCCAGAAGTAGCCTCAGTTGCAGTGATAGGAATGCCTGATCAAGTTATGGGTGAAAGGGTTTGTGCCTATATTCAGCCAAAACCAGGAGCTAAGCTCGATTTTGATGGAATCATATCATTTTTAAAATCCAAAAAGGCCTCTGTTCTTCAATTGCCTGAGAGAATCGAATTTGTCGAATCTTTACCACTGACCCAAGCAAACAAGGTAGATAAAAGAGCACTGCTTGAAGATATTAAAAAGAAGATCTCTTGGGAAAGCTAAGCCTACTATTCGAGACCCAAAACCTTCATAGCTGATTTACCAAGGATCATCTCTTTTTCTTCTTTTGTAAATGGGATATCAGTGTCAGGTTCACGAAAGACCTTGACCCATTCCTTTAAAGGACACATAAGATTTGGGTAAGGGGCATCGGTTGCAAAAAGAATCTTCTCTGCTCCTATATTATCAATTAGATTTCTTAACCATTGATAGAATAGCTGTTTTGACATCCTCTTGTAAGGCTTCTGCCAGAGTGAAAGATCCACATATACATTCTTTAACCAGCTTGCTGCTTGCATTGCCTCCTGCCACCACCCTACGTCACCACAATGGGCAAATATAAAATTTACCTCTGGGTATCTTGCAGCTGCAGATGCAAAGTAGGCAGGTCTTGAATTTTCCCATCTTAGTGCGACTGAGGGAGCTCCTCCAGTATGAACCATTACAGGGATCTTCCATTCTGCAGCCTTCTCATAAATCCAGAAGCAAACAGGATCATCAGGCATATAGCCAACACCTGCATGGAGTTTAAATCCTTTCATCCCCCATTCGTAGTAAGCTTGCTCACAGTATTTCAAAGCTCCCTTCCTTCTTGGATCAATGGCTATAAATGGAATTAATCTTCCCTCGTGTCTTTTAGCTGCATTGGCATAGAGTTTATTTTGATCAAAAATATGGATGGGAGCTTCCCCAAACAACAATCCATAATCCACACCAAAAATAACAGTCTTATCAACTCCTGCCTCATCCATTTCCTGAATAATATTGTCTGCGTTAGGGTCAATTAGTGGTCTAATTATTTTCTCTGTAAAATCTCTATCACTTATATCAACATTATGGACCTTTCTATACATCATTGCAAAACTCTTTTGTGCACCTCTTATATATTCTCCCTGAACTGTTCCATGAACCACCATATGTCTATGAACATCTATAATCATAAATCGCTCCTCCTTAAAAATATTATTTTCCAATTAAGGATTATGAGAATTTCTAATCTACAACTCGAATTTTGTCAAGGTTTAATAGAATTTTATTTTCAGAAATGCTTGACAATTTTTAACCATTTAGCATATAAATTTATGCTATAACCTTTTTAGAATAAGGAGGAACTATGAGAAATGAAGAGCTGTTAAGGAAAAAATTAGTCTCTGCTTGCCATGTCCTTGCAAAAGAAGGACATGCAGATGGTGTTTTGGGACATCTATCGGCAAGGATTGCACCTGATAGGTTTTTAATGAAACCAAGGGGCTTTGGTCTTGAAGAAGTCTCTTCAGAAGATATGGTTATCATGGATCTCGAATGCCAAAAGATCGAAGGTAAGCATAAACCTCATAATGAAATTCCTATCCATAGTGAAATATATAGAGTACGACCAGATGTGAATTGTGTTGTACATACCCATCCTTTCTATTCAATTGCATTTGCAGCGACAGGAGAAGAACTTAAGCCTGTAAGCCACGAAGGTTGTTTTTTCTGGCCTGGAGTTCCTCATTTTACAGAATTGACAGATCTAATTATTACCAAGGATCAAGGTAAACTACTTGCTCAATGTCTTGGGGATCGAAGGGCCGTTTTTATGAGGGCGCATGGCATTGTGGTTGTTGGCCAATCGATTGAGGAGGCAACTTTTTTAGCAATCTGCCTTGAAAAAGCAGCTCAAATACAATTAATGGTGATGAATCAAAAAAAATACTTCTATACAAATGATGAAGAGGCATCTGTAAAACAGAAAAGGATACTTAATCAAAACTTAATTCTTGAACAATGGAAGTATTATTTACGTAAATGGGGAGAACCGATAATAGAGGGTTAAAATTACCCAAATCGATACTGAACGCCAAAACCGGCCTGAGGATAATTCCATTTCACTGAACCATATATACAGACAATCTTACAGGTTCCACACTCAAGACAGCCACTAAATTCAACAATTATTTCTCCCTTTTCATTTAGGCTGTAAAGATTTGCTGGACAACCATAGATGCAGAATCGTTCTTTACATCTATTACAGATCTTTTGGTCCACTTGAATATGACTCTCTTTATCATTCTTTATTATATTAAGTGCAAGTTTCTCAGTAATCTTCATGGAAAATTCCTAAATTTTTCTAAAAAGTAGCCAGTCTTTTAAGGTCTGGAGATTAAAAAATTCTTTTCGGAGTCTGGCTATCTTAGTCCTATAGATTCCTTGCTTTGGAGTCTCATCAACCCACATCAAATCCTCAAATAGAGAGGGAATGATTTGAGGATATTTATTAAAAACTCTTTCATTCCTGAGAACCTTAGGAATATTTTTAAATGTTTCCATCTCTCTCATAATAAAACTTTCGTTAAGAAGTTTTTCATATTCAGAAAGAGATTTCTTAGAAAAGTCATTCCTTTTTTTCGCTCTTTTGATGGTTTCAGCTGCAAGCACTCCTGAAACAATCGCATATTCCATGCCCCTAACCGTAAAAAGCATATTTAGACCAAGGCCTGCTGCATCTCCAACTAAAAGCATCCCATCCGTATAGAGTTTTGGCATGGCGTGAATTCCACCCTCATTAACGAGATGTGCAGAATACTCCAAAACCTCTCCACCTCTTATAAGATTTCTAATCTCTGGTCTCTCTTTAAATTCATCCAAAAGTTTATATACCTCTTCATGTATAAGTCGGGCGTTCAATGAATGGAGACCAATTACCAATCCAAGGGAAAGGCTTTCCTTATTAGTATAAATAAACCCTCCTCCCATCATTCCCTTTGTTATAGAACCAATAAAAAGATGAGCTGCTCCTTCATTCTCACCTAATCCAAAACGATCTTCAATTATCTTTGGATCAAGTTTTATTATCTCCTTAAAGCCAAGTGCAAAATGCTCAAGATTAAGGGGACCACGAAGAGCAGCCTTTTCAGCAAGAAATGAAAGTATTCCATCTGCTGCTATCACGCAGTCTGCACCAATCTCCTCATCCCCTATCCGTATACCAATAACCTTTCCCCTATCAATTATTAAATCATCTACTCTTCTCTGTGTGATAATGAAAGCCCCTTTTTCTGAAACTTTTTCCGATAGCCATCTATCGAAATTGGCTCTAAGAATTGTGTAGCTTGGATATGGTTTTTGATTGAAGCGATTGCTATATAGCTCAAATGTAGTCGAATTATCATCTCCCATAAAGGTAATCATCTCTTTTACAACATGACGCTCAAAAGGCGCTTCTTCCCAGAGATCTGAAATGTAAGGAAGAATTGGTCTAAGATAGATCCTACCTCCGGTAACATTTTTACTTCCTGAAAAATCGCCCCTTTCTAAGACAAGGACAGACATTTCAGGTGAAGCCAGTTCATAAGCGCATGAAAGACCTGCCAATCCAGCACCCACAATGATAACATCCACTTTTTCCATTACAAATCCTCAACCTATCCAGAGGAAACCACTTTTCTCAATTCATCCTTGAGTGCGGGCACAATTTTAAAGAGGTCTCCAACTATGCCATAATCTGCATAGTTAAAGATAAGGGCATTTGGGTCTATATCCACAGCTACTATAGTTTTACATGTTCCAATACCCAAAGTATGATGAACAGCCCCCGAAATACCAAAAGCCATGTAAAGTTTAGCAGAGATATTCTTTCCGCTTTTACCAATTTGATCTCTTTGATCTCTCCACCCCTCATCAACAACAGCCCTTGTAGTGCCGACAGATGCATTTAATACGTCTGCAAGTTCCTCAATGATTTTAAAATTTTCTGGCCCTTTTATCCCCCTTCCTGCAGCCACAACAATCTCTGCCTCACTAATATCAACCCTTTCTCCCTTAACCTTTTCTATACCAATAACCTTTTTCCTTGAAATAGTAGAATCTTTCAGGGCTTCAATTGAAAATATCTCAGCAGATTTATTTAAACTTTCGTCCACAGAAAATGTATGATTCCTTATTGTAATCATTATTGGCCGTGCCTCTGAAAATTTCAGCTCCGAAAAAACCTTACCCCCAAATATTGGTCGTCTAACCAAAAGCTCCCCATCTTCACTTATTTCTACACTTGTACATTCTGGAGCATAGCTGGTCTTAAGATTCATAGCCAATCTTGGAAATAGATCCTTTGTTGTTGAGCTCACTCCACCAAGAAGTAAATATGGCCTATGTTTTTTTATTAAATTACTAAGATTTAAAATGAAGGCCTCTGAAGTGTACGGAGATAATATGGGGTCATCTAAAACATATATTTTATCAGAAAAAGGAGTTAGGCTTTTAATAGCCTCACTTAACTTATTTCCAAGTAGGATAGATGAAACCTTTGCCCCTATTTTCTTAGAAAATTTTGCCGATGCTGAAAGAAGTTCAAAAGCAACTCTCCTTACCTTTCCATCATACTCTTCTGCAAAAACCCATATTTCATTTTCCATATCTACTCCTTTATATCACTTTTGCTTCCTCCCTAAGGAGTTTAACCAGTATCTTTACATTCTCTGGAAAGTCCTCTTTGATCATCTTTACTGGAGGTCTTTTAGGTGGAGAAATGTAGTTTTTAATTTTTATAATATCTTTGAGGCCCAGAATTTCGTTAGGATTTAGACCTAAAGATTTAATATCTAATTTTTTGATTTGGGCTTTCATTGCCTTCATCACATTTAATACCTGAGGAATCCTGGGGGAGCAAAGACCCTTCTGGCATGTAAATAAAGCAGGAAGCGAACATGCAATAATCTCTTTTCCTTCTTCCACTTCTCGCCTGACAAGGGCTTCTTTCTTTTGAGGATCAATCTCGAGTGAAACAATGGCATTGACATGTGGGATTTCTAAAAGCTCTGCCACTGCGGGCCCAACTATTCCTGCATCATCATCCATGGCCTGTCTTCCAGCAAGAATCAGATCAAAAGGTTTATCCTTTAGGTATGAAGCAATAGCTCTGGAAATTGCGAAAGGGTTGGCCTCTTCTAATAGAGGGTCTGTGATCTGAATTGCCTCATCTGCTCCCATTGAAATACCTCTTCGCAATGCATCTACTCTGTGATTATCCACTGTGAGGACTGTTACCTTTCCACCAAACTTCTCTTTCATCCTAATAGCAGCCTCAATTGCAATCTCATCAAAAAAGTTTGTAAAGTATCTATTCTCAATATCAAGTTCAGAATCAGATTTTACCTTAATCATTGCCTCTGGATCTGGTACCTGCTTTACAAGAACAAAAATCTCCATTCTTCATTCTCCTTAATCAATCTTTTAAAAATACTCTTCCTAAATAGTCACATAGCACTTCGTGAGTCCCTCCTCCATAGAGGAGAAACTTTGCATCTCTCCAGTAGCGTTGGGGAGGATACTCAGTTGAGAATGCGTTTCCTCCATAGATTCTCATTGCTTCTTCAACTGCATACATACACATCTCAGTTGCAAAATACTTTGCAAGCATACATTCATTTGTGCATGGAATCTTATTTTGAATCATCCATGCACATTTGTAGGCATAGTTCCACGAGGCCTCATACCATGCCCAATATTTAGCAAACTTCTCCCTTATCAACTGATATTTGCTTATTGGATTACCAAAGGCAATTCTATTTTTGGCATACTCCCGAGCATCATCCATAGCATTCTTTGCAATAGCCAAAGCATTCATAGCTGTCATTACTCGGACCTCATTAAGAATCTCTGCTGCATACTGAACACCCTTTCCAATCTCTTCGCCTAAAAAATTCTCTTCTGGTATGAATACATTATCATATATTAGTTCGCTTGTAACGGAGCAGCGGGAGCCAATCTTATGAAGTCTTTGACCAACCACAAAACCATCTCTTTCTGAGGTCTTCTTTTCAACAAGAAAGAAGTTGAGACCTTTAAGGCCAAGTTTTGGATCAACAGTTGCCATCACAGTAGTAAAATCTGCAATGGGTCCATTTGTAATCCATTGCTTTCTTCCATTAATTCTCCAACCTCCTGGAACCTTAGTGGCAAGGGTTCTCGTTCCTGCCAGGTCTGATCCTGATTGATCCTCAGTAAAGCAGATGGTTCCTATCTTTTCACCTTTGATTGCAGGCACAAGAATCCTCTGCTTAATCTCCTCGTTGCCAAACCTGGCAATGAAGTATGTTCCCATCAGAACTTGCATGATCACTGACATAGCAAATCCACAAGAACCTCTGGCTAACTCTTCATAAAAGATCATCTGGGAGATGGTATCTAAGGCCATTCCTCCGTATTTCTCCTCATGTCTTATTCCAAGATAGCCAAGCGATGCAAATTCGCGCCATAGGTCCCAGGGAAATTCTTCTTTTTCATCCAGTTCTTTAACCCTTGGCATAATCAATCGGTTAACAACATCTCTTACTGTTTGTCTAAAAAATTCTTGTTCTTCTGTAAATGTGAAATCAAGCGCCATAAAAAACTCCTTTCGTTTTGACAATTCTTAGATGTTGTATAAGAAATAAACTCTTGAAATAATATATTAAATAATATTTTTCTCTTTTAATTCTTTCAGTTTCTCGGTACTGTAACCAAGAAGACCACCATAAATCTCCTCATTATGCTCTCCAAAACGTGGTGGAAAACTTAAAGTATAATTAACCCTTTTTAGATAGGGTGTAACGAATGGAGGAGGAGCAATCGTAATCTCCAAGCCCGACCTTGGGTCTTTACTTTTTATCAGATTTGGTTTGACAAGAGGGTCTTCTACGACCTCCTCTATTGTATTCACTTTTGATATGGGTATGGTAGCTTGGTTAAAGATTTGGATAAGCTGCTGTGTAGTAAATTTCTTAGTAATTTCGTTGATTGCTTTATTTAAATTCTCCACATCAGCAATCCTTCCTGCATTCCGTTCATATTCTTTCTTATAGAGGGATTCAAATCCCGGGATCTTGGTCATGGTCTCCCACTGGCGATCGTTTCCTACTGCTATATAAACATACCCATCAGATGTCTCATAAACAGATACAGGAGCAAAAAACTCATGTGTATTTCCCTTTCGAGTCACCTTCTTCTTAAATGTTACGGTATGAGTAATGGGTTGAGTTAGCCATGAAACTGTGCTCTGAAACATCGAAAGATCAATTCGACTCCCCTTCCCGGTCAAGGCCCTTTTATATAGTGCCTTCATTAAAAGACCATAACCGTGCTCACTTGCTCCCATATCAGGAAGAGGAATTCCCATAACCTGAGGGCTCCCATTTTTCTCACCCGTAAGCTCCATCAATCCACCCCTTGCCTGAAGAACAGGATCATAAGCAGCCTCATTGATTTCAGGACCAAACCCTGTCATACCCAACCAGATTATATCGTCTTTTAAACTTTTTAATCTCTCATATTCAATTCCAAGCTTCGAATAATTTCTTGGAAGCTGATTTGTTGCGAATATATCTACATTAAGTTTAATAATAAGTTCCTGAAGAATCTTCTGACCTTCAGCCGTGGAGAGATCAAGTGTTAGAGCCTTTTTCCCTGCATTGATTGAAAGATAGTATGAAAACATCCTATCCTCATTTAAAACATTATCCCCAACCCTTCTATTTGGATCGCCGTAAACTGGATGTTCGAGTCGAATGACATTTGCTCCATCTTCGGCTAACCTAAGAGTAAGATAGGGAAGAACTGTTGCCTGCTCAAGGCTTAATACTGTTACATTGGAAAGATCAAAATCTTCCATGATACAACCCCCAAAAATATTTTGGATACAGTATACAAAGATTTATATACTTTATTCAAGTCACTTGTCAAGAAATTTAATAGAGAGGTAAGTCATCGTTGCCTAACGAGTATCGGTAAGGGACGAGTACTTAGCCTATGGAATTTTCTTCTAAAGATAAGATTTCTCGCTTCGCTCGAAATGACAAAAAAGAGTATTAGCTTGAAATTACCAAAGTATACTCGTTCGAAATTAAAAAGGAGTATTCGCTCGAAATGACAAAAAGTTATTTGATACCAATGTAATAGCAGAGGCTTTTAAGCACATCTTATAATCCTGAAAATATATTTTTATAAATTTTTTAAGATGTCTCAAGTTATGGGCTTGATTATTTTAAATGAATATTTTAAATAATTATTTAAATTTAATTTTAAGCTAAAAAAATGAAAATACCAAAAAAGAATTCTCTCAAAACCCGCGAAAGGCTTCTTTTTGCTGCAAGTGAGGTTTTTGCAGAAAAGGGTTATCGAGAAGCAACGATAGCAGAGATTTGTGAACTTGCTCGGGCAAATATTGCTTCAGTTAACTACCACTTTCGTGACAAACAAACCCTTTATAGAGAGGCCTGGAGAAATGCATTTATTGAATCTTTAAAGGCTCACCCACCTGATGGTGGGGTAAGTCCCAAAGCCCCTCCAGAAGAACGTCTTCGTGGTCTTATTATGGCATTTATTCATCGGATCTCGGATGAAAATAACAGGGAGTTTTCCATAGTCTATAAGGAATTGGCCAATCCAACAGGTCTCTTAGATGAGGTAATGGCCCAAGAGATTAGTCCTCTAAAAGAAAATATGAAAAATGTCCTCAGGGAATTATTGGGAGATGGAGTTTCAGATAGAGAGGTTGATTTTTTTGCAATTAGCATTTTTAGTCAGTGTATTACGCCTATGCTTGCTCGGAAATTTAAGAAAGGAAGGCAACAGCGAAAAGAAGATTTTCCAGAGATTGAAGATATCAATGAATATGCTGAACATGTGGTTAAATTCTCATTGGCTGGAATCCAAAAGCTTCGTGAAGAAGCTGAAAAAAAGAAAAAAAGATTAGATAAATTTTTTATGAGGTGTCATTATGAGTAAAAATATAAAAATAAAAAAATTTACTTTAGCCATAATCTTTATAACAACAGCAATAATTGCTTCTTGCAATCCCAATAAACAACCCCCTCCTCAACCAATCCCAGAGGTTTCTACCTATACTATACAGCCCGAACGAATTGAACTTGTCTTTGAATTGCCAGCAAGAACTTACCCATATCTTATCGCAGAGGTAAGGCCTCAAGTAAGTGGTATCATTCAGAAACGCTTTTTTAATGAAGGTTCAGATGTTCGGGCAGGAGATCTTCTTTACCAAATCGATCCTGCTCCTTTTCAGGCAGCTTATGAGAATGCTGTGGCAAATTTAAATGCTTCACGAAAAGCTGCTGATCGTGCACGAGCCTCATTAGAAACAACCCTTGCAAATAAAATACGTCAACAAGCAACTGTGGAGCTTGCTCGGTCAAACCGTAAGAGATTCGAAGAATTGGCAGCAGAAGGAGCAGTTTCTCAAAGCGAGAAAGATCAAGCTGTAACAGAAGCTCAGGTCGCAGAGGCAACCCTTAAGGCCATTGAAGCACAAGTAAAAAGTGAGCAGGAAGCTGTGGGAGTTGCTGAAGCTGCTATCAAACAGGCAGAAGCAGCATTACAAACAGCGCGTATTAACCTTGGATATACCCGAATTACAGCTCCAATTAGTGGCCGCATTGGAAAATCTAATGTAACGGTTGGAGCTCTGGTAACAGCCCATCAACCTCTTCCCCTTGCAACCATCCAAAGGCTTGATCCTATCTATGTAGATGCAACTCAATCCAGCACAAATCTTCTTAGACTCAAACGGAATATAGAGGCTGGAAGGATAAAAGGAGGAAATCCCAGTCAGGCGAAAGTAAAATTGATTCTTGAGGATGGAAGCCAATATCCGCTGGAAGGTACGCTAAAGTTCTCTGATGTTACTGTTGATCCAAGCACAGGCTCATTTATACTTAGAATGGTCTTTCCAAATCCAAAATATCTTTTGCTTCCTGGGATGTATGTACGAGCTATTGTGCAAGAAGGGATTGCTGATAAAGCCATACTTATCCCTCAACAAGCAGTTTCCAGAGACTTTAAGGGAAATCCAATCGCTTTTATTGTAAATGATCAAGGTAGAGTAGAACAAAGAATCCTGAATCTGGAACGTGCCATATCTGATAGATGGCTTATCTCTTCTGGTCTTTCAGCAGGTGATAGAGTTATTATAGAAGGCCTACAGAAGGTAAGACCAGGAATGCCAGTAAAGGTTGTTCCTTTTGTTGGTGGTCGAAAAGAAGGTTTTGAGGCTCAAAAGAATTTAGGGCCAGTTGGGAAAAAGAATTAGATGGAGGGAAATGATGCTATCAAGGTTCTTTCTTGACCGTCCGGTCTTTGCCTGGGTTATCGCTATCATCATTATGGCTGCAGGTGCTTTAGCTATATATAATCTTCCAATATCACAATATCCTCCCCTTGCCCCTCCATCCATCTATATTATGGCTTTTTATCCAGGAGCATCGGCTGAAACGGTTGAAAATAGTGTAACTCAGATTATAGAGCAGAAGATGACAGGGCTTGACAAGATGATTTATATGTCTGCAACAAGTGATTCTTCTGGAACATCACGTATTGAACTTACTTTTGCCCCTGGAACAGACCCTGATCTGGCATGGGCAAAGGTTCAAAATAAACTCCAGCTTGCCATGCCGAGCCTGCCAGAGGCAGTTCAGCGAACTGGTATTACTGTTGGTAAAGCAACGCGAAACTACCTACTTATGATAGGCCTTATATCAGAAGATGGCCGTATGGATGGAAATGACCTAAGAGATTATGCGCAATCTAACCTCGAAAAGGTTCTTGCCCGAGTACCTGGAGTTGGTGAGGTAGAAGTATTTGGATCTCAATATGCAATGCGAATATGGCTAAATCCTGATAAATTAGTTGATTACAATCTAACAGTTGAGGATGTGATTTTAGCGATTAGATCCTATAATGTGGAGGTTTCTGCAGGCCAATTCGGTGGAGCCCCAGCCGTTGAGGGTCAACGCCTTAATGTATCCATAGTCGTTCAGAGCTTACTTAAAACACCAGACGAGTTTTCGCAAATTCCATTAAGAATCAACCCAAATGGGGCAACTATACGAATAAGGGATGTTGGACGTGTAGAACTTGGAACAGATGCTTATGATATAGAAGGATTCTATAATGGAAAACCTTCTGCAATTCTCGCAATACGAATGTCTGCAGGAGCCAATGCATTAGATACCGCCAATAGGGTTAAAGAAAAGATGAAAGAGATGAGCCGATTCTTTCCACCTGGGATGAAGGTAGTGTACCCCTATGATACAACTCCCTTTGTCAAGGTTGCTATAGGAGAAGTTGTTAAAACACTCTTTGAGGCAATTTTACTTGTTTTCCTTGTTATGTGGTTATTCTTGGGAAGCCTTAGGGCCACAATTATTCCTACCATAGCAGTCCCTGTTGTTCTTTTAGGAACATTTGCCGTGCTTGGACTTTTGGGTTTCTCAATCAATATGTTAACCATGTTTGCAATGGTTCTTGCCATCGGGCTTTTAGTGGACGATGCCATTGTTGTAGTGGAAAATGTTGAAAGAATTATGAGGGAAGAGGGATTGCCACCAAGGGAGGCAACTCTAAAATCCATGAACCAAATCACCAGTGCCCTTATTGGCATTGGACTTGTGCTTTCTGCTGTATTTGGTCCAATGGCCTTTTTCCCTGGTTCAACTGGGATTATCTATCGCCAATTTTCTGTCACCATCATTTCTTCAATGCTTCTTTCCGTCATAGTTGCATTGATTCTTACACCTGTTCTTTGTGCCACATTCCTAAAACCACTAAAGCCTGGCCATCTTTTAGCACAAGATACCATCCCCATTCTTAGACCATTTTTCTCGAGGTTTGATAGAATTTTCTTTAAGACACGCGATTTCTATGTAAAGATGGTTGAAAGATCGTTTTCAAGGGTTCTCCGATACGTCATAGTATATATTCTGATTATATTAATTGTTGGTTTTGTACTCTTTCGTTTACCAACGGCTTATCTTCCAGAAGAGGATCAGGGAGCTCTCCTTGTTCAAGTGCTAATGCCTACTGGAGCAACCCTTGAACAGACAAAGAATGTGCTTAACGAAATCCAAAGATATTTCCAAGAACATGAAAAAGAAGCTGTTGAATCATGCATGACCGTAGCTGGTATAGGCTTTTCAGGAAGGGGACAGAATAATGGAATGGTATTTGTTAAATTAAAAGACTGGCATCTAAGGAATCGTAAAGAGCTAAGGGTAAAATCTATTGCAGAACGCGCAACTATGGCATTTTTCAGACTAAAAAATGCAATGGCCTTTGCATTTCCACCCCCTTCAGTTATTGAGCTTGGAAATGCAACAGGTTTTGATTTTCAACTTCTGGATAGAGGTGGACTCGGCCATGAAAGACTTATGATGGCTCGCAACCAGCTGCTTGGTATGGCATGGCAAGATCAAAGGCTGAAAAATGTCCGACCCAATGGTATGGAAGATGTGCCTCAATATAGAGTGGATATAGATTGGGAAAAAGCAGGAGCCCTCGGGATACCGATAACATCAATTCATAATACAATATCAGCTGCATTTGGAAGCGCTTATGTAAATGATTTTATCCATGGAGGTCGTGTCAAAAGAGTTTATGTTCAGGCAGATGCTCCCTACAGGATGCTACCAAAGGACATAGAAAGATTATATGTTCGAAATAAATATGGAAAGATGGTTCCATTTTCTTCTTTCTCTCAAGAACGTTGGAGCATTGGTTCTCCAAGGCTTGAGCGTTATAATGGATTTCCGTCAATTAATATATGGGGAGAACCTGCTGCGGGAAAAAGTTCTGGCGAGGCAATGAAGGTCATGGAAGAAATTGCATCTAAGTTACCTCCAGGAATAGGCTATGAATGGACAGGTCTCTCCTATCAAGAGAGAATGGCAACCGCTCAAGCTCCCATTCTTTATGCATTTTCTATTTTTGTAATCTTCCTATGTGTGGCAGCCCTTTATGAAAGCTGGGCCATTCCTATTGCCAATCTACTTATGCTACCCCTCGGTGTATTTGGTGCACTCATGGCTACTTGGCTACGAGGCCTTCATAATGATGTCTTTTTCCAGATTGGTTTTCTAACAACACTCGGACTTTCTACAAAAAACGCTATCCTAATTATACAATTTGCAAAAGAAAGGATTTCCCGAGGTCAAGGGCTTATTGATGCCACCATTGGAGCAGCACGGGTAAGATTTAGACCTGTGATTATGACATCTTTTGCTTTCTTCTTCGGTGTTCTTCCTCTTGCTATTACAACAGGAGCTGGAGCTGGAGCAATGAATGCTATTGGAACTGCAGTTTGTGGTGGAATGCTTTCTGCAACATTTATCGACCTCCTCTATATTCCCCTCTTCTTCGTTCTTGTATCTCGACTTTTTAAAGTCCGTCAAGCTCCAAAAGATAATTATGAAAAGGAGTAGTTATGGTTCGTCATTTGATAATTATCTTTACAATATTGTTATTCCTTAATAGTTGTTCACTTGCTCCTAAGTATCAAAGACCCAAAGCTCCTATTCCTTCCTCTTGGCCAAAAGGTGAGGCCTATAAACAACTTAACAATTCTCTCAAAACCCCTGATGAGCTTCGCTGGGATGATTTTTTTACTGATGAGCGTCTTAAAAAGATTATAATAATCGCCTTAGAAAATAATCGTGATCTTCGATTGGCAGGGCTCAATGTTCAAAGGGCCATGGCTTTATATGGCATCCAACGTGCGGAACTTCTACCTTCGCTAAGTGTAGTTGCAAGGGCAAGTCAAGAGCGTGTTCCAGCAGACCTCTCAGAAACTCGAGAGGTAATGACAAGAGAGAGATATAGTGTAGACCTTGGAATCCTTTCTTGGGAGATTGATTTTTTTGGTCGTATCCGCAGTCTTAAGGATCGTGCCCTTGAAGAATATCTTGCTTCACAAGAGGCACGTCGTTCTGCTGAATTGTCTCTTATTTCTGCAGTGGCCATTACTTATCTCTCACTTTCAGCGGACAGAGAAAATCTTAAGCTTTCACAATCTACCCTCGAAACTCAAGAGTCCATATATCAATTAATGAAGAGGCGTTTTGAAGTTGGGCTGGCCTCGCAATTAGACCTAAATAGAGCCAAAACTCAGGTGGAAACGGCGAAAGCAGATGTCTCCCGTTATACAAAGCTTGTAGCTCAGGGCGAAAATGCATTAAGCCTTCTGTGTGGAACTAAAATTCCAGATGAGCTATTACCATCAGAGCTTGAAAAAGTTATTCCCCCGAAAGAGGTATCGCCAGGTCTCAGTTCAGATATTCTCCTTAACAGACCTGATATTCTTTCTATAGAGCATCAACTCAAAGCTCTTAACGCCAATATTGGTGCTGCTCGTGCTGCCTTTTTCCCTCGTATCTCTCTTACAACTACTTTGGGAACTGCAAGCAAGGAACTCTCAGGACTTTTCCAATCAGGATCAGGAACATGGAGCTTTGTTCCACAGATTGTATCTCCAATATTCGATACGAGAACTTGGTTGGCCTTAAAGGCAATAAAGGTGGAAAGAGAGATTGCCCTGGTTCAATATGAGAAAGCTATTCAGAATGCTTTCAAAGAAGTTTCTGATGCCCTTGCTCAACAGGGAACCATAAAGGATCAGATATTGGCCCAAGAATCCCTTATACAGGCTTTAAAAGAAACCTATAGGCTTTCTTATCTGCGTTATACAAAGGGAATTGATAGCTACCTGAGCGTTCTTGATGCCCAAAGATCCCTTTACTCAGCAGAACAGGGACTAATTAATCTTCGCCTATTAGAGCTTACAAATAGGATAACCCTATATAAAGCACTTGGTGGTCATAATGGGAAAAGCCAAGAATAAAGAATATAATAAAAAAACTACTTTTTCTTTTTTGTTGCCTTTCTCAGATATATCTCTCCTAAGTATACATCTACCTTTGTATTTACCTCGAAAGATTGTGGTTCATAGCCTGGATATTCAATCTTAACCTTATAATCTTTCCCATCTTCTAAACCTTCAAATTCAAAGTCACCATAATTATTAGTTTTAACTGTCATCCTTTTCCCACTTCCGCTTAATGAAACCTTTACACTCTCAGCACATTCATCTTTATCTTTAAAGTATACACTTCCTGCTACAAACCTCTTAGGAATTCCTATATATTTTACTCTTGGCTTTAAATCAAACTCAGGATGAAAAATTTCAAGCCTTTCAGATTTCCAGAGTTTTGAAACCTTGCTATTTTCATCGGAGAGATCACCAAAGATAAGTGCCCCTGTTGGACAAACCTCTACACACCTCGGTTCTTTCCATCCTTGGTCAAGAAGATGGGCACAAAAGGTACATTTCTGCGGAATATTCTTTTCCTCATTCCAGAAAATAACTCGATGTGGACATGAAGAAAGAATCTCTTTCCTTCCCACTGATTTTTCTGGATCTATAATAACAATACCGTCTGGCCTTTTATAAACCGCCCCATCGGGTGCCATTCGAGCACAAGGCGGATCATCACAATGCATGCAAGTCTTTGGTATAAAAGAGAGTTTCACTTTTGGATACTTTCCCCTTTCTTTCTCAATAACCTGCATCCAGAAATGTCCCTTAAAAGGCTGCCCCAAAGAAATAGGAGGAAAGTCATTCCCATAATGTTCATCACGACATGCCAAAAAACAATTATAACACCCTGAACATTTATCTAAATCAATTATCATTACGTAACTGGCCATTATTCTCCTCCATCCCATTTTTCAATCTCAACCAGGCATGAATTTGGAGCCATTCCAGGAGCATTCTTCGACATCATCCTGCCTGGGGTTAAAATATTAATACAACCTCCCCTATCAATACTGTAAGGTTTTCCAGGCTCAAGGGGATCATATTTACCTGATGAGGTATAGCAATGAATCACCCCTGGCCTTACAAGTTCAGTCACATGAGCAATCCCAAGAACCGCACCCCTATCATTATAAACTTTTATAATATCTCGATTCTGAATCTTTCTTTTTCCAGCATCCACAGGATTTACCCTGATGACAATCCAATTATGTCCGTTCTTTCTTATTCGATGACCTGGAATATCTGCAAGCCACTCGCAGTGAGCATCGTAGTGGGTATGATAGGAATAACGAGGATGAGGTGAAATGAGTTGCAAAGGATACTTTTTTGCCAATGGAGAATCATAACCTTCCCAACTTGGAATATAACGGGCCATTGGAGGCCTTTCTTTATCCTTTGGAAAATATTTTTTTAAACTCTGGGAAACAAATTCAATCTTACCACTATACGTCCCAAGCCCCTCTTTCTTATCAGGATCAGGAGCCAAAGTATCAGGTGTATCTCTCCTTCTTCCTTCATAGAACCAACGAAGGGCAGGAGTGGGCTTATAATCCTTTGGAAGAGGAACAACAAAATAGCCTTTTCTCTTAAATTCTTCATAGGAAATATATTTTGGAAGATCCGAAACCTCGTATTGTTTCCTAATCCAGTCTTCTTCTGTTTTTCCACCATCTGTATACTCATCTTTAAAACCAAGCCTCTCAGCCAATAAAGTAAAAATTTCAAGATCAGATTTAGACTCATAAAGTGGCTCGATACATTTCTTCTGATAAACAATCACTCTATAGTTACAACCTGTCGATGCATGATTGGAATATCCTCCTGTATTGGAGAATTCGGCAATATCATTTCTCTCAAAATTTGTACATGCAGGAAGAATTATATCTGCCATCTTAGTCTCGGGATCCATCCAGACCGATTGATTAACAACAATCTCAAGTTTTGGACTCTGATAAGCCAGAATCCATTTGTTTGTTTCTGTCATCGTTCCTATGAAAGACCCACCATAACGATAAAACATTTTAATTTCAGGGTGGCCTGGCATAGGATAGGTATATGGAATAAACTGCTGCTCAATAGACTGAGCGCAGAATCCTTCTCCAAGCCAGCTTACTGGCGGATTTAGAATGGCATCTGGAAACAGAAGTCGATATAGCCTCTGCTTCACTGGATTAACAGCGGTCAATTTGGCCACATGATCTGGGTTTCCATCCCCAGTAATACGACTTATTGGATCCCCATAACATGGGAAGAAGAACTCTGCATTATATGGTGCTCCAAGAACACCTGACCAGAAATTAACACCTGGTTTTCCAACTCCCTGCATAGCTTGAAGATAGACCATAAGTCTTGCCCATTCATGACCATAGGCTGTACGGCATGCCCCTCCAAATCCTCCTCTTACACCACATCCCAACATCGTCCGCTTCGATGCCCACTCCCTGGCTAATGCATAGATGATGGCTGCCTTCACCCCAGTAATATTCTCAGCCCATCTTGGATCTTTTTTAACACCATCTTGCTTCCCAATGATGTATTTTTTGAATTCTTCAAAACCAAGGGTTCTTCCCTCAATAAACTTTTTATCATATGTATCCTCTTCAAGCCAAACATAGGCAATAGCCTGTGCAAGGGCTGCATCAGTTCCTGGCCGCGGAGCAATCCACTTATCTGCCATCCGAGCCGCTGTATAATTACAGAAAGGATCAATAAATATCATCTTTTTGCCAAGCTCTTTAAGCCATATCCTCCAAATAGCTGACTCTTGGGCTGAATAACCACCTTTTGTTGAGTCAGGATCATGCGACCAGAAAACAAGAAGCTCACTGTGCTTCATAGCATCTTCTAAGAGATCATACTGTTCTGGACAACCAAGTCTCCAATAAAATCCATATGCATGAATGGCGCCCCAATGAAAACCTTCCCAGCTATCAGGATTATCAAAGACATCTGTAAAACCAAGAAGATTAAAAAACCGTCCAAAAGCACTTCTTTTATAACCAATATTTCCCCAATTATGATGAGAAGAAGTAAGGGCTGCAATAGCTGCAGGCCCATAGGTCTCACGAATCCTTTTAATCTCGCCTGCCACAATATCCAAGGCTTCATCCCAACTTATCCTAACATATGGAGATTTACCACGATTTTCAGGATGCCGATCTCCTTTTGGATCAAAATCGACTCTTTTTCTTGGATAACCAACCCTATCCTCTGAATAGATCCTATTCCTCTCAGCAAGGACATAGGTACTTAGTGTTGTCTTTCGTGGTGGAGAGAATTTCTTCCCATTGACCTCAATAGTCCATGGTTCTGGATCATTTTCGTTAAATATTATGGGTCTAATTCTAATGATTCTCCCGTCCTTTACATGAACAAAGACAGGACCTCCAACCTCACAATTTGTAAAGATTTGTTCTTCTGACATAAGCCTTCCCTCTCTTAAATAATTTAAGATTTATTTAGGTGCAAATAATACAGTCTTAGGTTTCTTCTCCATGACTCTGACCAATTCTTTAAGTGGACCATACATCATACAACCTGCCTGGCAATGCTTAACACAGGCAGGTGGTAGACCTTGCTTAGTCCTTTCAACGCATAGGTTACAAAGATCGGTTGGGAAAGGAATATAATCAATTGCAATCTTTTCAAAGGTTTCAAGAATAATCTCATTAACCTTTATGCCCCACTTCCCAACAGGATAATTATGTTCTTGTTTACAGGCAACCTCACAAGTGTGACATCCTGTACAATATTCATAATCAATCAATAAACCATTTCTGGCCATATAATTTACCTCCCTTCAGCAATTTTACGGACTCTACAAAGTATTGTTTTGTAGGCACCACCACCAAAGCCAGAGCGACTTTGGGTTCCTGTTGGAATCAGTTGATTACAATTAAGATCCCAAATTCCGTAAAGATTTGGCTCTCGGCCATCGGTTTCTGGTAACCACCATCCATGTGGTACCATAACAATCTTTGGATGGACAATGGGTGTTACTACAGCCTTCCTCTTAATTCTTCCTCTTCTATTTTCAATATAAACCCATTCTCCATTATGGATTCCTAACTCAGATGCAGTTTTGGGATGGATCTCTACTATTGGATCAGGATCAATCTCCCTTAACCATGGAATCATACGATGTTCTGCATGGAAGTATACAGACGATCTCCTACCTGTAGCCATTACTAAAGGATATTCCTTGAAAAGCTCAGGAGTTCTTAATTCACTTTCTGGAGGCTCTTCATAATAAGGAAGTGGATCAAGCCCCCATTCTTCATACTTTTTAGACCAAAACTCTACCTTACCTGTTGGTGTGTTAAATCCAGGTTTACCATCAGCCCTCAAGAGACCTTTCTCATAACGGAGATATGGTTTTGAGTGATGTCCATCTGGAGGCATTAACCAACTTCCCCTCTCGGCAAGTTCATCAAATGTAACTCCAGCAGGCTTTAGACGATCGTTTATTAATTCTTTAACAGTCTCGTATTTGATTGCATTAGGATTAAACCGCCTTGCAAGTTCAAGGTTTATTTCCCAATCCGATTTGCATTCCCCAACCTTTATAGCGGGCACAACAACACTTAGTGGAGACCACCAAGACCTAAAGCTCTCTTTTTCTGGAAAGGTGGCTGCTGGTAAAACAATATCAGCTACAGCCATACTTGTTGGATTAAGAAATGTATCTACCACCACATTAAATTCAAGTTTCTTAAGTGCTTCATAATGCTTTCTTGTATCAGCAGCCTGACCTCCTAAGATATTCGTTGTTTGAATCCAAGCCGCTTTAATAGGATACGGATCTCCGGTCAGGATCTGGTCAATTGCCATATCAGGTTGAGCCCATCCTCTAAAATTTGCAACCATTGGATAAACATTAGCTCCAATACGTTTTGAAGTCAATTTTTTAACCAGTTCTTCACCATATAATCCAGTGAGTTCATGAGAAGAAAATGGATAGGTGGTTACACCGAATGCAGGTCTTGCAATAACATTTCCTCCTGGTATATCAAGGTTTCCTGTTAAACACCATAGATGGGCAATAGCTTGAGCAACTGTAGTACCCTCAGGACATTGATCCACTGGAAGCCCCCAGTGAATAGCAGCGGGTTTGCTTTTTGCATAAAGGCGAGCAGCCTTTATTATCGCATCCTTTGGCGCCCAAGTAATACTGGATGCCCATTCAGGAGTATATTGTTTGACTCGCTCCTTTAATTCATCAAATCCATAAGTCCATTTCTCCACAAATTCTTTATCATATAGATTCTCATTTATAATTATATTTGCCATAGCTAATGCTAATGCACCATCTGTCCCTGGTCTTATCTGAAGATGTATCTCAGAACGAGATGCAATCCACGTGGTTCGACTGTCAACTGTAATCACCTTTGATCCTCTTTTCATACATTCTATAATCCAATGACCATGAAATGCATCTGGACAGGTTGGAACAGGATTGTTTGCCCAGACTATAATACATTTTGGAGGTTTCCATTCTGGTGCATTATACCGTCTTTCATCGAATTGGCCTGCATCGAGTACTGCATAATCACCCATTGTTGCAAACATTGCTGCCAATCTTGGGGTATAGCATGATTGACCTGCTAATCCCAATTGAACCCAGTTTGGACTTCCATAAGCATAGGCAAGAAATGAAATCGGACCTCCGATGTCTCTTCCTGTCCCCTGGCAGAAAAGGACAGATTCAGCACCGTATTTATTCCTAATATCTTTTAATACTTTTTCAATTGTATCAAATGCCTCATCCCACGAAATCCGTGTCCATTTTCCTTCTCCCCTCTCGCCTGCACGTTTCATCGGATAAAGCAATCGATCAGGATGATAAACATATTGAATTAATGCCAATGCACGAGGGCAAAGCCTCCCTTGGTTCCATGGGTGGTTCTCATCACCTTCAACCTTAACAAGTCTCCCATGCTTTACATATAGCTTAACACCACAGCCTCCATGACAACCTGCACCAGGAGACCAAACTGTTGTTCTTATGACCTTCTCTTCTCCTTCCATTTTTAACTCCTTTCATAATTTAATACATATTTCTTCTTAACCATTTTGACCTACTTATTCAATTTTTACTTATCTCCTAATAACTCTTTTAATTCAATCCAGTTACCCTCAGGATCCTGAGCATAACAGAGGCAAACCGTTCTTCCATCTGGTGTTTTCAAAACTTTAGGTGGAGTAAGAAAACGAATACCCTTTTTTGATAATTCTTGATACCGAGCCTGTAAGTTATCCATATTGAAACATAGATGGATGGCATTTATCTGATTTGGATTTAAAGACTCTCCATAGGGACTTGGAGGATCAATATAATACACTAACTCCAAAATAACCTCTCCATCTTGGTCACAAAGGAATATTAATCTTCTTTTAACACCAGCAATATTTGTATGATCTCCACTTGGAGGAGCAATCGATTCTCTTTCCCCAAATAGCCTAAGTCCAAGGATATCACAATAGAAATTTTTCTGTTTATCTACATCTTTTACAACCAAACCAACATGATCAAATTTTTTAGCACACATTTTAAAACCTTATTAACCATTCTTTAAGAAAAAATCAAGAAATATTGAATAATTTTTTCATTCATCCATAATCTTATTCAATCGTTTTAAATCTTGTGCAATATCACTCAATCCGATTTCATTAAGTTTCTTTATCGTTGGTAGCCCTGTTGCTTTATCCCATCCCCTTAATTCATTTCTTGGCTCGTTAGACTTACAATAGCTTCACCTGTTACACATCTTTCTCGCTTTTGATCTTCTACCCAAATCTCAAATTTTATTAAATGTTCATTATCTTTTTCGTATTTTTCAATTACCTTTCCATTGCAGTAGATCTCTTGATCTACCAAGACAAATTGTCTATTTACTGTCTTTATCTTCTTTAAGTTTCCACATTCTCCCATCCAATTAGTAATTAATTGTGCAAGAAATGATGCCATAAGCATTCCATGCACAATAATCCCAGGAAAACCCATTCTGAGGGCGAAATCCTTATCATAATGCATCTCTGAAAATTCTCCCGACGCTCCTGCCCACATAACGAGTTGCCTTGGAGTTGGATGTTTAATTAGCACAGGTAATGTATAACCTATTTGAATATCTTCATAATAGACTTGCTTAGACATTCCATTCATCTCTCCTGGTATAATGAATAGTTACCTTCTAATAAAAATGTTTCTACATTTTGCTACAATTTCTTGTCTTTGGTTCGTATATGTTACCTCTATAGTTAAAAAGATCATTGGACCACTCTTTCCAATCTTTTCTTCGACATTCGCAAGCTTTGCAACAGTTTTTATCCTATCACCTACCTTCATTGGTTGGTAGAATTCAATTTCTGTTGAACCATTTATATTTGCAAGTTCTGGAGCCATCTCAACTAATCGATCCACGAGTTTAACAAGACCAGCATCAATGAGAAAGAAAGGCGGTGCTATGATTTCACCATATCTTGTCTTCTTTGCATAATCTTCATCATGATAGAGGGGATTTTCATCCCCAATTGCCTGAGCAAATCTCTTGATATGTCCTTTTTCAACATCCCAGTACTCGGGTTCGGCTTCTATCCCTAAAAGTTTTCTAAAATTTTCCGCTGCTAATTTTATATCTCCCATTTTAATAAATCCTTAAAATGCACTCTCCTTCCCAGAATATCTTTTTCTTAACTCATGCTTCAATTTAAAAGTGAATTTCCAATATAACTTTTCATGACAGTTTTGTCACCACGAACGATGAAAATTGATAATCCTCCCTCACCCCCCTTTAGAAAAGGGGGAATGGTGGGATTTGAAAGTTATTTTCAGGGTAACTTCACATTATTGCTCTATTATCCTCATAAAATTTTAAACAACTCACTTTAATATTTTAATCCTATCCCCATATGTGATAATTTAGAAAAAGCTATTCTTTATAAGTAAATAGCAATTTTAACATTTCTTATCAAAACTTGAATATCTTTTTATTTCCCATCCTTTTATGGCACGATATACTTTCTCTGGAGTGAGAGGAGGATGATTTATTCTAACTCCAATTGCATCAAATACAGCGTTTGCAATCGCAGCAGCCGTTGGAATGGTAGCAGGTTCTCCAATCCCTTTAATATCCTCGGGTTGTTTTGCATTTTCCTTCTCAACAATGATTGGTATAATTTCTGGAACATCCATAATGGTTGGAAGCCTATAATCAAGAAATGAATCGTTGAGAGGTCTTCCTTCCGAAAATATAACCTCCTCACTTAATGCATAACCAATGCCCATGGCAACACCACCATGAATTTGACCTTCAACACCTTCACGAAAAACAGCTTTTCCAACATTATGGGAGGCGATTACTTTTAATACATCAACCTTACCCGTTAACCTATTTACCTCAACCGCAACAGCTTGAGCCCCAAAGGCAAAGAAGGGTTTACTTGACATGATATGACTTTCAACAAACTCTGGATTAAATGGGGGAGTTGGGGTTGTATTTGTACCTGTTGCAACAACAGGCCCTCCTTTCGCAGTTGTTAACATCTGAGCAATCTTAGAAATCGATATAGAAACTTCTGGTCGTTCAGAAACATATATTTTCCCGTTACCAAACGAGAGGCTTTCTCTTGAGACTTTAAGATGATTCTCAGCAAATGACAGGAGCTGATCTTTTACTGCCTCAATAGCTTTGTAAACGGCAACGCCCATTGCTTGAGTAGTTCGACTTCCAATTGCTCCAAAATCGAATGGGCAGGTATCTGTATCGCCACTTACTACCCTAATACGTTTCAATGGAATTCCTAATTCTTCAGAAACCAGTATGGCCATGGCTGTATCAGAACCTGTTCCAATCTCAACAGAACCCATAGAAAGGATAACCGTCCCATCTTCATTTATCTTTATGGTTGCACTTGAACCAAAACCAGGAATACCCCAAAAACCTCCTGCTATTCCAATGCCAATAGCCTTTTTCTCATCAGTATCACGAATGACTGTTAAATATTTATTTAAAGATTTTTTAAGCTCTAAAAGGGCCTCAATATAGCCTACATCCTCAAGCCTCTGACCAGTTGAGGTGAAGTCATTTGGTCTAAGCGCATTTTTTATCCTAAAGTCAATCGGATCGATCCTAAGTGTCCGCGCAATCCTATCCATATGGGTTTCTACTGCAAAATGGGCCTGAACCGCACCAGGTCCCCTACAAGGACCACAGGAGATCTTATTCGTATAAGCACAGATTCCTTCAATCAACACATTTTCAATATTGTAAGGACCTGTAATAAGCTGTACTGCATTCGAAGTTGCATTAGGACCAAAGTAGGCATAAGCTCCAGTATCTACATTGATCTTTGCCTCTCTCGAAAGAATTTTTCCATCTCTCTTTACACCTGTTTTGATATATATCTCCATAGCATGACGGGGTGTAGCGGATAGAAAATCTTCCTCTCTTGTCATCTCATACTTAACAGGTTGCTTTGCTTTAATAGCTAACATTGCAACAATCGGTTCAATTGAAATCTCTCCTTTACCACCAAAACCCCCACCAATCCGAGCACCTGTAACCCTAATATGGGACATGGGAATCTCTAAGATTTCTGACAAGCCTGAACGAATGTTAAAGGGACGGGCTGTACTACACCATAAATGAAGCCTTCCTTCTGATTCAACCTCTGCCACAACGGCTCTTGGTTCCAAAGGCGCTTGGTGAACAACAGGAAATGTGTATGTATCTTCAAATATCTCATCACTTTCTTCAAATCCCTTTTTGACATCACCCTTTTTTATTCTTGTATGAAGGCAGACATTACCATACCTTTTTAATGGTATCTTTGAGGTATACTCTTTGTAATTCTCATGAATGAGTGGCGCATCAGGTGCAATACTTTCATAAAATGTAAAAATCGGTGGAAGTTCTTCGAGTTCTATTTCAATTAGATTTAAAGCCTCCTCAGCTCTCTTTTCATCAATTGCTGCAACTGCAGCAATAGGCTCTCCAATAAAACGTATCTTATCCCTTGCCAAAACGTCTTCATCCTGAATCATAAATCCACTTTTCTTGGAGGGAAAATCGCTTGCCGTAACGATTGCTTTTACACCTGGAAGTGAAAGGGCACTCTCAACATTAATCTTTTTTATTCGCGCATGTGCTAACTTGCTTCGAAGAACCTTTCCTATGAGCATTCGCCTAATTTTTATATCCCCTACATAAATTGCCCTCCCAGTCACTTTTTCAGGCCCTTCAAGCCTATAAATCTTAGAATCATCAACTTTTATTATCTCCTTTTTCTGAAATAGATAATTTCCTGCTTCTTTAATTGCACGAACGATATTGTTGTAACCTGTGCAACGGCAAAGGTTTCCCTGAAGATATGCCCGTATTTCATCTTCAGAAGGATTTGGATTCTCTTTAAGAAGAGCATAAGCTGTTAAAATCATCCCTGGTGTACAAAAACCACATTGTATGGCATTAAATTCTATAAAAGCACGTTGTATTGGATGAAGCGACCCATTTTGGCTTAAGCCCTCAATGGTTGTAATGTCTTTGCCTTCAGCCTCTGAAACAAGAAAGAGACAAGAATTGACTGGTCTACCATTTACAAGCACAGTACATGCTCCACAATCCCCATGTTCACAACCAATTTTTGTTCCTGTTAGCTCTAAGTCTTCACGTAAAAATTTTACAAGTGTTTTCGAATCATCAACATATGACTCAACAATATTCTCATTAACCTTCATTCTGATTAGCCGCTTCATAAGGGAAAACCCTCCATAGATTTTTGTGCCCTATTATTAGCAAAAAGGATTCCCTGATAACATAATTCCCTTACCATCTCTTTTCTATATTCTTCGCTTGCCCTAAGGTCAGAAATAGGTTTAGATGCTTGGCATGCTAATTCCGATGCTTCACGGGCAAGAGTATCACTTAGGAGCTGACCTTCTAATATCTTTTCAGCAGATAATGCCCTTATAGGTGTTGGAGCTACTGCGGAAAGGGCAATCCTTGCTTTTTTTATACGAAAAGTGCTTTCAAGCTCGAGTAAAACCGCCACACCAACAAACGAAAGATCCATTGCCTTTCGAGTTGAAAGTTTATAATAAACAAAGCCTTGGGAATTTGAACTAATTGGAATCTTTAAATGGGTAAGAATTTCACCTTCTTGAAGACTTGTTAGTCCAGGCCCAAGAAAAAAATTCTGAAGATCAATCAATCTTGAGCCCGAGTATCCATAGATTTCAGCTTTGGCATCAAGAGCTAAAAGTGGAGATGCTGTGTCAGCCGAAGGAGAGGCATTACAGAGATTTCCACCGATTGTTGCCTTATTTCTTACCTGAACAGAACCAAGCTTTGCTGCGGCCTCAGAAAGAAGTGGAACTTTCTTCTTTAACTCTGAAGAGCACTCGATTGTTCTTATGGAAGTCAGCGCACCTATAATAATTTCATTGTCCTTTATTAAAATTTCGTCCATTCCTTTTATTCCCTTTAAATCAATAACAAATTCAGGTCTCCTTCTCCCCTGCTTCATCTGGACAAGAAGGTCAGTTCCACCAGCCATATAGGAAGATTTACCTTTTTTTGCACTAAACATTTCCATAGCTTCTTTTATACTTGATGCCTTTTCATAATTGAATAAGTACATACTTTTTATCCTTAAAGTTTATTTAATTTAGCAAATTTTTCTCATACTTGATAAGGATTTTATTCAAGGACTCCAATTGCTTCGATTTCAATAAGAAATTCTTCCCGTGGAAGAGACGCTACCTGCACTACTGTACTTGAAATAGGTTCTTCAACCAACTCAGGTGCATGCTCTAAAAAATATTTTCTTTCAGTATCCCTATATCCTTGATAGTCTTTCATATCTTTTAGATAGGTAGTCATTTTGACGAGATTTTTAAGTGAACTCCCAGCTTCTATCATGGCTTGATGTATCTGTCCCAGGGCATGCCAAGTTTGGCCTTCAATAGTTTGAGAAACAACTTTTCCAGTTTTTTGGTCTCTCCCATTCATTCCAGAGATATATATTGTATTTCCTATGACAACACATTTGGCATAGGGTTTTTTTATACCCTCAACAAAATAGGGATATACCTTCTTCTTCATTTCCCCTCCTTCTTTTAATTAACTTTTTTGATAGTTTTGTAACCCAAGAACCATGAAAATTTGTAATCCTATAATCTTAATCCTCGTCCCTTGGGGAGAGGATTATGTTGAGGGGAGTAATTTATTTTCTAAAATAAATTATAAATTTTTGTTTATAGATTTAGACCTTCGATCGCTACTACCCTAACCATTGATCCATCACCATGGATCCAATTAAGCGGAAATGCAGCTATAGTGACCCTTTTTCCTGTTACCTTATCGATCTCTCCTCCAACATTTTCAATACCGGGTATCATGTTACCAAGTAGCAAGTAATGAGCAGGTTCATATAGTGGCCATTTCTTGTCAGGATCCTCTCCTGTCTCTCTTTTATACTCCTCATACAGCCATGGCATAATCTTTGATAGTGGATAATGGGCTAAAGGAGTATCTAATGCACCTCCTGTTATACCAAATCCTTTTATCCCTTTTTCAACAAGCCACTCTGCACCTTCTTTATAAAGACCTGGGAAATGGTTTATATAAGTATAATGATCATTCCATTTATGATGCCATCCTGTATTGACAATAACCCAATCTCCTTTCTGTATCTTTGGTTTCGCCTTTTCAAAATCTTCAGGACCTATAATATCCCATTTTTTCTTATACCTCATATCTAAGATTACCCCTGTTCCAAAACAGCTTGAAAGTGGTATTTCATCAATTCCTGCACCTGTCCCAATCACATGAAAAGGGGCATCCATATGTGTAGAGGTATGCATTTTACAATGAAAGACAGCTGATTGTTTTCCATCCCTTTCGTGATAGAGCATCCTTTCAATGATGACATCTTGCATTTGGCCAACCCAAGGCCATATAGGAATTCCCATCTCAATGGGTTGTGAAAGATTGTAAAACTTTAAATTCTTCTTCATACTGCTTCTCCTTTCATTAAATTATGGGGATTATTTCATTAGACTTGGCAAAAAGAGTGAGAGCTGTGGAAATGCAATTAATAATGCCACTTCGCATAAATCAGCAATCAAAAAAGGAGTAATTCCTTTAAAGATAGTACCCATGGGAACATCTGAAATACCTTTAATGATATATACATTTAGTCCCACAGGCGGTGTTATCAAACCAATCTCTGTCATTCTTGTTACAAGTATTCCAAACCAGATTGGATCAAAACCCAATTTCAAGATTAAGGGATAAAATATAGGAACTGTTAGCAGAACAATAGCCATCGAATCCATAATACATCCAAGAAGGAGAAAAACAATGAGAATCATAATCAGAATAACATAGCGATTCACTGGTAGTTCAGAAACAAATCTTGCAAGTTCAGATGGAAGTTTTGCAACAGAGAGAAAATAACCAAGTATCATTGCACCTAATATTATTAGAAAAATCATTCCTGTAGTCTTACCGGTATCGATAAAACTTTCTTTAAAATTTTTCCATTTAAGTTTCTTTCTCAAAATTCCAAAGATAAATGCTCCAAATGCACCAACGCCAGCTGCCTCATTGGGTGTAAATACACCAAGATAAATGCCACCAATCACCAATAAGAATAAGAAAAGGACCTCCCATGTTTTACTAAGGGCAATAAATTTTTCATTTAAAGTCGTTTTTGGGCCTCTTGGTCCAAGATTTGGATTGATGCTTGTAATAATTGATATGGTTATCATATAAAATACGGCTTCAAGGATTCCAGGGATAAATCCTGCAAGAAATAATTTACCAATGGAGAGTTCTGTAATAATGCCATAGATAACGAGGATGACACTCGGAGGAATAAGGATCCCTATAGTCCCTCCTGCAGCAATTGAGCCAGTTGCAAGGGCTGGATCATATTTATATTTTTTCATCTCTGGAAGGGCAACTGAGCCAAGGGTTGCTGCTGTTGCCAGGCTTGAACCACAAATGGCTGCAAAGCAGGCACAGGCTCCAACAGTTGCCATTGCCAATCCACCCCTCAGATGGCCAAGCCATTTATAAACTGCTCTATAAAGATCTTCACTTAAGCCTGCATTAAAGGCAAATGCTCCCATCAATATAAAAAGAGGTATCACACTTAAGTCAAACTGAGAAAAAGTTGAGTAAGGAACGGTCTTAAGAACTCCAAGGGCAGAATGAAATCCCGAAAGATAGGCGAAACCTAAAAATCCGATGAGTCCCATCCCAACACCAATATGCATCCCAGAAAAAAGAAGGACAATAAGAATAATAATTCCAACGATTCCTGTTTCAACTGGACTCATCTTTCAGCTACCTTATCCATATATTTCATAATATCCCTGAATAGGACAAGACAGAATACAGCAATGCCCAAGGCTACAAGAAAAACAAATGGATAGACAGGGATTAAAAGAACAGCTGATGTCAATTTTGATTCAAACTGTTCCTTTACATACTTTAAATTTTGCCATGTGATTAAGATAAATAAACCGAGTGAAAAAAGGGATGTTATTATTCCAAGGATGTTCTGAACTCTTTTTGAAAAACGTGTTATTATAAGATCAACATTTACATGACCTTCAGCATAAGCACAGTAGGCAATACCAAAAGGAACAACAATAGCCATCATGAATTGAGTAAGTTCATAAGATCCTGGAACGGGGCGATTGAAAATGTAGCGTAAAATTACATCTATTGCTGTCAAAAACATCATTGCACCAAGGACAATAATCCCAATTGTAAGAAGGCATTTTGAGACATAATAAGTGAATTTATTAATAAGACCTTTTTCTTTTAAATCCTCCATCTATTCCTCTTTTTCAATATTTGTAAAAAAGTGAGGGAGCAAGCTCCCTCACTTTTCACAATTGAGAATCCAAGTTTTGAAATGTCTATTTGCTTAGAAGTTCAAGCGCAGCATCAAGGATCTTCTGAGCTTCTTTATGACCTTTTGCTTCCATCTTCTTTACCCAATCCTTCCACAAAGGCTCTCCTGCCACTTTCCTCCACCTTTCAACCTCATCAGGAGGAACCACATATTTAACCATCTCATAGCCACCCTTTTTAATCATTTCCTCAACTCCCTGTTCTGCCGCATCAAAGAAATTTCTGCCCCAGAATTTAGATCCCTCAAGACCACTAACACTCATAATAGCATCCTGGATATCCTTTGGTAGGCTCTCCCATTTCTGTTTATTCATTGACATTGAGAAATAAACTGCTGAAAGAGGTACGATCGTATAATATTTAACAACTTCATAAAGCCTGAAACCATGAATGGCCTCCCATGGTGTTCCCATACCATCGATTACTCCCTTCTGGAGGGCAATATAATTCTCAGGCATTGGGATAAGCATAGGAACTGCTCCAAGGGCTTTCATCTGATCAGTTGGAGGTCCTCCTGTAACCCTTATCTTCATTCCTCTAAGGTCTTCAAGCTTCTTTACCTGTTTCTTTGTTGTGATCAAGAAGTAAGGATGACTTGTCCAAAGCATTAAGACCTTAACATCTTTATATTCATTTTGAATCTCTGGAAACCTCTCATAAAGTTTCCATAAAACCTCAGATCCTTTTTCAGCTTTCATAAAAGGTAAAGAAGGAAGTGTAATTACATCTGAAAGGGGTGTCATTCCAGGCCAGTAACCATGGAAGCACCAACCTATATCTGCAATACCACTTTTTACTGCATTCCAGATATCAGGCCCCTTGGCTAAAGTTTGTGAATAATAAACATCAATCTTTAACCTTCCCTTTGCTGCCTCTTCAACCTTTTTTACCCATGGCTGAAGTGCATGAACTGGGCCCCAACCGGTTTGGGCATTCTGATCTGCCAATTTAAGATTAATAACCTGTGCAAATGTTGGAGCAGAAATAATTAAGGCTAAAAATAAGCTTATTACAATAAAAATCCCTTTTCTTTTCATCTTTTCCTCCTTTCTCAAAACTTTTTATTGCCCCCTCTAATTGAGGAAGGAAACTTGGTCTTAATATTAATGATTATACTTTCCTTGTCAAGTCTTTTTAAAATCTATTCTTCCTTATTGACTTAATTAGAGGTTTCGTTATAATTCGGTCATAATAGATTTAGATTGAATGATAAAAGGAGGTTTTTAATGGAAGAGACATTGATAGAAACAGATGTATTGGGCGTAGGTGGAGGAATCGCAGGCCTTATGTCTGCAATAAGAGCTCGTGAATTAGGGGTAGAGGTTACGCTTGCTGAAAAAGCAAATACCTTAAGAAGCGGCTCAGGCGCAACAGGTTGTGACCATTTCAGGGCTTATATTCCTGAATTTCATGGCAATGATATTGACTCTGTCATCGAAGAAGTATGGCACTCTCAAGTTGGATGGACAAGGTCAAAAGAATTTATTAGAACCTGGATGGAGAGGTCTTTTGATATTGTCAAATTATGGGATAGTTGGGGAATACCAATGAAATATAGAGGAAGATGGGAATTTGCTGGTCATGCCTTTCCTGGCCGTCCTTTTACAACCTTAAAATATTCAGGCCAAAACCAAAAAACTATTCTTACAAAAGAGGCAAAGAAAAGAGGGGTTAATATCATAAATCGCGTGATGGTAAACGATCTTCTTTATCAAAACGGGATAATTGGAGCAATAGGAATAGATACACGTGAGGATAGGATTTTTATATTTCTTGCTAAGAGTGTCATATTAAGTACAGGTGGATGTGTAAGGCTTTATCCTTCTCCAACACCTGGATGGTTGTTTAATCGTGCGGATTCTCCCAATACTACAGGCGATGGCAGGGCAATGGCATATCGTGCAGGTGCTGAACTATCTAATATGGAAATTCCAATGCGATGGGCAGGACCAAAATACTTTGCCCGATGTGGAAAGGCAACATGGGTTGGTGTGATAAAGGATCCAAATGGTAACCCTATTGGTCCTTTTCTTAAAAAGCCTGATCGACGGTATGGTGATGCAATAGCAGATGTTTATAAAAATCTTTTTGAAGATTATACCCGCTCAGGTAAAGGGCCTCTTTATATGGATTGCCGTGGAATATCAAATGAGGACTACCAATATATGATGCATTGGATGAAACACGAAGGCAATACTGCCATAGTCAATCACCTTTTAGAGGAAGGAATCGATATTCGAAAAAATCCGATAGAATTTATGACCTATGAAATGACAACCCGCGGAGGAATTCTCTATAATGAACGAGCTGAAACATCTATGGATGGACTCTATGCTGCTGGCGATGAATATTTTGGTGGGGTTTCATGTGCAGCAACATTCGGATGGATAGCAGGAGAAAACGGAGCTATTTATGCCAAAAATAAGGAAAGACCCAGATTCCAAACATTTAAAGATGAAATAAAAGAAAAGAAGGCTTTTTTAGAAAATATCCGGACCAGAAGAATAGGCCCTACTTGGCAAGAAGTCAACATTGCCCTTAACCAGATAATGTTTGATTATGCAGGTGCTATACGATATGAAAATCTTTTGTCTGCAGGCTATAAACAATTAAAAAGATTAAAAGAGAAGGCTTATAAAGCAATTATTGCCCAAAATCCGCATGAACTGATGCGGGTGCTTGAAGTTTTAAATTTACTGGATATCGGTGAAGTTATATTGCTGGCTGTAAACGAAAGAAAAGAATCAAGGGATAAGTATTTTAGACTCGATTTTCCATTTCAAAATCCATTGCTTGATGGAAAGATATTAATCTGCAAAATGAAGAGAAATAAGCCAATTTTTGAGTGGAGAAAGATAAAAGCTTAAACCCTTTTTGAAAGGAGAAAAACATGCCTCCAATAATCGATGAAAAACTTTGTATCAAATGTGGTACTTGTGTTAATATATGTCCACAAGATGTATTTTTTGGATCAAAAAAGAAGAAGGTTCCAAAAATCACATATCCTCACGAGTGTTGGCATTGCAATGCCTGTGTGATTGATTGCCCAAAGGAAGGTGCAATAAAATTAAGAATACCTCTACCAATGAACATTTGCTATAGATAAAGAGAAAAATTCTTTGGAGGAAAGATTATGAAAAAAATATGCTCAATCAAAATTTTGTTTTTATCCTTTTTAGCATTATTATTTTTAACATCACTCCTAATGGCTGAAACCTATCCAAGCCAACCCATTCAAATGATTATTACATTGGCTCCAGGGGATGGTCTTGATCTTACGGGTCGAGCAATTGCACAAGAACTCTCAAAGAATTTAAATATCCCAATTGTGCCCATAAATAAGACAGGTGGAGGAGGAACAATTGGAGCAGATTTTGTAGCAAAGAGCAAGAAAGATGGCTATACCATGCTTTTTATCAACTCTAATATTATTTATACATATGCGACAAACCCCGAAAACATCCCTTATAATCCCTTTCAAGATCTTGAACCATTATGTCAGGCAGTTTCTATCCCATTACTCATTGCTGTAAGAGCCGATTCTCCCTGGAAAACATTTCAAGAACTGGTAGAATATATGAAACAGAATCCTGGAAAGATACGGGGAAGTTCAACAGGTGTTGGATCAGTTGGACACTTTGGATACGAAGTGATTCGTTTGGTTACAGGACAAGCAATCAATATGATTCCCTACAAAGGAGCATCTCCAGGATTGGTAGCACTTTTAGGTGGTCATGTTGAAGTGGCTATCCCCTCATGGAGTTTAGTTTTACCTCAACTTAAGGCAGGAAAGGTAAAGATTCTTCTTAGCTCAAAAAAGATTCCAGAAATTCCTGATGTCCCAACCCTCAAACAGTTAGGATATAAATACGACATGTCTTCTGTCTGGTTTGGATTTTTCCTTCCATCAGGAGTGCAGGATTCTGTTAAAAGAATCCTTCTTACTAATCTCGAAAAATCGATTAAATCTCCGGAAGTCAATCGAGCCTTTCAAAACATTGGGGCATTCGAAGACTATAAGTCTTCTGCAGAATTTAGAAAGATGATGATTGAGGAATATGAGATGGTAAAGGAATTATTTAAAGCCTCTCCATCTCAAGCCAAATAACATAAAGGGTTCAAAGGGTTCAAGATTTAAAGAATTAGAAATGATACTAAAGAGGATTATAATTATTTATACCCTTGAACCCTTGAACCCCTTTACCCCTTGAACTTTCAGAATCTTTATTTACTCAATCCCAATTTAACAGCAAGAGAACGAGCAATTTCATAATCATTGATTTGAAGCTGACGTAATTCCTGAGGTGGTTTATAATCCACAACAAACCCCATTTTCTCTATCTTGGTTATTAGCTCAGGATTCTTTATACTCTTTTCAATGGCAGGAACTAAAACTTTCTTCACATCTTCTGGTATACCAGCAGGAGCATATATGGCAAACCAAGCCATAAGTAAATTTTGTTTGTAACCGAAGTCTGAAATAGTTGGAACATCTGGGTATTCTGACATCTTTTTTGTTAAGAGAAGCATTCTGAGCTTACCTGCTTTTACATGGGGACCGGCAAGGCTATTTGCAATGAAAGAGGCATCCACATGGCCTCCAAGCAATGCAGTAATAGCTGCAGCACCTCCTTTGAAAGGAATCATCGTGAATTGTGTGCCTGTTATAGATGAAACAAGTTCAAGATTGAAATGATCAATAGATCCCTGACCAGGTGTACTCACTCTTATACGTCCAGGATTCTTCTTTGCAAAATCAATAAAAGCAGGAAAACTCTTAATTGCCGAGCTTTCTTGGACAACTATACAGGTTGGGAAAAAACAGTGAAGCCCAAGAGGTTCAAGATCTTTTACAGGATCATATGGCACCTGATCAGGATTTGAAGCCTTTGAATAAACAACAGCTGATGTATTAGCATAGAGAAGTGTATAACCATCCTTTTTGCTTTTTACAACAATATCCGTTCCAAGGGCTGCTGCTGCACCGGGTTTATTCACAACAATCACAGGAGTTTTTAAAACTTTGCTCAATTCATCAGCAAATGGTCTTAGTACCATATCTCCAGCAGAACCAGGATCCATAGGAATAATCATCTGAATAGGGTGAGATGGATAGGTTTGTGCCATCAAAGATTGGGTAAAAATAATAGAAATGGCAATAAATAGAATAAAGATTAAAGAAGAGCGTCCCATTTTTTTCCTCCTTTAAAAATTTTAGAAATCATAGCCTGCTGCTCGATACATTCTTGTATCGGGAGGGGCCTGTGTTCCAATACATTCAAACTCCTCATCCCCAATTACCTTTATTTTTCCATGTGGCACCCCAGGGGGTGCATAAAGGACCCAACCGGGTCCAACCTCATATCTCTTGTCACCAAGCTGAATTTCTGCTCTTCCACGAACCATGACAATGACCTCTTCGGATAATGGATGAGAGTGAAGCACTGTTTCCTCACCTGGTTTTAAGACTGTGGCGTGAACTCCAACCATTCTTGCTCCAGTTGGAGGACAGGCTACCATTCGCCTCTTACCAGTACCAGCAGGTAGGCCAGGGTAATGTGCTCCTTCAGGATATTCAATACCATCATTAGGAGAAAATATTGCTCCCTCTCTTGCAACAACTTTTGGATCAAATTTGAACTCAATGGGCATCTTGTTTCCTCCTTAATTACATTTTTAAGATTTTTCGGCCATTTGCTCCAAGAATTTTTTCTTTTTCTTCTTTAGAGATATTTAGCTCTTCAATTGAAGAGACACACCGATTAATATCTCCTATAACATGGGGGTAATCACTCCCAAGAACCATATGGTCTGCTCCAACTGAAAGATAAGTACATAGAAGAGCGGGTTGATAAAAAGAAACTGTATCGTAGTAAAATTTTTTAAAATAGTATGTTGGAGGCTTGCTGATATTTTCTTGAAATTCTTTATACGCACGAAAGCCATTGTCAAATCTTTCAAATAAAAATGGCAATGTACCTCCAAGATGGGGAAGGATAAGGTTAAGATTTGGATACTTCTCAAAAAGACCACTAAGAACCATTTTAGCAACTGTAATAGTAGTATCCATTGTAAAACCTACAAATGGAACCAATGCAAATTCAGCCAGTGTCTCAGGATGCTTTGGCACCATTGGATGTATAAAAATTGGAATATCAAGCCTGCTAACCTCTTCATAAAAAGGCCAGAACTCCTTTGAGTGTAAATGTCTCCCGTCAATGTTAGATCCAAGAACAACCCCTCGCATACCTAAATCTTTACAAGCCCGATGGAGCTCCTCGATGGCATCATCTGGATCTTTCAAGGGAACACTGGCAAAAGCTATGAAACGTTGAGGATATTTTTGACAAATCTCTGCAAAGAAATCGTTTGATGTCTTGGCAAGATAGAGATTTCTCTTCCTTGTGCTGAAATAAACATTAGGTGTTGTTAAGCTAAGAACTTGAATATCTATCCCAATCCGATCCATGTCAGAGATCCTTTGCTCAATACTTACATGCCCTTTGGTAATCCCCAAAAAACGAGCACCCTTCTCACTGACAATCTTCAATCCACTTGGATCCTCAACGAATTTATATCTATGCCCCCATTTTTCAAGCTTTTCTAAATATCCTGGAGGATAAAAATGGTTATGAAAATCAATCTTCATATATTCCCCTTCTAAATTTTTTTTGTAATCTATAGAGTATTTTCTTTAAAATGTCAAACCAAATCAGAGCATTCTTATTGGAAATACGATTTTTATGGCACTTACCGGACAATCCATCCTACATACCCCGCAATGCCAGCATTCATCTGGATATAGAAGCTCTGCCTTTTTTCTCCTTTTATTTATCGTGAAAAGATCGCCTGGACAATGCTTATAACAGATTCCACAACCATTACATCTCTTTTCATCAATGACAGGTGGCATTGATCAACTCCTTACCCTTTGGATTGGATTTGAAAGGTTTAATTTAGCAGGTCTAAAGAAAGTTTTTATTCCACCATTTTTATTTTTTAATATGATTGAACCAAGAAACTTTTCATCATTCTGATTTGGATAATCTCCTCTAAGATGGGAAATACCCATCCGACTCTCCTTTCTTGCAAGCGCGCTGATTGCTACAAGCTTGCCAATAAGAAGAAGGTCTTTAAATTCAGATGCCCTCATTAGTTCATGGTAATTCTTAACACTCATATCCCTAACTCTCTTTTCGAGGTCATAAAGTTTTTTAAGTCCAATCTTTAATCCTTCCTCTGTCTTGATATAACCAACATAATCTAACATCACCTGACGTAATCTATCTTCAAGCTCTCGATAATGAATGCCTCCTTTTTTATGTATGGGAGCATAAACAGATTTAATCTCTTCTTCAATTTGTTCCTCATCAACATTTAAATAGTTCTTAATTTTTTTAGCCAGCTGTGCTGCCTCGATTCCAACACTTAAACCTGTTGCAAGGGCACCGGATAGGCCATATGAGGGAACACTACAGGCTCCCGAAGCAAATAACCTGTCCACTGTTGTCCTTCCTTTTTTATCTACAACAATGCCACTTACAGATCCAGTTATCCCTGCTATCTGTATCTCTGAAACTTCAATCTCAAGAAGGTCTTTTTTAAGATCTATACCCTTCTGCTCACAAAATATCATGAAAGTATCTTTATCCACAGGAAGAAGATTCTTTGTAAGATGCTCCATAGCCTCTTTTGAGAGATGTCTACAATCAACATAACAAGGTCCTCTTCCTTCGATTATTTCACGATAAGTTCCAAGAACTAAAATATTTCTTGGAGCATTTTCACCCATAGGGTGATATTTCTCCATATATCTTTCTCCAAGGGAGTTTTTTAGATGGGCACCCATTCCTATAAATGCATTTAAACCTGCTGCACTAAAGCCTTTTGGTATAAGGGTAGATACAGTAAGCTCCATATTAGCAAGCTCTGCACCTGCGCGAAAAGCCATTGCATGACCTGCACCATTGTTAAAAGGACTCTGCCATGTATTGAAGGCTAACCCTGAAGGATTGGGCCAGAGTCGAGTGGCATCCCCTGTGGCAATTATGGTCGTCTTAGATTTAATAACGTAAAAATCGCCATTTCTTACATTAAAGCCCATTGCTCCAGAAACCTTTTTATCCTTCTTAAGAAGATTTGTCACATTAACTCGATTTATAACATTGACCCCAAGTTTTTTAACTTCTCCTGCAATAACTGGTTTTATATTCTTCCCCTTAAAATTTATGAAATATGGACCTGGCTGTCCAAATGACTTGGTTCGGATAAATTGTCCTGTCTTTGGATCTCTCATCTCAATTCCATAAGATTCCAATCTCCTAACAATCTCTCCAATCCTCCGAATATGCAGGTTATAACCTATATCTAAATCAATAAGGCCTTGGGAAATTTGCTGATAGTACTGACACATGGCCTCATCTGTATCCCATGGTTCTCCTGAATTCAGGTGAGCAAGGAGATGATCATTTCCTCCTCCAGCATCACCGCTTCTTGAAATCTCTGCCTTTTCAAGAATTGTCACATCCACTGCTTGCTCTCTCGCTCCAATCGCTGCCATGCATCCTGCAACTCCTCCACCAATAATGAGAACATCTGTTTGAATAAATCTCCTTCTTGGATTCATTTTTCCATGTCCTTTCGATTAATTTAGGCCTTATTCAATATCACATCACCTACATAGCATAAGTCATCTTTCATATTAATCTCAATACTTTTTGTTTCATAACCCTTTACCTCAAACTGGAGGATATAGGTCTTTTTTTCAAGACCGTCAAATTCAAAATCTCCAAAAAAGTCAGTTTTTGTTTTTCTCTTCTTTCCTTTATTATCTATCAATGTTACTTTTACATCACGACCACATTCATCGACATCTCCAAATACAACTGTTCCTGAAAGATGAGGTTTAGGTAAACCAACATAATATACATTGGGTTTGGTATTCAATTCAGGATTAAGAATTTCTCCTTTCTTCTCCCTAAGGAACTTCGAAATTTTACTATTGGGGTTATCAAGGTCACCAAATACCATACAATTTGTAGGACAGCTTTGAACGCATCTTGGCTCTTTCCACCCATCTTCTAAAAGATGTACACAAAATGTACACTTTTGTGGAATGTTGAGCTCTTCATTCCAGTAGATGGCTCTATATGGACAGGCTTCTAAAATTTCCTTTTGACCTACTGATCTTATTGGATCGATAATCACGATTCCATCCCGCCTCCTATAGACTGCATTATCTTTTGCAACTTCCATACATGGAGCATTTGCACAATGTTGACAAAGTATTGGGATATAAACTACTTTAATATGTGATGGCGAGTAGATCCTCTCTATTTCCTTTATCCCCATCCAAAAATGTCCAAACGTTGGTTGTGATTTAGAGATTGGCAAAAAATCGTTTCCCACATGTTCATCTTTACATGCAATTTGACAATTATAACAACCTGTACAGAAATTTAAATCAATTGCTAACCCATATCGTGCCATATTAAATACCTCCTTCCCACCTTTCAATCTCTACAAGGCATGCATTTGGAGCCATTCCAGGACAGTTTTTCGATATAAATCGTGACGAGGTTAATTGATTAATAGTCCCACCTCTATCAATAGTCTTTGGATCGCCTGGCTCTCCAATTGGATCGTATCCCCCTCCAGAACTATATGAATGTAGAACACCTGGAATGATTCTTGCTGTAACTGTTGCAATCGCCAATACAGAACCCCTATCATTGTATATTCTTACAAGGTCACCATCCTTAATACCCCTTTTCTCTGCATCCTTTGGATTTATTCTAACAACCCAATATCTATAACCATCTTTGAGTCGCCTATGATGAGGGATCTCGTCATTCCATAGACCTTTTGCATCAAACTGAGAATGAAAACTGAATCGTGGATGGGGAGAGATTAGTTGAAGAGGGTATCTTGAAAGCAGATCTGTTGTGGCAATCCCTTCCCAAGATGGTATATAATGAGGAACAGGTGGTCTTTCAGAATCATTTGGATCAAACCTTTTTAATGTTTGAGCTTCAAACTCAATCTTTCCAGTTGGTGTGGCAAGCCCTTTTCCATCATTTATTGGGCGATCAACAGTCCCTGGACCCCAATCCCATGTATCCATGGGACGATCCTCATAAAACCATCTAAATGCAGGTCGGGATTTGTAGTCCTTCTTTATAGGAACTACATAATAGCCTTTTTTCTTAAATTCAGCCCAGCTTATAACTTTTGGAAGATCGCTTACCTCATACATCCTTTTTACCCACTGGAGTTCATCTCGACCTTCTGTAAATTGTTGTTTGATCCCAAGCCTTTCAGCAAGCAATGTAAATATCTGATAGTCGGATTTTGATTCACCAAGAGGCTCTATACATTTCTGCTGAAGTACGATGACCCTTGCATTCACTGGGCTAAGATGAAGAGAATAGCCAGAGATCCTTGCCCATTCTCCTATATCCCAACGTTCAAGATTTGTACAAACAGGAAGTACTATATCCGAAAGACGGGCTTCAGGTTCATCAAATATGGTCTGATTCACAGCAAACTCAAGATTTGGATGTCGGTACATTCTAACCCATCTATTCGTATTCATCATCGTTCCAATATAGGATGCTCCTTGCCTATAAATCATCTTAATCGGCGAATATCCCTCAAACGGGAATGTGCACTGAATGAATTGCTGTTGGGCACTTTGTCCATAATAACCATAAATCCCTCTCCACGTTACAGGTGGATTCATAACACATTCAGGAAGTACAGATCGATTAATCCTCTGGCGTATCACACTCTGTACAGGTCTATCAGGAAAACCTCTTGGGCCAAGTTCTCTTGGACCTGAACTTCCACCACTTATCCCTCCATCAGCATAACCTGGAAAATAGAAACTCCAATCTGCGGGTGCACCTCCTGTGGTAGAATAGATATTCACACCTGGTTTTCCAAGACCTTGCATTGCCTGTAAAAGAACCATCATTCGAGACCATTCATGGCCATAAGAGGTTCGACAAGCCCCTCCCATGCCCGAACGACCTCCTGCAGCAAGAGTTGTCCTTTTTTGAGCCCACTCCCTTGCCAGTGCTATAATATCTCGAGCTTTAACTCCTGAGATATCTTCTGCCCATTTCGGTGTCTTTGGCTGACCATCTTCCTCACCAAGAACATAGGCCTTCCATTTATCAAATCCAAAAGTATGGGTCTTAACATATTCTTTGTCATAAAGGCCTTCATTAATCCATACAAATGAAATTGCTAAAGCCAGGGCACAATCTGTTCCAGGTCTGGGTGAAAGCCATTTGTCTGCACCAATGACAGCTGTGTAATTGCAAAAGGGATCTATAAAAACAAACTTTATACCTAATTTCTTCATATGAAAACGCCAACAATCCTGCTCATTCCATGCATAATCGCCAGAAGTTGTGTTAGGATCAGAGCTCCAAAAAACTATCATCTCGGTATGTTTAAATGTGTCTTCAAGAAGGTCGTATGCAGGTGGTTGACCAAGTCTCCAATAGAAACCCCATTGATGAATTGCTCCCCAAAACCATCCTTCCCAGCTTTCAGGATTGTGATCAACCCATGTACAGCCAACAATGTTCCAGAAGCGATCGAGAGCACTCATTCTGTAACCAATATTTCCCCATGAATCATGGGATGAACCTGTCACAGCAATGGACGATGCCCCATACTCTCTCTTTATGCGTATAATCTCTTTTGAAATAATATCAAGGGCCTCATCCCAGCTTATTGGCTCATATCCTGATATCCCACGATTTTGTGGATTTCTCTTCCCATATGGATCAAAGTCAATTCGTTTTAGAGGTCTTAAAATCCTTTTATCGGAATAAACATATTGTTTTAGACCCTGAACCCAGCATGAAAATGAGGCCTTATCTGGACGTCTAAATATCTCTCCCCTTGCCTCAATGCTCCATGGTTTTGCATCTTCCTTTGAATAGAAGAGAGGTGTGATCCGAACAATCCTTCCATCTCTGACATATACATTAACAGGACCACTAAGAGTGCAGTTTATAAATCTTTTTTCTTCCTTTGAACTATACTTTTTTTTAGGAATCTTTTTCTCCACCATAATAAATCTCCTTTTTATATTTTTATAGCGACTTCATAGGCAGATTCAATTGCTTTCATTGCATTTCCAATCTTTGCACAATCTCCTACAGTATAAACTTCTGCAAATTTATCTTCAAGGGATTTCAAAAGATCTTTTTTTGGAATTGAACCAACACTCACTATTACTGTATCTGCATCAAGTAAAAAAGTTATTCCTCCCTTTTCCAACATTAACCCATCTTCATTAATTTCCCTAACCTTAACATTACTACATACACGGATATTTGAACGATAAAATCTTCGAAGTAAGTATCCTCTTGAAGTATATCCCATTCCAGGAACAATAGTGTTTCTTTCTGTTACAATACTTACAAGTTTCCCAATAGATGATAGGTATTCTGCTACATCAACAGCTGCATAACCCGCCCGACAGGCATAGCTATAGGTGGAAACCATATTGGTTGGATCTCCTTCAATGGGCGTTATATTCTGCTTACAAGTAAAACTACAATGATAGCTACAAGTCCATATGGCCACTCTATTTCCAATTTCCTTCTGCCTTATCATTGCCTCATCTGCTGACATTATATTTAAACCTTTACCTTTAATTATTTTCTCGGGAATCATTGGAAAAGCGCCAGTTGCAATAATAATAACATCAGGCATTTCTTTCTCTATTTTTTCATGAGTCATCTCTTCCTCAAGATGGATCTTTACACCCTCCTTTGGAAGGATTCTTTCAAAGTATGAGAAAAGACGCTCAACCTCTCTCTTATTTGGAGATTTTACGGCTAAACGGTATGCACCGCCAATCATTCTATTCTTTTCATATAGAGTAACTTCATGACCTCTTTTGGCTGATATAAGGGCTGCTTCGCAACCTGCTGGTCCTCCGCCAATGACCAAAACCTTCTTCCTTTTTTTGGCCTTTTCAATCTCATCTATTGGAACTTCATCTATCCTTCCTGAAGCTGGATTTACAAGGCAGGTGGTTGGGGATAACATCCATAGGACATCAAAACAACCTTGGGCACACCAAATACATGGAACAATCTCTTCTGATCTTCCTTCAAAAAGCTTCCTGCCATAAAGAGGATCAGTTATAAAAGGTCTACCAATACAAACAAAGTCTGCTTTTCCTTCAGCTAAAATCTTTTCTACCATATCTTCAGAGATCCTCTTTGCCACCATTACAGGAATATTAACTGTCTTTTTGATTCCCTCTGACATGTATACCCATGATCCTCTTGGAGAGGCCATTGTTTGATCATGAAGATAATGGTCTGACTCTCTTAGGCCTGCAGAAACACTAATGCAATCAGCTCCAGCCTTTTCAAAGGCTACAGAGATCATTCTCGAATCAATAGAGGTTACTCCTCCAAAAGGATCATAATCATCACCATTTATCCTGCAAATAACTGGATAATCCTGACCACAAATGCTTTTAATCTCATTAATAATTTCGCAACAGAATTTAATCCCTCCTTCTATCCCACCATATTCATCTTTCCTTGTATTCTGCGTAGGTGAGAGAAAGGAGCTAAGAAGGTAACCATGGGCACAATGAATTTCAACTGCATCAAACCCTGCTTTCTTAGCTCTTAAAGCAGCTTCTGCGAACCTTTTTATAATCCTTTTACATTCATAGAGGGTTAATTCACGGGGCGGATCATAAAGGATGAGAGTACTTGAAGATGGCGAACATGAGATAGGTTGGGAGCCTGAGATAGCGATATTTGTCTGTCTTCCTGAATGCATGATCTGAAGGGCAATCTTAGTATCGTACCGATGAACCTCATCTGTCAATCTTTTAAGTGTAGGGATGTATTGATCATCAGAAATTGCATTATTCAGAACAGATCTTCCTGATGGATAATCAATGGCTGATGCCTCAATTATCATTAAACCTGCTCCCCCCCTTGCCCTCAACCCATAATAGTGAATGGCCCTTTCTGTAAAATGGCCTTGATAAGTATAGTTTGTACACATAGCTGGTATAACAAGTCTATTTTTAAGCTCCATTTTACCTATTTTCCCCGGTTTAGCAAGAATTTTGAGCATTGATTCCATATCTAAAAACTCCTTTACTTTGATTCAAATCTTTTTTTTAGTTCTTTTCTTAATACCTTCCCATAAAGATTTTTTGGAAGCTCATTAAGAAAATATATCCTTTTAGGCCTTTTATATCCTGCAAGATGTTCCTTAGAAAACTCTATCAACTCCTCCTCAGTAACCCTTGCCCCCTCCCTCAAAACAACGGCAGCTGTTATGGCCTCCCCCCAAAATGGATCATTCACTCCAAAAACCGAAACCTCTGAAACCGAAGGATGCTTTGAAAGAACCTCTTCTACTTCCCTTGGATAAACATTAAGACCGCCTGTAATGATTTTATCGTGTTTACGGTCAACAAGATAAAGGTAACCTTCTTCATCCAGATATCCTATATCGCCTGTATGGAGCCAACCTCCTCGAAGCGCTTCCTCTGTTTTATCAGGTTTTTTCCAATAACCCCGCATGACAAGATCAGAACGTGTTACAACCTCCCCTATTTTACCTGGCTCAAGAGGATTATCCTCATCGTCTATAATTCTTACTCGCACTCCAGGATATTCTCTTCCTGCTGATGCCAATCGTTTTTCACGCGAAGGGTCGTTATTGATGATATGCTCATCTCTTGGAAGATGGGTAATCGTAATAATGGATTCTGCCTGACCATAAGATTGATCAAGAATAGGACCAAAAATATCAAGTGCTTCTTTAATCCTTTCCACTGGCATTGGTGCACCGGCATAAGTAATTCGCTTGAGAGAACTTAAATCATAACGAATTCTATCAGGATGATCCATTAGACCAATCAGCATTGTTGGAACCGTTGAAAGATCCGTAATCCTTGATGAAGAAATCTCTTTAAAGATCTTTACAGGATCGTAATGGCTATGAAGATAGTTAGTTGCTCCTCGAATAATGAAAGGTAAAACTCTGACCGATCCAGCATGACTAAGAGCCCCAACTGTTAAGAGTTTATCTTCATGAGTAATATCATAAACCTCGGAGAGAAGAAGAAGAGTACAAGTTAGGATGTTTCTATGGGTAATCATAATCCCTTTGGGTGTACCTGTTGTTCCAGAGGTATACCAGAGATCTGAAAGATCATCGAGCGTAACCTCCGTTTTCGGTTCATCAGGGGAACCCTTCTCAAGAAAACCTTCATAATCAATTCCTGGCCCCTTATCTTTTGAAATGACCCATGGAATTTGAAGATCTATCTTATGAATAGTCTCTTCAAACTCAGGACCATGTATTAGCACTTTTGCCTCTGAATCTTCAATCATAGCCCTTATCTCTAAGGGATGAAGTCTTGCATTTAATCGAACCCAAACAAGCCCTGCCTTATAAAGTGCTAAATAAGACTCCAAATAAGAAAGAGAGTTATGAAAAAGCAGGCCAACATGATCTCCCTTTTTTAAACCAATGGCTAAAAGTCCATTTGCAAGTCTGTTTACTCTTTTATTTAATTCATAAAAGGTAATGGGTTGACCTTCTATGACAAATGCTATCCTTTCAGGAAAATAGTATGCACTACGTGTAAGAAGGTAACCTATGTTCATCTTTCTCTCCTTTCAAACAATCAATTACTCTCCAAACAGTATATGAACGGCCACTACTGCTGTCTCGCCGGCAACGTTTCCACCACCATTCTCAACAAGACCTATGTTTGGGACAGGTTTGATTTGGCGCTCTCCAGCCTCTTGTCGCATTTGCCAAACAATTTCCGTAATTTGAGCAAGACCTGTTGCACCTGCTGGATGCCCTTTTGCTGTAAGTCCTCCAGAAGGATTGACCGGTAATCGCCCACCCAACCATGTGATTCCTTCATCAATCAATCTGCCACTCTCCCCTGGTTCGCAGAAACCTAATTCTTCGTATAGAAATAGTTCAACAGCAGAAACAGCATCATGAACCTCTGCAACCTGAATATCATTAGGTTTAATGCCTGCTTCTTCATAGGCCTTTTGGGCTACACGTGAAGTAATATTTGGTTCATCCTTTCTTATAAATCCGTAGCTTCCTAAGACACTCGCTCCAACCCTTACAGGCCTTTTACCCATTGCTTTAGCCATCTCTTTTGTTCCAATAAGGACAGCAGCTCCTCCATCACCCATTGGACAGGTCATAAGAAGTGTAATAGGATCTGCTATCATCCGTGAATTAAGCACCTCGTCCACTGTGACTCTATTCCGATATTGCGCATAAGGATTGAGTGCTCCATGTTCATGATTTTTTACAGAAACCTTGGCAAATTGTTCTTTTGTAATTCCATATCGCTCCATATGTGCTCTAACACGCATCGAGTAGATTCCAGCAAATAAAACTCCCATTCTCCCTTCAATATCAATATCTGAGGAAGTAGAAAGGGCTTTTAAACTCTTTCCTGTATCATCACAGAACAACTTCTCTACGCCGAGGGCAAGAGCAAGATCTACATCACCCGATGCTACAGCCTTATGGGCAAGAAAGAATGCTGTTGAACCAGAGGCACAGGCATTCTCAACATTAATAATGGGAATCCTTGTAATCCCAACCTCTCTTAACATGACCTGGCCACGGATTGATTCCTGACCTGTTATTAATCCAGCATAAGCATTCCCAACAAAAACTATCTCAATTTTATGGGGATCTATCTTAGATTCATAAATTACATTCCATACAGGTTCATAGGCTAAATCTTTTAAACCTTTATCCAAAAACTTTCCAAATCGGGTCATGGAAACACCAAGGATATAAGTATCTCTCAATTTACACCCCCTTGAGACTATTCTATAATGGGTCTAAATCTATAGCCCACAATTATACGATTTTCCTTGTCACGGCCAAGCCTTACAATCTTTAAACCCATCTTACAGCCTATCCTTAGCTTAGAGCCATCACCATAGTCAGTAAGAAGAGAAAATATTCTTGGCCCATCTTTTGAAAGATCTATGTAACCTTGGGCATGAGGAACACTAAAGCCAGGAGGAGCAACACTGGCAATCACATATGTATGAAGTAAACCTTCATCGCTTAAAAGGATTTGTTTTATTGTATTTTCATCTAAACAATTTGGACAATTTCTTCTTGATGGAAAGAAGGTTTGACCACACCGATCACACTTACTTCCAAGAAGATGAAGATTATCAATATTTCTTCCAACAAGGCTTCCAGGTACTTCACAAACCCATGTGTCTATTTTGGTGATAGAATGTATATATTCAACTATTTCTTTTATCTGAGAACCTGGTGGAAAAATTGCAGAGGCTCCCAATCGCTTTAATTCTTCATAATCCTCTTCTGGAATAATCCCTCCAAATATGACAGGAATATCAGAGGCATTAAGTTTATCGAGTTCTCCTCGCAGTTTTTTCATCACAGCCAAATGCGCCCCAACCATGGAGGAAATACCAATTACATCTACATCTTCTTCAATGGCTGTCCTGGCCACTGCAGATGGAGTTTGCCTAATTCCTGTATATATAACCTCCATTCCAGCATCCCTTAACCCATATGCTACAACTTGCGCTCCACGATTATGTCCATCAAGTCCAATCTTGGCTATCAGGACTCTTGGTATACGGCGATCTTTTTTTATAACCATGTTGGACTCTCCTCATATCTACCCCAAATCTTTCCAAGAACCTCGCATATCTCTCCAATCGTTGCATAAGATCTTATACATTCAAGTATTGAAGGAACTAAATTCTTTCCCAATCGAACCTCCTTCTCGAGATGATGAAGAGAATTAATGACTTTCTCATTATTCCTTGTTGACTTTAGATTATGAAGTTTCTTAATCACCCTCTCTTGAACAGCCTCATCCACTTTAAAGCATTCTATCTTTACCTTTTCTTTCTCTTCTTTGAACTTATTCAATCCCACAATAATCCTCTTCCCACTTTCAATCTCCTTCTGGTATTCTCCAGCAGATCTGCGGATAAGCATCTGATAAAATCCTGCTTCAATGGCCTTTTGAGCTCCTCCTTTCTCATCGATCTGCTTCATCAATTCCAATGCCTTAGTCTCTATCTCATTAGTCAAATATTCAATATAATAAGAACCCCCAAGGGGGTCTACTACATCAGCAATTCCTGTCTCATTAGCCAATATATGTTGGGTCATCAAGGCTACATGAGCAGCCTCTTGACTGGGGATAGATAGGACCTCGTCCATTGCATTGGTTGAAAGACTTTGTGCTCCTCCAAGGATTGCTGCCAAGGCCTCAATCGTAACCCTTACAATATTATTTAGAGGTTGGTGGGCTGTCATCGTGTAGCCTGTGGTATATACTCGAATGAAACATTTCATACTCTCAGGTTTCTTTGCACCATAGTTTTCTTTAAGTAAACGGGCCCACATTCTACGGAAGGCCCTGTATTTTGCAATCTCTTCAAAAAGATTCATCGGAACAGAAAGCTGAGATTCCATCGTAGGTGCAAAATCATCAATATCTAAACCCCGACTTAATGCCTCATCAATATAAGCCTTTGCATTAGATAAGGTAAAGGCGACCTCCTCAATAGCATTTGCACCTGCTTGTCTCATATGTGAACCACAAACAACGATTGGCTTAAAATTTGGGTGAAACTTTGTGCAGTATTCAACTGCGTCAATTGAAAATCTTAAGGAGGGGGCAGGAGGAAAGATATAAGCTCCTCTTGCCACGTATTCTTTTAAGATGTCATTTTGTAAAACAATGGTAAATTCACTTGGATGGATTCCCTGCTTTTCAGCCAGTGCAAGAAATAATGCCAACATGATAGGACCAATGGCATTGGCGGTTGTGAAGATCTGGCGGGGTTTGCTCAATGGAATCCCATCGAATATCTCCTCCATATCCTTTAAGGAGTTGATTGCAACTCCAGCCTTCCCAACCTCACCATCAGCAAGTTCATGACTTGACTCTAAACCAAGCTGTGTAGGTAGATCGAGTGCCAAAGCGAGTGCTGTCTGCCCCTTGGAGAGGAGGTATTTAAATCTCTCATTGGTTGCCTCTGGATTACCGAAACCTGAATACTGACCCATGATCCAGAAATCAGCCCTGTACATCGAAGGATAAATCCCTCTTGTGTAGGGAAATATACCTGGTAAACCAAGGTCTCTTTCTCGATTAAAATCTATTTCTATAAGGTCATCCTCATCATATACATCCTTCAATTCAATTCCAGAATCTGATAGGAATATAGGTTTTCTCATCCCTCTATTTTTATAATCTTGCTCTAATAATCTTTTCCACTCCTCTTTCTTCATTTTTTACTCCACTTCTCCATATAATTCCTTAAATAAAAGATCTGGAGAATCAGCTGGGTTCAATACATCTAATATTGTTTTTATTCTCTCTATACTTTTTTCTGAAATGAAATCTCTTGATGCCTTATAAAACTTTTCTAAAGTAAATGATTGAGGAAGTGGATTTTCGGGTTCTCCCAATGCATGATATATTCTTTCCGAAAATCTCTCCCCATTTTTCATAACGATCTCCACAATAGCTCCTCTCTGCTTCGGATAAAGTTCTTCAAATTCCTTGTCAATAAGAACATCTACTTTTTTCATCAATCCTAATAGCTCAGGATTTGAAAAATTCTTTTCATCAAATGCCTCCCAATCACTTTTACCCAAGACTATTCTCGAGGCAATGGCATAAGGAATATTAAAATAAGCATCCTCCCTACTTCGCAAGCTATGAATCTCTGTCTCTAAGGCAACCCTATATGTTTTTACTTCTATTTTTTCTATATCGGATGGCTGAATTGGGTTCCCATTTAATATTTTGGACAAAGCATCGATGGATGGGTGAAGGTGCCTGCATCCAGGGTAAGGCTTAAGATAACTTCCTTTTACTGCATTTCCGTATTCCATAGGTTTATCGATTGGAATAAGAGGGGCATTTCCTAAATAGGCAGGGAAAAAACCTTCTTCAAAAATGTAAATATATCCCTGATGCCCTTTTTTCGCAATCATTGCTGCGGCCAAACCATTTCTCACAGCCCATCCAACCTGAAGGGGTTGAGTCTTTCCAGCTCGGAAAGAGGTTATAAGTCCAGAACTTCCCATCACAGAAAGGCATAATGCATTTTGAATTGTCGAAAGATCATAATCAAGCATTACAGATGAAGCAGCTACACAACCGAATGGCGCAGTAATAGCAGTGGGATGAAATCCCCTTAGAGTAAATTGAGGATTTCCACTTCGTGCAATGAGAATCATTACTTCATAACCAGCAAGAATAGCTCTATCAATCTTATCCCAATCCTTTTCCTCTGATAGAACAAGTATCGAAGGAATTATAGCCGATGCAGGATGACATGCACCCTCTCGAGAACCATCCTCAAAAACAGAGGCATGAATAGCAAATGCCCATAGCATTGAAGCATCAAGGGGTTGCATTCTGAGCTTTCCACATCCAGGCAAACCAACGCCTTTTGAAGTCTTTGGACACAAATTGATTAAATCCTCAAAAAGCCTTCCTCTTCTTCCAATATAGGCTGATGCAATTGCATCAAGTAAATGCTGACGTAAAATCAGCCTTTCTTCGAAACTTATGGATCTGGTTTTTATCTCTTCTATCTTCTGGGAAAGAACCTGAGCCAAAGGGATATTATTCTTTGAAAACCTTTTCTTCACCATTTTCCTAAACAATTGATTTACGTAAAGATTGCAGAAAAAATATATTCTTTGCCGGCCTTTATATGGAGTTTTATTAGCTCCTTTGCCCGTTTAACATCCTTTGCCTTTATTGCCTTAAATATTTCATTATGTTCCGAAACAACTTCACGCGCTCTTCCTGCAGGAAGACCCTCAATCCTATGTCTTAAAAATATTCTCTGATAAACCTCTCTAAAATAGTCTGTAAGATAAGGGTTCTCAGCCATCTGGATATAACAGGCATGAAACTCCTGATCTAACATGAATCTTCCTCTCGTTATCTGTTCAGTGACCGCCTTTTCATAAAGGGCTTTCTGTTTCTTTAGATTTTCAAGCTTTTCAGGTGTAAGTTTTTGTATAGCTAAACCAATAGCTCCAACTTCAATCACCTCTCTAACCTCATAAAGTGCATTGGCTTCTTCTTTTGTGATTTGATGCACTGTATATCCCTGGTTAGGAACAAAATCCAAAAAGCCTTCATTGGCTAATATACTTAGAGCGTTATTAACAGGTGTTCGGCTAACCCCTAACCTTTTTGCTAAATCTATGAAGATCAATCTTTGGCCAGGCACAATCTCATAATTAAACATCATCTCCTTAATTCTTCGATAGGCCATTTGAGTAAGATTCTTATCAAGAGAAGGGTCTTTTAACGATTGGATTTCTTTCAATTTTAGTTTTTCCATTGATACTTCTCCGGAACTTTAATCTTTAAGATCTTTGCCAAATTAAGTCCCAGCATATTTGCCCTGTCTTGATCTGTAATTGGTGGAAAACCCCATCCATCTTGAAGCTCTTTTGGAATCTCAAGTTGAAGAACAGCCTTTACTGATAAATCCGCTGGTGCGGCAGGCCAATCTGTTCCAAAGATTAATTTTTCACTTCCTCCAAGGATATTCATTACTAATCCAACCATATGAGCGAGTCTCATAGGTGCATAATAAAGTGGTCCAAGCATCCCACTCATACCAACATATAGATTCTTATGCTTCCACGCTAACGAGTTTAAAACTTCATGCTCAGGCCAACCAAAGTGGAAGGCAACAATCTTTAACTCTGGAAATTCCAAACAGATTTTGTCCAACAACATGGGCTGACAGTGCTCCGAATATCCACCTACAGCAAAACCTGTATGGATAAAGACAGGGATGTCAAGCTCAACACACTTTTCATAAAATGGAAACATATCTGGGTGGTTAAAAGGACCTGAATCTTCTGGAGAATATACCTTAGTGCATTTAAATCCATACTCTTTATGTAAGATTTCAAGTTCCTTGATTGCATTTTTCACTCCTCGGATGAGATGAGGACCAACATTGGAACATCCAATAATCCGATCAGGGTACTTCTTCATGGCCTCAATAGTATGATAATTGGTAGAACACGGAACCCCATAATTAGACATATAGAAGAAGGATTCCCGTATCATACACGCCATATCAATGCCTGCCTCATCCATTGATTGAATCAAACCTTCAAGTGTCCAATCGGATGGTTTCTCGCGCCTCTCTTTAGTAATAGGGTTTGTGTTCCACCATTTTCCTGTAGGTGATTCAGCAGGTTTAGAAAAATACGAAGATGCAGGGTAATAGCTGATATGCTTCCTAAACTCCCAAGGCATAATATGGGCCTCACAGTCAATAATAAAAAAGTCTTCTTTTTTTCTCATCGATCATCCTCCTTTAAAGATTTTTTTAGGCCAGGCTTTAATATTGCATACAATATTACATTCAATTTATAATGTCAAGTCTTTTTGAAAAATTTGCCATTATATCTACCAATTTAATTTCTTATGAATTATTCAAATACCACCATTTTCATGAAAACTCTATTGACTTATCTTTAAAAAAGGGCATAATCGTTTTGTGGAAAGATTGCCACGACTCGGTTACATCCTGTTGGGATCCCTCTGGCTTTTTTGGGGACTAAGTTGGCCGATGATGAAAATGGCCCTTGGAGAAATCCGACCTTGGACATTCCGTTCACTCTGTCTCCTTCTGGGATCATTCGGTATATTTGCCATCATCAAGATAAGTCGACTTCGATTGAGTATACCAAAAAATGAGATTCGACCACTCATTATCTTGGCCCTCTTTAATGTAACTGGATGGCATCTTTTTTCTGCTTATGGACTTATTTATATGAAGGCAGGAAGAGCAGCCATTGTTGCCTATACCATGCCTGTTTGGGCCTCCATCCTTGCTACGATTCTTCTCCAAGAAAAGTTTACCTATCTAAGAATATTAGGGCTCGCTCTTGGAATGCTCTCCCTCGCTATCCTCATTGGACCAAATATTCATGTTATGAGAAAAGATCCTTTAGGAGCTCTATTCATGATAGGAGCAGCAATCTCTTGGGCCGTAGGTACAGTGTTGATAAAATATTTTCGGTTCACACTTTCAACATTAAATCTCACAGCATGGCAATCCATAATTGGAACCTTCCCCGTTATAATCGGAACCCTTATTATAGAACCTTTTCCTGAAATATCTAACCTTTCATGGCGTGCATTAATAGCTACTGTCTATGTAATCGTTTTAGGCAATATCTATTGCTACTGGGCTTGGATTAAAGTGGTACAATTATTTCCTGCAGGACTTGCCTCAACAGGATCTCTTGCAATTCCAGTTATTGGTGTATTTAGTAGTGGCCTAATCCTAAGAGAACCAATTGGTATCCAAGAGATCTCTGCCTTGATTGTGATGGTTTTTGCTCTAAGCCTCGTTCTTTTTAAACATTAAATATTTTTGGTCATTTCTTCTTAGAAATAGGAACAAATAGCTCATTAGCAATAGAATCCTTAAGTTCCTCTTCTGTTCCAAGTTTTGAAATTATTGCCCAGGTATCTCGAAAATAGTGTTCAACTGGTTGCTCAACCATATAACCATAGCCTCCGAAAATCTGTAAGGCTTCATCTACAATCTCAATTAACCTCCTGCCTACCTCTTGCTTTGTAATCCAAAAAAATTTTGGATCCATTTTCCTTTGATCACAGTCTATTGCCAATCTATATATGAGTAATCGCATTACCTCAACTCCAATAGCCATCTCAGCCAACTTATGCCTTATAACTTGGAATTCTATGAGTTTTCTTCCAAATTGCACCCTCTGTTTTGCATACTGCAACCCTCGATCAAATGCCCCTTGAGCAGTTCCAAGTGCCTGAGCAAGAAATCTCAATGAAGAATTTTGGAAGTAGTGCTTAACATACTTGGCTGCCTTTCCTATTTCGCCGATTATATTTTCTGAAGGAATAAAGATTTCTTTTAAATCTATATCTCCAAAACTTAACATTCTAAGCCCAATCTTATTTATGGAATGGATCTCTAAACCTTGTGTTTCCCTTTCAATAATGCAAGTCATCAGTCTCTCTTTATCATCTTTACAAAGAGTAATAAATGAATTTGCTAAATCTGTATTCCATACAAATCTCTTTTTCCCATTGATAAGATATCCATCACCTCTTTCCTTTACTATCGTGCTAATAGAGGAAATATCATTTTCATCTTCACTCTCTCCAAATGCTATAGAAAGTTGTTGCTCACCTTTAGCCAGTGGTGTTAACCATCGCTTCTTCTGTTCATGTGAGGCAAACTCAAGAAGGATTTCAGATCCCAGATCTACCAATGAAAGTGCACTTCCTATTCCAGAATCCACTTTACAAAAACTCTCAATTATTAGGAGATTCTCAAATAGACCTAATCCTTGGCCTCCAAATTCCTCAGGATAATGGACCCCTATAAACCCTAATTGGGAAGCTTTTTTCCATATCGAGTGTGGGAATTGATGATGACTATCCAATTCTAAAATGAGATCAGGATCAAACTCTTTCTGGGCAAATTCGTAAGCGGCTCTTTGAATATCCTTTTGTTCGAGAGATAACTCAAATTCCATATCCCCTCCTAAAGGCCTAATTCCCTTGCAATGACAATATGCTGGATTTCAGATGTCCCTTCTGTAATTTTAAAAAGTCTTCCATCCCGCAAAAGTCTCTGAATTGGATTCTCATCTATAAGACCTGCTTCTTTTTGAATAGACATAGATTTTTTCAGTATCTTTTGAAGTGTTTCTGTACAGAAAAGCTTAACCATTGAGGCATCCTTCATGGTGGCAATCCCCTGGTCAAATAGCCATGCCCCGCGAAATGTAAAATATCTCATAACTTCAATGTTCATTGCAATCTCTGCTAATAAAAAACGTATGGCCTGTGATCTTGCTAAATAATCTCCATATCTTTTTGTCTCCTTAACATATGAAAATATCTTCTCAAAGGCTGCCTGACCGACTCCTGTACTTCGTGCTCCATAGGTGATTCTTCCTGATTTGAGGGTATCCTCCAATTGTTCTAATCCTCCTCCTTCTTTTTCTCCAATCATTCTCTCTTTAGGAATATAACAGTCATCAAAAGCCAATTCAGCCGTATCAGAAGAATGATTTCCAAGTTTCTCAAGCTTCCGAACTACTGAAAATCCCTTATCCTCACGTTCAACGACAAATAGGTTGATTCCTTTACCCCTCTTAGTTGGGTCGGTATAAGCTGCTACTGTCACAAAATCACATATTGTCCCATTGGTAATAAATGTTTTTGAACCATTTAAACGATAACCATCCCCTTGACGAATGGCAGCTGTTCTAATCCCTGAGGCATCTGACCCTGCGTCTGGCTCAGTAAGGGCAAAGGCTCCTATCTTTTCTCCACGAACTGCCGGAGGTAAATACTTTCTCTTCATCTCTTCACTTCCGTGCCGTAAAATGGGATCAGTAGCCAATCCTCCATGAACCATTACTCCTGCTCCAATTCCAATAGATATTCTATTCAGCTCCTCAGTTAAAATACACTCTGATATCTTGTCCATACCAGGCCCACCATACTCCTTCGGACATTTAACCAAAAGTAGATGATAATCCCCAAGGATTCGAAATAATTGTTTTGGAAATGTCTGTTTTTTTTCATATTCATCAACCAGAGGATTAACCTCTTTCTCATAGATCTCTCTAACCTTCTTTTGAAAATTTTTTTGTTTATCGTTAAGCTCAAAAAACACCTCTCTTTAGCCTCCTTTTTATACAGAATCTCTTATTTGAATCATTTTCCATTATTATATCTGTACCAACCCTTACCACTCTTTTTTCCAAGCTCTCCTGCTTTCACCTTTCTTCTTAAAAGATCTGGTGGATAAAACCGAATATCCTTTGTGTCTTCATAAATCGCCATAAGTGCATTACAGGATACATCTAAACCGACCAGATCTCCAGTCTCAAATGGTCCCATTCTTCTTCCAAATGCCAATCGAACCCCCTTATCAATATCTTCAACTGTCCCAATTCCCTGTTCCAATAGCCTAATAGCCTCCACATATCCCACAAGATTGATACGATTTAGTAAAAATCCAGCCACATCCCTTTCTACACGAATGGGTTCCTTTCCAATTCTTTTAACAAAATTGACTCCTGCATTCATCACCTCTTCTGATGTCTTTACGCCTCTTACAACTTCTACCACCTCCATCATGACCACAGGATTGAAGAAATGGAGCCCCAATACCCTTTCAGGCCTTTTAGTTGGGGCTGCAATTTCAGTGATAGGAATGGCAGAGGTGTTTGATGCAAAAATTGTTTCCACTTCGAAAATCTCATCCAGTTTTTTAAAAATCTCCTGTTTGAGCGATAGATTTTCAAAAATTGCCTCGATCACAAGATCAACGTGGGAAATTGAATCTAAATCAATAACAGTTCTAATTCTATTTAAGATGGTCTCGAGTGGTTCAGAAATCTTTCCTTTTTCAATTAATTTACCCAGAGACCATTTAATATTAACAATGGCTTGATCTATCATGGTAGGATTAACATCATTTAATATGACTTCAAGGCCTGCTTGTGCACACACCTGAGCTATACCTGTGCCCATTACCCCTGATCCTACAACCAGTACATTTTTTATTTCCATCGCATCCTCCCCTTTTTATTTTAAAAATTGCATGTAATTTTGTATACCATTTTCCATATGATAGGTCAATAGCTTTTTGTAAATCAAGATTCCTTGACAAAAAAGATGTGTTCTATTATCTAATAATGAGTTAAATCCAATTCCTCAAGAAAGGAGAAATACTTTGAGAAAGGCTGTGATCGTTAGTGGTGTTCGAACACCTGTTGGAAGATACCTTGGTGCATTAAGAGATGTTCCGGCCTACGATTTAGGTGCTCTTGTTTTAAATGAGGTAATCAAGAGGGCTGGAATCAATTCTTCACAAGTAGATGAAGTGATATTGGGACAATCTTATCAGAGCGGAGAATACGTAAATATTGCTCGAATGTCTTTGCTTAAGGCAGGTTGGCCTGATTCGATTCCAGGAGTTACAATAGACAGGCGTTGTTGCACTGGGCTTGATGTAATATGCTTTGCAGCCATGGAGATCCAAACAGGCAATGCTGAAATTGTAGTTGCAGGTGGAGTTGAAAGTATGAGCAGCGCAGAATTCTATCTTCCAGGTGAAATTAAGTGGGGAATTGGAGGCAAAAGGGGAATGCCAAGAGGCCATGGGGATCTATCCATATGGGGAATTCCATTCTATGACAGAATCCAAAGGGCAAGGGTAATGTCTCAACCAGAAGAAAGGTATGGAATACTGCCTGCCATGATGTCATGGGCAGAAACGGCTGCTAAAGAGGAAGGAATCAGTCGTGAGGAATGTGACATATGGGCACTTGAGAGCCATAAAAAAGCTTGCAAGGCAATTGAGTTAGGAAAATTTAAAGAAGAGATCGTTCCTGTCCCAATTAAAGATACAAAGGGAGGAGAAATCCTTTTTGAAAGAGATGAAAATCCAAGACCTGATACAACTCTTGAGCAATTAGCTAAACTCAAACCTGTCCTTGGAGGAGTTTGTACTGCTGGAAACTCATCAACAGAAAATGATGGGGCTGCAGCATGTGTCGTAACCTCTGAAGAGATGGCCGAAAAACTTGGTCTTAAGCCATTTGTTTCCATCAAAGCCTTTGCTGTTGCTGGCGCAGATCCTCGTCGAACTTATCTCACTGTTCCTATGGCTGTAGAAAAGGTAATGAAGAAATCTGGATTAAGCCTTAATCAAATGGATCTCATTGAAATCCAAGAGGCATTCGCAGCACAGGTTCTTGCAGACCTAAAAATGATGAATCTGACAGAAAAGGACTATCCACGGATTAATGTGAATGGATCAGGCATTTCCCTTGGTCATCCAATTGCCTGTACAGGAACGAGGGTTTTAGTTACGTTGATTCATGAAATGAGACGTCGCAACAGTCGCTATGGTCTTGAGTGCATATGCGGTGGAGGGGGGCTCGGTATTGCGGCCATTTTTGAGAGACCCTAAATATCCCCCCTTATAAATACGATATCAACCAACAGCTGTTAGACCACCATCCAGATATAATATCTGACCAGTAATAAAGTCAGAAGCAGGAGAGGCCAGAAAAATACAGGCACCGACTAAGTCTCTTGGTTGTCCTACGCGTTTTAAAGGAACATTTGCAAGATACTTTTGAAGACGCTCAGGATCTCTTAGAGTTGTAGCAGCAAGTTCAGTATAGATAAGGGAAGGTGCAATTGCATTTACGTTGATATTATAAGGTGCCCATTCTGATGCAAGCGAACGTGTTATCATATCAACTGCACCTTTTGTAGCACAATATCCTTCGTTTCCGCCCCACAGGGTAGCTCTAATACCTCTGACTGAGGAGAGATTAATCACCTTACCTCTCTTTTTCTCAATCATAACCCTACCAAATTCACTACAACTAAGCATCGTTCCCTTAACATTGACATTAAACATCAAATCCCAATCCTCTACAGGGAAACCCACAGCATCTCTTTTCAGGTTTACTCCTTGAGCGTTAACTAATATATCAACAGTCCCAAATCTTGAAACGACTTCACTAACAAGTTTTACAACACTTTGTCTTTCTGTTACATCAACGCTGAAGGCTTCTGCTTCTGATTTTGTCTCAGATCTAATCTTTTGGGCCACTGCCTTTAGTTTTTCTATATTCCTACTTGCTACAGCAACCTTAGCTCCATATTGCGCTAATCCTAAGGCCATTATCTCTCCAATTCCTCCTGCCCCTCCTATGACAACAGCTACCTTTCCATCGAGTCTAAATAGATCTTCCATTTTCGTTACCTCCTAAGTTTTTAATTTTTTAAGAAATCTTAAGACCTAATATTTTCCTTGCTTCATCTGGGGTCGCAGGCTCTTTGTTTAACTCCCTTGCTATCCTAACAGCCCGAGCTACAAGCTGAGCATTACTTTTTGCAAGTTCTCCTTTTCGATAATAAATATTATCTTCCATTCCAACTCGGATACAACCTCCAAGAATCATCCCCATAGTTGTAAGTGGAAGTTGAGCTGCACCCACAGGTGTTACATTGAATATTGCGTCTTTTGGAAGAAAGCTAATCATTGAATAGAGGACTTCTGGGGTTGCATCAACTGCTCCTTGATACATCATCCCAAGGACAAGATTTATATAATAAGGTTTTTCTACAAGACCCTTCTGAATAAGATTGTTCACCTCACGAAACATGGCATGACTGTAAACCTCCATTTCAGGTTTGATTCCCATTTCTCTCATTCGAGTTACATAGGCCTCTATATCCTCCCGTAAATTAGTAAAAGGAATCCCTTTATAGGGCCCTGAAACCCTCATTAGAGTCCCCATATTCAATGAAGCCATTTCTGGTTTGGCCTGTAAACATTCAATCCTTTGTTCCCAGGTGAGATTTGGACCCCCTCCAGTGGAATCTTGAATAATGATATTACATTTTGCACGAATTTTGTCATGAATCTCTTGAAAAACCTCCTTACTTCCCGTGGTTTTACCCTCCTTATCCCTTGCATGAATGTGACAGATAGCAGCACCCTCCTGATAACATGCATATGCAGATTCAGCAATCTCATCGGGCTGCTCTGGAAGATTTGGATTCATTGCCTTTGTGACAAGTGCTCCTGTCTGAGCAACGGTAATAATTACCTTATCCTCTGGTAACTTTATCATATAAATTCTCCTTTCCTTTTTTAGAATATTTTTTTTTCAAAGAACCGAAAATCGCTTACTTTAGCGTACAAGTGCTTTCTTTATAATTTGCTTTTTAAAATTTACCACATTGAAATATATTCTCTTTTAGATTTACTTTAGAACAAATCAATGTATTTTCTATCATTTTTTTTCATTAATTTCAACTTAACATGCTTAACTCAAACATATTTATATCAAAAACCCTTTAAATCCAAATGTTAATCCATATAAGCGAAAGAGTTTTAAAAGAAGTTATCTTTTTTATCAATTGTTTCATTATATAAGTTTGAAATTTATTAAATTAGAAGTTATAAATTTTTTATGAAACCTATATTACTCGAAGTCATTACAAAGATGATTACCTCATTCGATCTCTGCATTCCATGTAAGGTTCTGTTATATAATTCAGGATTCAAATCTCATTTCCATCAAAAAGATTATGAACAATATCCTCTGGATTTAAAAGAAGAAATGGCAAGGCTTACAGAATGGCTTTGTGAACTTAATAGACTATATAAACATCGCATCAATATAAAATTAATTGATGCAAATTCCCTTCTCGGAATATTTAAATCTCTGCGTTTCAGAATTTTTTCACATCCATCCTTCATTATCGAAAAAAAAGAAACTTATTCGGGCTGGAATAAGCAAAGGCTTGAAGATATCATTGATAAATACATAAAAATAAAGGTTAAAGAAAGATGACAAAAGGCGGTAGGTTCGGAAAATATGGAGAGCAAAAAAGATTTAAAAGATTACGCCAAAAAGCTGAAAATCCCTTTTTACCAAAAAAATTAATAAATTCCCTAAAAAGAAGGTCTAAATCTTAGGGATAAAGATACTTCTTATTAAATAAAATGTGTCTCTATCCGAAAAATTTATCTATAATATGCAAATCGAAAATTACTCCTTTATCTCCTCAATCTATGACCATTAAATTAAGAAGGTTTATAGGGTTTTTAGGACTTCCTCAGCAAATTCCCTTATTTCACTGTTTTGAGAGGTCATAGCCAATATGTCTACCTTCGCTTTAAATCCCTGTCTCTCAATAGGGGTTCTCGAATCATAAAGATTTTTCATAGCTGAAAGTGCTTTGATCACAGTTTCTGAATCTGAATGATCCAGCAAAAGGGATAATGTCCTCCAATCGTCTGGTAATCCATACTCATCAATATATGCCTTGACTGCACTTTCAAATTGCTCTGTTCCATAATAACGATCAATATCATTATGTGCCTTTTGATGCTTTTTGCTTCCCTTTTTGCCCATGAAGAGTTTATCCGCCTCTTTCCTAAACTTTTTCATTAACCACTCGGAACGTCGGGATCTCTTCTGAGGTTGTGGTGTTTCTTTTGGTGCATGGGGACTTCGATCTTTTCTTCTATCAATCTCCCTCCAAGATATCCTTTCTCTTTCGTCCTCATCATGATAACGAACCATCTTTTGACTCTAATAACCTCCTTTTCTTTTATTTTTCTATAAAATAATTAATTTCAAAATGAATGAATAAAAAATTCAATGTAAAAAGATTCCTCTATAAAGAAGGAAATGAAATAGAAGAATATCCTAAATTATCTAAAGCTCGAGGGTCACGTGTCCAGTTCTTATTAACATCAACCCAAAGCTCTAAGAAAACCTTTTTTTCCAATAAAGCCTCTATCTCTTTTCTTGCAGATTCTCCAATCTTTCTTAATCTCTGTCCATTCTTCCCAATAATTATCTTCCTTTGAGAATCCCTTTCCACATGAATGGTTCCTTTTATGACAACCAGATTTTTCTCAGGATTCTCTTTAAAAGATTCGATGGTGACGGCTGTGCAATAAGGAATCTCCTGATAGGAATTTTTTATCACCTTTTCTCTGATGATTTCAGATACTAAAAATCTTTCGGTTTGGTCTGTAATCATATCTTCTGGATAATATGGCGGGGCCTCAGGAAGACATTTCATAATCTCTTCCACTAATATATCTAAACCTTCTCCTGAGATTGCAGAGATAGGAATTATAGAGTAAAAAGAAAGTAGCTTCTGATATTGGTCAATGAGAAAAAGAAGATTCTCTTTTTTAACTATATCTATCTTATTAATTACAAGAAATGGAATACCTTTACTTCCTTTTAGAGACTCGATCATATGTTGATCCTGTCGGATATCAGGAGAAGAAGCATCAATTAAAAAAAGAATTACATCTGCATCCCTACCTGAAGCAATAGCAGTACGAACCATACGTTTATTAAGTTCGGTTTGGGCATCATGAATTCCAGGTGTATCAATAAATATTAATTGCCCACCCTCTACATTCTTTATCCCAATGATCCGATTTCTTGTAGTTTGAGGCTTTTCTGTTACAATTGCAATCTTATCTCCAATGAGACGATTTAGTAGAGTTGATTTTCCTACATTGGGCCTACCTACAATAGAAATGAATCCAGATTTGAATGGTGCCATTGGAAATCGATATTGAACCCGGAGGTTATAATATTTTCATAAAATCATTTAGGAAGGTTTTAAAGTAATCTCTATTACCTCCTTAAAGTGTTCAACTAATATGAGTCTCATTTCTTTTTTAACATAATCAGGAATATCTTCAAGATTCTCTTCGTTCTTTTTGGGAATGATCACGGTCTTAACACCTGCCCTCCTTGCAGCCAAAATCTTTTCTTTTATCCCTCCTACGGGAAGGATTCTTCCGCTTAATGTCAATTCTCCTGTCATGGCAATCTCTCGTGGAACAGGTTTTGCCTTCAAAAGTGAAAGAAGAGCAATAGCGATGGTAATTCCAGCAGAAGGACCATCCTTTGGTGTAGCTCCTGCAGGTATATGAATATGTAGATCACATCCCTGAAAAAAATCTTCAGGGATATTAAGAGCAGTAGCATTTGTTCTAATATAGGAGAGAGCTGCCTGGGCAGATTCTTTCATCACATCCCCAAGTGAGCCAGTTAGGATAAGACCCTTATCCCCTTTCATTTTTGAAGTTTCGATAAATATAATATCCCCTCCATTTTCAGTCCAGGCAAGCCCTGTAGCAACACCAATACGATCTTTCTCCTGAGCTACTTCACGAAAATACCTTCTTGGACCAAGAAATTCTTCAACGGTGGCCTCATCAATAACTTCTCTTGGAGGTTTTTCCATTGCCACCTCTTTTGCAATCTTCCGACAGATTGAACCTATCTCTCTCTCAAGATTCCTTACCCCTGCCTCACGAGTATATTCTCGAATAATCTTATAGATGGCTTCTGTAGTAAATGAAATCTTATAGTTGTTTAATCCGTTTTCTTCAATCTGATGTGGAATTAAAAAATGGAAAGCAATCTTCTCCTTCTCTTCCTCTGTATATCCTGATAAATGGATTACTTCCATTCGATCAAGCAAGGGAGGTGGAATAGTAGATAAGGTATTGGCCGTGGTAATGAAAAGAACATGGGAAAGATCAAATGGAACATCAAGATAATGGTCTGTAAAAGAGAAATTTTGCTCTGGATCAAGCGTTTCAAGAAGTGCTGACGCAGGATCACCTCTCACATCTTGTCCTATCTTATCAATTTCATCGAGCATGAATACAGGATTGTTTGTCTCTGCTCTTCTGATTTCCTGTATGATACGGCCAGGAAGAGCTCCCACATAAGTACGACGATGTCCGCGAATCTCAGCCTCATCCCTGACCCCACCCAAGGAAATTCTTATAAACTTTCTTCCAAGTGCTCGAGCAATGGATCTTCCCAAAGAGGTCTTTCCTACTCCGGGAGGACCAACAAAACATAGAATAGGCCCCTTCATTGGGTCCTTTAACTTTTTAACGGCTAAAAACTCAAGTATGCGGTCTTTGACCTTCTCAAGATCATAATGATCCTCGTTTAAAATTGCCTGTGCCTTGGCAATATCCAAGTGATCTGAAGTCCTTTTATTCCATGGCATAGCAATTAGATAGTCTAAATATGTTCTCGAAACTGTATATTCAGCTGAGATCGGATTCATTCTTTCTAAGCGATTTATCTCTTTTAAGGCAATCTCTTCAACTTTCTGTGGCATCCCTGCTGCCTTTACCTTCTCCCTTAGTTCGTTAATTTCCATTAAATAGGGATCCTCTTCTTGAGGCTCTCTTTGACCTCTTATCGATTGTCGAGAAAAAGAATCTTTCTGAAATTTGGCTCCCTCTTTATATGTAGTAGCTAATGTATTAGATCTTAAGGGTAAATATTGAAGTTCACGATTGAATAGATTAAAAACCTTTTTGAGCCTGACCATTGGGTCCAGGGTTTCAAATATATCAACTTGCTCCTTTATTCCAAGATTAAGTGTTATAGCGATTAAATCAGCAAGTCTACCAGGATGATTGATCTTATCGAGAGATTTTAATATATCTTCGGAGATAGGTTTTCCCATGGAAAGAGAGAATTTAAACAATGTCCCAATACTCTGAATCAAGGTTTCAGAAACTGTATTTTTCTCATAATGCTCTTCTACCTCTTTGACTTCAGCTCTAAAATAAGGGGCATCTTGGGTAATGTTATTTAAAGAAACTCTTGAAATTCCCTCCACAAAAATCTTCATCCCTTTATTAGGAAGTTTTACTAACTGAAGCATCCTACAAATCGTACCCACTGAAAGAAGGTCTTTTGGCTGTGGATTCTTTATTTCTGGATCACGTTGAGTTACACACCCAATTAGGCTATTTTCCATAATGGCCTTATTTAAAAGATTTAAAGCCTCGTCAGATTGGAAAAAAATAGGTAAAACTACATTCGGAAAGATAATCATTTCTTTAAGGGGTATAAAATAAAGCCTTTGGGGAATGCTAATCGTCTCTGTCTTGTATAGATATTTCACCCTTTTCTCCCAAAAATAATTTTATAATATATTACATGAAAGGAATTTTATTTGTCAATGAAAGTTTAAAAAATCTTATTTCTTCCTACCTTTGTATAAAGATGATTTAGCATTTCTATATTTTCTTGAAAAGAGTTTATAGAAATGGTAAGGTAATTATTAGATATAAGAGGAGGTGGTTATGGCTGGAGTGAATAAAGTAATTCTTATTGGAAACTTAGGGGCAGATCCCGAGATCAGGTATTTAAGTAATGGAACAGCAGTTGCTAATTTTCGAATGGCCACAACAGAAAATCGAATCAACCGATCAGGAGAAAAGGTCACAATTACAGAATGGCATCGGATTGTGGCATTTGGAAAGCTCGCCGAAATTTGTGGTGAATATCTTAATAAAGGAAAACAGGTTTATATTGAAGGAAGGCTCAGAACTCGCTCATGGGAAGACAAGGATGGTAATAAAAAGTGGACTACAGAGATTATAGCCACTCAAATGCAGATGTTAGGAGCTCCTGGGATTTCTGTTGAAGCTACAGGGATAGATAAAGATATTGCTATTGAACCAGAAGAACCTCCAGAATCAGATGATGATGTACCTTTCTAATTTTATACTTAAAAAAGATATCTTCTCATACTTACATTGATCAAAAGGCCAATCCCAATCATGGTGGAAATAAGAAAAGATCCACCGTAGCTGAAAAAAGGGAGTGGTACCCCTACTACAGGTAATATACCCAGTACCATAGCCATATTAATGAATGTGTGCCAGAATAACATAGATACTACACCAAAAGAAATAATTGCCCCAAACCTATCCTTTGATTGAATCGAAATACGAAGCCCATAAATAATTAAAAATGTATAAAGAGTAATAAGAAATATAGAACCTAATAGTCCCCATTCCTCGCTAAATGCAGAAAATATAAAATCAGTATGTTGTTCAGGAAGAAAACCTAATTTACATTGGGTTCCCTTCATAAAACCCTTTCCAATTAAACCCCCTGAACCTACAGCAATCTTTGATTGAATCAAATGATAACCCGCTCCTAAAGGATCGAGATCAGGATTTAAGAATGTTATCACCCTTTGTTTCTGATAATCTTTTAGAAAATTCCATAACAATGGAATAAGAGAGGTACCACCCAATAGGATGACCAGTAATGAGGACCATCGTATTTTAATAAAAAGTAAAATTGAAAAGAATACAAGTACCAGGATAACAGCTGTCCCTAAATCAGGTTGTTTAAGAATCATTACAACAGGCAATGCGAGAAGAAAAAATGGAAGAGGAAGATCCTTTAGTGAATATCCACCTTTTTGAGGAGGTTGTTGAAATATCTTTGCCATAGTGATGATGAATGTGATTTTAACAAATTCAGATGGCTGGATGGATAATCCTCCAATCTTGAACCACCTTTGAGCACCTGAGGTTACCATCCCATAGGCTAATAGAATGATTAGAAATAAGATGGATAGGGTATAAATGATATAGGCAAAATCAGAATATAATCTGTATTCGATAAAGGCAACAAAAACCATTATGACTAAACCAATGAAAAGCCATAATATCTGTTTTGTATAAATAGGAGTTCCTCCTTGCTCGATGTTAGAAGTAATACTGTAAAGATTTAACAAACCCATTATGGCAATAGCTAATGTCAAACCCAATATCCTCCAATCAAAATGTGCAAAGAGCCTGCGGTCAATCATCATAGTTTAAGTTTACCTCTTTTGAACTAATTTAAAGCAACGTTCTTGCTTAAGATTAAAATATTTCTCAATCACCTTCTTTGCAATAGGTGCAGCTGCTGCACCTCCGTAGCCTCCATGCTCAACAAGAACGACTACTGCTATCTCTGGATTCTCAAACGGAGCATAAGCCACAAACCAAGCATGGTCCCTTAATTGATGGGGTAACCGATTCATATCTCCTCTTCTGAAATATCTTGAAATTCTAACTACCTGAGCTGTTCCAGTTTTGCCTGCAACCTTTATATCCTTAAGAGCACAAGCACCCCCAGTTCCACCTGGTTCGTTCACCGCACCTTTTAAAGCATCCTGAATAATATGGAGTGTCTCTTCAGAAACATTTATTCTTCCAACTTCAATCGGTGGATAGGTCTTTAAAGTATTTCTACTCATATCTTCAACTCTTTCAACAACTTGGGGAAGATAAATCTTACCTCCGTTTGCTATTGCTGAAATAAGGACAAGCAGTTGGATCGGTGTTACTGCAAGATAACCCTGACCAACTGCAAGAGATAAGGTTTCTCCACTATACCAAGGAACTCCAAGAAATTTCTTTTTCCATGAGGAAGTTGGTACAAGGCCTGCCTTTTCATAGGGTAGCCTAATTCCTGTTTTTTTACCAAGACCAAACAAGTTAGCATAATGTGCAATTCTGTCAACTCCCACTTTAAGCCCCACTTGATAAAAGTATATATCACATGATTCTACGATTGCCCGGTGTAAACTTAAAACACCATGACCCCCATCTTTCCAACACCTAAATTCACGATTTCCATAATTAAAAGTCCCTGAACAGCTAAACTGTGTATTTGGGGTAATAACTTTAGACTCAAGAGCGGCAATAGCCGTGATAATTTTGAATACTGAGCCTGGAGGGTAAAGCCCTTGAATTCCTTTATTCTGTAATGGATGATTTGGATCCTCCATTAGTGATTTCCATTCTTCAAAAGATATATTCTTTGCAAAGATTTCCGGATTAAAACTTGGTTTACTAAGCATGGCCAAAAGATACCCTGTATTTGGATTCATTGCAATTAGAACTCCGTTTTTCCCTTCGAAGGCTTCTTCAGCAGCCTTTTGGAGATCTAAATCAATTGTTAAGACAACATTATTACCTGGAAAAGGTTCTATTCTCTTAAGTGGTTTAATCTCCCTTCCTAAGGCATCTACCTCAATCTGTTCTCCTCCATCTTTTCCTCTTAAATCATCCTCCCATTGACATTCTACCCCAAATTTCCCAACCATCGCACCTAATCTGTATGAAGAACTTCTTTCACGTTTCAACTCATCTTCACTCAATTCTCCAAGATATCCAAGCAGATGAGAGGCAAGATCACCATAATTGTATGCCCTTCTAAACTTTACATCCAAAATGAGGCCTGGGATATGAACTTTATTGAATTCCAAAAGAGCAAGTTCTTCCCAATCGATATCAGATTTTATTTTTATAGGTCTAAATGGAACTCTTCTTTTTCTATCGTTGAGTTTATCACGTAACTCCCCTTGAGGGAGTTTCAGCAAGGCCTCAATCCTTTGGATTAATTCCTGATCTCCTTTAATATCCTCTGCTATGAGATATACCTCATAACAAGGCCTATTATGAGCCAGAATGTTGCCATTGCGATCAACTAACATTCCACGAATTGCGGGTTTTTCTCTTATCCTTATCCTATTGTTCTCTGACAATCGGCGATATTCATTTCCTTTGATAATCTGGAGATTCCAAAGCTGACATAGGATGAGTAAAAATGCTCCAATCACAAAGACCAAAAAATATTTATATCTTCTTTTTAATTCCTCCATCCGCTGGGTATTTAGCTCCATCATTGGCTAAAACCCCCACTTGAGTTTGCTACTCTGCGTGTTACAAAAAGGATATTTATCCTACTAAAAATATAAAATCCTAAAGGAGAGAGAAGGGCTGTAAAAAAAGACTGCGGAAGGATAAATTTTAAAAAAAATTTGAAAAGTATTTCCATATTTACAATAGAAAAAATATTAAGAATTAGAATCACCAGAAGACCTTCAAAAAGTGTAAAGAAAAATGCATAAAGGAATTTATATAATTGATCTTCAAAATAGAAGCGATTCCTTATAAATTGGGCTCCATAAAATATAATAAGTCTTGTCAGGCTGAAAAGACCATAAGAGTTTCCAGAAAATAGGTCTGTCAGGAATCCTAAAAAAAAGGCTGAGATTCCTCCCGAGATTGGAGGGGAAAAGAATCCCAAATAAAGAACAAGAATCATTAATAGATCAGGCTTCACCCTTTGGAATGGTTCTAACGTAAGAAAGGTAGATTGAATAGCCAATAGAAAAATCCCAAGAATCCCAGAAAATAAAATCCTTATCATCTTTTGTTCTTTTTTGTTTTCTTTGCTTTTTCTTCTATCTTTTTAACTTTATCTTCAGACGAAACAGATGTAAATTCCTTTACTACTAAAACCTCTTCTAATTTTTGAATGTCTACATTTGGAATCAACTCTGCGTATTGAAAGATTCCATGACCTTGGTTATCAACCTTTTTAATCTGACCAATCATTATTCCCTTTGGGAAATTACCACCTAAACCAGAAGTGACAACAATATCACCAGGGCTAACCTCTTCAGTCCTAAGAAGATATTTTAATTGACACCGATTCTCGCCCAATCCTTCGACAATAGCTTTAGCTCGAGTCCTCTGGACAATAGCATCTATAGCACAGTTGTAATCAGTAATGAGTAAAACTATTGAATGATTGGGAGAGGTTTTAAGGACATGGCCAACTACTCCTTTAGGTGAAATGACTGCCATGCCTTTTTTTATCCCATCCTTTTCACCCCTATTGATTGTAATGCTTCTAAACCATGAGGTAGGGTCTCGTGCAATCACTTCTGCAGCCATTACAGAGGTAGAGATTCTCTCTTTAAAATCCAGTAAATGCTTCAACCTTCCATACGCTAATGCCATTTCCCTTAATTGATTATTTTCTCTTTCAAGCTCTAAAATCCTTCTTTTAAGCAATTCATTCTCTTTTTTGACATTTAGTAACAAGATATATTCATTAAAAATTTTTTTTGTAATTTTTATGGGAAAATTTGAAATCTTCTGGATTGGTGAGCATATTTCCATTAAAATAGAATCCATCCATTCCACAGTTCCCCTTTGCTTAATCCTCAAGGACATGAGAATCAAGGCAAGCATAAACAGTAGGATGATGAAGCTTAGAAGGTTATGTCTTCGAAAGAGGAAAAGGTCTCGTATCCTCATTAATTATATCAATATTGTGATGTCACAGAATGAAGAAGAACTTCATTATCTAAAACCTTTCCTGCACCAAGAACAATTGCAGAAAGAGGATCGTCTGCAATAGTAATAGGGAGGCCCGTTACCTCCCTAAGAAGCACATCAATGTTTTTCAAAAGTGCTCCACCCCCAACTAAAACAATCCCTTTATCGGCGATATCGGCTGAAAGCTCTGGTGGAGTGCTCTCAAGTGTGATTCGAACTGTATCGATAATGGTATTTATAGATTCAGCCAACGCCTCTCTAACTTCTTCGCTGTTGATTTCCAGTGTTTTTGGAATACCTGTCACTAAGTCCCTTCCCTTTACTTCTATACTTTGAGGATCTTCTTCTGGATAAGCAGTTCCTATATTGATTTTGATTAGCTCTGCTGTCCTTTCACCGATGAGAAGATTATATTTTCTTTTCACATATTGGACAATCGCCTCATCCATTTTGTCTCCAGCTACTCGAATTGATTGACTGGTAACAATCCCTGAAAGAGAAATAACCGCTACTTCGGTTGTACCGCCTCCTATATCTACAATCATATTCCCAGATGGCTCTGTAATGGGAAGCCCTGCTCCAATGGCTGCAGCCATAGGTTCTTCAATCAAATAGATCTCTCTTGCCCCTGCAGATTGGGCTGACTCTCTAACGGCCCTCTTTTCTACCGGAGTAATCCCTGAGGGGACAGAGATTACAACCCTTGGTCTTATAAAGGTTTTTCGATTATGAACCTTGGCTATAAAATACTTAAGCATCTCACCTGTAATCTCGAAGTCTGCAATAACCCCATCTTTCATTGGTCGAATAGCAAAGACATTTCCAGGGGTTCGGCCAAGCATCTCCTTAGCTTCACGACCAACTGCCAAGATACGTTTCTCTCCCCTTGAATCCCTTTGAACTGCAACGACAGATGGTTCAGAGGAAACAATTCCTTTTCCTTTTACATAGACCACTGTATTAGCTGTCCCCAGATCAATGGCAAGATCTGTTGAAAATAACCCCCATAACGCATTTAATACCATAGGCTTATCTCCTTTTTAAACTAATTCCATATTAACAAATAGATGAATTCGATTCAAGCATATTTTAAGGCAAAAATTTTTATTAACTTGTTTTTTTTAAAAGGATTGTTTAATATTCATTTTAAAGAAAGGAGAAAGAGGAGATGCTTAGGCTCTTGAGAAGGCATGCAAGCTCTTGGATGTTAAAGGGAATATTGATCCTTGTGGCTGTAACTTTTATTTCTTGGGGAGGATACTCTTTTATTCGAGGAAAAAGAAATGATTATGCTGCTAAGGTAAACGGTATTCCAATTGGATGGAAAGAGTATAATGACACATTCCAAAATACGGTCAAGCAATACAGGGAAATAATGGGTAGTTCTTTCTCAGATAAACTTATTGATGAACTAAAGCTTAAAAATAGAATCTTGGATGAATTGATTTCAAAAATACTCATTATTCAGGAAGCCTCTCGACTGGGAATAACAGTCACAGAGGAAGAACTAAGAAATTCTATTCAGTCTTTGCCTAACTTTCAAATTAATGGTCAATTTGATCCCAGGGCTTATGAAAGGTTTTTAAGAATCAATCGAATGAGTGCAGAGGAATTTGAGAAAATCTATCGCGAAAATCTTATTTTAAATAAAACAGTAAATATGATTAGATTAAATAGCGCAAAGATCTCAGAGGATGAGATTTTTGATACATACCTTTTCGAAAATGAAAGGCTCAATCTCCAATTTATAAAAATTGATCCCAATGCCTTTAAGTCATCAATCAATGTGAATGAGATTGAGATAAAGGATTACTTTCAAAAACATCAAGAGGAATTTAGAATCCCCGAGCATATAAAAATTCAATACCTAATATTCAGACCCTCAGACTTTGAAAAGAATGTTTCTATTAAGGAAGAAGAGATTAAAAATTTTTATGAAAAACAGAAAGAAAGGTTTAAAACTCCCAAACTAATCAGGCTAAAGGAAATCTTGATTAAGGTGACACCTGAAGATTCTCCAACGAAGATTGAAGAGAAAAAGAAAAAGGCAGAAGGAATCTTAGAAATGGCAAAGAAGACAAAAGACTTTAGTAGTCTTGCAAAAAAGTATTCTGAATCTGAGACTGCCTCTAAAGGTGGAGAGATAGGATGGATAGAAAAAGGCATGCTTGGAGAAGGAATTGAAAACATCCTTTTTTCGTTAAAACCAGGTGATTTGAGTGGGGTTTTAAGGGAGAAGAATGGATTTTATATATTTAAGATAGAAGAGGTGATTAATGAAAAACAGAAGTCATTCGATGAAGTAAAGGACCAGATACTAAAGTTTTTAAAAATGGAAAAGGCAAAAAAGGAGGCATCTCGGAAGGCTGAAGAAGCGTTTTATACCCTTTTTAGGAGCCGAGATCTAAATAAATTCTCATTAGAAAATAATATTCCATTAAAGAGCACTGACTTTTTTAAAGAAGGGGACGAAATTCCAGAAATTGGGAGAAATCCATCTATCTATTCTGTTGCTTTCTCACTTAAGATTGGCGAAATTTCTACTGTCCTTAGTATTCCACCAAACTTTTATATCCTTAAGTTATTGGACAAAAGGGAATCTCAAATTCCTCCTCTCGATCAAGTTAAGGAGGAGGTTCGAAAAAGAATTATTGAACTAAAAGCTAAAGAAAAGGCTCGTGAGGCCTCTGAAGAAATCCTCAAGATGGTCCGTTCAGGAAAGGAAATAAAAGAGGTGGCAAAACAGAAAGGTTATTCCTGGGGAGAGACAGGCTTCTTTACACGTTCTACAGGAGTTATTCCTAAAATTGGCCCTCTTAGAGAATCGATGAGTGTAATTGCCTCATTAACAGAGAAGAATCCCCTACCAAAAAGTATTATTGAAACCAAGGAGGGTTTTTTTGTAGTAAAACTCATCTCTATAGAAGCTCCCGATCAATCCAATTTCTTCTCCCTAAAGAAAAATCTTGAAACAAGGCTTTTAAACCAAAAACAAGAAGAGTATTTTCAGAACTGGCTTAACTTTTTACGATCGAAAGCCAAGATCGAGGTGAGTAAGGAATTACTTTAACCTAAATTATACCATTCCTATTTAATTTCTCTTATTCTTACTTGTTTAAATCTACTAAGGCTTAGAAACTACAAAATTTTAAAGAGTCTTAGAACATTTCTACCCAAGATATCTCTTTTTTCATCTTCATAAATATTTAGTGATCTTATTTCTGAAATATAATTTTCAACATCTTTTGGTTCTCTGAATTCATAGGGATAATCAGTACCAAATGTTATTCGGTCTCTTCTAAGTCCTAAAACTGCTGCCTCAAGTGTAACCCTTGATCCTCCAAAACCTGCTGTATCGAAATAGAGCTTATCAAAATTTTTATGGAAATCATCCCAGAGTCCTATTTCTTTTAACTCTCTCGGGGTTAACCCATGTCCTCTTACACCTTCGGGTAGATCCCAATCTTTTGGTTGATAGGAGGAAAGAAGCCTGTATTTAAGCACTTGCATTCCTCCACCAAAATGTGGCATTAAAAATTTTAAATCAGGAAATTTGGGTAAAACTCCATATAATACTTCAACCACACATTTTGCAATATCATACTCTCTTGAGATGGTAGTTGAAAGATCATATTTATCACCACCCCAAAGAGGTCTTCTAAGAGTGGGATGAACCACAATTGGAATATCATATTCTGATATTTTTTCATATAAAGGCATCATGCATTCAGAATCAAGAAAAATATTAGTATAAGAACTAACAAGGGCTACTCCTTTCAATCCGAGCTCTTCAATTGATCTTTTTAGTTCATCTATTGCTGAATAACCTTCATGAACAGGAACATGACAACAGGTTATAAATTTATCAGGATATTCTTTTTGAATCTTAGCATATCCATTATTGATGGCCATACATGTTTCAAGACCAGCAGGGCTCCATGCCCCAAGATTTAATAATGCCATTGAGATTCCCGATTCTTCCATATAGATTAACGTCCTATTAATATCCTGGAGTAACTCCCCTGCTTTGGAAAACCGTTTCATAATAAAGGAATAATCTACCCCATCCATCTTCTTTGCATACTTAAGTGCTTCAGAAGGCAAAAAATGGTGATGTGTGTCAACAATTTTAAAATCATCCATAATATTTTCTCCTTAAATTTTTAAAATCATATTGGATAATTTTTATAAAAGAAAATGCCTCTGGTTTTCAAGACAAATTATTTGAGTTTTGTTTTTTTTTATGATATAGGGATATTAATGATAAAAGGAAAAGAGATTATTGTTGGTGTAACAGGTGGAATAGCTGCTTACAAAGCAGCAGAGTTCGTGAGACTCCTAATTAAACAAGGAGCCAATGTTCATGTTGTGATGACAAAAAATGCCCAGCAATTTATAAATCCCATTACCTTTCAAACACTTTCTGGGAATCCTGTCGTTACAGAACTCTTTTCCTTATTAGAAGAAAAAAAAATAGGCCATGTGACTTTAGCTGATCTTGCCCATTTAATTGTTATTATCCCCGCAACAGCTAATATTATTGGCAAGATTGCCAATGGGATTGCAGATGACTTTCTATCTACGATGGTTATGGCATCAAGAGCACCAGTTTTGTTTGTTCCATCCATGAATGTAAATATGTGGGAAAATAAGATCCTTCAAGGAAATATCAAGAAGTTAATTGAAAATGGATATGAATTTATAGAGCCTGAGCAAGGAGAGCTTGCCTGCCACTGGTACGGTAAAGGAAGATTGCCTGAATTGGAAGATGTTCTGGAAAAGATAGAGGACATCTTTTCCCCAAAAGATTTAAGGGGGGAAAGAATTTTAATTACTGCAGGTCCTACTCAAGAACCAATTGACCCTGTTCGATTTATAACCAATCGTTCCTCAGGCAAGATGGGTTATGCTTTGGCAAAGATTGCAAGGAGAAGAGGAGCAGAGGTGATTTTAATTTCAGGACCAACCTCTCTACCTTCTCCAAGAAAAGATATCACGCTGATTAAAGTTAGAACTGCTGAGGAGATGAGAAACAAGGTCTTAGAATATATTAAGAATGTCTCTGTGATTATAAAGGCGGCTGCTGTTTCAGACTTCAAACCGAAAAATATAAGCGAAAATAAAATAAAAAAGATTAGTTCAACCCCTTTCACTTTGGTGCTGGAACAAACACATGATATCCTAAGGGAGTTAGGGAGCCTAAAGGAGAATAGAATTCTTGTTGGCTTTGCAGCCGAGACTCAAGATTTTATTCAAAATGCCAAAATAAAATTGTTAGAAAAGAATCTCGATTTTATTGTTGTCAATGATGTAACAAAGCCTGGAGCAGGATTTGAGGTAGATACAAACCTTGTTAAGATTATTTTCCCAAGTGGAGAAATAAAAGACCTCCCCCTCCTTCCAAAAGAGGAGATTTCTCAAATAATCCTTGATGAAATAGTTAATTTAATAAAGAAAAGGAAACAATGTTGACTCGACTATCCTTTCTGGGCTTCTTTCTTTTCTGGCTTTTTCCCCTCACTTTTTTCTAAACTTCCTTTTTCTCGTGCCTCTTTTTCAGCCTTCTGGCCTTCCTTCCTGCTTTTTGAAGGATAGTCATTAACATAAAAACCTGACCCCTTTAGAATAAAATTTGTAGCAGAAATTAACTTCCTTGCAGGGCCAAGACATTTTGGGCAGGAAACATTACAGTCTTCCTCAATCTTATGAAAAATCTCAAACACATCATTACATTTCTCACATTGATATTCATAAATTGGCATTTTCAAGCTCCTCCAGGTTTCTTTATAATGTTTTTCACATACTGAGCTGTAAATTGCTACTCATAAATTCTTTCTTCAATTTTTTTAAAGCTTCACTTTCAATCTGTCTGACCCTTTCGCGTGAAAGTTTTAAATGATTGCCAATCTCCTGCAGGGTCATAGGCTCATCGGCCATAATTCTATTTTTAATAACATAAAGTTCTTTTTCATTTAACTTTTTCATAGCATTTTGAATCTGATGTTCTTTCAATTTCCTTTCTTCTTCCTCTGCAAATGCTTCCTCCTGATTCGGAGATTCCTCCTGAATAAGTTCAAGATGAGTAAGCTCTTGATCTTCATCAAAAGGTGTATCTAAAGATAGATCTCTTGTGGACATTCTTTGCTCCATTTCAATAATATCCTCTTCTGAAACATCTAAATCCTTTGCAATTAATTCATATTTTTTCTCATCCTCTTCATCAACAAGCTCTGTTTCTAAGGCTTTTCTTACCTTTCCAATTTTATAAAAAAGTTTCTTTTGGGCTTGAGTTGTCCCTATTTTTACTAAACTCCAGGATTTTATAATAAAATTCTGGATATAAGCTCTAATCCACCATATCGCATAAGAGATAAATCTATAACCCTTATAAGGATTAAATTTTTTTACTGCCATCATTAGACCGATGTTGCCTTCTTGTATTAAGTCAAGCATCTTAACCCCATATGATTTATACTCAAAGGCAACTTTTACAACGAATCTTAAATTTGATGTTATTAATTTCTGAGCTGCTTGAATATCATTGTATTTTCGATATCTTACAGCGAGTTCAAACTCCTCCTCAGGGGTTAAAAGTGGAAACTGATTGATTTGCATGAGATAGGTCTCAAGCGGATTCTTGACAACAGGAAGATTCGACATTATATAATCTCCATAGATTAAAATTAGCACTCTTTAATTGGAAGTGCTAACAAACAATATAATAAATCAATCCCCAAAAGTCAAGGGGTTTAAAGAAAAATTTTATTAAATATTAATTCTTTATACTTTATAATTTATTGATTTTATTAAATTTTTGGAGGTGTTTATGGCTGAGGAAAAAGAAGAAAAAGGTTTTGTAATTAGAGACAAAAGATTTAGCGCTCGAAAAGAGGAGGAAGGAAAAAAGGTTGAAGAATCTGCTAAGGCTCAGGTAAATGAGTCGAAGGGTGAAGAAATGAAAAAGGAAGGGCCTCTTCCAGAAATTACTTTTTCAAGCCTAATTTTTTCTTTTAGTACTTCAGCCCTAATCCAATTGGGTGAAATAGAAGATCCTGTAACCAAAAGAAGAGATAAAAACCTGCCACTTGCCAAACAAACAATTGATCTTATTGGAATGTTAAAAGAAAAAACAAAAGGAAATCTTACTCCCGAAGAAGAAAGTCTAATTGATCAAGTTCTTTTCGATTTAAGAATGAGATATGTAAAAGCAGTTAGTTAATTTTTCATTTCTTAAAGGTTAAATAAAAACTATTTCCCCTTCTATGGAGATGAAAGAGGATTCCCTTTTCTACTTTGGCCTCTTTCATTGCCTTTTCAAAATCTTTGAGTGTTTCTATCTTTTTACGATTAATCTCAAGTATTACATCTCCCTCTTGAAGTCCTATCTCTTGGGCAAGACTTCCTTCTTCAATATCTATAATAACTACTCCCTTTTTAACTCCTGATATATTATATCGTGCTGCAAGTTGTGGATTAAGTTCTTCAACACGTGCACCTAATTTTTCTTCTCCTTCCTTTGCTCCTTTTTCTTTCTGTAGCTCAGCCTTTTCAGGCATTGCAGTGGTAGTTACTTCAATAGTCATTGGCTTTCCATCTCGTATAATATTCAATTTCACTTTCTGTCCAACCCTTTTTTTCTGTATCTCCTTTATGAGCTCATTTACATTCTTTATAGGTTTATCATCTACAGATTTTATAATGTCTCCAGAACTAAGACCTGCTTTTTCAGCACCTGTTCCAGGATATACCTGACCTATAAGAACACCCTCTTTTTCTTTAACTTTAAAGTATTCCATCATTTCTGGAGTAAGATCTTGAACACTAATACCAAGCCATGGCCTTACAACCTTGCCTGTTTTTATAAGGTCACTCAATATCTGCTTTGCCATATTAATTGGAATAGCAAAACCAATTCCTGTTCCTGGTTGAATGATCATTGCATTAATCCCTATTACCTCCCCATCAATATTAACCAATGGTCCTCCACTATTCCCAGGATTAATGGAGGCATCTGTTTGAATAAAATCTTCATAAGTACCCGTCCCCAATCCTGAACGCCCTTTTGCACTAATAACACCTACCGTAACAGTATGCTCAAGGCCAAAAGGATTTCCAATGGCAATAGCCCATTCTCCTACCTCAATCTTATCTGAATCTCCCAAAGTAGCAACAGGAAGATCTTTTGCATTGATATGAATCACTGCAAGGTCCGTTCTTGGATCTTGGCCCTTTATTGTTGCTAAAAACTCTCTTCCATCATTTAACTTTACCTTTATCTTATCAGCACCCTCTACCACATGATTGTTTGTAAGAATATAGCCTTCCTTATCTACGATTACTCCTGATCCTCCACTTCTTTGCTTATGTTGATAGGGTTTTGACTTTTCTCGAGGCCCAAACCCAAACCCTTTGAAGAATTCTTCAAAAGGACTTCCTTTGAAAAAATCTTCTCCAAATCTTTCCCAAGGTCTAATCGTAATAGTCTTTTCAGTTGAGATATTGACAACAGAGGGTTGTACTTTTTTAGCTACCTCAACAAATGCCTGGCCTAAAGACTTAGCAGTTGTTAGTTTCTCATTCTTATTTGGAAGTGAATTGGCTTTATCTTTTCCTGCGCAAAATATCAAGCTAATAATCAAACAAAATAAAAATAAAACCAGAACTAAATTTCTTATTTTCTTCCCGTTCATACCTGAACTCCTTTTTTTTCATCTATAAATGAAATATACCCTTTCATTATTGAGTTGTCAAACTGGTAAATTTCAACCCTTTCTTATGGCAATGTAAGTCCCAAGAGTATTTCCACTTGCATAGGCAAGGATGTTAAAAAAAGTATTTGTATCACTTTCCTTAATAATCATGGTTAACAATGTAAAATTAGTTAATGTAATTAACCCACTTAAAAAAGTGGCAGACCATATTTTTTTGTCAGCAACTTTTCTTGTATAAAGGGTGGTCAATAGATCGATAATAAGCCCTGCGATAAAAATCAGTATTATCTTTTGGACCATTACTACCACTCCTTTCTTTCAAACCAAGACTCAATAGGAAGGGATAAGTTAAGAAGGCTTAATAATATTAAAAAAATAAAAAGTAAAGGAAGGAATAAAATTTTTTAGAATTGGGACGGGCTTAAAACCCGTCCCTTCTTAAATTTTAATATTCAGGAGGCATTGGTGGAGCAGGTGTTTCTTTCTTTGGTTTTTCAGCTACTACAGCCTCGGTTGTAATCAACAAGGATGCTACACTTGCAGCATTTTGGAGAGCAAGTCTTACGACTTTAGTTGGATCAATAATACCAGCCTCAATCATATCTGTAAACTCTTCTTTTTCTGCATCGAAACCAAATGCCCCCTTTCCTTCTTTTACCTTCTCCACAATTACTGACCCTTCTTTCCCAGCATTTTCAGCAATCTGTCTAATAGGTTCTTCAAGTGCCCTCATTACTATCTCTAATCCTATCTTTCGATCCCCTTCCAATTTAAGTTGACTCAGGGCTGGTAAACATCTAATATAAGCCACCCCTCCACCTGGGACGATCCCTTCCTCAACGGCTGCTCTTGTTGCATGAAGAGCATCTTCAACGCGAGCCTTTTTCTCTTTCATTTCAGTCTCGGTTGCAGCCCCAACTTTTATAACAGCGACCCCACCTGCCATTTTTGCTAATCGCTCCTGGAGTTTTTCTCTATCGTAATCAGAGGTTGTTTCCTCGATTTGAACACGAATCTGCTTGATACGCCCCTCAATGGCAGATGGTTTTCCTGCTCCCTCCACAATTGTGGTATTATCCTTATCAATCACAACCTTCTTGGCTCGACCAAGATCTTCAAGTTTTAAATTCTCAAGTTTAATTCCTACATCTTCTGATATTGCCTTTCCATCGGTTAGAATGGCAATATCTTCTAACATTGCCTTCCTCCTATCTCCAAACCCTGGCGCTTTTACAGCCGCACATTTCAGTGTTCCACGAAGTTTATTTACTACCAGGGTTGCCAATGCTTCTCCTTCCACATCCTCAGCAATTACCAAAAGGGGTTTTCCTGTTTTCGCAACAGCCTCTAAGATTGGGAGGAAATCCTTCATGTTTGAAATCTTCTTTTCATAAATTAGGATATATGGATCTTCAAGTACAGCCTCCATCTTTTCAGGGTCTGTAATAAAATAGGGTGAAATGTATCCTCTGTCAAACTGCATTCCTTCAACTATTTCAAGAGTGGTCTCCATTGATTTTGCTTCTTCTACAGTAATTACTCCTTCTTTGCCAACCTTATTCATGGCTTCAGCAATGATGTTCCCAATAGAAGGATCATTATTAGCAGAAATTGTTCCAACCTGTGCAATCTCTTTTTGATCCTTTACAGGTTTTGAAATCTTTTTTAGCTCCTTCACAACCTCCTCAACAGCTGCATCAATCCCTCTTTTTACATCCATTGGATTAGCACCTGCAGCTACGACTTTTAGACCTTCTCGATATATGGCTTGAGCCAAAATCGTTGCTGTAGTTGTTCCATCCCCAGCAGTATCCGAGGTTTTGCTTGCAACCTCTTTAACCATTTTTGCACCCATATTAAGGAAATGATCCTCAAGTTCAATCTCTTTTGCAACTGTAACCCCATCTTTAGTTACAACCGGTGAACCAAACGATTTTTCGATAACTACATTTCTTCCTTTTGGACCAAGTGTAACTTTAACAGCTTCTGCAAGGATATTAACTCCTTCGAGTATTGAATTTCTTGCTTGTTGATCAAATTTTAGCTCCTTTGGCATAAAATATCCTCCTTTCCAAATTTATTTTTTTTTTATTCTTCAATAATAGCAAGGACATCGTCCTCTCTCATCATAAGATGTTCTTCACCATCTATCTTAACCTCAGTGCCTGCATACTTTGCAAAAAGAACTCTATCACCTACTTTAACTTCCATTGGTATCTTCGTTCCATCTTCCTTAATCTTCCCATCTCCAACAGCAATGACTCTACCTTCAATAGGTTTCTCTTTTGCAGTATCAGGAATAATTATACCTCCTTTCGTTTTCTCCTCTTCTTCTAATCTTTTCACAATAAGACGATCATGAAGTGGCCTCACTTTCATAAAATCTACCTCCTTAAATTTTTTATTAGATTTTTTTCCTCCCTAACTTAGGGAGATAGGAAAAAAAGATAAATAAAGACAAACAAATAGACGTTCAAACAAAAAATAAGTATTCATCTTTATTTTGTCAAGGTGGAAAACATGGAGATATATTTAAAAATTAATGGTAGCACTTCTTATAAGAAACTTATTGATTTTAAAGGAAATTTTTTATTCTGTAGATTTAGATTTGTGAGCTGGTCCCCTAAATCTTGGTATGGGTAAGTATTCTACAGATGGGGTATGTCTAACAGGCTGAGGATAAAGATTCATCAATTGATATAATTCAGGAGGAATCTCTTTTGAAACATTAAGTCCAAGTCTTTTTGCCTCATCATATGTAATTGGATAATCATGTGTCCATCTACCCTCAGTAAGGGTTCTTGCAATCTCTTCGGCCTTTTCTTCAGGAAATTTATCTCCTAAAAGAAATTTCACTTGATTTCTTAGCTGTTCAATAGCCTTCCTTCCCATATCCGCAAGGATCCATGTGCGATCATCTATGTCTGAGATTGGCTTTTCTGAAATCAATTTTAATAGGGATGCAGCAGGGTATTCTCCTAATTGAGGATCTACAGGACCTAAAACAGCATGTTCTCCCATCACAATTTCATCCGCAGCCAATGCGATCAAAGTCCCTCCCGACATGGCATAATGGGGTACAAAAGCAGTAACTTTTGCGGGATGGAGCCTAATAGCATAAGCAATTTGATATGAAGCCAAAACAAGCCCTCCTGGTGTGTGAAGCACTATATCGATTGGAACATCTGGATCTGTCATATGGATCGCCCTAATTACCTCCTCTGAATCGTTGATATCAATGTATCTTAAGATTGGAAAACCAAGGAGATTCATAGATTCCTGTCTATGGACAAGAAGAATGACTCTTGAATTTCGCATCTTTTCAAGCTTAATAATACATCTTTGCCTATTTGCCTGAAGTAATCTCTTCCTTAAAAGGGGCTGAAGAGCAGCTATCATAAAGAATATCCAAAATATGCTTGAAACATCAATAGCCATTTTTTCCTCCAAATAAATTTTATTTTATAGTTGTTTTTTTATACCACAAAAAAAATAGATTGACAAACTTCAATTAAAGGCTGAAAAATGATGAAAAAATCACAGCAAGTATTCCTGTTAAAAAAATCCCATCAAATGTTCCTGCTCCACCAATAGAGGCAACAGGTGCTCCAAGCTTTCCAATCTTTTTTAAATTTAATATATCTGCTCCAATAAGTGTACCAAGAGTTCCCGAGATGTAAGCAATTACAGGCGCAGAATCGTAAGCAATAAGGGTAGAAAATATTGCAGCCAAAGAGGGTGGAATAAAAAATGGAATTGCAATGCCAATCCCTCTTATTGGCCTTGCCATTTTAAAGCATACGAGGGTAATAAAAATTGTAGCCAAAAAGGCCTTCATATAAAGTCCTGTCTTTAGAAGGAGGTATATTGAAACGAAAGTGGGGATAAGAGCTCCCCCAACATTTACAGCCAATATCGTAATCTTTCTTCTCCACATTGGAACAGTATATACAAACCCAAAGTAGGTGATCCTTTTTTCAGCCACCATGAACTCTTGTGGAATTCTTGCAATAGGGATGTTGATAAAACTTCCAATCAAAGTAGCTAAAAGGGTTGTGAAAACAAAGTGGGGTGGAATCCCAATCTTTATAAAGGCGAGTGTGATGATGTTAATCTGGATTAGAAAAAATAGGAATAAAATGAAAAAGAAGAAAAAAATAAAAAGAAAAAAGGAGAAAGGAATAAAAATCATAATTAAATCTATATCATGAAAAAAAGTTTTTGACCAATTATTATTAATTTGATAACATATTTTTAGAAGCGGAGGCAAAAAATTAGTTATTTCATCTTGACAAACTGCAAAGAATGATTATTTTTTGAGTGAAATTTCGGGCTAAAAAGAAAGGAGGGATTGGCTATGGCATGGGAGATTTCTCCATGGAGACCATTTAGGGAACTTGAAAGAATGAGGAGGGAGATGGATCGACTCTGGGATTCTTTCTTTGAAAGGAGACCAGCAAGACCTGAGGAAGTTTCAGAATGGCTTCCTTCTCTGGATCTATCAGAGACAAAGAATGAGTTTGTTGTAAAGGCAGAGTTACCGGGAATCGATCCAAAGGATATCGATATCTCCCTAACAAATGACATACTCACAATTAAGGGCGAGAAGAAACAGGAAAAAGAAGAGAAGGAAGAAAACTACCATCTCATTGAGCGAACTTATGGATCTTTTACCAGAGCGATCCGAATCCCAGGTCAAGTCCAAAGTGACAAAATTAACGCCACATTTAAAAATGGTGTCCTGAAAGTTGTTCTTCCAAAAACTGAAGAGACAAAGAAAAAAGAGATTAAAATCAAGGTTGAATAATATAGCCTTCTGACCTATTATTTATGGGCGCCCTATTAGAAAGGGCGCCTTTTTTATATTTAAATTTTTCTAAAAATCTTTTAAATTATTTTCAGAAATGGCTGATTATAAAGAAATTCTATTCTCAAAGGCTTTTAAGATAGTTCCAGGTTTAGATTACAATAGGTTTTCTTACGAGCTTCGTGAAAAATCAAATGGTTCATTTATTATTTACGAAGTTGTTATGAAAGAAAACGAATCATGGGAATCTCTAAGAGATAGGATTTTCCCAAAATTGGTAAGATATCTCAAAGAGAAAGGAATTAATCCCTCTTCAGGTGAAGGATTTATTATTTCCCTTTTCTTTAAAGATCATGTATATATCATCAATGGGATTGATTTTTTTAAAACCTTCTGTGAAATAGAGGGCCTAAACTTCTCTGCCTTTCACTTTCGGGTTTTAAGGTGGCTATCAGAATAAGAGAATAACATGACATTTTTTGAAAATATATTCTATCAGTTATCAACATTAAAATTATTTCTTCCTTTCATTCCTTTTTTTGTAGCATTTGATCCCTTAGGAATCCTTCCAATCTTTGTTTCTTTAACTTCAGAAATAGACCAAAATGATCGAAAAAAAGTTGTTAGACAATCAACCCTTACCGCATTTCTTGTAGGAGTGGGTTTTCTAATAGCGGGGAGATCTATCTTTAAACTCCTTGATATTACTGTATCTGATTTTAAGGTTGCTGGAGGAATTTTACTATTTATTATTGCAGTGGTTGACCTTATATTCCCTGAAAGAACAAGGACATTTCCAAAAGAGACATTAGGCGTAGTTCCTATTGGTATACCACTAATTGTTGGACCAGGTGTTTTAACACTTCTTTTAATTAGCGCCCCTGCCTATGGATATATTGCTACGATCCTATGCTTTATTATTAATCTTCTTATCGTATGGTTTGTTTTCAGTCATTCCCAAAAGATTATGGGGATTCTTAAAGAGGGTGGAACCAAAGGTATTGGAAAGGTATTTGCTTTGCTTTTAGCAGCATTTTCAATGATGATGATTAGAACAGGAATTATGGAATGGTTAGAAATTTTCCCACTTTTAAAGGGGTAAAAAATGGATGACGATTCAAAAACCCTTAAAGAAATTGATGAGGAAATTAAAAAAGGAAATTACCTAAGGGCTGAAACAATTTCCAGAACACTCGGTTGCTCTACACAGGAGCTTAAAGCCTTGAGAATAAAGGCATTTAAACAATTTATAATGGAGTTTAGAAATCATCAGGGAGCCTCTGAACTTGCAAAGCAATATCAATTTACAAAAGAGGATATCAATCAATTCATCGACGAAATTATTAAAGAGGCTGAAGAGAAAAAGATATTAGAAAAAAGACAATTTGATACAAATACAATGAAATATCTATCACTTAAAGAATGGTTAGAAATCTATTTTAAAAAATAATAAAAATTAAAATAAAAGGATTATTAAATTCTCCGAATCAAACAAGGCCCTTCCTAAAATTGTATGGCAACCCTTTTATGAGTTGCTTACATTGAGGTAAGGAATCTTTTCGATTTCACTTGACAAACAAAAAAAAGTGATTATTTTTTTACCAGAAAAATTAAATTGGCTAATAATATCAATCTATTAAATCCCATCACAATATCAAAATTAATCTATAGAAAGGGGGTATAAATGATGGCACGTGAACTTACCTTATGGAAACCATTGAGAGAAATTGAAAGGATAAGCAGGGAGATGGATAAACTTTTTGAATCTTTTTTCGAAAGGAGACCAAAAAGAAAATTTTTTGAGGGAGAGGAAGATTTTCCATTAATGGATATAGCAGAAACCGATAATGAGATCATTTTAAGAGCTGAAATTCCAGGGATTGAGCCTGCTGATATTGACATTTCTCTTTCAGATGGCATCCTAACTATAAAAGGTGAAAAAAGACAGGAAAGGGAAGAAGGAGAGGATTATCATATAATCGAAAGAACTTATGGAAAATTTACTCGGCAGATCCATTTACCCAAACCTATTGAAGGGGATAAAGCAAGTGCTTTCTATAAAAATGGAGTTTTGAAAATAGTTCTTCCAAAAACAGAGGAATCTAAAAAGAAAGAAATTAAGGTAACAGTCGAATAAGTTTTGAATGGGGTGAATGATTCTTGTGAAAAAGTGTTTACGTTGTAATGGACCAATGAGTTATGAAAAGTTTTATGGCCGCGAGGGTGCATTTTGGGGATGGAGATGTATCCTCTGCGGAGAAATACTTGATGAAATGGTATTAGAGAATAGACAGGGTAGACGCGAAAAAATAAAGTAAAGTTTTTAAAACCTCATATTTTAGATAAAGGATGGGAGGATGACAGACCCTTGAAGACGAAAGGAGGTGGGATATCATGAGAAATCTCTTTTACATCATGATATTCCAGATTTTGGTTGGAATTTGGCTCATGATTTCTCCATTTCTACTCGGGGCAAGAGAGATCACGAGCATCACAGCCAATAATGTGATCTTCGGTGCCATCGTGCTCATCCTTGGAATCTGGGTTGCCTACTATCAAAAAACCCTACCTGGAATTGAGCACGCAGAAAAGAAGGTCACTTAAACTTATTCTTCTCCTTTGTCTTTAATTTTTTTAAAAAAGGGCCTGTCAATCTCCCTTCCTCTTTCATTTTTTTATTTTTTAATTAAAAGGAGGTGTCAAAATAATGGGAAAAATTAGAACCTGTATTATTGGTGTGGGCAATTGTGCAAGTGCTTTTGTTCAAGGACGTTTTTATTATAATGATCCTAATTCTAATATTCCAGGATTGATTACAAAAAATTTCGGTGGTTATCTGGCCAGCGATATTCAATTTGTCACAGCTTTTGATGTGGATGAAAGAAAAGTTGGCCGTGACCTCTCAGAGGCCATCTTTGCCAAACCTAATTGCACAACCATTTTCCAGAAAGATATTCCTCACCTAAATTGCCCTGTTGAAATGGGTTTTATTATTGATAGCATCCCACCTCACAATGATCAGTATCCAGAAGCTGTCCGTTTTAAACCTTTAAAAAATATCTATTCAAGTGTGGAAGAGGCAAAAAAAGCAATTGTGAGAATCCTTCGGGAAAATAGAGTGGATGTAGTAATCAATTACCTTCCTGTAGGAAGCGAAGAAAATACCTTTTTCTATGCAGATTGCTGCCTTGAAGCAGGTTGTGCATTTGTAAATGCTATCCCTGTTTTTGTATCAAAAATCTATGGAGAACGTTTTAGAAGAGCCGGTCTACCTATCCTTGGGGATGATATTAAATCTCAAGTAGGAGCTACAATTATTCACAGAGTTTTAACTAAACTATTTGAAGATAGAGGACAAAAAATAAAGAGATCCTATCAACTCAATATTGGCGGAAATACAGATTTTCTAAATATGCTCGATCGTGAACGTTTAAAAAGTAAAAAGATAAGTAAAACCCAATCTGTGCTCAGTCAGATGCAAGATGGAGAATTTGATTTACAGAATATATATGTTGGCCCAAGCGATTATGTTCCTTGGCTAAAGGACAATAAAGTCTGTTTTCTAAGGATAGAAGCCGAACAATTTGGAGGTATACCTATGAATCTTGAAGTGAGGCTCTCTGTTGAAGATTCACCAAATTCAGCTGGAGTTGCTATGGATGCAGTTCGTGCAGCAAAAGTTGCACTCGATCGTGGACTTGGTGGTCCTATCATTGAGGCAAGTGCATACCTTTTTAAATCACCTGTCAAACAATTTGAAGAGACCGAGGCAAGAGAGATGCTAAGACGATTTGCCGAGCTTAAAGTTGATATGATCGATTCACTTTCCGAATTTTATCCAACAATTGAAAACCCTTTATCATATGAAACACACCAAATAGGAAAAGGTTATGTTGGTTCTTGGGATGTTTAAATTTATAAATAACCAAGATCCAAGGAGTGATAGAAAATGAAAATAGCTATGATGTCTGCATGGAATACAGATTCAGGGGTTTCTATCCATGCAGAATTAATTGGTCGTCAATGGGTAAAAATGGGGCATCAACTAAAAATCTTTACCTTTTTTGAATCTGATTTCCATGGGACAACACTCGTTGGAAAAGATGAAGATTACGTAGTTAGATGTTTTACCACCTCGGGATCAAAGAATCCTCACCTTGATCCAAGACCAATTCTTTCCTCAGATTATGATGTTTTTGTGGTACAAGATCTTGGGATGCTACCAATGGATGATTTAGCAAAGATTTTTCATCATATAAAAAAGAAAGCAATAACCATTAATGTAATTCACGATAATAAACCATCTTCTAACCCATCCTTTTATCAATTTGATTGGGATAGGATTATTTGTTTCGATGAAAGATATGAGGCCTTTCTTAAGGTTTACCATCCAAGAGAAAAGATTCAAATCATTCCGTTTCCATGTCATCCCTTGAAAAGAGGGAATAAGGAGGAGGCAAGGATTAAATTAGGGCTACCTTTAAACAAAAAAATTGTATTAATGTTTGGCCAAAGAATAAAGGAACATTTACCCTTATTACCAATTCTCCGCGAAATAAGAACTGAGCTTGCTTTCCTTCTTCTCGTTGTATCACAAAAGGATGTAAATGAACTCGAAGGAATAAAAGGAATAGAGATAGAGATTAGAAGAGAATCTCCTGGAATAGAAAAGCTCTATGATTATCTTCATGCTGCTGATGCCTTGGTTATTTATAGAAATCCGTGTGATGGTGTGGTTGTTTCGAGTTCTGCATTTCAATGCCTTGGTTCAGGTTGCCCAATTGTTGCTAATGAATCTCCATTCTTTGAAACTCTAAAAGATGTCGTCTTAATTTACAAAGATTTTCAAGGTTTTAAAGAGTCGCTTCTTGACATATTTAATGGAGGCAAAAGATACCAAACCTTACAGAAGACACTTAAAGAATTTATGAAAAGAAATTCTGCAGAGACTATTGCTAAAGATTATATAAATTTATTTTTAAAGCTAAAAGATGAAAGAAGGCAAAAGGAATTTGATCAGATTTCTCATCTCTTAAATGTAATGAAATTTATTCCGATGGAACAGAAATTTGAAAAACAAGCATTTCTATCAAATGGGGATCTAAAAAATATAGAATTTCAGCCCTATTAATTGCCTCCTCCATATAAGGAGGTGAAAGAAATGCTTTGTTTTGTATCCACTTATCCTCCTGCTATGTGTGGAATTGGAACATATACTTATTATTTAACAAGATGGATGCCAAAAGATCGTTGGAGCGTTGTTAGCTTTAAATTAGATGAATTTTCTATAGGTGATGGAGAATTGAATGTGGAAGAAAAGCAAAGGGTTAATTATTGGATCTCACTTGAAAACCCCTCCCTACCTGATGAAATTCCATCAGAAGTCCTTTGGTTTCAGCATTCTTTTGGCATGTGGGGAAGGGTCAATACACATTTTTTGAAATTAATCCAAGAAGCCAAAAAAAGGGGAAAGAAAGTTGGAGCAAGTTTTCATACTATCCATTTTCAATCAGAAGAGACCCCATGGGGAATGCAGGAAAAAGAATTTGAGCTTTTGAAAGAAGTATTGCCTATATTGGACTTTGCAACTGTTTTTACAATTGGTGCAAAAAAGGCAGTGATTTCGGCATTTCCTGAATATAGTAGCAAGATTTTTGTTTTGAGACATGGTGTCCATTGCTATCCCAAGGTAAGTAAAGAATTTGCAAGGGAAAGGCTTTTTAACTATCTTTCCCAATTAACAAATATTCCTCCAATTGAAAAGATAAGATTAAAAGGAATTGAAAAATCTTTTCTTGAAGGTGAAACCATATTGATTGGAAATTATGGATTTATTACACAGGATAAAGATCCTGTTCAATTTTATGAAATCGGAAAGAAAGTTCAAGAGAAGCTCCCGAATAAAAATGTTATCACCTTATTTATTGGTAAGATTCAAAATAGAAAAGACAAGAAAAAAGAACTTTATTTACCAATTCTTGAAAGACTAAAAACCATCCATGACGGGAAACAGAATCTTTTTTATGAAGAATACATACCTGAGAGTATTTTCCCTTATGCGTTTAGGGCACTTGATGTAGCTTTATTCTGGTGTAGCAATGCAACACAGTCAGGAAGGATGGCTCATGCCCAGGGAACAGGTGTTATGATTGCAGGCCGAAATTTAGAAGGTATTGGAGAAACACTTAGGCTTTCTGGACTTCCAGCCTCTGAGACAATCGATGAACTTGCATTAATGATAGCAAAAATAATAAAAGACCCTATTCTCAAAAAAAGATTGGAGGAGTCAACTATTCAATATGCCCAAAGATTTTCTTTTGCCAGACAAGCTCAAAAACACTTTCTCCTTATTGATGCAATTATAAAAGGAGAGAAACTTCCTCTATTAGATGAGGTAAGTGAATATGACTCATATACTGGAAAGATTGGCTATAGGCGATTTGAAGGATTTGGAGAATCCAGGCAAGGAAGTGAACTCTATTCTTAATGTAGCTGAAGAGGTAGAGGTGAATCTTCCAAATCATAATTATTATAAGATTCCTCTTCGGGATGGGGTTCCCATTCCAGTGGAAAAGATGAAAGAAGCAGTAGAGTGGATTCAAAAACATATCTCTTCAGAAAAGGTGCTTGTAGCTTGTCATTACGGAGTTGGAAGATCTGCATCAATTATAATTGGCTATTTATGTAGCATAGGTTTCGGTTATAATGAAGCTCTGAATTTTGTTTCATCAAAAAGACCTGGTGTAAATCCAATTCCTGGTCTTGAAGATACGATTAAACGACTCAATCATAAGGAGGGAAATATTAAATGCACATAGCGATGATGACAGCCTGGAATACAGATTCAGGGGTTGCGGTCCATGCAGAACCAATTGGGAAGGCTTGGTTAGAAATGGGCCACGAAGTTACAATTTTCAGTCATGTTGAATATGATTATCATGGGGAAGGTTTCACAGGGAAAGATGAAGATTATGTGATCCGTTGTATTGGAACCCAAAGAACAAATTTCCTCGATCCAAGACCAATTTTAACATCCAATTTCGATATTCTTGTGGTTCAGGATCTTAGAATGTTACCAGTTGAGAATCTGGCGAAGATATTTCCAATTATTAGGAGCCGTGCCAGAACAGTACATATTGTGCATGAGAATAGTCTTCCTCAGGAGCCATGGTTTTATCAATTCCTATGGGATGGGGTTGTCTATTTTGATGAAAGACAAGAATTTTTAAAAGATATCTATCCTTACGCAAAACTAATACCATTCCCTTGTTTTCCAATAAGAAGGGGAGACAAAATCCAGGCAAGAAAAAAACTGGGTCTTCCTCTTGATAAGAAGATTATCTATATCTTCTGTCACAGAGGATATGAACCCTTTCTCAGGGATTTACCTCGAGAACTCTCTGCTCAAGCCATACTACTTTATGTAGTGCCACCAAATTATCAAATGTTAGAAAGGGCGCGGTCAACTCCATGGATGATAATTCGTGAAGAGAAGGTATTGTCAAAAGAGAGATTTGATGATTATCTCTTTGCCTCTGATGTTACGATTCTTCACAAATACCAAAGTCTTTATTTAGGTGTTGTATCATCTACTGCATTTCAAGCCCTTGGAGCAGGTTGTCCGATTCTTGTTCCAGGGGAGTCAGATTATTTTAAACCACTCGAAAACGAAGTCATTCGCTACCATGATATTTACGATTTAAGGGAAAAACTTGTTGAAATCCTTTTAAATGATACTGAAAAACAGAGAAATTTAATCGACCTTGCTGATGGCTTTTGCTCGATCAATTCACCACAAATTATAGCACGTAGATTTATTGATTTCTTTGTTGAACTCGGAAGACCATCATGGAGATAACTATGGAAGGAAATAATTTCCCTATAGGTCCATTTATAGATTATCCTCAAAATCCAATTCTTAAACCAACGAGTGGATTCCAATCAAAAAGGGTTTATAACCCAACTGTCTTAAAGGAAGGCGAAAAATTTTATATGCTATACCGAGCTGAATCAGATGAGCCTCTAACAGGCAGAATAGGCCTTGCTGAAAGTAAGGATGGGGTGCATTTTAATTGTTATAAAAACCCTGTACTTTCCCCAAGTGAAGACTTTGATCGTGGGGGGTGTGAAGATCCAAGGATAGTAAAGTTGACTGATACATATTATCTTACTTATGTGGGAAACAGTCTGAGATATGGTGTTTCAAATATATGTATTGCACGCTCAAAAGACCTCATCCATTGGGAAAAACTTGGCCCAATATTAAATGAACGCCGTTGGCAATGGGATAAAGGTCAGGTTAAGGCAGGGGTAATCGTCCCTGAAAGGATTAATGGAAAATATATTATGTATTTTATGGGAGAAGAAAAACCATGGGTAACAGCTATAGGAATAGCTTATTCTGAGGACCTCAAGAAGTGGTATGAGCCTTTAGAAAAACCTGTATTAATTCCTCGAAAAGGATACTTTGATAGTCAAGGAGTTGAACCAGGACCAACCCCCATCTTGGTCAACGAAGGAATTCTTCTCATTTACAATGGATGGTGTGAATATTGTGTATATCAACCTGGAGGGGTCATCTTTTCAAAAGATGACCCTACCCTAATCCTTAAAAGGACTAATAAACCTATTGTTTCTCTATCGAGGGATTATGGAAAAGAATTTGGGACAGGAAATCACTGTGTTGCAGAAGGTCTTGTTAAAGAAAATCATCGATGGTTGCTCTATTATGGTGCAGCTGATCACTTAATCTGTTTAGCCATTTATGAAGAGGGAAGAAAATGATGCTTAAACGTTTTCTAAATAATCCAATCCTTAAACCAAAAAAGGACAATGATTGGGAATCAAAACTTGTATTCAACCCCGCAGCCGTCTATGAAAACGGTATATTTCATCTTCTTTATCGGGCTGTAGGAGATGATAATATCTCAAGGATTGGCTATGCCATAAGTGCTGATGGATATGAATTCTTTAGGTTTGATAAGCCAGTTTTTACCCCACGTGGAGTTGCTGAGAGTAAAGGTTGCGAAGATCCAAGAATTGTTAGGCTTGAGGATAAATTTTACATGACTTACACAGCTTACTCCATAAAAGGAATAAGGGTAGCCTTGGCCTCAACAAAAAACTTTATCCAATGGGAAAGATATGGAGTGATTCTTCCTGATATGGAGAATAAGGATGCTGTATTATTTCCTGAAAAAATAAATGGCAGATATGTTATGCTGCATCGCCCTATGGAACCTCCCAGAAGTATCTGGATTGCATATTCAGATGACTTAATAAGATGGGGAGATTTCAAAAAGATCATGGAGCCTGTTAAGGATCGTTGGGATGGAATAGGAATTGGATCTGCGAGCCCACCTGTTAGAACAGAAAAAGGATGGCTACTCATTTATCATGGAATAAACCATGATAGCGTCTATCGACTCGGAGTGGCACTGCTGGACTTAGAAGATCCATCCAAAGTCATTGGGAGATATCCTGAGCCAATCCTTGAACCTGAAGAGGAATATGAACTTAGAGGTGAAGTAAGGGAGGTCGTCTTTGGATGTGGAATCTGTGAGGTTGAAGATAAATACTTTATTTATTATGGTGCTGCAGATAAGGTGATCTGTGGAGCAACTGTAGAGAAGAGAGAGATTCTTAGTCTTTTCTAAAGAAAGGGGGAGACAATATGAGGATCGTTATGATGAGCCGATGGAACATCCCATGTGGTGTTTCAATTCATGCAGAACTTATTGGTAGGGCATGGGTAGAGATGGGACATGAACTTAAAGTCTTAGCCCCTCTGGAATGGGAAAATTTTCAAAGTGATGTAGATGAACCTTTCATTAAAAGATGTTATCGAATGCCAAAGCCTAATCGAAAGGAAGGTTATTTCTTTGATCCTGAGCCGTTTATTAATTTAGATTATGATATATTTGTTGTTCAAAACCTTGAGATACTTCCAATGGAGGATTTGCTAAAAATATATCCAATAATAAGAAATAAGTCTAAAACTGTATTCATTGTTCACGAAGGGAAACCACCTAAAGATCCAACATTCTATAAGTTTGAATGGGACGCTGTTGTTTGTTTTGACGAAAGATATAAGAGATTTTTAGAAAAGATATATCCCAAGGAAAAAATCTTTATCATCCCTTATCCGTGTCATCCAATCCTTTATGGGGATAAAATTGAAGCCCGAAAAAAACTTGGCCTCCCTTTGGACAAAAAGATTATATTTAACTACGGTATAGGTGTTTATCGTCATCTTCATCTTCTTCCAACCATCAAGCGTGTAAATAAGGATTATCCTCTAATCCTTTTAACAATGACCCATATTCCTGATTGGTATGAACTTTTTGAGGCAGTAAAATCTATCTATCCCTTCATTGATTTAAGGAAAGGAGACATCCCCATAAAAGAGCTCTATACCTATCTTCACGCTTCAGATGCCTTGCTTGTTCACAAGGATTCAGCTGAGGCAGTAGTAGTGCCATCTACAGCTTTTCTATGTCTTGGTTCAGGATGTCCAATTTTAGCCTATGACACAAATTTCTTTGAGGTCTTTAATGAAGAAGTCATAAAGTATAGCGAACTGGAAGTGGCCTTGAAGGAGGTTTTTGAGGGAAGTCAAAAGGTTAAAAAAACTTTAGAAAATGCCGAGAGGTTTGTTAAAATGAATTCCTCTTTTGTGATAGCTGAAAAGTTTATTAGACTTTTTAAAACCTTAAAAGAAAAACCTTATGAATTAGATTTTAGAAAGAGAATATCATCTGATGAGGAATTGCATTTGATGTAAATAATACTTTTTATATCCCAGTTAACGTATTAAATCCCTTAGTAAAAAACGTATCTTAAAAATATTTATTTAAATTCTTATTATGGTCAACTTATGGACAAAAAGGAGAGAGCAAATTTAATTGAACAAAGGCCTTGGGGAGGATTTATTATCCTTGAAGAGCAACCAACTCATAAGGTCAAGCGAATCTGGGTCAATCCAGGACATCGCTTAAGTTATCAAAAACATCGTTTCCGAAGTGAACACTGGATTATTATTACGGGAGATGCAAAAGTTACGTTGGATGGAAATGAGATCTTCCTTAATGCAGGTGATTCAATTGATATTCCTATTGGATCAGCTCACAGAATTGAAAATATTGGTAAAGAGATTCTCAATTTTATAGAAGTTCAGAGGGGTAAAGAGTTTTCAGAAGATGATGTTATTCGCCTCGAGGATGATTACGGAAGGGCTAATGTTTGTTTTGAGGTGGGCTCCTTATGAAATATGATGAATACATTCTTGGAGTTAATTACTGGCCTATCAATAATGCAATGAACTTTTGGAAGCTTTTTGATAAGAGTTTAGTCGAGGATGATTTTTCAAGGATAAAAGAGATAAATATTAGATTGGTTAGGATATTTCTACTTTGGGAAGATTTCCAACCACTCCCAAGAAAAGTTTCTATAAAAATGATTGACCATCTTATTACTTTAATGGAGATAGCTAATGATAAAGGATTAAAGGTTTTACCAACATTTTTTACAGGACATATGAGTGGAGTCAATTACCTTCCTCCGTGGATGCTTGATTTTGGAGATGGTAATATTAGATTTCCTTTGGTCTCTGAGGGAAGAAGGAGAAAGAATAATATTAAAAATTTTTATAATGATAAAGAAATATTAGAGGCCCAAAAATTTCTCATCCGCGAGATATCCAATGCATTAAAGGGACATCCCTCCCTCTGGGGATGGGACCTTGGAAACGAACCATCAAATCTGGTTCAACCTTCAAACAAAAACGAAGGACTCACCTGGTTAGAAGAAATGGTTTCAGAATTAAAAAAGATTGATGAATCAATCCCTATTACCCTTGGACTTCATCAAGAAGATTTAATAGAAGATCGGAATATGGGACCGGAAGAGGTCTCTAAATTTTGTGACTTTTTGTCAATCCATACATATTCAATCTATGCAAAATGGGCATCCCATCGTTTGGATGAAGAAGTTGTTCCTTTCCTTGCTATAATAACATATTGGCTTGGTTCAAAAGAGGTTTTGATTGAAGAGGTTGGAATCCCTTCATCAAACTCATTTGAGGATAATATGATTGTATCAGAAGAGGAGGCATATCAATATTATGAACGTCTACTAAAGAAATTAAAAAAATATTCATTCCTTGGCACAATTTTCTGGTGTTATGGGGATTATGAAAGAAGCCTTTGGAAAGAACCCCCATTTGATGAGAATCATCATGAAAGGTTTTTTGGTCTCTTTCGAGAGGATAAATCTCCTAAACCTTTTGTCAATTTAATTAAGACCTTTGAAAAAAATATAGAGAGAGAAACCTTAACCTATGAATGGATAGATATTGAACCCAAGGATTATTATAAAGATCCTCTTGAGAATCTCAAACATCTATATCAGAGATTCAAAGATTTTCAGGGGTGATAATAATGGATATCTTAGAAGAACATCATTTTGAACCATCTGCTAAAATAGTTTCAAAAGATGAGATTTCGTCCATCCTTGAATTAAGAGGTAAAGAAAGGATGGAGGCAATATTAAGTAATGATAATGCCATGCAGATTGTACATTCTTTACCAGAAGAGGAAGTCTATTTCACCATAAAGGAGATAGGTGAACAAGATGCACTTCCACTTATTTCATTGATGTCCCCAGAACAGTATCAATATCTTCTTGATCTTGAGCTATGGAAGGGATATGAACTGAAATCTGAAAAAGTTCAACATTGGCTTCCAATCTTACTCTCCTGTGAAGAAGAAGCCATCACTCGATGGTTAAAAACGATTGACCTCGATACCCTTATTCTTCTTCTTAAAAAAAACATTCGTATACATATTAAAAATGCTGATGAACCCTTAGATTTTAATAATGAAGAAAACTATCCTTTCACACTGGATGGAACCTATTATATTGAGGTATTAAATCCTAATTTTCGGGAACATATTGAAAGATTATTAACCTATATTTCTACCTTAGACTTCAACTTTTATTTGAGATTACTTGATCAAGTGTATTGGGAGATCGGAGCAGAACTTGAGGAAAGGGCATTTCGATTCAGAGAGGCAAGGCTTGCTGATAAGGGATTTCCAACCTTGGACGAAGCCCTTTCACTTTATCAATATCTCAATCCTAAAAGACTTAAATGGATGCTTGAAGAAAAAAAGATCTATCCTGTAGATATCCCGGAGGAATCTCTACCTCCAAATTTCCCAATGCTCCTAAAGGAGCAAAGGATGTTTTTTTCAATCTGTTTAAGCGAATTGGAGGATAGATCTCTACTGGATCGAATCAAGACGGAGTTAACCTACATGGCGAACCAAGCCCTTGTCATTGATCAACCTGAAAATATAGATATTACCGTATTGCAAGAATGTTTGAAAAAGGTTGGAGGCTATTTGAGTATTGGTTTGGAAATCATGTCAGGTGGCAATCTCTTACAAGCAAAGAAGTACCTTTCAGAGATTCCGTTGAAGTTTCTCTTTCAAATTGGGTTTGGCTCTGCTCTTGAGTTGAAATGGAAGGCAGAAAAGATCTGGAAAAAAGGTTGGTATTCTAATAAAGGACTTCCACTCTCTTTCTTAGGTTATCCATGGGAGGAAAGGATGGAAGGCCTTTTAATGAAAAGACCTTTATTCTATTCTGAAATCCCTGGGGAAGGCTTCCGAGACTTTCGAACGCTTGATGAAATTCGTAAAGTTGATCATGAATTGAAGATTATAGAATTTCTTTCCAAGATACTCTCATCTATCAATTTTCTTTATACAGATGGTTTGACCTGGAAGACTGCTATCCTCAATGCATTTTTGTATGATCAGATGGTGATATTATCAAAAGACCAAATTATCGGCCTAAGGGATAAAACTTTGTTATGGAAAGAGATTAATAGGAGAGGGATAGAACCAAGAGAATTAATTAAGAATTGGATTTTGAATAAATTTCATTTTACAAAAAATAATGAAATAGAAGTATCAAGTGAAATAGCAAATTTTATATTTGATGAAATTAAGACGGAACTTTATATATATAAGACAGAGGGAGATGTTTAATGACAATTGACACATCTGAGAGAAACCTTTTAAATAATCCAAGAATGCCTCCGAAATCTATTCTTGAGCATTTTTCTCCGGGTACACGTATAAGACTTAGGAAGGATGTATATCGGTACATCAAAGATCGGGAGTGGATTCTTAATAGAATCGAAGGCAATGAAGTTCATCTGCTGCATGAAAGCAGGCTTTATGGTTTAATTGTTAAAATGGAAGATATTGATTGGGATTATCAATCAATAATTAAAGGAGAGAAGAATTATGCCCAGGAAAGGAAAGGTTGAAAAAAGAATTATTCCACCTGATCCAAAATATAATGATTTTTTGGTTGCAAAATTTATAAATGGTGTTATGCGTCGGGGAAAGAAAAGTATTGCCGAGAGAATTGTGTATAATGCCCTTGAGTTTATAAAGGAAAAAACTAAATCAGATCCATTAAGTATTTTTAAACAAGCTATAGAAAACGTAAAACCCTTGATTGAAGTAAGACCTCGAAGGGTTGGAGGGGCTACCTATCAGGTTCCTGTCGAAGTAAGACCTGAAAGAAAACTCTCTCTGGCAATCCGTTGGATTATTTCATCAGCTAAACAGAGACCAGAAAAAGGTATGGATAAAAAGCTTTCAGCAGAATTAATTGACGCTGCCAATAATCGGGGTGGAGCTATAAAGAAAAAGGAAGACACACATAAAATGGCAGAGGCAAATAGAGCCTTTGCCCATTACCGATGGTAATTTTTCGGTGTCTAATCTAATACCTACGGGAGGAAAAGGTTTAGAAAAAATGGAAAAAACTATAAACAATTTCCAATTTCAACTTATAAGAAATCGAAATCCAATTCTGGGAAAGGTATATCTTCCTAATGTTGTAGAGGATTTAAAAATTAAGGATTTTTTAAAAAAGGAACTTTCCACAATCAAACCTTTACAAATCGCAATCGAACGTCTTTCATCTCCCTTAGGTGGGCTTAAAATTACCATCCACTCTAACAGGCTTTGTTCCAAGGAAAAGATTAAAAAAATTACAAAAAATTTAAAAAAATTAACTCAAAAAGAAATACTAATTGATCTTCGAAAGACAAGAAATGAGGAAGCGAAACCTAATCCATTAATAGATCGTTCAGTTTTTCAAATAGATGAAAACAAAGTTTATAACAAAAAGAGAAAAATCTCTTATACAAAGATTTTAAAAAGAAGGAGAGAAGAAGGATTTGAAAAATAAGAAACTTTTAGGTAGATTAAAAAGGAAGAAAAGGGTTCGGGGAAGAATCAAGGGAACACCTGAGAGACCTCGATTGAGTGTTTTCAGGAGTTTAAAGCATATATATGCACAGGTTATTTTGGATACAGAAGGAAGAACCTTAGCCCATGCTTCAACATTAAGCCCAGAACTCCATGGTGCTGTCAAAAATACAGGTAATGTTGAGGCAGCACGTAAAGTTGGAGAGCTTATCGCTAAGAAGTGCCTTGAGAAAGGAATAATTAAAGTTGTTTTTGATAGAGATGGCTATAAATATCACGGAAGGGTTAAGGCATTGGCAGAAGGTGCAAGAGCGGGAGGTTTACAGTTCTAATAGATTTAGGAGGGAATTATGGAACAATCTATTCAAAATCTTAATCCACCTAATTGGCAGGCATGTGTGACAACTATTAAATGTGATTTAATTGATGATTTTGTATCTATCATGGTTAAGAAAGACTGGTCATCAAAATGCACATGGTATGATTCGTACAAGGCACCAACTCTTAATAGTAAAAAGAAAATCAAACCTGATAGGTCTACAAAAAAACGAATTGGACTTTGTCAGGGTCCTCTCTGTTCCTATGTAATTAACTATCGAGAAAAACTGATAAATGAAACAAAAGGAACATCCAATTGAACTTAAAATGCCATAGAGTTTTTTCCTTCTAAGAAGGCCTTCTCTAAAATCCTTATATTAATCTCGTGGAACTTAGAAGGAGTTACCTCTATAACGGCATCTTTCATTTTCTCATAGGAAAATGGAAATCTTGGATGGGAAGTTGCAAAACCTATTAATGCAATATTTGTAGATTGAACCAATCCCATATCCATGGCTAATTTAGAAGCCCAAAATACAAATACTCCTATGCCTTTCTCCTTAAGGTATTCCTTGATATTTTTATTTAAAAAATCTGGATCAGGAGCGTTGATAAAACAGAGACCACCTTCTCTTCCTTGCAAGGATGGCCTGATGTATGAAAGAGTCCGATAGGCTTCGTTTTTCTCTAAAGAAATAAGTATATCTGCATCTCCTCTTTTAACCAAAGGACTCCTGAAATTCCCAATTTTAAGATGGGTAAGCACTGAACCTCCTCTTTGACTCATTCCATGGTCTTCTGAACCAATAATACTCAATCCTTCTTTAAGGGCTAAGGCAGAAAAAATCCTGGTTAACAATAAAATTCCTTGGCCTCCAACTCCAGATATAATCATTTGGACATTCATTTATCAGGTCCTTTCAACCCCTTTTAATGGATAGATTGCTTGGTGTCCGCAAACCTCGACACAAAGACCACAGTCCACACATGTAAGACGATCAATTATAATTCGGCCATCATCTCCTTTTATTAATGAAGGACATTCAAATCTCTTTAGACAGTATTCACAACCTATACAAGCTCCTATCACTGGCATTTCTATGGACGATGTGGGACACTCACGAACACAAATTCGACAACCCGTGCATTTATTGTAATTAATTATATAACCCTCTTTAGACTTAGAAATGGCTCCCTCAGGACATAAATCCATGCACATATTACAATGATAGCAGGCTCCACAGTGAAGACATCTTTTTGCTTCCTCAATAATTGAATGCTCATCTGGTAATAAAAAGACCTCTTTAAACCCTTCTCTTTTCTCAACAGGAAGAACAGGCTCTTCAACCCTTGGTCTCGAATCAATAAAATCAATTGGAACGGAGATCAATTCAACAGAAACCCCTTCGTCCTCTCTATCCTTTTTTAAATCTTCTCCACTTAGAAACCTATGAATAGATAATGCAGCCTTTCTCCCTGATGCTAAGGCTTCGATAAAATTCTTTGGCCCTGTAACTGCATCCCCTGCAGCAAAGATTCCCTCTTTAGAGGTCGATAAAGTCACTGGATCAACCTTAATGGTTTTCAAAATAGTTGTAGCTATTCCATCTAAATTTGAAAGGTCTGGGACATAGTTAGGTGAATTGATTAAAAGATCTGTCTTAACTTTTTGGATAGGTTTTTCAAGGGATATAATCCTTCTTCTTCCAATACTTGTAGGCTCACTTAAAATGGCTTTTTTAAAAGAAACAACAATCTTTCCATTTGATCTGCTAATACCTGTTGGAAAAATATTAAAATAAATTTTTATTCCTTCTCTTTCAGCTTCCTTTATATTCGATTCCTGAGCAGGCATCTCGTTCCTGGATCTATTAAAAAATACCCTAACATCTTTTGCACCCAATCTAATTGCAGTACGAGCAGAATCAATTGCCCTGTCGTTTCCTCCTATAATTACTACATCTGAGGGTAAAGAGGTAATTTGACCAAGTGAAACCTTTTTTAAAAAATTTAAAGTATCTATTACCCTTTCTTCATCTTGAATTAAGGGAATTGATTCAATTGGCAAATGGGCTCCAATTGCAAGAACAATTGCTTTATATCCTTGGATTCTTAAATCATCGATTGTCAAATCTTTACCAATACATGTATTTAACCTAACTTCAATTCCCAATTTTTTTATGATTTCAAGCTCTCGATTTAATACCTCTGATGGCAATCTAAATCTTCCTGTTCCAATAGCCATTGTACCACCGAGAACAGGAAGAGAATCAAAAATTGTGACCAAATATCCATAAAGCCTCAAATCATATGCAGCCATTAGCCCTGCTGGTCCTGATCCAATAATGGCGACTTTTCCGTCTCTCTCCTGACCTGGAGATTGATATTCTTCTAATATGATTCTATCTGCAAGAAATTTTTTGAGTAAATCAATAGCAATCGGTTGATCCAGATCTCCCCTCCTACATACCTTTTCACAGGGTCGGGAGCAGAGTCTTCCTGTAATCGCAGGAAATGGGTTCTTCTGTCGGATCAATTTTAGTGCTTCATTAAATTCCCCCTTTGCAATTAGTTCGATATATCCTCTAACATCAATTTGAATTGGACATGCCCCTTGGCATGGAGCTATTCCTTGTTTATAATGAGGCAGTAAATCTTTAGGTAATGCCTTGCTTTTTAGTGGTGGAAAATCTTTTTCTGGAGGTGGAACATGACGGACCTCAACCTTTGTAGGTTTTTCTTTGAGTTTATCTCTCTCATAAGTGATACAGGGGTAACGAGCAATTAAAACAGCCATTCCCCCTTCTGGCATTTTTGTATATCGATAAGCTTTTCTCAATTCAATAACCATTTCCTTAATATTATATGGATTTAAAACACGGAGATATTTTACTCCACAACCTTTTACAAGTTCTTCAATTGAAAGGGCTTTCCCAGGATGGCCATCAGCTGTAATCCCAGATTCGGGTGTTGGTTGCATCCCTGTCATTGCAACAATAGAATTATCTAATATAACTAAAACAAATTTTGATCCATTATAGACTGCATTCAAGAGTCCCTGGGCGCCAGAATGATAAAAAGTAGAATCTCCTATAGTTGCAACAATTGGAATATCTTTACCATCTTGTTGATAGACATGATAGAGACCACTGCCAAATGTGATTGCAGCCCCCATATCATGGCATGTATCCACAGATTCCAGATTCATTCCCAATGTATAACAACCAATATCACTCGGGAAAATTCCATTTGGAAAGGCCTTCTTTATCGCATAAAAAGAGGCCCTATGAGGACATCCAGAACATAATGTAGGCCGACGAATGGGAATTTTCACTTCAGATAACATTTGTTCAAGATACTCTAAAGAGGGTAGTTCCTTTACAGGAATTGAGACACTTTTACAAAGTCCTGAAATAATATTCGATATAACTTCTGGGAGCATTTCTCCCTCATTTGGTATCAAACCATCCAGCCGTCCCCTTATTTTAGATTTATCTCTAATTTGAAGTTCTATAACAGGTTCGGTCTCTTCGAGAACAAGAACCATTTCACACTTATTAATGAAAGCATCAACTATCTCAGTTGGAAGAGGAAAGGGGGTTCCTATCTTCAGAATTGGAATCTCTTCTTCAAGACCCAACTCCAAAAGTACATCTTTTGCAATTGCATAGCCAATTCCTCCTGCAATTATGCCGAACCTTGCCTTCTCACGATTATTCTCAATAAAATTAAAAGAGATTATCGAATTAAACTCTTCTGAAATATTTTTCAGTTTTTGATTGAGTCTTTTATGAAGAAGGAATCTTAACCGTGGGGTCGCACTCCATCTCTGGGGATTCCGTTGGAAATTTGCCTTTCGCTCAATTCTTCTTATTGGATTTAAGCTAATGGTCTGCTGGGCATGTGAAACTCTTAAGACAGGTCGTAACATGACAGGGATTTCGTATTTTTCTGAGAAATCGAAAGCAAGAGGGATCATCATCTGAGCCTCTTTCGGATCAGAAGGATCAAAGACTGGAATCTTTGCAAACATGGCCATGAAGCGAGAATCCTGTTCAGTTTGGGAAGAATAGGGACCAGGGTCATCGCAACTGATAATCAAAAAACCACCTATTGTCCCTATATAAGCTGCGCTCATGAGAGGATCAGTAGCTACGTTTAAACCAACTTGTTTCATAGCTACAGCAGCCCTCTTTCCAGTATAAGAAGCCGAAAGGGCATTTTCAAAAGCAACCTTTTCATTAGTAGACCATTCGACATAAATATCGAGATTATTCTCTTTTTTATAGCGAACCACCGTAGGAAGAATCTCAGAGCTTGGAGTACCTGGATAAGCGGCGAAAAAGTGACATCCACTTTCCACTACCCCTCTTGCAATCGCTTCATTTCCTAAAACAACCCTCTTTTCTCTTTCATCCATAATAATCTTTCCTATTTGAATAAGATATCAAGCAAACCTTCCAAATCTTTGAGGTTAAAATCTTTAGGTATAGCCCTGTTTTTTTGATTAACTCTATATTTCTTAAGATAATTAGAAAAAAGGATTGCCTTCTTTGTGAACCAATCTTTTGCATTTTCTCCTGAGTAAAGAAACCGGAGGTCCTCACTCCTTTCAGGTTCAACCATTACAATCCATCCGCGTTGGTATGGATCTCGCCATATAAGATCTGGATTATTAAGAATGTCCGAATTAACTACAGCAATCCTACCTTCTATAGGAGAGGTAATATGAAACTTTTTATTCTCTTTCACGAACTCTGCAATCACTCCTTGGTTTTTAATCAAACTACCTTTAGGAGGAATATCAACTGAATCAATGAGTTTTGTTATAAAAGAACCGATGCTATCAAGGCCGGCTCGAATGAAGCGATTCATTGGTTTAAGCCATAAATGATCTTTACTATAGTAAAGCTTTGGATCAAAAAGAAATCCATGGATTTCTCTTGGCTCAAGTTCTTTAGCAGGCTTTAAGACAAATGCAGGATGTGTTTTGAAATAGTCTTCTATCCTTTGGTCGACTTCGCAATGCCAGCATTCAAAACCATTTGAGCAAATCATAAAATTTATGACTCCTAATCTCGCGTATTTACATATTCTTAACATTCCTGTATCTGATAGTCTGAGCTTTCTTATTCTCTCCATTTCCATTTTTATTGCGCCTGTAGGACAAATAAACTCACATGCTCCACAAGCAATACATTCTTCAGAGTTCATATCAAATGGAACACCAATCTTTTTTATAATTCCTCTCATTGAAAAACCAATGGCATGGGCTCCAACAATCTCCTTACAAGTCCTTATACAAAGACCGCAGAGGATACAAGGATCCCCTTTCGAATCATTAATAACAAAGCGACTCCTTTCAAGCCCAAGTTCTAATGCTAATTTTTTAAGAATGGGCTGCTCGGGTGATCTTGAAATAAGTAATTCCAACAGGGTTCGCCTTATTTTAAGGATCTTCTCTGAATGTGTATAAACCTCTATTCCCTCTTTAGCAGGGAAGTTACATGAGGTTACAATACGTGAGTTTCCTTTTTCCTTAACCTCAACAATACAGAGTCTACATGCACCATAAGGCGAAAGATCAGGATGATAGCATAAGGTTGGGATATTGATCTTTAACTTTCGGGCAAGCTCAAGGATTGTAGAACCCTCTTTTGCCTTAACATTATGATTATTTATATTTAAATTAATCATAACTCAATAAAATATCACTCAACTATGAGTGCATCAAATTTACATACCTCAACGCAAGCCTTACATTTTATACATTTATCCTTGTCCAAGTGGTGTACCTTCTTTCTCTCACCTCTAATTGCATCCGAAGGGCAGACCCTTAGGCATGCCCCACAGCCTGTGCATTTCTCTGAATCGATCGATATTGAGATAAGGTTTTTACAAAACTTTGCAGGACACCTTTTCTCATTGATATGGGCTTCGTATTCTTCTCTAAAATATCTTAGTGTTGAGAGAACAGGATTTGGAGCAGTAAGACCAAGACCACAAAGAGAGGCCTCTTTCATTAGATAGGACAGATCCTCTAAAAGTTCAATATCCTCCTTTGTTCCTTTCCCTTCGCATATGCGATTTAGAATCCTTCCCATCTGAAAAAGTCCTTCTCTACAAGGTGTACATTTTCCGCAGGATTCTTCTTGAAGAAAATTAATGAAATATCTTGCCATATCTACCATACAATTTTCTTCATCCATAACAATCATACCGCCTGAACCCATCATGGATCCTGCCTCTTGAAGACGATCAAAATCTACCGGAAGATCAATAAGTGCCTCTGGAATACATCCTCCAGAGGGACCTCCTGTTTGAACAGCTTTAAATCGTTTTCCATCAGGAATACCTCCTCCAATATCATAAATGATTTGTCTAAGGGTTATTCCCATTGGAACTTCTATTAATCCTGTATTCTTTATTTTACCTACAAGTGAGAATATCTTTGTCCCTTTCGACCCTTCTGTTCCAATTGATCTATACCAGTCAGCTCCATTATTAATTATAATTGGAATATTGGCCCAAGTCTCTACATTATTTAAGTTACTCGGCTGATCCCAAAGCCCTTTTTCAACAGTATGAATATATTTCGCTCTTGGCTCTCCAACCCTTCCTTCAATAGAGGCCATCAGTGCAGTGGATTCACCACAAACAAAAGCTCCTCCTCCTCTACTAATCTTTAGATTAAAGTTTAATCCCGAACCAAGGATATTCTTTCCTAACAGGCCATACTCTTTTGCTTGATATATCGCAAAGCTAAGGTTTGAGATAGCAAGAGGGTATTCCTCTCTAACATAGACATACCCCTCCTCAGAACCAATTGCATAAGCTCCTATTAGCATTCCTTCTATAATACGATGAGGATTTCCCTCCAATAGCGACCGATCCATATAGGCTCCAGGATCTCCCTCATCTGCATTACAAATAATGAATTTCTCTTTCCCTTTAGCATTTTTACATGCCTCCCATTTCTTGCCTGTTGGAAACCCTCCACCTCCTCTCCCTCTTAGCCCTGACCTCTTAACAATCTCTATTACCTCCTCAGGATCCATATCAGAAAGAACCTTTTCAAGGGCCTCATAGCCTCCCATTGAAATATAATCTTCAATCCTATTGGGATCAATCTCACCATTTTCCCCAAAAACAATCCTGGTTTGGAATTTATAGAAAGGGATTTCATTTTCATGAACGATCTTTTTCTTTGTTTCTGGATCTTCATATAGAAGATCCTCTATTACTTCTCCTTTAATAAGGGTTTTTTTCACGATTGCTGGTACATCTCGAGGAGTTACTTTTGTATAGCATATCATGTCAGGTTTAATGACAACGAGAGTGCCTCTTTCACAAAAACCATGACACCCAGTAGATCGAATATATATATTTTTTTCAATCTCATTGTCTCTTAGTTCCTTCTTAAGTTCTTCGAGTACTTCCATAGCTCCCCAAGCACGACAACCTGTTCCTGTACAGATTGTAATCCCTCTTTTTTCTTCCTGCCTTGATTGCTTTAAAAACTTACGCAGCTTTCTTAATTCCTCAATACTATTTAGAAGGGGGCTCATTTAGCCAAAACTCCACTTAATCTAAGCTAAGACCAATACATTAATAAAAAAATGATATCATTGATATCTTTTTAAAATCGACTCTATCTTATTGATATTAACTTTTCCAAAATATTCGCGGTCAATGACCATTATAGGCCCCAAGGCACATGCCCCAAGGCAGTTTACCGTCTCAAGGGTAAATCTAAGATCAACAGTTGTTTCACCTCTTTTTACCTTAAGAACACTTTCTACATAATCTAAAATTTTTGCCCCTCCCCTTACATGACAGGCTGTCCCAAGACAAATCTTAATCTTATGTTTTCCCTTTGGCTCAAGGCTAAATGCTTTATAAAATGTTGCAACTTCAAAAACCATGGATAGAGGTATATCAAGGCTTTTAGAAACTTCAATGAGGGCCTTTCTCGGAAGGTAATTCATTTCTGTTTGAATATCTTGCAGGATACTTATTAGAGAAGACCTTTGATAATTGTATTTTTCTACTATTTCATAAACTCTTTTTAATTCCATTAAATAAATCTTAACTAATTCTGTTTAATACCTCAATTCCTCTCAAAAGATTTTCTTCAGAGGCGGCAAATGAAATCCTTATGTGGGTATTTCTTTTTGAAAAAACAGACCCGGGAATAATAAATAGATTGTTTTTTATCGCCTTTTCTACAAAGGCCTCTCCATCTCCTCCAGGAGCTTCTGGGAATATATAAAAAGCTCCCTTTGGTTTTTGGACGCGAAACTTCTCTTTTAAGCCTTCATAAATTAAATCCCTTTTCTTTTTATATTGTTGAATATACTCTCCAACATCAATATCCAAAGCCTTTAGGGCTGCCTTTTGAGCTACCGAGTTGATACTCGAAAAAGTATATTGTTGTAAGGTAATCATCTGTTGTATAATTTCTTTTGGACCTGCCACATAACCTAATCTCCATCCTGTCATTGCCCATCCCTTGGAGAATCCACCAAATGTCAATGTCTTTTCATAAAGTTGACCGATTCTCGGAGGAAAAGGCTCATCGAAGATAAAATTATCATAAATATCATCAGATAGAATTAGAAGATCTCTCTCTCGAGCAACCCTTACAACCATCTTGATATCTTCTTCGGGATATACTGAGCCAGTTGGATTATTCGGGCTATTGATGATAATAAATTTTGTCTTTTTAGATATTCTCTTAATGAACTCCTCTTCCTTTAAGCGGAAATCAGGATAAGTATCTACAAAAACTGGAACCCCACCCATCAATAAAACTTGATATTCATACATAACGAAATATGGATCAGGGATTAAAACCTCATCACCTGGATTAATAAGGGCAAGACTTGAAAGTAGAAGACCTCCTGTCACACCTGCTGTCACCATCACATCTTCAAAATATATTCCTTTACTCCTGAGATATGAAGCTATTTTCTCACGCAATTCTAAGATTCCCTGTGTAGGAGTATACTTATTGAACCCCCTTTTTATCCATTCAATCCCTTCCTCTTTAATTGGTTCTGGGATATCAAAATCAGGTTCTCCAATGCTTAAATTAATAGGATCTCTCATTTGTGCCGCAAGATCAAAGATACGCCTTACGCCTGAAGGTCTTATATTCTTTAACCTATCAGAAATCAGCTGAGATACCATTATTAAACCATTCCTTTTACTTCTTTAGCTTCTTAGCTTCCTCAATGAGTTCTACTATTGTCTCAATTCTTGTCTTTTTTGGAGGAGCAAATGCTTGTTGAATCTGTTCAATGGAGTAATTTTCATTTAAGAATTCTACAATCTCAATTCTAAATTCCCAACATATGATAATTCTTTTACAAGGAAGATTCTCTTGTAATGTTCTACAATATTTGAAAGGTACCTCACCGCCTAATTGGGGACAGCGAATTATAAGATGATCATACATTTCTATCATTTTATTATTTAATCACATTGAAAAATGAGGTGATAGGCCCACAGATCAATAGGTCTGCAGGCCTTTTCTAATCTTATTTGATAGGACTACCTTTCCTTAACATCTGAGGTTTTGGAAGATTCTCAAGCACTTTAAGGGACTTTCTCATCTCCTCCTCAGGCAATGGATAATCAACGAGCTTTCCACTAAAATAGGAATCATAGCCACCAAGATCCATAAGGCCATGACCACTCCAATTAAGAAGGATAACTTTCTCTTTACCCTCCTCCTTTGCCTTTCTTGCTTCCTCTAAGACACATGCAATTGCGTGGCTTGTTTCAGGAGCTGGTATCTGACCTTCGGTTCTAGCCCACAAAACTGCTGCCGCATAACATTCCAATTGATTATATGCCCTTGGTTCGATTAAACCTTCAATGATTAATTGACTCAAAAGAGGAGCAATACCATGATATCTTAAACCTCCTGCATGAATAGGTGGTGGAATGAAGGCATGGCCAAGACTATGCATTGGAAGAAGAGGTGTGGTAGCAGCAGTATCACCAAAATCATATACAAATGGGGCCCTTGTCATTGTCGGACAAGAAGTTGGTTCAGCAGGAATGATTGTAATATTGGCACCGTTGATCTTATCCAAGACGAATGGAAAAGCCAAACCAGCAAAATTACTTCCACCTCCTGCACATCCAGTAACAATATCAACCTTCTTTTCTCCAAACTTTTCCAACTGTTTTTTGGCTTCAAGCCCGATGATCGTTTGATGCATAAGTACATGGTTTAATACGCTTCCAAGTGAGTAGCGAGTATCTTTTGAGGTCACAGCATCCTCAATCGCTTCACTTATGGCAATTCCAAGACTACCAGGAGAATCAGGATTTTCTTCGAGAATCTTTCTTCCTGCATTTGTATCTTTGCTCGGACTTGGAACACAATGGGCTCCCCAAGTATTCATCATTATACGACGATATGGCTTCTGATCATAACTGATTCTCACCATGTATACCTTACATTCAAGTCCAAAAAGACAGCATGCAAAGCTAAGGGCACTCCCCCATTGCCCTGCACCTGTTTCAGTAGTTATTCTTTTAATTCCAAAAATCTTATTATAATATGCTTGTGCAACAGCTGTATTGGGCTTATGGCTACCGGGTGGACTCACCCCTTCATTCTTATAATATATCCTTGCAGGGGTTCCCAAGGCTCTCTCAAGATTATAGGCCCTATGAAGTGGAGTGGGTCTCCAGATAAGATATTTCTCCATCACCTCTTCAGGAATATCAATCCATCGCTTTGTACTTACTTCTTGCTCAATTAAATTCATTGGGAAAACTGGTGCTAAATCCTGTGGACCAATTGGTTTTCCCGTAGCAGGATGAATAGGGGGTTGTAACGGAGTTGGTAGGTCAGCCTGAATATTATACCACTGCCTTGGAATCTCATCTTCTCTTAAAAAGATCTTATACTCTTTCATAATCTCCTCCTTTAAAAAAATTTAAAGCTTGATTGGATATTTAAAAAACTACTTTCTCTCCCACCACCAAGAATGAAATTTTAAAGAGGCTAAATTTTAAATACCAATAATTTATTTTAATGTCAAGAAATATTTTTTAATTGTTGGAGTGAAGACCCTTTAAGAAGAATATGAGCTATATTTGTAAATTCATCTTTCATATGTGGGATCCACATGGCCTCCGCAAAGATTTTATCAAAATCTGGTTCAAGTGTTAATTCTATATACTCTACCTTTCTTGCTATCCAATCAGCTTCCCTCCTTTTATCTATGTTTAAAAGTGCCATCCGAGCCCCATCACCTGCTGCATTTCCAACCGAATAAACGTGATCAAGTGGACAGTCAGGAAAAAGTCCAAGAATCGCAGCAGATCTCTTATCAATATAACTACCAAAAGCACCAGCTAAAATGACTTTATCAACTTTATCTACTCCAAAATGACGCATCATAATCTTAGCCCCTGCATACATTCCACCCTTGCCAAGCTGAATTGCCCTTACATCACTTTGGCTAATCACAATATCCTGTCCGATAGAGGTCTCCTTTGCCCAAGCAATCACAAACTCAGGCTCCCCATTGCTTTCACGATAACGGGGAGTATTCAGATGCTTCAAAAAACGTCCTGTTTTATCAATAATCCCTGCTAAGAATAATTGGGAAACTCCATCAATAATCCCTGAACCACAAATACCTTTGGCTTCTGTCATCTCCAATTCTGTATTCCATTGCTCCTTCCCTATCACCTTATAACGGACCTCTTTTGTTTCTTGATCTATTTCAATTTTTTCAATGGCACCAGGTGAAGCCCGCATCCCATAACGAACTTGAGCTCCTTCAAATGCAGGACCAGTAGCGCAGGAACAGGAAATCAATCTATATCTGTTACCCAAAACGAGCTCACCATTTGTACCTATATCAATAATCAAAATGACCTGATCCTGATTATATGGCTCTTCAGAAATAAGAACTCCTACATTATCTGCACCAACAAAACCTGCCTCGATGGGAAGGACATGAACGTATGCTCCTGGAGAAATCTTTAGATTATTCTCTAATCCTATCTCACGAGCTTTGATATTTAGCGAACATTTTACAGCAGGTGAAAAAGGTGAACGACCAAGATAGCGAGGATCTAAATTAAGAAAAATATGGTGCATGCATGTGTTACCAACCACTGTCATATCCATAATGTCCTTTGGATTAATCCCAGCTAATAAAGAGGCCTCTTCAATTATTCCATTTATTCCATCAACAACCGCCTGATTCAAACGTTCAAGACCTTGGGGATTCATTACTATATAACTGATTCTTGACATAATATCTTCTCCATAAACTACCTGGGGATTCATCATTGAGGCTGTTGCAACCAACTGGCCATTTGTAAGATCGCAAAGATAAGCTGCTAAAGTTGTGGTCCCAATATCAACAGCAACACCATAGGCCTTATCCACATATCCTGGTTCTACTTTTATAACTTCCTTTTCCTGCCATAGAGAAATTGTTATCTTCCAATCACCGTCACGAACTACCCTTTGGAGATCTTTTAACACATGATAATCTATTGTGATAGATCTTAATCCATATTTAGCTTCAAACTCTTCCTTAAGCCGTTCCCAATCATCTCTTAGATCTCTAAGTGTTGCCTTTGGCAACTCTAAATAGTATTTCTTTAGTGCTGGTTTAAATTTTATTTCAATATCTCTCAATGTCTTACGCACTATCTGTTTAACCAATCGGCTCTCTTTAGGCACAAAAACAATAAGATCACCAAGCACAACTGCCTGACAAGCTAAACGATAGCCGCTTTGTTGTTCTTCATTGCTCAAAAATTCCTTCTCTGATAAGTTTATAGGTGAAAGATTTTCAAGGGTTGAATGGATTCCGTATGTTGGGGAAAATCCTTTTTCTATTTTGACTTTACATTTTCCACATTTACCTTTACCCCCACATACTCCTTCTATCTCTTCACCTATCTCAATAGAGGCATCCCGAATCGTTTTTCCTTTTTTAACCAAACCTCTTCTACCAGAGGGTTGAAAAATTAAAATAAATTTCTTATCCATTTTTTATCACCCATTGATTGATAAAATTTCTAAAAGTATCTCTATGTTAACACATTTTTATTAAATAAGTCATAACTTTTAAATCTTCTATCAATTCCTTTCATTCCTAAGAAAATCAATCCCCCTCTTTCTGAGAGGTCATGTGTTAATTACGAGAAGAATTAAGATGAAAACTTAGCTTTCTAAAATCATCTTTTAGGGCCTTCGTCCGAGAGCTCTGAAAAAGTGCTTTTTTTATGGGAATGTAGATGTAGGAATTAATTTGCTATCAATCGTTTTAAGAAGATTTTTAAGGTAAGCCCTCGCGCTATATTAAATATCAGTAAAAGAGAGCCCATAGCCTACAATATATTATTTTTATCAGCCAGCCCTATCTGGACGAGAAACTTAACTCACCCCATCATAGCTTATTCTTGGAAAGATTATTACATAGTCTTTCAGAGATCTGGGAGACCTTGACAAATTTTTAATAAATCTGTTAATAAAAAAAATATCTTTGATATATCCAGGTGTAGGGAACCCCGTGACTCCAACAAAAGGAGAAGTCGGGGACGGACCCGCCGCTGTAATCGGGGACGAAACCTACAGAAAGCCACTGTCTGGAGCCTATAAGGGCTAAGAAGGACGGGAAGGCGTAGGGAGTAGGATGATCCGAAAGTCAGAAAACCTGCCTGGATATACTTCACACAGTGGTCTTCGAGGCTAAGACCGTGAAGGGTTCATGCGGGTAAAGATCCCCGGTCTTTCATACGAAGGCCGGGGATTTTTTTTGAACCCTTCTCCCTGGTCCGAACCATAATGGTTCGGGGAAATTAAAACTTTTTGGAGGAGGTGTTTTATGAAATTAATTATCACTTCTATCACACTTTTAAGTTTACTATTTTCTTTTCCTGTCTTTGTCTTATCACAAGACAAAGAGATCACCTTAGAACCTGTTGTAATTACTGCTACTCGAGATACCCAAGAAATTAGGAAGATACCTGCAAATGTAACTGTTATTACAAGTGAACAGATTGAGAAATCGAATGCCTTAAATACAGTAGATTTATTAAGAAATGAAATGGGAATTATAGTTCGTGATTGGACAGGAAGTGGAAAAACCGTGACTTTAGATATACGGGGGTTTGGTGAAACAGGTCCTTTAAATACACTCGTTTTGGTAGATGGGAGAAGAGTTAACGAAATAGATTTAAGTGGTGTGGACTGGACTCAAATTCCTTTAGATCAAATTGAAAGAATTGAAATTGTTAGAGGACCTGGTAGTGTCCTTTATGGTGATAATGCTGTTGGAGGGGTTATCAATATTATTACAAAAAAACCTTTAAAACCTTTCTCAATGAAAGGCGAAATAACATTAGGAAGTTACCATTTTAATAAAGAAAATGCCTCCATAGAGGGCAAATGGAAAGATCTATCAGCAATGATTAATGCAACATATAAAGGAACAGAAGGATATCGAGATAATAGTTTTTTCAGAGGAAAAGATTTGGGGGGAAAAATTATTTATGACTTGAATGAAAATTTAATTTTTAACTTGAACACAAATATTCATAAAGATAACTATGGAATGCCAGGGGCAGTCCCTTATGATATCTACAAAATATATCGTCGATATACAAAAAATCCTAATGATAAGGCTGAAACTGAAGATAATTTTATCTTGTTTGGATCGAAACTCAAGCTTGGTAAATTCGGTCGTTTCGAAGTTGACTTATCATATAGAGACCGCCACTCGTATTCCTCATTTTATTATTTCTCACCCTTTTTCTCTTCTATTTACAATTTAAAAATTGATACTATTACTCAAGGAGTTACTCCTAAATATATTCTTGAAATGCCTTTATGGAAATTCAATAATAAATTGATTTTGGGAGTAGACCTTTATAAATCCGAATATGAATTAGACTCTAAAAATATATCTTCATTCTTTGGAATAACTACTATAGATATTCAAAAAAATGATGTAACAAAAAAATCAGCTGGACCATATTTCTTAAATGAATTATCAATCCTTGACGACTTAATTTTATCTTTTGGACTTCGTAATGAACGGGTTACTTATGATGCATTTCAGAAACCATCATTACTGAAATATAAGAAAAAAGATAATGAGTATGCATGGAATTTGGGATTAGATTATTTATTTAGTAAACAATCCTCAGCCTTCTTTAGTGTAAAAAGGAGCTTTCGCTTCCCTGTAGTAGAGGAATTATTTCAATTTTATCCTACACTTGTTACAAATTACTCATTAAAACCTCAACGGGGTTACCATTATGAAACAGGCATGAGGCATATTTTTAATCAACAAATAGAAGGAAACATAACATTTTTTTGGTCCGATATTAAAAATGAAATTTTTTACAATCCTTATACCAGTAGTAATGAAAACTATTCAAAAACAAGACGAAATGGAATTGAAACTGGCACATCAATCAAACTATATCCATGGCTTAAAATTTGGGCCAATTATACTTATATCAAACCTATTTTAAAAGGGATGGATTTTTCAGGAAATGATATTCCAGGAGTCCCAAGGCATAAGGTATCTATTGGAGGAGATTTCGATCTTGGAAAAGGATTTTTGCTAAATACAAATTTAAATATTATTGGATCAAGATATTTTATTGCTGATTGGGCTAACCAAGCTGAAAGGCTCGATGGATATTATACATGGGATGCAAAACTTTCTTATTCATGGAAAGGTTTTAAGGGATATATTGGGATAAATAATATTACTAATCGTAAATATGCAGAATATGGAGCTCTTAATTGGTTAGGTCAACCCAACTTCTATCCATCTCCTGAACGAAATTTCTTCGGAGGCATCTCATATATATTTTAGAATGATAACAAAAGCTAAAGCCCTGCCCATCAGGCAGGGTTTTAGCTTAAATCAATCTCCTTTCTGTTTCATTAAATTATATTCCTAACCTTTTTCAAATTCTTTCCATTTGTAATCAATGATCTCGAGTAGCACTCCATTCATTTTTTTAGGATGAATAAATCCATATTCACAATCTCTAAAAGGCCTTGGCCCTCCTATGAGGGGATAGCCTTTTTCATTCAATTCCTCCATTGCCTTTCGGGTGTTATCCACATTTAAACTGATAATCATAACACCCTCACCCCTTTTTTCTATAAATTTCGCGACTTCACCATCAGGACTTGTTGACTGCATCAGCTCAAACCCAACATCTCCAAGCCAGTATCTTGCTACTTTAATTTTTTCAAACTCACTCACATATAAATCATCAGGTTTATCCTTTCCCAAAACAGGTTCCCATATCTTTCTTGCGTCTTCCAGATTTTTAACTGCAATGCATATATGATCGATTTTATTGATTTTCATCTTTTTAATTCCTCGCTTTCCATCTTTTCTTTAAATAGGTGAGATAGATATCCCTTAAATGGTACATCTCCTTTTCAAAAATTTCTTTTTTAACACCTTTATATTGAGTAACTTCAATCTTAACTCCCTTCGCCATATTCCCTTCCTTTAGGAATCTGATATACATATAAAACTCAGCTCCAAAATGGGGAACAAAAACTCTCTTCCCCATTGATTCTAAAGATTCAGGTGGTTTTATACACACACTACCAGCTTCTGGATCATACTTATAATGAACAGTGATTACTTCTCTCGATTTGCTTGTTCCTAAAGAGACAATAACAGGAAAATTAAAAACATTAATTATCTTACATTTTTCTTGCATCTCTTTTGCACTTTCAAGTGCTAAATCAAAGGCTTGATCGTAAGGTATCTCAATCAAAAATTCTTCGGATGTGATTATCTTTCCAATACCTAAACATGAAAAAATGAGACTCGAAATTACAATCATCCAAAGAAAGAGAATGAATATTCTCCCCATAATCCTCTACAACTCACCTCATGGCTAACTAATTCTTAATAAAGGAATTCTTAATATTGTTTTTATTAAATTGAATACAAAACATTCTATAACAAATTATATTATGATAAATAATCAAATGAAGAGTCTAAATATTTCAATTCATCGTTGAGGATTGAGGCTCCTCTATTCTTAGTTTTATAACTGTACCTGGATAAATAATATCAGATTTGCCAAGATTATTCCATGTCTTTATATCAGAAACTGTTGAATTATATTTTTTTGCAATACTCCATAGTGAATCACCTGGCCTAACTAAATAACTCACCTCTTTTATCTTCTTTTCAGAGGTTAGCCCTTGGGAATACAAATTCGGATTTCCAACCTTAATCCGCAATTTATCTCCTGGCATAAGTTTCCTTTCAGGATGAATATTATTCCATTTGCTTAATGCACCTATGTTGATTCCCATCTCTGATGATATACTCCAAAGCGTATCTCCAGGTTTTATAATATAAATAATCTCTTCTCCAACCTCTTTTGAACCCTTAATTATGGATAATGGTCTTTTCCCATTTGAATCTTTAGGAATAGGAATTATAAGATTCATTCCAACAGAAAGTGGAGTTGACTTTTTCATTTTATTAATCTCAAGAATAGGCTCAATTGCAACGCCATATTTATTTGCAATTTTTGAAAATGTATCCCCTTTTCTTACAACATGGGTTGCAAATTGAAATTTCCCATTGGACAAAAATTCTTCAAAATTTTTAAAAAATATTTCTTTTTTGCCATATGGAATTTTAATTTCATATTCCTGCTCATAAGGTGGAGTACACCATCTCAATAGCTCTGGATTAAGATCCTTTAACTCTTCAAGTGAAATCTCTAAGGCCTTTGCAATTATACGAAGATCAGTAGCTGGAGGAACCTTAACCTTCTCATACTGGAGAGGTTCTTCATATTCTATATCCGTAAAACCATATTTTTCAGGATCTTTTGCAATAAGGGCTGCAGCAATCATTTGTGGAACATAATCCTTAGTCTCCTTTTTTAGATAATGATATTTGCTTAATTCCCAAAAATCTTCTGTTCTATAACGTTTCATTGCATTAATAATTTTATTTTCACCTGCATTATAACCAGCTGCCGCAAGATACCAGCACTCAAACATATCGTATAAATCTTTTAGATATTTTGCTGCAGCTATAGTAGATTTTTCAGGATCTCTTCTTTCATCGACCCACCAATTCACTTTAAGTCCATACTTTTTTCCAGTAAGATAGATAAACTGCCATGGGCCAGAAGCTTTACTCCTCGAATAAGCGTAAGGATTAAAACCACTTTCTATCAATGCTAAATAGACAAGATCTTCGGGTAATCCATTTTCTCTTAATAAATTCTTCATAAATGGAATATATTTTTCTGAACGTGCTAACCAATTGGAGAAACGATTTCTTGCAGTTGTCTGAAAATATTGTATAAAGTGTTCAACTTTCTCATTGACTACAATAGGAATATCAAAACTTGGCTCTTGTTTCGAATAATCTCCTGGAAGAATTTCCAGATTAAAATCATCGTTTGACTCTTCGCTTATTGGAAGTTCGAGCCTTACAATCTGAGATCCGTTGATTAATGGAGTTTGATTTGAATTAGAATCTACTACTTTTATTGGAGGTTCTTCGCTTGATAAAATTAAATCTAACTCTGCCTGAGTAAAAAGTAAAGGTTTGATCTCATTTTCTTCATTTTTGTTAGAGTGATTCTTTTCTGGATTATAAGTAATATGGGGGAGGCATGAGTTTAAAAATAGTAATAAAATTGCCAAAATGACAATTTTGTACATTTTTCCCCTCCAAGATAAGAAAAATTTATAAAAAAATGCCATAAATAATAAAATTTTGTCAAGTTTATTTTTTAATGAAACTCTAATACCTATCAAATTTAAAAAATATTCAAAATTCATACCAACAATGTGGATCTTCTCCAAATGGGTCACCAGTTAATGAAAATGCAAGACTTCGGCATCCATAACAATTTTCTATTTTACACTTTTTGCATTTCCCTTTAAAATATTTTTTATTTTTCAAACTTCTTAGAAGCTCAGAGTTTTGCCATATATTGATCAAATCCATTTTTAAAAGATTTCCAATCGTTATAGGAAACCTTCTGCAAGGAAAGACATCTCCCTCTGGCATGATACAAAGACCATCTTTCCCAATCACACATGGAGCACCCAATAGTTCCGGTTCTAAATTATTGAAGCGCACTTGAAAGGCCTGAAAAGTCAAAAATAGATTTTTGTCATCAATTGAGAAAATCTCTAAAAGTATTTGTATTAACTTCTCCCAGTCCTCTTTAGTTAAGACTTCATCCTTAAACTTCTTTCCCTCACCTAAAGGAATGAACCTTTCGATGATAAATCCATGAACTCCCAGATTTTTTGAAAGTTCAAAGAAGGATGTCAAATCACCGAGATTTTTTTTCATTACAGTAAACATTAAGAAGATTTCAAAGTTCTTATAATTTATTATCCCTAAAAGATTTTCAATAACCTTAGAAAATGTTTTTTCATTCCGGATTAAATCATTTGTTTCGGGAGTAGCTCCATCTAAGGAGATTTTGATTTTTTTGAGTTTTGGAAACTCTGAAAACTTATGAATTATCTTATGATCTAATAAAAGTCCGTTAGTAATGATTCCTAACTCAGAAATCCAAGGATTTTGATTAAGGTATTCAAGGAGTGGAAATAATTCTTTTTTCAAAAGAGGCTCTCCTCCAGTAAGATGAATACAGGCCCTTTTTGCCCATTTTTCAAGTGTGGACGTAATATTATCAGAGATTTTTTTAAGATCTGTTAAATTAAGATCGCTTTTGTTTGAAAAGTCATCTTGATAGCAATGTTTACATCGCAAATTGCAAAAATTTGTAATATGCCATTGAATGTGAAAAAACTCATCCATTTTGATTTATCAATAAATTAGATGAATTTAAAAAGATTGTGAATAAAAATAGTTTATTTAACAGGTGCAATGACAAATATGATTCCTCCCCAAATTGAATGAGAAATTATCTGAATTAAGAGATCTCTTTTCCACAAGTATAGAAATCCCCAGAAGGCACCTGCTACAAGTGCAGCTAATATTAGTATAAGATTTCTTGAAAAAATATGGACTCCTCCATAAATTGCTGTACTTAGAATAAAACCAATCATAGTTCCAAATCTTTCCATTAAGCGTCGTTGAAGGAAACCTCTCCAGAAGATTTCTTCTCCCGGACCTGTAATAAGTAAAAGAAGGAGAAAAACAAAGATTTTATTTGTTTTAATCCCCATCAAATAAATTTTTTCCACCTGACCCTTTGAACTTGAAATAATAAAGAATGCTATTTTATCTCCAATTAAGAAAATGAGATAAAGGATAAATGCTGAAAGAAAACCCCATAGAATCGACTTGGGATTGAAATGGATCTTTGGACGTTCAAAGAAAAAGGAATAGATAGAAACGATAAAAACTGAAAGACCAATCTTTAACCAAAAGTTTCCTAAGGGCAATCCAAAGGTTAGAGCCCAACAAATAGATGCAATTAAAATTCCTCCAAATATCACACAGGCACCACTTGATTCAAAATTAAAGCAAAGATGAGAAGGAGGCCGAAGATTGTATTTAATTGAGCAGTGATCGCATCTGCAGCCTCGGGGATATGTTTTGAAAAATCTTTTAACAGACTAACGGCCTTCGGAAGTGAAGCCAAAACTATAAGTGCCCAAGGACTTAACAACCCCATTCCCACCATTATGACGAGATAAAGATAAGAAACAAGGATGAGGATTCCATAGAGAAAAAAACTTTTCTTATTGCCAAGTAGGATTCCAATAGTCTTTATACCCTGTCGTGAGTCATATTCAATATCTCGAATATTATTAGCCAATAGAACCAACGCAACTAAAATGCCAAAAGGTATGGAAACGTAGAATCCCTTTAATGAAAGTACCTGTCTTTGAACCACATAGGCTCCTTCAAACATCAATGGTCCCCACATCAGGAAAACAAAAAATTCTCCCCACGCCCTATACTTAAATTTAATTGGAGATGCTGTATAAAAGAGGCAAGCAAAAAAACCAATTAATCCAATCCAAAAAATAATAAATGACCGCATAAAAGACAGTATCAATCCAATAAAAACGGTTAATATATTTAAGAATATAGCTTCAGCTAAAAGCTGTGATGGGGATAACATTCCTGAAAGTATTGGTTGAGGACGATAACGCGCTGTAGGAGAATCGGGTTGATCAATTTGGTAGCGCGTATCGAAATAATCATTATAAACATTTGCAGCACCGTGAAAACATACAATCCCTAAACATACTAAAACATACCATCCCCAGTAAATTGGCCCATCCTCGGCTGCAATTAATGTTCCTACAGAAACCGATATCAATGACATAGTAAATGACCATGGTCTTGTAGCAATGAATAATTTCTTAATTCTTCCCAATAACATAATCAACCTCCTTTTGGATCAAATATAAAAGATTATTAATCACTTGACAAACCCTTTTATCGTCTTCCCATCATAGAAGGAAGGATAAGAGGAATTTGTGGGAATAATACAATAATAAAAGTTACAAAAAGAATTGCAATTAAAAATGGAAGTGCCCCTTTAAAAACTTCCTCAAGAGGAGCATCTTTAGCAATACTGGCAACAGTAAAAACGCATAGCCCCATTGGAGGCGTAATCAAACCAGCTCCCATCATAAGAACGCAAACTACACCAAACCATATAGGATCAAATCCAAGACCTAAAACAACAGGGAAGATTACGGGCAAGGTAAGAATCATCATGGAGATCGCATCAAGGAAACATCCAAGAATAAGGTATATAAGTATAATGATTGTTAAAATTAAATATTTAGAAGTTCCAACACCAACAATCCATGTAGAGACTTTTATCGGTATAGTAGAAAGTGCTAAAAAATAACTAAAGATATTAGCACCTGCAACAAGGAAAAGAACCATAATTGAAACACGAGATGTCTCAAGAAGAGAATCAATCAAGACTTTCCAACTCAACTTCTTCTTAATTATAGCTATCAAGAATATAAGGGTAGCTCCAACACCAGCGGCTTCGGTTGGTGTAAATAAGCCTATATAGATTCCTCCAATGACCAATAAAAATATCAAAACGGTTTCCCAGATACCTTTTAGTGCTGAGATCTTTATCTTCCAGGGAGTCCCTTCAGGATTAATAAGTGCTGAGGAGGGTTTTAATTTAACCCATATATATAGAATAATAATAAAAGCACTTGCAAGCATAAGCCCAGGAATTATCCCAGCGATAAGAAGCTTTCCAATGGATTGCTCGGTGAGCATTCCAAAAACTACAAATCCAAGGCTTGGAGGAATTAAAAAGTCGATTGTTGCTCCTGCTGCAATTGTTCCAGCAGCCAGCCTTGGTGAATAATTAAATCGTCTCATTTCAGGATAGGCAACCTTTCCAAAGGCTGCTGAGGATGCCACCGAGGAACCCGATATAGCAGAAAATCCTGCAATGGATGCAATCGTTGCTATGCCAAGACCTGCTGGAAGTCTTCTAAACCATTTATCAAATGTATTGTAAAGATCTCTGCTTATCCCTGAAGCTTCTGCATAACTGCCCATAACAATAAACAGTGGAATAATGGTATATGGATAATGAGATGAAGTTTCATACACTGTTCTTGCCACCATCGGGAGAGAAGCTTTCAATGAAGTTAGATAGGTTGCTCCTAAAAATCCGACAAGCATTAATGAAAATGCTATTGGAACACCTATAATAAGTAAAAAAATGAGTAGAAAACAACCAATAATCCCCACCTGGATAGGATCTATCAAGGAAGTCTCCTTAAAAATTTATTTAAAACGTCTCCAAAGTCTATAAGAAGCTCAAGGCATAGAAGGAATGCTGAAACTGAAACCATAAGCCTGAATGGAAATTGAGGAATCCTCAAGATATCTGAAACTGCCTTCTCTTCAATACCTACCACCAATCCTTGCCAGGTGAGAATAGAGGAAATAAACAAACAAAGAATCGTAGCAACAGCTTTTAACAACATCTGAAAAGTAGTGGGAAGTTTGGAAATAAAAAGAGAAACTCCTACGTGTGTCTTTATCTGTTGACTGTATGCAATTCCTAATAAAATGAAGATAGCCAATAGGTATTGAGATAATTCAAAGGTGCCAGGAATAGGATGACCGAAAATGTCTCTACCTACAACATCTCCTGTAGTGAGAAGCATTAATGGAATAAGGAATAAGGCACCTAAAGTAGCTATCCAGCGATTAATTGATTGTATATTTCTTTTAACACTTTGTAACATTTTAAATTCCTAATTCATTTTCTCCATTCAGGTGGAAATGCAACCACTTTGATTCCTCTTTTCTCACACTCCTGATTATACATTACTACTACATCTTTAGCTGGAAGTCCTTTACGTTCTAAATCAGCTACCCATCTTCTTGTCTCTTCCCTAAATCTATCATACCATCTTTCTGCCTCTTGAGGTGGAAGGGTATAGAGTTGGACATTCTTTTCTTCGATCTCCTTCATCATCATTTTATAAACATCTCTTGTGAGACCTCCGGTTGTCCTAAAAGGATTGTGGCATACATCCTCTAAAATTGGTTTTACATCTTCAGGAACTTTTTTCCAGCTCTCCATATTCATGATCACGCCTTCTGTGACACAACCAAAAGTAGCGACAACCCCATATTTTGCTACTTCGTAAAGTTTGTAGGCCAAGAAAAATGGTGGACACGTAACTACGCCATCTACTGTTCCTGTTTCCATTGCGAGATAAACATCAGGAAGTGGCATAAAGATGGGTTCTGCTCCGATAGCCTTAATATAATTTGTTTGATGACCTCCTGGAGTCCTAATCTTTAGCCCTTTGGTATCAGCTAAAGTTCGAACAGGTTTCTTTGTCCATAAAAAGGATTGTATACATCCATTGAGTTCTATCATTTTTACTCCTAAAAATTCCTTTTGAAGAATCTTTTTATACATCTCATTCCCAATATCTACAGCAAGATCTTTGCCATCAACCCAAGTAGCAAGAGAAAGAACATCAGAAAGTGGAAAACGTCCAGGAGTCCATGTGGCAGTGAAATATCCCATATCTGAAAGCCCCTTTGAAACTATATCATAATGTTCAGGGCCTTTACCCAGTGCTCCTCCAGCAAACATGGTATAGGATATCTTTCCTTTTGTCCTCTTTTTCAATTCTTCAAGCATGGGAATCCAAACTGTTTGAACTTCTCTTCCAACAGGAGGATGCCAAGTACTGAATCTAAGATTTAGTTGCGCATGGGCAATATGGATATGAAATAGTTGGCTCCCTGCCAATATACCTCCAGCGAGTGAACCTTTAAGAAAACTCCTCCTTGTTATTTTATTACTCATTTAAAGCACCTCCTATTTAGCATTTAATTTATTAATATAACACCTTATTGTTTATTATTTCTACGAATTTTACATTTTAATTATAAAAAATTTTAATAACTTAGCCTAATATATATTGAAAATCTCTATTTGACAAATTATGAACTCAAATTTAAATTAAAAATAAAATTTAGCTAAGGTGATAAAATGAAAAATGGACATTATGTTTATGAAAAAATTTTTAACATTTTTTACTATAACTTATGGAAAAAGCCATGGCCTTTATGGATAGGTGCTATAGTGTTATCACTTTCTAATCTATTTATGTTTGCTTATGCAAGAGCATTAGGTGTTTTTCCTCAAATGTCAATGTGGGGAAGTTGGTTTTATAATCTTATTGGTTTAAATGTAGATGCACCATTTACTGTATATCCTTTGACTCCTATTTATCTTGATATGCATAGTATGATTAATTTCGGGATACTTTTTGGATCTGCTATAGCCGCTCTTTTTGCTGAAGAATTTAAGCTTAGAAAAGATGATTGGCAGGGCTATTTAAGTGCTGTTTTAGGTGGTATATTAATGGGTTTCGGTACTGTTATAATGCCTCCATGTAATATTGGTGGTTTTTATAGCGCTACGATGGCACTTTCTTTTAGTGGGCCACTGGCTGCTATCGGGCTACTAATTGGTGCCTATATAGGTGGATTATTCTTGAAATGGCAAGCCCAAAGGGCAGCCGAAGAGGTCGATTTTGATTCTGCTCCAATAGGAAACCCTGCTAAAAAATCAGCAAGATCAAATCAGCCATATATTGGAGTAATAATTGTTTTATTTTTTATTATAATTGCAACTTACTATTTTTCAATTGGAAAACCAAAATTTACTGGATTGCTTATTTTTGGAGCTATATTCGGAATAACCTTCCAACGTTCAAGGCTATGTATGGCATCTGCATTTCGTGATATTTTTATTAGTCGAAATGGAACATTAATGAAGTGGATATTATTGAGCATTGCGATTGGTACTATAGGGTTTTCAATCCTCAAATCTCAGGGGTATAATCAAATGCATTTTATTCTTCCTATGGGCTTCCATACAATTTTAGGTGGATTTATTTTTGGAATAGGAATGGTCATTGCTGGTGGTTGCGGGGCAGGAATACTCTGGCGTTCGGCTGAGGGATACATACGCGCATGGATAGCTCTCTTCAGTGGTGCTTTGACAGCAGGTTCTTGGGTGTTTATTTATGGACACCATGTTGGTGAAGGATGGCTATATGGAAAACCCTTCTCACTCGGACATCACTTTGGATGGGTTTGGGGAACAATATTAATACTCCTTTTTCTCCTCTGTTTTTATATTTTGATTATTTACGTGGAGGCAAAAAATGAGGAGAATTAAAACAATTAAGATAAACAACGAACATTATCAGGTAGATATGAGGGGGTGGATGTGTCCTTACCCTAAATATGTCGTTGAAATGTTAATCAAAAAGTTAAACAATGGAAGTCAAATGGATATGCTTGTGGATTGCCCATCCGCAACCGAAGATGTTCCAAAAGTGGCAAAAAAAATGGGCTGTAAAGTACCGGAAATTAATAAAATTAGAAATGGAGAATGGGAGATTATTATCCAAAAATAGTTTTATTTATTCTATTATTTCAAATTACAAAACTGCTCATAATCTATTAACTCTTTAATCAATGGGTTCTCACCACAAATTTCGCAATCTTTATTTCTTTTTGCATCCAATTTAATTAATTCCATTTTTAATGCATTAAAAAGGAGAAACTTCCCTATTAAAGGTTCCCCTATCTCTAAAATAATTTTCAAAACCTCTGTTGCCTGAATCAATCCTATAATTCCTGCTAATGCTCCTAACACCCCTGCTTCCTGACAAGAAGGGACAAGACCTGGTGGAGGTGGTTGAGGGAATAAACACCTTAGGCAGGGGCCCTCACCTGGTTTTATCACCATTGCTTGTCCCTCATACCTGAAGAAAGCACCAAAAATCAGAATCTTTTTCATTAAAACACATGCATCATTTACCAAATATCTTGTTGGGAAATTATCACTTCCATCAACTATAATATCGTAATCCTTTATTACATCTAATATATTTTCTGAAGTTAAACGAATTGGATAAGGAATGATTTTAATATCTGGGTTTATCTTACTCATACGATTTTGTGCTACAGCAACTTTCTTCTTCCCAATCTCTTCTGTGGTATAAAGTACCTGTCTATGAATGTTACTCAAATCTACTTCGTCAGAATCCACAATCCCTATAGTTCCAATGCCAGCACCTGTTAGATAAGCAGCAATAGGAGAACCAAGACCACCCAGACCAATGATTAATACTTTAGATTTAAGAAGTTTCTCTTGACCTTTTCCTCCTACCTCGGGAAGAAGTATTTGTCGACTATATCTTTCAATCATATCTCCATAGATTGCCATTTTTAAACCCCTTCCTATATCCTTATTAAAAATGAATCTCCATACTTCTTGGAGGTCTTGGATCATTCAAAATTTTATCTTTAAAATTTTCTTTTAAAGTTTGAATAAAATTACTCCATTTTTCTTGATCCTGAAGTATTACACCAATTCTTACTTTTCCATCCTCCTTCCCTTGTTCTTCATACCATTTTGTTACGATCTCAATAAAACTTGGAATCTCTTCATCGGTTAAAAATTCAGCAATTTTACATCCAATAATTGGATGCCTTCCATGCCTACCTCCAACTCGAACTATCCATCCCTTCAACCCTTCCTGCCAACTGTCTGTGGGACAGGACCTTATACAATCACCACAATATAAACATTTTTCTGTGAGAAATATTGGTTTACCTGACTCTGATTCACTTATTATAGCCCCTTCTTTGCAAGCCTTTGAACATATTCTGCAACCGACGCATGTTGTCTCATCCCATATTGGCTTAACTGCTCCTTGGAACCCAAGATCATTTTCACTTGTTCTTGCACAATCAATAGGACATCCTGAAAATGAGATCTTAAACTTATGTGGGAGATCTTTACCAAAGAACTTTTCATCAACAAGCATTGCAATTTTCTGAGTATCTGTAATACCGTTGGGGTTATATTCACATCCTGAACATGCAGTAGGAACCCTTATTCTTGGACCACAAGAAGCAACCTTTTGCCCTACTTCAGCAAGTTCATCATAAATAGCTTTAAAATGACGATAATTTATATATGGGATTTCTATGGACTGTCTAAATGATAAATGAACATAATTACTCCCATACCTTTTTGCTACTTCCGCTATCTTAACAAGTTTAGATAGCGGTATTCTTCCTCCCGGGCAACGAAGTCTAATAGTAAACATATCTTTTTGCTTCTGTTTTATTAATCCACCTGATCTAAGAGTATCAAAATCAATTATTCCCTTTCTTCCTTCAATTTCTGTATCAACTACTATCTTATCACCTTTATCTTCTATAAATTTATCTATCATACTTTAATACCTCCCTTTTTTATAAGTAGCTTGAAGCTTCCATCAGCGAGTTTTTTAATCCCTATGATCTTATGACCATCTTCCTTTATTGATCTTGGTACATTTTGCATTGGTTCACCATCATCAATAATAACTTCTAAATTCTCACCATCATTCATTTCCTCAAGTTTTAGTTTTATTTTGACAAAATTAATAGGGCATAATACTCCTCTAAGATTTAAATGTTGATCAACCCTCTCTTTATCAATCTCGTTCATAAATGATTCCCTTATCTAATTGGATTAATGAAAGATGTAGGTACGATGAATCCACCAAAAAGTATATAAGCTAACAAAAGTGTCCATAGGACATTAAAGATCTGAGCACCAATAAATGCTAAAGCAGGCCTTCCTTCGCCAAGTTTAAAAAGCTCAATAAACCTTGTTTCAAGGCCTATAGATGAAAAAGCGAGTGCAAACCATATTGTCCTTAACCCCCCCAAAATCCCTGTGGTCTCTTTTAAAATTGTTGGATCAAGAAAAAATGAGAATAAAAATGAAGCGAATAAAAAGCCAAGAACAAACTTTGGAAATCTCTCCCATATCACTTTAAGGCTTGGTTTTTTTTCTGGGGAGTTGTCTTTTTTTAAAGTCCACCAAATTGAGAGAATAAATGCAGCAACACCAATAAGGACATTTTGAGAAAATTTTACAATTGTACCAACTTTCATTGCGGTTTCACTAATTAAAGCTCCTGCGGCAACAACCGAGCCAGTAGTATCGAGTGTTCCTCCGAACCAAGCTCCGGCAACAATTTCTGGAATCCCAAATGATTTGGCAACCCATGGCTCAAGAATCATCATTGGCACTGCTATGATAAGAATCAAAGAAATTGTATACGAAAGTTTCTTTTTATCACCTTTAATTGCTCCGCAGGCAGCTATAGCTGCAGAAACACCGCATATTGAAACACCTGTGGCAAGCATCACAGCCAACTCTTCATCAACTTTGAGTTTTCTTGCTAACCAAAAACAAGCATACCAGACTATAAAAACAACCAAAATAGCCTGTACAATTCCTATAGCTCCAGCCTGTAGAATCTCAAAGAATAAAATACCTGCTCCAAGTATCACAATTCCTGTCTTGATATAGTATTCAGTCCTAACTGCTTCCCTTAACCAATCAGGCACACCAAAGACATTACTGATAAATAAGCCAATAATAAGTGCAAAAATGACATATTCCAGCCCCCAATAGTTGACTGTTGTATTTCCTGCAATGAATTGGGAGAACCAAGCTATAACATAAATAATTGGGAAGCCAACAACATAACGACTTACACGACCACCCATCAATGCTATTCCAATACCTGTGAGGATTAGAAAGGCAATACCAATATAGACTGATTTTAGAATATTATCCCTTGAAAAAATTCTGCTTATGTGGGCTTTAATACCTTCATCAAGCCTTTTATGAATGTCTAATCCCCTCTTTCGAAGAAAAGGATCCTTAATTTTCTTAACATCCTCTCCAAATTTTTTTAATGCTTTCTCTATGGTCATTCGATCACCAAGAAATATTGCCGACTTAAGTTCCAATGTAGATAAAAGAACTCCATTATCTTGAGCTTTTACATCTTTAATAAAACTTTCTATCTGAGACTTTGAACTTTCTATGATGGATAGAAATTCATTTTTTGTTGCCCATTTAAAAACAGGCAGTTGAGGGCGAATCCCTATGAGGACAAAGAAAATGATCAATAATCCTAAAAACACAGCAAGCCAATCTTCGGATTTTAAAAATTGAGCTTTAAATAAATTAGCCATTTCCCCTACCCCCTTAAAATTTACTATTAAATCCCCCCTTATCAAAAAAAGAGGCTAAAAAGATTTAAAATCTTTTTAGCCTCCAGTTGTCTGGTCAGCATTTTATAATTTTATAAAAGGATTAAATTAATTTTTTGGTAATTACCCTCCGCTAAAAAGTTTTGTATAACCCTCTTTCTCAAAGCGAATCTTTTCGGTTTTATCTATCTGGACCACTTTGGAATCCTGTATATAAATCTGCACACATCCGTATTTGATGCTTTTTAAGGCCTTTAAAATTTGTAAGAGAAGTTTTCTTTCGTTTTCCGTAAAAATATTTGTTTCTTGAGTCATTTTAAAATTTCTTAATTTAGATATAATACATTAAGATTTCTTCCTTCTTTTTATTCAATAAATTTATTCTATTACAAACCTCTGCTAATGTAATACGATCAAGAATCTCTGAAGTTGCATTTTCGACATCTATCATAACACTCCGAATTCCACATGTTATCTGCTTAGGACAATTTTTATTTTGACTATTAACACATTCAAGGGGAGATAGAGGACCGTCTATCACACGGATAACCTCACTAAGTGATATTTTCTCAGGAGGTTTATTCAAATAATATCCTCCTCCAATCCCTCTTTTGCTTTGAACAAGACCTGCATTTTTAAGGATAACTAATATTTGTTCAAGAAATTTCTCAGGAATTTCCTCCTTTTTTACAATATCTTTTATCTGCCTTAATCCTTTATTATAATTTAGAGCCAAATCAATTAATGCCATAATTGCATATTCACCTTTTTTAGTAATTTTCATAAATTTATTCCTTTTGGATAAAAGTATATAAAATTAATCAATTTAATAAACTATTTAAATTATTTTATTTAATTTGTCAAGTTTTCTTATAAAATTTTTTATTTAATTTTGATTAAATTTTTCATAATTGTTTAGTTTAATAATCAAGATTGACTAAAAAATTCTTTTATTTTAATCTTTTTATATGTTTGATAGGTATTCAAGGCAGATCATTTTTCAAGGAATTGGAAAAGAAGGCCAAAGAAAATTAGCAAAAAGTCTTGTTGTCATTATTGGCTGCGGAGCTTTAGGTTCAATTATTGCAACCATTTTAGTTCGTGCAGGGGTTGGTAAAGTCAGAATTATCGATAGAGATTTCATAGAAATACATAATCTCGCTCGTCAGGCACTTTTCGATGAAGATGATATAAAAAACCAGCTTCCGAAGGCAATTGCAGCCGAACGTCATTTAAGAAGAATTAATTCATCCATTGAGATTGAAGGAATTGTTGCTGATGTAAATTATACAAATATTGAGAGTTTAGTTAATGATGCAGATGTAATTATGGATGGACTTGATAATTTTGAAACGCGAGGTCTTATCAATGATGTCTCTTTAAAACATAAAATTCCATGGATATATGGAGGGGCTGTTTCAGCATCTGGAATGACAATGAACATCATTCCTCATGAAACACCTTGTCTAAGATGTCTTCATCCAGAAGTCCCTAAGGGAGCGAGAATGTTTACCTGTGAAACAGCAGGTGTAATTAGTCCTGCCCCTTTTATCATTGGCTCTTTACAGGCTACTGAGGCTATAAAAATATTAATCGGATCGGAGTATATTAATCGAGATCTTATATTCATCAATGTTTGGCAAGGCAAATTTAATCGAATTGAAATCAGCCCTCGTCCAAATTGTCCAACATGTCAGGGTAAATATGAGTTTTTGGATGCAAGATTTGGAACAAAAACCACTTCCCTCTGTGGTCAAAATGCTGTACAGGTCTTAAATCCCAATGTAGGAAAAATATCTTTTGAAAAGTTATCAAAACAACTGCAAAAAGTAGGGCAGGTAAGTTATAACGAATTCATGCTTCGTTTTCAGGTTGATAATCATGAAATGGTTATCTTCCCTGATGGTAGAGCGATTGTAAAAAATACAAATGACGAATCACTTGCAAGGGGACTGTATGCCAAATATATTGGTGTATAGGGGCTCTCTATGATATATCTTGACAATGCAGCTACCTCCTGGCCTAAGCCAGATATTGTTTATCAAACAATGGTTGAATTTCTTAAGACAAAAGGTGGCAATCCTGGTCGTGGAAGCCATAGCATGGCATTGGCCGCAATGGAAACAATTGAAGAGACAAGGATGCTTGTTGCCCGGCTAATAAATGCTCCAGATAAAAATAGACTCATATTTACTTTTAATTGCACCGATGCATTAAATCTTGCCTTAAAAGGTTTACTTAAAGAAGGAGATCATGTAATTATAAGCTCCGTTGAACATAATTCAGTAATTAGGCCTTTAAGTAGACTCTCAAAAAATGGGGTAGAAATTACTAAATTACAACCATCATGCGAAAATGGTATAGTAACCTATCAAAGTATTAAGGAGGCAATCAAAAAGAATACAAAGCTTATTGTAATGACACATTCATCAAATGTTACTGGAATCGTTCAACCTATTGAAGAGTATGGTGATATAGCAAGAAAATATAATTTAATACTTTTAGTAGACGCTGCACAAACTGTTGGAAAATATCCAATCGATGTCCAAGCAGCCCAAATAGATCTGCTTGCATTTTCTGGCCATAAAGGACTATTTGGCCCTCCAGGTACAGGTGTTCTCTTCGTGGGAGAAAGGGTTAATCTAAATTCCATACGCGAAGGGGGAACAGGCTCTCAATCAGAACTTGAAGAACAGCCAAATTTTCTTCCTGACAAGTTTGAAAGTGGTACTCCAAATACTATGGGTATAAGCGGTCTTGGGGCAGGAATAAAATTTATCTTTTCTGAAGGCTTGGATAGAATAAGAGCTCATGGGCAACTTTTGACTGAAAAACTTATTGAAGGTTTATCAAAGATTCCAGGATTAACCATCTATAATGGAAAAGATATATTTAAACAAATTCCTATAATTTCTATTACACTAAAAGGATATACACCTGGAGAAGTTGGTATTATTCTTGACCAAGCTTTTGATATAAAAGTAAGGACTGGTCTTCATTGTGCAGTATTAGCCCATAAAACTATTGGGACCTATCCTTTTGGAACAATTCGTCTTAGCCCTGGTTATTTTAATAGCATCGATGAAATAGATATTACAATCCAAGCATTAAAACAGATTGTGAAAACAAGGTCAAAAATTTATGCTAAGTCATGGAGAAAGTCTGAATAAAGAAAAAATAGGGAGTTAAAAAATCAATTTTAACTAACTATTTATTTTCTCATGATATTATTGACGACAGGTCAGAAATAGGGAGAAAATAGAATGTAATAATTGTTAACTTTTTTTAAATTTTGGTTGACAATTACTAAATGCCATTGTATATTTGTTAATATGAAAATATTTAGCTCCTTAGAAAAAAAAGTTTTAAATGGTGAAGGACTATCAAAGGAAGAAGCCGAATTACTCCTCCCTATTAAGGACGAAGATATTCTTGATATTTTATTGTTGGCAAATACTACAAGACAGAAATTTAAGGGAAATGAAGTTAGTTTATGTTCAATTATAAATGCAAAGTCAGGTATGTGTGGTGAAGATTGTGCATTTTGTTCACAATCAGCTTATCACAAAACAGACGCACCAATTTATCCTTTTATGGGAAAAGAAAAGATCCTTGAACGAGCAAAAGAGGCAATGGAAATGCAAGCCAGGGAGTTTTCTATAGTTATAAGCGGTTATTCTCCTGATAGCGAAATTGAACTAATTGCTATAGAAAACTCTATAGCTTGTATAGCAAAAGAAACCAATCTTGAACCATGTGCTTCTCTTGGAATCCTAAGTGAAGATGAATTGATTAAACTTAAAAATGCAGGACTAAAAAATTATCATCACAATCTTGAAACTGCAAGAAGCTTTTACAATAACATTTGTTCAACACATAGCTATGACGAAGATCTTGAAACAGTGAAAACAGCAAAGCAACTGGGTTTTAATGTATGTTGCGGGGGTATATTCGGAATGGGAGAATCTTGGTCCCAGCGTATTGAACTCGCCTTTACATTAAAGGAACTTGATGTGGATTCTATTCCAATCAATTTCTTAAATCCTATCCCAGGCACCAGGCTTGAGAAGGCAAGATTTTTAACCCCCCTTGAATGCCTTAAAATTATTTCCGTCTTTAGATTAATAATGCCGAAGAAGGATATTTTTGTATGTGGTTGGAGAGAAGTGAATCTGAGGGATCTTCAATCAATGCTCTTTTTTGCAGGTGCCAATGGAATGATGATAGGTGGTTACCTTACAACCAGTGGTAGAAAACCCGAAGAAGACTTAAGAATGATTTATGATCTTGGTCTAAAAATTAAACCACCTCCTAAAAGATAAAGAATGATTGCAAATCCACCTCTTAATAACTTCAATCATGAACTTGAGGAATTAAAAAGATTAAATCTCGAACGAACATTACGTGTTATTCAATCCCAACAGGATACAGAAATTACCATTAATGGTAAAAAAGTTATCCTATTATGCTCAAATAATTATCTTGGTTTGGCAAATTCACCACTTCTAAAGAAAGCAGCTATAGAAGCGATTAAAAAATATGGTACAAGTTCCTCTGCCTCACGATTGATATCGGGGAATATGATTCTTCACGAGGAGCTTGAGGAACGTATCAAAAATTTTAAAAAGACTGAAGCAGCTCTTCTTTTTAATTCAGGATATCATGCAAATACAGGAGTAATCCCTGCCATAGTAGGCAAAGAGGATCTCATATTAAGTGACGAATTAAATCACGCCTCAATCATAGATGGTTGTCGGCTAAGTAAGGCAGAAGTCATTATTTATCCCCACAGAGATGCAAATTATGTTGAAATGGTTTTAAAAAAATCGAAACACCCTAAAAAACTCATTGTGACTGATGGTGTTTTTAGTATGGATGGAGACATCTCTCCATTACCAGAATTGGCTTTTCTAAAAGAAAAGTATCATGCTCTCCTTATGGTAGACGAAGCCCATGCAACTGGTGTAATTGGTAGTAATGGTAGGGGTATTGTAGATTATTTCAATTTGAATAACTCTGTGGATATAATAATGGGCACATTTGGTAAGGCACTTGGTTCTTTTGGAGCTTTTGTGGCGACAACAAAAATTATGAAAAAATATTTAATAAACAAAGCGAGAAGTTTAATTTTTAGTACATCTCTTCCACCACATATTTGTGCCACTTCTATTAAGGCTATTGAGATAATCTCTAAAAATCCAAGATTAATCAAAAAATTGCACACGAATGTAGAATTTGTAAAAAGTGAACTAAAAAATTTGTTTCCCCAAATACCTAATAATGAAATTCCAATTATACCTCTTATCATTGGCAATGAAAAACAAACAATGAAGATTTGTGAAAAATTATTAAAAGAGGGTCTATATATTCAAGGGCTCAGACCACCGAGTGTGCCTTCAAAAACATCGCGATTGAGGATGACAGTTATGGCTACCCATACTCATGAGCAATTAAATCGGGCAATTTCCGTAATAAAAGGTATTTTTAATTCATTAAGAATTTAATTTCTATGAAGCCTAAAAAAGCCTATCTTGAGGGGATAGATAAAAGGTATATCTGGCATCCATTCACACAAATGAAAGAGTGGATAGAGGAGGATATTATTATAATAACCCATGGCAAAGGTAATTATATCTTTGACATTGAAGGGAAAAAATATCTTGATGGTGTTTCATCAATGTGGTGTAATCTTCATGGACATACTAATCGGGTAATCAATAATGCATTAAAAGAACAAATCGATAAGATATCTCATTCAACATTACTTGGATTATCAAATATTCCATCAATACTGCTGGCTGAAAAGATTGTAAAGATCCTTCCACAGGGATTGACAAAAATTTTCTACTCGGATAATGGCTCCACATCAGTTGAGGTTGCTTTAAAAATGGTCTTTAATTATTGGCAACTTAAAGGCCAACCACAAAGAAAAAAGTTTATTTCTCTCAAAAATGCTTATCATGGAGACACGATTGGCGCAGTGAGCGTAGGTGGGATATCTATCTTTCATGAAGTATTCAAACCTCTTCTCTTCCCAACAATTAAAGCTCCGTCACCTTATTGTTATCGTTGTGAACTGAATCTTAAATATCCTTCTTGCAATCTTTCTTGTGCTGAAAATTTAAATCTTATCGTAAAGGAAAATAGAGATAATATTGCAGCCTTAATTTTAGAACCAATGGTTCAGGCAGCAGGTGGAATTATTGTATCACCTCCCGGGTATTTAAAAAGAATCAAAGAAATATGTGTGGAAAACAAAATTCTATTAATCGCTGATGAAGTAGCAACAGGATTTATGCGGACAGGAAAGATGTTCGCAGTAAATCATGAAGACGTTTTACCAGATATAATGTGTTTATCAAAAGGACTTACAAATGGATATCTTCCTCTTGCTTTAACCGCTACAACAGAGGAAATATTCTCTGCATTTCTCGGAAAATACGAGGAGTTTAAAACATTTTTCCATGGACATACTTATACAGGTAATCAGTTAGGATGTGTGGCTGCACTTGAATCACTCAACTTATTATTAAGAAGGGGGTTTATTGAAAATATTAAAAAAAAGGTTGCTCTCATAGGAGACTACTTAAGTATGCTCAACGAATTGAACCACGTAGGAGAAATAAGGCAGAAGGGGTTAATGATAGGCATCGAGTTAGTTAAAGACAAAAATACAAAGCAAAAGTATGAACCATCGGAAAGAATCGGTTATAGGGTATGTAAAGAAATTAGAAAGTATGGTGTCTTTCTACGACCTCTTGGTGATATCATAGTATTGATACCACCTCTTAGTATTACAAATAGCCAGATCAAATATCTGGTTACATCGCTATTTAAAGCTATTAAATCTATCACGGAAAAAAATGGGTAAAAAAGTTAAAGGAATTTTTATAACGGGGACTGATACGGGGGTTGGAAAAACATTTATCTCTTGCATTATTGCCCAATCTCTAAGAAAAAAAGGTTTAAAAGTAGGTGTAATGAAACCAATAGAGACTGGTTGTAAAAGGAAAGGTGCCATCCTTGTGCCAAGGGATGGGATTTTGTTAAAAAAGGCGGCAAAGGTCAACGATCCTATAAATATGATTGTTCCGTATAGATTTCATTACCCCCTTTCCCCTTTTATGGCTGCTATTCTTGAAGGGAAAAGGATTAGTATCCCTAAGATTAAAAATATTTTTTTAAAATTTTTAAAAAAATACGACTTTATTCTCTTAGAGGGAGCAGGTGGAATACTTGTTCCAATAACAAAAAATTTTTCATATATTAATCTTATTAAAGATCTAAACCTTTCTCCTATTATTATTGCATCAAATAGACTTGGAGTTATCAATCATACACTCCTTACACTCTCTTTATTAAGTTATTACAAAATAACCCCTCAATGTATAATATTAAATAATCTTAGTGCAAGAAAAGATATCTCACAAAAAACCAATCTATCTGCTTTAAATAAACTTATTAAAAATACTATCGTCTTTGATTTCCCCTATAAGCCTAACAGGAAGTTTAAGGAGAGATTAATTGATTTAATCAATATTGTCTAAAATCTATTTATTCATCTTCAGTTCTAATTTCATAATTTATCCTTCACTTCCTAAGAGAAAGCCTAAAGGTTTTAATGCGTTTCATTTTGGAAAGCCTTATATAGTTTTTTCTTCTGTTTTATGTTAATAATTATTTTTAGAAGAAAAATTTATGAAAAGATACAAAGTTTTATTTTTACCAGATCACCGAGAGGTAGAGATCGAAGAAGGGACCTCATTACTTGAGGCTGTGAAAAAGGCAGGAATTTATATTCAGAGTCTTTGCGGAGGAGAAGGTGTTTGTGGAAAATGTCGAGTTCAGATAATTAGAGGTAATGCGAAAATTGATAACACCTCTATAACATTTTTCACAAAAGATGAGATAGAAAAAGGTTATGTGCTCGCCTGTCAAACAAAAATCAATCAAGATCTTGATGTCTTTATTCCACCTGAATCAAGGATCGAGGAGGAACAGATTCTAACAGAATCACACGAAACCATAAAAAAGAGATGGATGGAGATTCCTCCATTCCAATATAGCGAACCAGATTGGATATCTCTTCATAAAAGGCCTTCTGATCCTGCCTCTCTTTTTGAACCTTTAACCATTAAAATCTTTCTTGAGCTTCAAAAACCAACTATCGATGACAATATATCTGATACAGCAAGAATTATAAGAGAACTGAGAAAGAAACTAAAGCTATCTAATTATGAATTTTCATTTAACTCGCTTAAGGAACTCTTTTTAAAAATGCGAAGGTCGGATTGGAAAGTTACTGTTACTATAACTCGTAACAATGATATAGGTAAAATTATTCAAATAGAGGAAGGAAATAGGTCTAATCAAAATTATGGGATTGCTCTGGATGTTGGAACAACAACTGTTGTGGCTCAATTAGTAGATCTTAAGACGGGAAAAGTAATGGGAGTGGAAGGAAATCACAATCTACAAGCCCATTATGGAGAAGATGTTCTTTCAAGGATTGCATATGTATGTGGAAAAGGTTCTCTCGAAGTTCTTCAAAAGGCTGTTATTCAAAATATAAACATATTGATTCAGACATTAGCAAAATCAAAGGGGATTCATATTGGAGATATAACATCTATAGTTGCTGCAGGAAACACAACGATGAGCCATATCCTAATGGGACTTATGCCATGTTCTATTAGGGAAGATCCTTATGTTCCAACCGTTGATCTTTATCCAAAGATACTTGCAAAGGAAATAGGGATTGATATAAACCCAAGTGGTGTCATTCAAGTTTTACCAAGTATTTCAAGTTATGTAGGAGGGGACACTGTAGCAGGGGTTTTGGCTTGTAGCATGGCAGACCGTCCGGAAATGAGTTGTCTAATCGATATAGGGACTAATGGGGAAATTGTTGTAGGGAATAATGAATGGATGCTTTCATGCTCTGCTTCTGCGGGCCCAGCCTTTGAAGGAGGAGACACAAAATGGGGTATGAGGGCAACCAAAGGAGCAATACAAAAAATCAAAATCGAAAATGGAACTCTATTTTATGAAACGATTGGAGGAGTAAAACCAAGAGGAATTTGCGGTTCTGGGCTAATAGATTTAATCTATGAATTGGCAAGGCATAGGATTTTGGAGATTGATGGAAAATTTTCAAGATCTTTGAATGATAGAAGACTTATTAAGGGAGAAAATGAATTAGAATATATTGTTGCATTTCCCGAAGAAACAGAAAAAGGTGAAGCTATTACAATAGCCCAATCTGATATTGATAATATCCTTCGATCTAAGGCTGCAATCTTTGCTGCCATAAAATCACTCATTGATTATGCTGGACTTTCTTTTGAGAAACTTGAAAAGGTCTATGTGGCAGGAGGTTTTGGGAACTACCTTAATGTTGAAAAAGCAATTGGTATTGGTCTTCTTCCAGATATTCCAAGAGAAAGAATTGAGTTTGTCGGAAATAGCTCACTAATGGGGGCACGTATGGTTCTTCTTTCCTATCACGCCTTTGAAAAGGCTTTGAGTATTTCTCAATCGATTACTAATATAGAACTTTCTAAGTTCGCTCCATTTGCAGATGAATATATGGCCTCCCTTTATCTCCCTCATATCGATCGAGAACGTCTCTTCCCTTCGATAAAATATTAGATTTCTCCAAATTAAATCGTTATTTTTAATTCCTCTAACATAGCTTACTTCCTCTTAGCAAATCTTTTCAATACCTCATCTAAACGGTTATTAGCAAACTCTAAAAGTTCTTCTGTGTATTCAAGATTATGAACACCATTTCCTTTTTTAACTAAATTATAATTGAACTCAGCTTCGCCAAAAGGTTTCCTATAAACAAATGTATGGCCTCCACGAAGTTCCATACGTCTTATCTCTTCCCGTACACTTTCTATCTTTGGAGAAACCCTTTTAAGTAATTCTTCGGTTGTACTCTTCCATTTTACAAGTATTTCTCCATAACTTTGATCATGACATTCTATACATCGTTTTTTTATCATATCAAACGTTTCCTTCTTTTTTAAAGGAATACCCTTGTGACAATCAACACACTCCACAACATCCAATTTATTGCTTGGTCTCTCCTTTACGCCAATACCTCCTTTCCCATGAAAGAGTCTCTTTACAGAGTAATGGCAGTCCTCGCACTTCACCTTTTTAACAGTTTCACCATGGTGACAATCCTTGCAATTTTTCTGAAATGTCTTTCCATGATCTTCGCGTGAGGAGTGACAATCTTTACATTTAAGATTCCTTCTTAAAACATGGGTCTCGTGAGAAAATTTTATCTCATTAAATGGAACTGTTCTTTTCTCCATCCCTATATGACATAGAGTCGTGCATGTCATTTCAGTCTTAAATTCTTTTGGTTTATAATTTTTGTCAAGGACTGCTAATGCCTGCTCTGTCTTATTATTTGCTGCATTTAGAAGTTTAAAGGCATATTCAATATTGTGAACACCCTTGCCCAAAAGAACAAAATTATAATTATGACGTGCCTCATTGAGTAGATTTTGGGCTTTTTTAAATTCTGGGCTATTTCCTCTGTTTTTTTCGAACTCATATAATTTTTTCTGAACATTATAAATACGCTGATTTGTTTCATTCTCAGCTTTTGAAAGAAGGTTTTTCCAATTTTTGAGGGTTTCGTCAAATCCTTCACCATGACAATCCACACATGTCTCTCCAAGTGCTCTTTCAACATATTTTGTAGTATAAAGGGCTGCCTGACTCTCTTCTCCCTTTCGATGGCAAGCAGAGCAATCAATATTTGTTGCAAACATCAGGCTTGGAGAATCAGGAACTCCAATTCCACCACTGCCACGATATAAATCTCTTGGAACCAGATGCATTTCTTTAGGATGACATCTATCACACCCTATTGAAGAATGAACCGGGATAATAATTCGTCCAATTTCATGTCGAATAGGTGTATGGCATTTTGAACATTCAATTTTATGATCTGTAACATGTTTTTTGTGCATGAATTGAGGTGTATATTTCCCTCCGAGAATCTCAGGTTCGCGATGACAATAAAAACATCTTCCTTCTCCTACATTTCCATCTCCTTGAATAATGTGGAGATGACACTTTTCACAAGCAACTCCCCTTGATATATATTTTTTATGATTAAAAATCCATCCCCTGATATTAATATCTCCTTTTGGTTCTATGTGGCAAGAATTACAACTCCCAACTGCACAAGATATACATTCCTCCTCGCCTTTTGAACCAGCTCTATAAAAGTGACATAAAAAACAATTTATTTCATGAACAGTGAGGTGGGCTCCCTGAACAAGCTGAGCATGGCATGAAGTGCATCGAAGCTTCATCCCCCGTCTCAATTCACCTAAATGTTTCCCATGTGGGAAATTTACATTTTTAAATATCATCTCACCTTTTAGTTCATCATTTTTATGACAACCTTTTCTTAAACAATTTGCATCATCTACTTCATAATGGATTTTTTTAAAACCCCTCCCAATCATTAGATAAGTAAAAATTAATTGAAGATCAGCCAATTTCCCTTTTAGGTGGCTCAAAAAGCCAGAAGATCTATGACAACTAAGACAATCGACATTATTGTGTGAAGAAGTCTTCCAATTTTCAACATATTCTTTCATATTATGGCATAGTCCACAAAATGAAGGGTTTTCTGAATAAATAAAAATTCCGCCAAAAAATAATATTAAAATAAAAAAAAGAAGGCCATATATAGCCTTCTTTTTTAACCACAAAAATAATTGTTTGATTATACTTAAAAACTCAAGATATAAATTCATCTAAATCTCTTGTTAAGAAGAAGATTTTATAGGAATCTTTGTATGGCATTTCATACATGATTCAGGACCTCCAGAAATTTCTTCTTCATGGCATTCTATGCAGGTTAAGCGTCTTGGCCGATTTGTTCCCGCCTCTATTTTCTCATGTGCAATATTCCTATGGCAATCTATACACATAAGCTTAGATTCTTCAATATGAATTTTATGTGCAATCTTCATATGATGAGCCTCTTCAATCTCTTTTTGACCAACTGTTTTATGACAACCCAGACAATTATCATTCACTCTTTCATCCGCAAAGAAAAACCTTGGAAAAAGCTGTCCTGGTTTAGCATGGCAATTTACACATGTAACCCGTTCTGGATGAATCTTCGATGGAGCCCACATTGGAATACTACTCTGCCTTGCATGACATGATAAACAAATAGCTGGATGGGTTGTTAGTAAATGTCCAACCCAAATGACAATTGCTACTCCTATTAAAGTAATAATTGGGCCAACACCAAAAATCACCCATTTTGATCTTAATAACAATTTTACGTTTCTTAGATTGATTAATAATTTGAAGGATTTTAATGTATTAATACCCATCTTTTAATTCTCTTCTCCTATTTTATATCTCTCTAAACTTTGGTGATTGTAACTAACATATCGTTCCAGGCTTCTCCTCCCCCTATTGGATCTGCCCTACCTGCGATAATTATATTAGGAGATATCCCGTTGCCTTCCTTTTCCCACCATACTAATTTAGTATTTGGATCCTTACTCTTAAATTTTTTACCCTTTGCAATATGTCCAAATCCCCAATGACCCAAATTTCTTTCAATGGCTATCACTCTTGGATGAATACCAAATGTAAATCGTACCTCTTTAATAAAGGATCCAATTTCAGTAGAAATTTTAATCTTATCCCCTTCTTCTATATGTAATATTTTAGCTACATCCCTATTGATCCATACAGAATTATGATGTTTAATCTCGGAAAGCCATTTTAAATTTCCTGTTCTTGATCCCATAACATTCGGTTCAAACGTAACAAGAACAAATTTCCCTTTAAGGTCGCCATGGCCTGGAATTGGCTCAAAGGTTGGGTAAGGATGAAACCCCTTCTTTTTTAAAATATTTGAATCAATTTCTATTTTTCCTGAAGGGGTATTAAATTTTTTTGATTCATATAATCGATATCTGGGTCTTTCTTTTTGGTCAAACCAAACTCCATTCTCCTTTAAATATTTCCATCCCCCTGTCTGCTCTAATTCCCTTATCCCAGAAATCAATTGCTGTATATATTCTTCTGTAGAATTGAACTTAATATATCTTGATAGATCTCCACCTATTCGATGTGCTATTTCAATTAAAATGTCTGAAATAGAAACGGAATTGGCGTAAGGACGAACAATTGGTTGTTGTAACGCAATAAACGGAACCAGAGATAAAGAGGGAGACGAATCGATTCCCCAACTCTCAAGATAAGTGGTAACTGGAAGGACAATGTCTGCAAGCATTGCTGTCTCTGTCATATAGCTATCTGCAACAACAATAAAAGGAATTAGCTTCTCATTCTTTAACACTTCTGTAGTAAGATTCGTATCTGGATTATTATAAGCAGGGTTTGATTCATATAAGAAATACATATGAGGATTTAATTTACCCTGTTTAACTAAAGATATAAACTTCTGGGGGGTGAGTTTAGACTCTCCTAAATTTGGGGTATGTGGTTTTTCCTTCATTGGAAATGATTTTAAATCCTTATCTATGATTTGATAATTTCTTGGCAAACAGTAACCCCCAGGTATATCGATATTTCCAACAATAATATTAAGGAGTTGGATACATCGCTCATTATAGACTCCATTGATATGTCCAAATACTCCTTTACCAGATATTGCTACAGCTGGCATATTTATTGCGAATTCTTTTGCAATTCTTTGAATATCTGAGGCATGAACTCCACTTATCTTTTGAGCCATTTCAGGAGTATATTGAGATAAGTATTGAGCCAGTGTGGAAGGAGAAATATTTGTCCATCTTTGTATAAACTCTTTATTATGAAGATTCTCATTTAAAATTACATTAGCCATTGCCAAAGCCACAACTCCATCTGTCCCAGGAGCAATGGGAAACCATTCATCACTATTTCCAGCTGTGTGGGATAATCTTACATCAAAAGTAACCAGTTTAGCTTTTCTCTGAAAACGGGCTTCTATCAGTCTTCCTATAAAACCAGTATAAAATTCATGTGATTCATAAGGATTACTTCCAAAATTTAGTATATAACGGCTATTTAGCACATCAGGAATCCCTCTTTCTACTCCGAATGTAAGCCATTGAGCAAAATCTCTATTAGCAAAAAAGAGACTTTGTTCATCAATGACTATAGCCTTTCCAAATAGTTCCAAGAATCTTTTTATAATCCCTTCCATCTTATATTCAGATTGAAATACAAAATCTCCCTTTTTACCACTATAATAAATTATCTTCAATCGCGACAGTATTTCACTATAGGCTTTCTCCCAAGAAATCCTTTCCCATTGTCCCTTCCCCCTTTCACCTCTTCTGATCATTGGAAATGCAATTCTTTCTGGATCATATACCATGTCGAGTCCTGCAAGACCTCTTGCACATAATTTCCCTAAATTATTTGGGTGATTTGGATTTCCTCCAATTTTTATGAGCTTATCACCTTCAAGGTATCCAATGATTCCACAGTGGGCTGGACAAAGTTTGCAAATGCTGGGGATCCCTTTAAGGAATTTTTTTGTATGCCGAGATACCTGCTTCCCACCTATTTTTTCTTGGGCATATGAAAAGACTTGAATAAATGGATTAAATAAAATAGTTTGAATACCCATTAAACAAAATTTCAAAAAATCACGCCTTCTCATAAAACACAATCCTCCGATCAGCTTAAAGGTACATATTGGCCACCAAAGACCATTACATACCTCATAACAAATACTCCGATAGAAGCCAATATAGCCGCTATGAGGAGCAAGAAATGGGATTTCCTTGTTTTCTTAAAGATGATGATAATTGAAGGAACAACATTCCCAAAAATGTTATCCACCCATATGTATAGAAAGCTGAATTTTCCAAGACGAACAAGTTCAACAGTTTCAAAAGCATCTTCTGTATGATAATACATCACAGCAAGGTCTGAAAAAACATAAAAGATATTAAGAATCATAAAACCAGCCATCCATTTTGCAAGTAAATCTATTATATGGAGATCCTTTTCCCTCTCTTCAACTGTCTTTTCCTTATAGGTAAATCTGTAACGAATAAGGGCAACAATAAGCATAAATGCCATTCCTGAAATCATTGCTGAACATAGGAAATAAGAAGGCATCACAGCAGTATTCCAAAGAACCCTTGCTTTAGCAAAGCCAAGGATAAAACCTGTATATCCATGAACACTTATTGCAAAAGGAAGGCTCACTACCCCAAAAATTTTTGACATCCTAACATTATTTTTAAATAAGAAGTAAATGTAAATCCCTGTAAATGTGGGATAAGCACAGAGGAAAAATGTCCCCCAGCTTATAGGTGAGGTAGGATTAAAATGAAGAAAAAGGTACCAAAATCGTAGAGGTTGAAAGAGATCTGCTAAAAGAAAGATCGGTGATATGGAAAAAAGAATTATTACAAATATTGCCCCTATTTTAGCTACAGGTTTATATTCATTCTTCCCTAATAAAGTAGCAGTAATAGAGACTATAGAACATCCTGCATGAAGCCCTACAATATGAAAATATATGGCAATTAATATGCTTACTGCTTCATGATGGAATACATTATATAGGACTTGAACTTCCATAGCAAAATCCTTTTTAGTAATTATAGTTTTTCATATTCTTTATGATAAAAGTGCTTTTCCCATCCTTTCAAAGGATCTGCTACATCTTTATCCAATCCAATATAGTAAACTTGAGGAAAAGTAGCCATCATCTGTTTAAGAACCTGAACCTTCTCCTTCGAAAGGAGTTGGGAAATTTTACTACTTGGATCTCTTAGATTCCCGAATATCATTGCATTCGTTGGGCATGCCTCAACACATGCAGGTGGTAACCCCATATCCACTCTATGAACACAGAAGTCACATTTTTCAAGCATACCGGTGATTGGATTTGCATATCTTACATTATAGGGACATGCTGCACGACAATAATTGCAACCAATACAACGATGAGGATCGATCAGAACAATGCCATCTTCACGTTTATAGGCAGCCTTTACTGGACAAACTGTGTTGCAAATAGGACGTTCACAATGATTACAGAGCCATGGTAAGAATAATGTTTGCATTCGTGGATATCTTGCCTCTTCAGGCCTTTCGCAATAAGGGCAATCCCAGGGAAGATTAAGGGTGGCCATTTCAGGATAGGTTCCTTTCTGAACAACCTTAACCCATATCCTCCAAACACCTAATGGAACCTCATGTTCAGCCTTGCATGCTATTTGGCAGGCGTGACATCCGATGCACCGCCGGAGGTCAATAAGCATACCCCATCTAACCTCTTTCTTCGCCATTCACAGTTCTCCTATTTTTAAGATTCTTTTATTTTTGGGAAATTTGATATTTTCTGCTGAGTTCTTTATCAAGACCTACATCCCTTATTAATTTGGCATCAAGATCAACTTCAAAATACCAGCCTTGAGTCCTATTTTTAATCCTATCTTCTTCATTCTGGTATTGGAAAGAAACAAAATACAATGAATCCTCATAATTATAAAATTTTTTCATTATTCCTAAGGCTTTTTCGATCTCTTTATCAATCTCATCAACCAATCTTTTAGCTTCTTCTGATAGTTCTTTTGCTTTAATCATACCCTTTCCTCGAGGAACCAAATAAAACTGGACTGAGACAAATTCATCTTTAAGTTTTTTTATCCGCTGGGAAAAATATTTTGGATCATTTTCAAGAAGCAACTCATAGGCAGGACTTCCTTCTATTAAAAAACCCAAGTCTTTCAACTTAATCAATGACCTTTTAATCTTTTCCATGGTTAGATTAAAGTCCTCTATCACTTTTTGACCATGCCTTTCTTTATCATATAATTGTCCAACATGAATTGCTTTTTCAGCTTTCCATCCAATAATTTTTACATCACCCTTTATCTTATCCGAAATATTTTGGATATCCCCATATAGATTTTCCTTACCCCTAATGTATTTTTTTACCAATTCGATTGCTTGTTGTTTCCTTTCCATCTCTTCTTCAAAAAATCTCTTTACTTCTTTTGAGGGCTCTTCAACTGGAAATCTGTCGAGGACAATTGTTTTATAATGATAAAAAGCTACAAATTGATAGATTAAAAAAAGTAAGATGGCAATAGCTACAGCCAACATTGATATTACTATGATTTTATCTTTTGTCCCCATAATTCGGATCCTGTCCTTCCTATTAAAATTGTTTAGTTAAATCCTCCGATTACCCTTTTTCTAAAAAAGAAAATGAAGGATTATTAATTTTTCATTTTTTAGGAATAAAATTTTATCTCATGAAATTCCAATAATTTTAGATAAAAAAATATAAATCCCCCACCCTTAATTTTTTCCTTATATTATTTAAAAATTTAAAAATAAAAAAGTCAAGAAAAAAATTTATAAAATAAATCTTAATCTAATAAGCTATATTTAATCTCTTATGGAGCGATTTATAATTGGATGCTCAATTTAATTTTGATTAAATTGACTTATTCGAATCATTTTCTTATCATGTTAATAGAATTTAAGAATACTGCTTTCATAAGAGATTAGAAATGAAAATATTTGGAAAAAATAATAAAAGATTTTTATTCACTTTACTTTATTTTATCAGTATTCTTTTATTCTCTGGAAAAAGTGCTCCTCTATTAAAGGCTGAAGAAAATTTGATTGAAAATAGGATTGAAAAATTAAAGACCATGAGGGAAAATAGAGACAAATTCTTTAAAGAAGATCCTAAATCCCCATTAAAAGAGCCTGATCGTAAAAAATTCAAGGGACTGAATTACTATCCAATTGACCTTAAATATACAATAATAGGAGTTATTGAAAAATATCCAATCGAACCAAAACCAATCTATGTAACGCTTCCCACAAACAAAGAAGTTGGAAAGAAATACATCAAATACGGTAAATTTAAATTTAAACTGGATGGTAAAGAATATATTCTTCAGGTATATAGGCCTCTTGGAGGAGGGGAACTCTTTCTTCCATTTAAGGATAAAACATCTGGAAGAGAGACCTATCCCAGGGGACGTTACCTTTTTATAGAACCGTTGCCCGACGGGAAGGTCATAATAGATTTTAATCGTGCATATAATCCCTTCTGTGAATATAATGAAAAATATCTTTGTCCTTTTGCACCTGAAGAAAACTGGCTTCCAATAGAGATTCGAGCAGGTGAGAAGAGGTATCGGTGAAAAAAGGTTTATTTATTGCGAATATATAGATAGAAATCTTGATTTTTACTGGATTCCTGCTCCACAATTAAAATCAGGCAGGAATGACAAGCCATAATAGGAAACATATTATATATTTTAAGAGTTATAAATTTTACCTAAGTTGAAGATTTATTATTAAAAAGGAGGTTGAATTTATGGTGAAAATTCAAGAGCAATACATAATAAATGGAAAGGGGCAAAGAACGGGAGTAATCCTCCCAATCGAAAAATATGAGGAACTTTTAGAGGATCTTCGTGACCTTGTAGTTATTGCTGAGCGTCGAGATGAACCTGTTATAAGCTTCGATAAACTTAAGGAACGTTTAAGGGAAAATGGAATCCTATAAAATTCAATAGAAGCATTCAACTACTCATGATTTGCGAAAGATAAACCCTCAGCAAATTCATAGGATTTTTAAGGCTGTCGAAGATCTTGCAGAAAATCCATTTCCAAATCAATCTCGTAAACTTCGAGGGGGAGAATATTTTTATAGAATTAGAGTAGGAGATTACAGAGTAATTTATCAAGTGGATTCAGGGGCAAAGATTGTTACTATCTATTATGTGCGTCATCGAAAAGAAGTATATCGAAAGTGAGTGGATATATAATGATAGTGAAATAACAGGATGTTTATCGATAAATAAGAGCTAAATAAAAATATTTGAAAATTCCTCTCAACTCGATTTCGAGTCGTTCCGACCTTCCACTTTTCCCCGTGGGGGAGAGGGAAAGTGGGAGTAAAAAAAAAGAGTATGAAAACTTATAAAAAAACGATTATTCTTATATTGGGGTTGATTCTAATTTTATTTACCATCTCTCTTCTCTCACCAGCACCAAAGACCCAGTTCACTATAATCTATACAAATGATGTAATGGGAGAAGTCGAACCCTGTGGATGATTTAGAAATCCACTTGGCGGGATCGCCAAGAGATCAACACTTATTAAACAGTTTAAAAAAGAGGGCAAAAATATTCTTCTATTAGATACTGGAAACCTCCTTTTTCGTAAATTTCCACAAACCGAAACAAAGAGGAAAGATGCACTGCTTCGAGCTGATCTTCTCATAAATTATTATAATGAGATAGGATACGATGCTGTAAATGTAGGAGAAAAAGACCTGATCATGGGTTTTAAATTTTTAAGCGAAAGCGCTCAGAAGGCAAAGTTTCCCTTCATCTCGTCTAACCTATTTGAGAAAGGAAGTCAGAAATCTATTTTCAAACCCTATGTAATAAAAGAAATTTCAGGAATAAAGATTGGTATAATCGGACTTATAGATGACCAATGGAATAATGTTTTAAAAGAATTAAATCCAGAATTAACAATTCTCGAACCCATTTCTCAGGCAAGGAATCTGGTGAGGAATCTAAGGGAGAAATGTGAACTTATCATTATTCTTTCACAACTTGGAGAGATGAAAGATAAAAAGCTTGCCCGAGAAGTTGCGGGTATTGACCTAATCCTTGGAGGTGGGGGAGAATCTATGAGGGCTGTTTTAGAAAGGGTTAATGAAGTCCCCATATATCGCTTGGAACCAAGGGGTGGTTATTTAGGCAAAATTGATTATTCTATTTCAGACTTAATGAAACCAATAAAATTCATTTCATCCCTCGAACGTGAAGAACTTGAGAAAAGGCTGGAGAGGTTAAATAGTCGCTATTTGCAACTCAAATCAGAAATTGGAAAATCAGGCAAAAAAGAAGACATAAAGCAAAAGGAATTAAAATTTATCGAATCTAAAAAACAAGAAATTGAAAAAGCACTTACCTCCCTTCAAGATAAAAATTTTTATAAATATACGGCAATTCCTATTCAGCTATCTATATCAGATGATCCAAAAGTTTTTAAGTTGATTGAAAATTATCGAATAGAATCTTCAAAATTATATAAATCGAAAATCCCCCCTTTACAAATAAAAGATTTACCTGAAAAGGACCTTCTTTCGCGAATACCTAAAAATAGCCCCTTTGTTGGAGCCATCTCCTGTAAAAAATGTCACGAAGTCAACTACAGAAATTGGCTAAAAACAAAGCATGCTAAGGCAACTCAAACTATTGTTTCATCTCCAAAATACTCTCAAGAGGAGTGTTTAATATGTCACTCAACAGGATATGGAAAGATTGCTGAGTATTCTACTGTAGAGGAAGTTCCCTTCTATCTTCAAGGAGTTCAGTGTGAGGCATGTCATGGAGAGGGTAGGCAGCATCTAACCGGGAAGGGAAAAGTGGAGAGAAGAGTAACTCTCGGGACTTGCAGAAACTGTCATACAAAGGATCAAAGTCCAACTTTTAACTATAATGCATATCTTGAAAAGATCGGATGCAAAATCTCAAAATGAATGATCAAAGGATTCGAAAGTTATAATTGCAGTTGGTTTAATTTTTTCTTCCACTGCAACCCTTGATCACTTAACCCATTGAATTTTTTATCCGAGAAATTCCCAAGCAATTAGAAAAATACAGAGTATTCCGATAGCAAGCATTGCAAATCCAATTATATTTGAAAAAAGGTCTGTCCATACACTTGGATATTTATCTCGATAGGTTTCCAACCTTTTTTCTGCAACTAAACGTTTATACTGTTCTGGTCTCTCCTCAACAAGCTCGTATTTTGGAAATCTTCCTGTGAAGATCACAGTATCAATAGGAAACTTTGAAGGTCGAAAATGGGTATTGAAGAAATGCACGGTGAAGATAAAGCCAGAGGCAAGGAGTGCCTCATCCGAATGAACAATAGCTGCAATATTTAATACCCATCCTGGTAGAAAAATAGTAAAGAATTCTGGAAACCACAACATCAAACCCGAAAGGCCAATGGCAAACATTCCCCAGTAAACAGCTAAGAAATCGAACTTCTCCCAGTAAGTCCAGCGATCAAATTGAGGTTTTGGCCCTTTGTTGAAAAACCACCGAATCATTCCAATTATATCCTTTATATCTTTCCATCTCGGACAAAGGGAATCAGGACCAAAAAGTCTTTGAAGAGGATTTGGATTCCCGGGAAGTTTCTTAAAGAAAAGAAAATAGAAGATATAAATATTAGCAGTAATGAAATAGCCAAACGTTATACCTGCACAAATACGATGAATTAAGCCTGCAATCTCTGCTCCACCAAGAAAATGCATTAGGCCAGGTGCCCATGGTGCATGGGAAAATTTTAATGGTAGTCCTGTTAGAACAAGGCCGATAAAAGTTACCATCATTGTAAAGTGCAAAACTATATCAAATGGACTAAAACGACGATAAATCAATCCTGCCTCTTCTGGCCTTAAATTATGTGGGAAGAATATCCCTTTTGCTCTCAATTCTCTCTTCTCCCAGAAATCTTTCCTCCACCATAGGAAAGTATGAATCCAGAATACACCAAAGACTGCCAAAAGAAGTAATGTCATAATAATAAAAGTCCAGTAAAGTATAGGGTATTGCTCTGGATCGTTATGTGTGGCATGGGCAATCCATTTAACAAAATTTGCATTTGCACGAGGGTGACATTTTCTGCAGGTCTCTATTAGACGTTCATCCGAAATTGTTGATTTTGGATTATCCCTTGGAAGGATACTATGAAAGCTGTGACAATCTGCACAACCAGCCACTAACCTCGGATATCCCAAATGTTCAACTTTTCCATGGTAACTTTCATAATAGGTTTGAGTAGCGATGAGAAAAACCTTATTTCTCTCCATCATTTCTTTATCTGCATGACATTTCTGACAGACCTCAGTATGAAATTCTTTCCGAAACTGAACTATTTTTGGATCATCCCCTTTAAGGATTGGAATCTTGTGAAGACCATGACAGTCATGACATGCTGCTGAATCAGGATTCCCTGCTAAAACAGACTCTCCATGGACACTCTCAGAATATCCATCATCTGAATGACATGTGGTACATTTTTGAATTACTCTTGTTTTATCCCCCTTCCATGGGGTGATTTCATGAATATTAGTATGACAATCCTTACACTGAACATCATTTATAAAATGGGCGCTTGCATAATGTTCAGCCCCTTCTTTTTTATGGCATCTATGGCAAGTAACTGGTTCAGCATGAATCCTTGCTCCCTTTGCTTTGACATGTTCTTTAACATCTGTAATATCCCAATGGCAGCTATTACATGAATTTGCTCCATGAACAGATTGTGCAAATTTTCTTTCACTAATTTTTGTATGACAACTTAAACATTCAGAATTATCAATACACTCATAACAATACTCTCTTCCTCTGATTACAAACTTCTCACCCTTTTTTACAGTCTCAGGAGGTTTTGTTAAACTCTCAGGTTTCTGGATTGCCTTTTCTGTAGGACTTTTTTGTGCCAATAATAAAGGTGAAAAGATAAAAAATACTGAAACCAATATAAAAATAAAAATCAACCAAATTGCTTTTATTTTCATGCCTCCACCCCTATTTAAATAAACCAAAATAATTCCTTAAAATTTAAAGGAATTTTTAAGTAAGGATCTAACATGTGATTTTTTTAACATATTGCAATCCTTAAGTCAATAAAACAAAAAGAATCTCTCCCTTGACAAATTAAAAGAATAAATTAACTTAAAATAGGAGGGAAAACTATGCCAACCTATGGGTATAAAGCTATTGACTTAGAAAAAAGTTGTGAACAATGTAGAGAAGGTTTTGAAATTGTTCAAAGGATTAGTGAACCTCCTCTAATTGTTTGTCCTTCTTGTCAAAATCCTATTAAGAGGGTGATTTTTCCACCCACTTTTGTAGTTAAGGGAAGTCCAGTCTCAGAGGTGGACAAAAAGATAAGAGAATATGAAAAGGAAGGCAAATGGAGTCATGCAGCTGAACTTGCTGATAAGGAAGCAGAAAAAACAAAACGCGAAGATCTAAGAATCCGCGCCTTGGAAGATTATAAAAAAGCAGGCTACAATTTTGATAAATATGATACTAAAACATAAAGCTTTTGGAATATTGGGAATAAAAACAAACTTCTTTTTCCCCAATTTTCCATTATTTCATTTTCCTATTTAAATATTTATGATAACTCTCCTTAATATCCACAAACAGTTTGGGAGTAAAATTCTATTTCAAGACTGTTCACTACAAATTGGACCGAAAGATCGAATTGGCCTTATCGGTCCGAATGGGTGTGGAAAAACAACACTTTTTAAAATGATACTTGGAGAAGAAGGAATTGACAGAGGCGAAATTCTCATTCCAAAAGGTTTAAAAATCGGTTACCTTCCACAGGAAGTAACCTATTTATATGGAAAAACAGTTTTAGAAGAGGTTTTAAAAGATCTTCAACCAACCTCTATTAAAGAAAAAATCAATGTATTAGAAGATAAACTTTCGACAGTTAAAAATCCCGAGGAGCAATTAAAATTGTCTGAAGAATATGGAAAACTACAGGAACAATACAGGATAATAGGTGGATATTCAATTGAAGCTGAGGCAAAAAGAATTCTAAAAGGATTAGGATTTAGAGATAATGATTTTTTACGATCCCTCAAGGAGCTAAGTGGAGGTTGGTTAATGAGAATTGCCCTTGCCAAGATACTTCTCCAATCCCCAGAACTTATCCTCCTCGATGAACCGACAAATTACCTTGACCTTCAATCTTTGATATGGCTTGAAGAATTTCTTCTAAACTACCCAGGAGCAATGGTAATTGTTTCCCATGATCGAGTTTTTTTAAATCATCTTGTCAACAAGATTGCTGAAATTGAAGGAGAGAAAATCAATATTTACTCTGGAAATTATGATCGTTATTTAGAAGAAAAAGAACTAAGAAGAGAAATTCTTGAAGCCACCTATAAAACTCAAAAGAGAAAGGTTGAACAGACCCAAAGATTCATTGAAAGATTTCGGGCTAAGAATACAAAATCCTCCCTGGTTCAGAGCCGAATCAAGATGCTCGAAAAACTGGAGCTTATTGAACCTCCTAAAGAAGATAAAGAGATCTACTTTAAATTTCCCGCTCCAAAAAGAAGTGGATATAAAGTTATAGAAATAAAAAATCTACATAAGAGGTACGGAGAAAAAATTGTCTATCAGGGCATCAATCTCATTATCTATCGTGGAGATAAAATTGCATTGGTTGGACCAAATGGCGCAGGAAAATCAACCCTTCTAAAAATTATGGCTGGCGTTCTTGATTTTGAAGATGGTGAAATCATCCTTGGAAAAGATGTAACAAGAGCCTACTTTTCTCAATATCAATTAGATATCCTTTCCCCTAACAACACTGTTTTTGAAGAACTTCTTTCAATCGCAACAGAGGAAAGTGAGACCCAACTTAGAACTCTTCTTGGAGCATTTCTTTTCAGAGGAGATGAAATTTATAAAAAGGTCTCAGTTCTTAGTGGTGGTGAAAAGAGTCGACTCATCCTTGCCAAAATGCTTCTTAAACCCGCTAATTTTCTCCTGCTTGACGAGCCTACAAGTCACTTAGATATTCCTTCAAGAGATGTTCTTGAAAATGCACTTAAACAGTTTCAGGGAACGATCTGCCTTATAACTCACGATCGACACCTGATTAATGAAGTTGCAAATAAGATAATTGAAATAGAACAAGGTGTCCCTATTATTTATACAGGGAACTATGAATACTACATTTTTAAAAAGGGACAAACTCAATCTCAAGATGTTAAAAGCTATAAAAAAGAAACCAGGGAATCCAAAAAGGAAACTCAAATGGGTCAAAAAGAGGACAAACGGAGGATCTTGAGAGAGATCAATCAATTGAAAAAAAAGCGCGAAACCCTTGAGAAAAAATTTCAGGATGTAGAAAAATCATTACAAGAGACTACAGAAAAACTTGATTTCCTCAATCAAAGACTTTCGAATCCAAATCTCTACCTCAATCAGAAGGAAACCTTCGAAACCATAGAAGCTCATAATAAAACTAAAGAGCGATTAAAAGAGTTGACACAGATATGGGAATTTATTGCCTTAGAATTAGAGGAGCTTAAAATGGAAGAGTTATCATTAATAGAAAATGGGCATCTCTCAAATTAATTTTTTACATTGAGGCAACTTTATTAAAAGAAGAAAGGTTATCTTATGTCGAAAGTGATGATTTATCCAGCTTCTTATGAAAATGTTAGTAAGGCAATAGAACATGTATTTGAAGTCTTTCCATTAGATTTAAAAGGGAAAAAGGTTCTTATAAAACCTAATGTCTTAAGGGCGTCAGATCAAAAAGAAGGGATTGTAACTCACCCTATGGTAGTACGTGCTGTAGTGGAAATGGTTGAAAAATTCTCCCCTTCATCTATTATTGTTGGTGACAATCCAGGTCTCTTTAATTATGGTGCGAATGAAGAGAGTTTTAAAAGGACAGGTTTGATGGAGGCTTCAAAGGGATATTACAGGAATATCGGTATTGATTTAAATCAAGTTGATTTTAATCCTGAATTTTTACCAAAACTTAGTCTTTCCCGACATGTTCTTGAAGCTGAGATCTTGATAAGTCTACCAAAATTTAAAACCCATGGGTTAACCGTAATTACAGGTGCTATAAAGAATAGTTATGGTCTTCTGCCAGGAGCTCAAAAGGCACGCCTCCATAAAATAGCAGGCACTGCTGAGCGTTTCCAGGAAATGCTTGTGGATGTCTTTAAACTACGTGTTCCAGATCTATTTATAATGGATGCTATTGTTGGAATGGAAGGAAATGGTCCTGCATGCTCTGATTTGAGAGAAATTGGGCTTATTATTGCATCAGATAATGGAGTTTCTATGGATGTAGTAATGGCAAAAATGGTAGGAATAGAACCAGAAAAACTGATATTTCTTAAAAAGGCCAATGAGGCAGGTTTAGGGAGTTTAGATTTAAATCAAATAGAATTAATAGGAGAACTAAAAAAAATTCCAGATTTTAAGCTCCCACCCCTTATCGAGGTTTCGGATTCAACGAATGAAGCCACACGCCAAATACTTCAGAGTCGAATCTTATCACTTCCAAAAGCCGATCCAGAAAAATGTACAGGATGTGGCACCTGTGTTCAACAATGCCCTGCCTCAGCCTTATTTATGAATAACAATATACCTTCTGTGGATGAAAAACTCTGCATAAAATGTTTTTGCTGTCAGGAAATCTGCCCTGAAAAGGCTATCATTCTCCAATAATTTCCAAACATAATCGTTAATATTGTGGTGGGATTGGTAGCTCACCTTTCTTTGGTTTTTCAGTCACAACTGCTTCTGTGGTAATTAGTAAAGAGGCTACACTTGCAGCATTCTGAAGGGCAAATCTAACCACCTTGGTTGGATCAATAATTCCTGCTTCTATCATATCTACGAATTCTTCTTTATCGGCATCAAATCCAAATGCTCCTTGGCCCTCTTTTACCTTTTCTACGATAATGGATCCTTCATGGCCTGAATTTTCGGCTATCTGTCTGATAGGCTCTTCAAGAGCTCTTAAGATAATATCAATGCCCATCTGGCGGTCTCCATCGAGCTTCAGTTTTTTCAATACAGGGATACATCGTAAATAAGCGACTCCTCCGCCAGGAACAATACCTTCCTCAACAGCAGCACGTGTAGCATTTAGTGCATCCTCAACCCTTGCCTTTTTTTCTTTCATCTCTGTTTCTGTAGCAGCACCTACCTTGATAACAGCCACACCTCCTGCAAGTTTAGCCAGTCTTTCTTGAAGTTTTTCTTTTTCATAATCGGATGTGGTTTCATCGACTTGAGCCCTTATCTGTTTTACTCTTGCTTCGATCTCCGATAGTTTACCTGCTCCATCTACTATGGTGGTATTATCTTTATCAATAATAACCTTCTTTGCCTGGCCCAAATCATCAAGTCGTATCTTCTCAAGTTTAATTCCAACATCCTCCATTATGGCTCTCCCCCCAGTGAGAATGGCAATATCCTCGAGCATTGCCTTTCGGCGGTCTCCAAAACCTGGTGCCTTAACAGCTGCACATTTCAAAATCCCCCTAAGTTTATTAACTACAAGTGTAGCCAGAGCTTCTCCCTCAACATCCTCAGCAATAATGAGCAAAGGATAGCCTGTTTTTGCCACCTGCTCCAAAATGGGGAGTAATTCTTTAATACTTGAGATCTTCTTTTCAAACAAAAGAATATATGGATTTTCTAAAACGGCCTCCATCTTTTCTGGGTCAGTAATAAAATAGGGTGAAATATAACCACGATCGAATTGCATCCCTTCGACAACTTCAAGTGTTGTCTCCATTGCCTTTGCTTCTTCAACAGTAATTACACCTTCCTTGCCAACCTTTCCCATGGCATCTGCGATAATTTGACCAATAGTTGAATCATTATTGGCAGATATTGTTCCAACTTGAGATATTTCTCTTTGCTCTTTGACTGGTTTTGAAATCCTTTTTAACTCTTTCACGACTTCATCAACAGCAATATCAATTCCTCTCTTTATCTCCATAGGATTAGCTCCAGCAGTTACAACCTTAAATCCTTCTCTATAGATGGCCTGGGCAAGTATAGTAGCTGTGGTTGTCCCATCACCAGCCGTATCTGAGGTCTTACTGGCAACCTCCTTGACCATTTTTGCTCCCATATTTTGAAAATGATCTTCAAGCTCAATCTCCTTGGCTACTGTGACTCCATCCTTTGTAACAACAGGAGATCCAAAAGACCTCTCCAGAACTACATTTCTTCCTTTGGGTCCTAATGTTACTTTGACAGCATTTGCAAGAATATTTACTCCCTCAAGAATTGCATTTCTTGCCTCTTGATCAAACTTTAATTCCTTTGCCATGAATTTTCTCCTTTCTTCTTAAATTCATTGATCAAAAAAGAGGAGAGGTCTTTTGAAGAAGGAATGAGCTTAAATCACTTTTTTTCTTCTTCTGAAGCCTTCTTCTTTTTGGGGGCTATCTTCCCAAGCGCCTCTTTTGCCTTTGTAACGGTAGACTTCTTTATTTCTTTAGAGTGTGTGAAAGTCACCAATTCTATCAATGAAAGTGGGGCTCCATCCCCTTGCCGCCAGCCATATCTATAAATACGGGTATATCCACCTTGATGATCTTTTAATTTAGGGGCAATCTCGTCAAAAAGTTTCTTGACCATTCCTTTATCCCGAAGAAGTGAAAATGCTTGTCTTCTGGCATGCAAAGTCCCTTCTTTCCCTAACGTAATGAGCCTATCCATCCATCCCCTTAGTTCCTTTGCTTTAGCCAGAGTAGTTTTAATTCTTTCATGTTCCAGAAGTGAAACAAGAAGATTACGAAACATTAATTCACGATGTTTCGTATGTCTACTTAATTTTCTTCCGGCCACACGATGTCTCATTTCATCCTCCTATCCAGTCCTTTCGGATTCAGCCTTTTGTTCTGACTTCTTAAAAGGCCAATTTTCAATCTTCATCCCAAGACTTAATCCCATGCTGGCCAAAACTTCTTTGATCTCATTAAGCGATTTTTTACCAAAATTTTTTGTAGCCAAAATTTCTGCTTCTGTCTTTTGAACCAAATCTCCAATGAGACGTATATTGGCATGCTTCAAACAATTAGCAGAACGAACAGAAAGCTCAAGCTCATCAACACTCCTAAATAGATTCTCATTCAAACTCTCTGTGTTCTTTTCCTCCTCAGAGGGCTCTGGTTCCTCAATCTCTTCTTCTTCAAATGCAATAAATATAGAAAGTTGATCTTTCAAAATCTTAGCTGCCTGAGTAATTGCCTCTTCAGGGGTTAAACTCCCATCAGTCCAAACTTCTAACGTCAACCTTTCATAATCTGTTCTTTGCCCAACCCGGGCATTGGTCACAGTATAGTTAACTTTCCTAATCGGAGAGAATATTGCATCCATAGGAATGGTACCTATAGGTTGATTTTCATCCTTGTTTCGCTCTGCAGGAACATAACCTCTACCCATCTTCACAACCATCTCCATAGAAAGTTTTGCTTCCTTGGAAAGGGTAGCTAAATAATGATCAGGGTTTAATATCTCCACAGAATCATCTGTCAGGATATCCCCTGCTTTCAGAATCATTGGACCTTCAGCTTTTACCCTAATGGTCTTTGGCCCTTCCGTATGTAGTTTTAATCTAACCTCTTTAAGATTTAGAATAATATCGGTCACATCCTCCTTTACCCCTGGAATGGTTGAAAATTCGTGAAGCACTCCATCTATCTTGACAGACGTAATGGCAGCCCCTTGAAGGGAAGACAGAAGGATCCGACGAAGAGAGTTACCGATTGTAATACCAAAACCCCTTTCTAAGGGTTCCGCAATAAATTTTCCATAGAAAGGGGTCAACGTCTCTTTTTCCACTTCCAACCTTTTAGGCCGAATTAAATCCCTTAAACTCCTTTGAACCATATATTCCCTCCCTTTTCGTTAAGGGTTAAAAATTATTTTGAATAAAGCTCTACGATCAACTTCTCCTGAATGGGTAATGTAATATCCTCCCTTGTCGGTAATGCCTTCACACTGCCCCTCATATTCTCCTTATCAAGTTCCAACCATTGAGGAACTCCTCTTCTTTCAACCCCTTCCAAAGCTTCTAAAATCCTTGCCATCTTTTTGCTTTTCTCCCGTACCTCAATGATATCCCCAGGCTTTACAAGATAGGAGGGGATGTTTACCTTTGATTGATTGACTAAGAAGTGATTATGACGGACCAATTGGCGCGCTTCATTTCTCGAACTTGCAAAACCTAAACGATAGACTGTGTTATCTAATCTCCTTTCAAGTAAGATTAATAAGTTTTCGCCGGTAATCCCTTTTTGTCTATCAGCTTCCTTAAAGAGATTTCTAAATTGTCGCTCCAATAGGCCATACATCCTTTTAACTTTCTGTTTCTCCCTAAGTTGTGCCCCATAGTCTGAAAATTTTCTCCTACTCTGGCCGTGCTGGCCAGGGGGATAATTTCGTCTTTCAATAGCACACTTATCGGTATAACACCTCTCTCCTTTAAGAAAAAGCTTGAGGTTTTCTCTTCGACACAACCGGCAAACCGAATTCGTATACCTTGCCAAATTTAACCTCCTCTTTTTTAAAACTTTTTTAGAAACCTATTGACGTTTATACCCTTCTCCTCTTAGGAGGGCGACACCCATTATGGGGAATTGGTGTAACATCTTTGATAAGATGAACCTTAAGACCAGCTGCCTGTAATGCCCTTAAGGCTGATTCTCTTCCTGCTCCTGGTCCTTTCACATATACATCAATAAACTTTACACCATGTTCCATAGCCTTTTTGGCTGCATCCTCAGCTGCCATTTGTGCAGCAAATGGAGTACTTTTTCTCGATCCCTTAAACCCCTGTGTCCCAGCACTTGACCATGTAATTACATTTCCACTTGGATCAGTAATGGTAATAATAGTGTTATTAAAAGTAGCCTGAATATGAGCAATAGCAGATTGAATATTCTTCTTAACCTTCTTCTTCTTTACTCCTGGCCCACTGGCCATATCTCCTCCTTACTTAAAATCTAAAATGAATCTTTATCCCTTCTCCTTTTCCTTCTTCTTTCCAATAATAGCTCTTCTCGGTCCTTTTCTTGTACGTGCATTGGTATGAGTCCTTTGCCCTCGAACAGGTAAAGACCTTCTATGACGAAGTCCTCGATAACATCCTATATCCATTAATCGCTTTATATTGGCAGCTACCTCACGTCTCAGATCACCTTCAACCTTATATTCTTGCTCGATAATATCCCTTATCTTCACAACCTCAGCCTCAGTGAGCTGACCCACTTTGGTATCTTTGTTCACATTTGCTTTCTCAAGAATCTTATTAGCAGATGGTCTTCCAATCCCATATATATAAGTAAGGGCCACCTCTATTCTTTTATCTTTTGGTAGATCAATTCCAGCGATTCTTGCCATTAGTTACTCCTTGCTTTCATTTATAGTTTTATATCCAGGAGAAGCTTTAAATAAGAAAAGAAAAACACCTCCCAACCCCTAAGCCTCACCCTTGTCTCTGTTTATGTTTTGGATTTTCACAGATGACCCTAATAACACCCTTTCGTTTCACAATCTTACATTTATCACAAATCTTTTTTACTGATGCCCTGACCTTCACTTCTTATTTCTCCCTAAATATAATTCTACCACGACTAAGATCGTAGGGAGACAATTCAACTATCACTTTGTCTCCAGGTAGAATTTTGATATAATGCATTCTCATCTTCCCTGAGATATGGGCCAATACTTTATGACCATTTTCAAGTTCCACTCGAAACATAGCATTTGGAAGTGTCTCTAAGACCTTTCCCTCCACTTGAATCGCTTCTTCTTTTGGCATACTTCCCTCATCTAACAATTTTTATCCAAAATATTGGAGATCTCGGCAAATATCTGTTCCTTATTTCCCACACCTTGAATCGAGCGAAGTGCCCTCTTTGCTTGATAATACTCAATCAGTGGAGCAGTTTGTCTTTCATACTCTTTTAATCTAACTCTGATAGTTTCCTCTTTATCATCTTCTCTTTGATAAAGATCGCCTCCACACCTGTCACAAATACCTTCCCTTTTAGGAGGATTAAATACTAAATGAAACATGGCCCCACAATTTTTACATGTCCTTCTTCCAGATAAACGACGAACTAATTCTTCAGCCTCAACTTCAATGTTAATAACATGATGAATCGATTTTCCAATTTTACCGAGTATGGTTTGAAGGGCCTCAGCTTGTTTCCTTGTTCTTGGAAATCCATCAAGAATAAATCCACGACTGCAATCTGACTCCCTTATCCTCTCCTCAACAATCCCTATAACAATTTCATCCGGAACAAGTTGGCCCTTCTCCATAAATTCCCTTGCCTTCACCCCCAATGATGTATTCTCCTTAACTGCCTTCCTTAGGATGTCTCCTGTGGAGATTTGTGGAATATGATAACGCTCTGAAATCATCTGCGCCTGAGTTCCTTTTCCTGCTCCAGGAGGACCAAGAAGAATGAGATTCATTTTCTATCACCTTCTCCCTTTAAGCCTTCCTTTTCTCATCAATCCTTCATAGTGTCTGGTAAGCATATGAGCCTCAATTTGTTGAACTGTGTCAAGAGCTACCCCAACAACAATTAGTAAAGCCGTTCCTCCAAAATAGAAAGGAACATTAAATTTCCTATATAGGATTGTAGGTAAAACACATATAGCTGAAACATAAAGGGCTCCTCCAAGCGTGATACGGGTGAGCACTTTATCTATATATTCAGCTGTCTTTTGACCTGGCCTAATCCCTGGAATATAGCCACCAAACTTCTTCATATTTTCAGCCACATCATTTGGATTGAAGGTCACAGCTGTATAAAAATAGCAAAAGAATATGATAAAACCCACGTAAAGAATATTATACAAAAGAGCACCTGGTCCCAAACTATTTAAAATCGTTTGTATCCATCGATGCTCCTCAAGCCAGGGTTTTGGTAGAAAATTGGCAATGGTCAGCGGAAACATTAATATAGATGAGGCAAAGATAGGAGGGATAACTCCTGATGTATTTAACTTTAAAGGGAGATGTGTGCTTTGACCACCATAGACCCTTCTTCCAACAACCCTCTTTGCATATTGAACAGGTAATCTCCTTTGGCCTGTTTCAATAAATATGATGACAGCCACAACCAAAACCATAATGACGATTAAAATGAGGACAGTTAGGATGTTCATCTGTCCTACTCTGAAAAGCTCATATGTATTTGCTACAGCATTGGGCATTCTTGCTACAATACCAGCAAATATAATCAGGGAGATCCCATTTCCAATTCCTCGCTCTGTGATCTGCTCACCAAGCCACATGATAAATGCTGTTCCAGCTGTCAGCGTTATAACAGTCATGAATCTAAAAGACCATCCAGGACTAAGGACAATCATCTCTCCTGCTGCACCTCTCATATTCTCCAGGCCAACAGCAATTCCAAACCCTTGAATCATACTAAGGATCACAGTTCCATAACGGGTATATTGGATAATCTTTTTTCTTCCAATCTCTCCTTCCTTTTGAAGCTGGGCAAGGTAAGGAATGACTACTGTAAGCAATTGAAGGATGATGGATGCACTGATATAAGGCATTATTCCCAAGGCAAATACAGAGAGTCTTTCAAGTGCTCCTCCTGAAAACATATCAATCAGGCTAAATAAGGTTCCTTTCGCCTGAGCAAAAAATGAAGCAAGAGCATCTCCATTTATTCCAGGAGTTGGAATATGGACACCAATCCGGTATATAGCTAAAAAGAAAAGCGTATAAAATATCCTTCTTTTTAGCTCTGGAATCTTAAAGATGTTTTGAGCACCTGTGATCATGAAGCGATAATCTCCACCTTGCCTTGTGCTTGTTCTACTTTCTTAATAGCAGATCTACTTGCTTGATGAACTCGCACAATTAAAGGATGTTCAAGTTCACCATCTCCCAAAAGCTTAATCCCATCCCCTTGTTTCCATAGACCCTGTTTCTTAAGAAGTTCTGGATCTACTATACTATCTTTTTGAAAACGATTTAAATCTTTAACATTAATAATTGCAAAATGTTTTTTGAAAGGAGAATGAAAACCCCTTTTAGGAAGTCGTCTCTGAAGCGGCATCTGACCTCCTTCAAATCCAGCTTTTGTTCCTCTTCCAGACCTTGCATTCTGTCCTTTTGAGCCACGACAGGCAGTTTTCCCATGGCCCGATCCAATCCCTCTGCCAACTCTCTTTCTCTTTTTTCTGGATCCCTTCGGAGGTTTTAATTCCTCTAACCTCATACGAATTCCCTTCCTGAAATGTAATCACAATATTTTCACAAGGTGAATCACTTTATTAATCATTCCTCTTACCTCAGGTCTATCCGGAAGGATAAGTGTCTGATACAGTCTTTTAAACCCGAGGGCCTTTATTGTCTTCTTCTGATCCTCAGGACGACCAATAGTACTCCGAATCCATTTCACTTTAATAAGATTATTTTTTTCAAGCTCTCCCATTTTTTCAGCTCACTTCCACTTCTTTTTCTCGTCGTATTTCAAGAACTGATTCAGGTGGCTTTAGTTGTCCAATAGCCTGCATGGTAGCTTTAATGAGATTATAGGGATTATTTGACCCCAGGGATTTTGTTAAAATATTTTCAATTCCTGCTGATTCAGCAATTGCCCTAACAACAGCCCCGGCAATAACCCCTGTACCCTCAGAGGCAGGCTTTAACAACACCTTTGAAGCACCATATTTCCCAAATACCTCATATGGAATCGTTTTATTAATAATAGGAACCTTTATTATATTTCTTTTGGCATGCTCAATTGCTTTTCTTATTGCCTCTGGTACTTCATTAGCCTTTCCCAATCCACTTCCAACATGTCCCTTTCCATCCCCAACAACCACTAAGGCACTGAAGCTAAATCTTCTTCCACCTTTGACAACCTTTGCCACCCTATTAATATGAACCACTCTATCTTTTAATTCTAACGAACTGGGGTCAATTCTCGGCAATGTCAATTCCTCCCTAAAAAAGATTATTAAAAGATTAAACCACTGCTCCTGGCCGCCTCGGCCAGTGCCTTGACCCTACCATGATAAAGGTAACCATTACGATCAAATACCACCTTCTTAATCCCTTTCTCCAAACATTTCTTTGCAATTAACTCACCTACTTTTTTCGCTGCCTCAACATTGCCTGAATACTTCAGGGTTCCTTTAAGCTCTGGACTTAAGGTTGAGGCGCTCGCAAGGGTCTCACCTTTTGTATCCAAAATTATCTGAGCATAAATATGTTTTAGACTCCGAAATACATTGAGGCGTGGTCTATCTTCAGTCCCTTTGATGCGAGACCTAACTCTTTTTTTTCTTTTTAAACGTGAAAGCACCTTATTACTCTTCAAATGCTATCCTCCCGAGAAAACTTAAAAATTCTAAATATTTATGCTTTCGCTTTCCCAACCTTCTTACGAATCATTTCACCAATATAACGAATTCCTTTACCCTTATAGGGTTCAGGTGGTTTGATTGATCGAATTTTTGCTGCCACAATACCAACTAATTGCTTATCAATCCCTCTTACGATTATTTGTGTTTGTTTTTCTACCTCTATTTTTATGCCTTCTGGAATTGGGAAAATTACCGGATGAGAAAAACCAAGACTTAATTTAAGGATGTTAGACTGAACATCTGCCCTGAAACCAATTCCAACTATCTCGAGTCTTTTTTCAAATCCTTGAGTAACCCCAGTAACCATATTTGCTACCAAAGACCTTGTAAGTCCATGAAGAGCCTTTAAATTTCTCTCATCATTGACTCGATGGACATAGAGCTTACCATCCTCTACAGACACTGAAATTCCTTGGGGGAGATTATGATTGAGTTGACCTTTAGGTCCCTTAACCAAAACTTTCGAATTATCATAAAAAACGCTTACATCTTTTGGTAGAGGAATTGGCATCCTTCCAATTCGAGACATCTCATCCCCCAATATAAATAAATGGAATTTTCAATATCTCAATAATAGCTACCATACATAACATAAAAGCTCTCCCCCAACATTGACCTTCCGTGCGACTTTATCAGTTAGAATACCCTTTGGAGTAGAAAGGATGGAAATCCCTAATCCACTCATAACAGAATGTATTTTATCAACTCCAACATAAACTCTTCTTCCAGGTTTACTTACCCTTTTGATATGAATGACACCTTTACGGTTTGAATCATATTTTAAAAAGATTTTTATAGTTTGGTGACCATCCTCATCAGAAACTACCTTAAAATTCTTTATAAAACCTTCCTCCTTTAATATTTTTGCGATCTCTTGTTTCATTTTTGAAAAAGGGACATCCACTGACTCAAGTCTTGCTTGAGACCCATTCCTGATTCTTGTAAACATATCCGCTAAAGGATCTGTCATTGACATAGAAACCCCCATTTTCTACCAGCTTGCCTTTATTACGCCAGGAATTTCACCCCTTGAGGCATGTTTTCGAAAGCACAATCGACACATGTTAAATTTTCTTAAAAAGGCCCTTGGCCTTCCACAAAGTGGACATCTATTATAGGCACGAACCTTAAACTTCTGTGGTCTTTTTGCCTTAATCATTAAAGAAAGTTTTGCCAATTTAACCTCCAAATAAAATTTATAAATTTAATTTCTACTTCATCAATTTCTAAAGGGCATCCCAAGTAATCTCAAAAGTTCTTTTCCTTCCTCGTCTGTTTTGGCAGTAGTTACAATAATAATATTCATTCCTTTAACCTTATCTATCTTGTCATAATTAATCTCTGGAAATATTAATTGTTCCCGAATTCCTAAGGCGTAATTCCCTCTCCCATCAAAGGATTTTCCTGATACACCTTTAAAATCCCTTACTCTTGGTAAAGCTACATTCACTAACCGATTAAAAAATTCGTACATTCTTTCTTTTCGAAGTGTAACCATTACTCCAATGGGCATTCCTGCTCTTAACTTGAATTGGGCAATGGACTTTTTAGCCTTTGTAATGACTGGTTTTTGCCCTGTGATAAGGCTTAGTTCTTGGACAGCAGAATCCAGGATTTTGATATTTTGAATTGCTTCCCCAAGTCCCATATTTATAACAATCTTTTCAAGCCTTGGTACCTCCATTCGATTTCGATAATTGAATCGCTTCATTAACGCAGGTATAACCTTTTCTTCATATATTTGTTTGAGTGTAGACATAATCTCACCTATTTTTCCTTATCAAAGATTTCCCCGCATTTTTTGCAATACCTAACTTTTCTTCCGCCTTCGATGAATCGGTGACCTATCCTAACCGGTTTATTACATTTCTCACAAAGGAGCATCACATTCGATATATGTAAAGGTGCTTCTTTTTCTATAATCCCTCCTTGCCTCTGTTGGCCATGGGGCCGAGTGTGTCTCTTAACAAAATTTATCTTTTCAACAATTACCTTCCCTTTTTTGGGTAAAACCTTCAAAATTCGACCACTCTTGCCTTTTTCTTTTCCGGCAATCACCATTACAAGGTCATTCTTCTTAATATGGTACTTTGGCACAATCATCTTAGGCCTCTTCCTTTTAAAAAATAAAAGCTCATATCACCTCAGGGGCTAAAGAGATAATCTTCATAAATCTTTTTGCCCGAAGTTCACGAGCCACAGGACCAAATATTCGAGTCCCTATGGGCTCTCCTTGAGGATTGATAAGAACAGCAGAATTGTCATCGAATTTTATATAAGTTCCATCAGGCCTTTTAACCTCTTTTTTTGTCCTTACAACAACCGCTCGCACGACATCTCCTTTTTTTATCTTCGAATTCGGAAGGGCATCTTTTACAGAGACGACGATCACATCTCCAAGGGTGGCATACTTTCGTCGAGTACCACCAAGAACTTTAATACATCCAACCTTTTTCGCCCCCGAATTGTCAGCGACTTCAAGGATACTTCGCATCTGGATCATCGTCAACTCCAATTTATAAAATAATTTAAACCATTACTTTCCTAATTCAACTCGCACGTTCGAGTATTTGTTTAATACGCCATCTTTTCTCCTTGCTAAGTGGCCGAGTCTCAATCAAAAGCACCTTGTCTCCAATTCGACATTCGTTCTTTTCATCATGGGCTTTTACCTTAGTTCTCTTCTTTATGTACTTTTTATATGTTGGATGAAGCACAATTCGATTAACCATCACCACAACTGTCTTATCCATCTTGTCACTGATCACCACACCTACTAAAGTTTTTCGCTTCCCTCTCTCCTTATTCGGCATTTTTTGAAAATGACCTCCAAACATTCATTAAATTCTTTGAATAGATTCTACTTCCGATCCTTATTTAATTCCCTCTCTCTTAAAATAGTCTTTATACGGGCTATTTCTCTCTTAACCTGAGTTATCCTCATGACATTCTCAAGTTGAGCTGTGGCGTGTTGAAACCTGAGGTTAAAGAGCTCTTCCTTTAACGATTTTTCCTTTTCGAGTAATTCTCCATCACTTAACATCCGTAGCTCCTTTGCCCTCATAGAAAACTCTCCCTTTTGATAAACCTTGTTTTTATAGGTAATTTATGAGAAGCCAGCAAAAAAGCCTCCCTCGCCCTTTCCTCAGGAACTCCTTCCATCTCATAGAGAATCCTTCCAGGTCTAATCACAGCTACCCAATCTTCTGGAGGACCTTTCCCTTTACCCATCCTTGTTTCAGCTGGTTTCTTTGTTATTGGTTTATCAGGAAATATTCGAATCCAAATCCTACCTGTTCTTTTGATAAAACGAGTCATTGCAATCCTTGCAGCCTCAATCTGCCGAGTTGTTAGCCAACCGCACTCAAGGGCCTGTAGCCCATAATCTCCAAAATTTAATCTATTCCCTCGGGAGGCCTTACCTTTCATCCTCCCTTTCTGCTGCTTACGATATTTTGTTTTTTTGGGCATTAACATAGGATCAACATCCTTTTATTTAATATTATCGCCTTATCTAAACAGCCCTCTCTTCTCCTTCTTTCGTTGGAAAAACCTCACCTTTAAAAATCCATACCTTTACACCAATCACTCCATAAGTTGTCTTTGCCTCTGCAAGACCATAGTCAATATCTGCTCGAAGGGTTTGAAGCGGAACCCTACCTTCTCTATACCATTCCTTTCGAGCCATTTCAGCCCCACCAAGCCTTCCAGCACATGAAATCTTTATACCCTTTGCTCCTAATTTTAGGGCAGAACTAACAGCTTTTTTCATTGCCCTTCTAAAACTGACCCTTCTTTCCAATTGAAGGGCAACATTTTCAGCCACCAATTGGGCATCTGTCTCTGCCCTTTTTACTTCTTGAATATTGATAAGGATTTCTTTTTCTGTCATCTTCTGAAGTTCTCGTTTTAGATTTTCTACCTCAGCGCCTTTCTTCCCAATGATGATTCCAGGCCGAGCAGTATGGATAGTTACCTTCACCTTCTTTGCCTTGCTTGCTGCCCGTTCAATCTCAATTTTTGATACACCTGCGTGGTATAGCTTTTTCTTCAGATAGTCACGAATTTGAATGTCCTCAATGAGGAGTTTCGGATAATCTTTTTCTGCATACCATCTGGAATCCCATGTCCTAATAAAACCTAAACGAAATCCAACAGGATGAACTTTCTGTCCCAAACCCTTCCCTCCTTTCAAACTTCATCCAGAATAATGGTAATATGACTCATTCTTCTTCTTATCATTGTTGCACGGCCCATAGCGCGTGGCTGATATCGCTTTAACATAGGACCTTGATCTACAGTAATATGCTTAATGTATAGATTGTCTACATTAATGTTCTTTTTATTAGTAGCATTGGCTATAGCAGATTTTAGTAACTTCAGTATAATCTTTGCAGCCTCTTTCTTGGTGAAGGAAAGTATATTTAGTGCCTCCTCTGATCTCTTTCCCCTAATCAGATCAGCCACTAATCTTGCTTTTCTGGGCGCTATCCTTACAAATCTTAGTTTTGCCCTTACTTCCATTTTATTGCTCCTTATGCTGCCTTCTTAGTTACAACCTTTGTTTTTCTATCTCCTGAATGGCCATGGAATGTACGGGTAGGAGAAAATTCTCCCAACTTATGACCAACCATTTCCTCAGTTACAAAAACAGGAATAAATTTCTTTCCATTATGAACTGCAAAAGTTAACCCCACCATCTCTGGAACAATAGTAGATCGCCTCGACCAAGTTTTGATAACCTTGCTCTCTTTTGACTTTCGAGCTTCAAGAACTTTTTTCATTAGATGTTCATCAACAAAAGGGCCCTTTTTTACTGAACGAGCCATTAATCCCTCCTCTTTAATATATACTTATCTGTGGCTTTATTCCTCCGAGTCTTCTTCTCAAGTACGCCCCATGGAGTGCATGGATGCCTACCACCAGAAGTCTTTCCTTCTCCTCCTCCAAGAGGATGATCAATTGGATTCATAGCCACCCCTCTAACTACTGGTCTCCAACCCAACCACCTCGATCTACCTGCTTTGCCCAGGGATATATTCTCATGTTCTATATTGCTTACCTGACCTATGGTTGCATAACAATCCAAAAGAACAAGCCTTACTTCCCCTGAGGGGAGTTTAATATGGGCATACTTCCCTTCTTTAGCCATCAATTGTCCATAGGTACCAGCGCTACGAATGATCTGTCCGCCTTTACCAACCTTTAATTCAACATTATGAATAAGAGTTCCTGTCGGGATATTCCTTAATGGTAGTGCATTGCCAGGTTTTATATCAGCATTTGGACTGGCTATTACCTCATCACCAACCTTCAATTCAGCAGGAGCAAGGATATAACGTTTCTCCCCATCGGCATAATGAAGTAAGGCAATTCTTGCTGAGCGATTTGGATCATATTCGATTGAAGCCACCTTCGCTGGAATATCTCTTTTATCTCTTTTAAAATCAATTACTCGATAAAGCCTCTTATGACCTCCACCTCTATGCCAAGCCGTGATTCTCCCATAAACATTTCTTCCACCTGTCTTTTTTAAAGGCCTTAAGAGACTCTTCTCAGGCTCAGATGATGTAATCTCCTCAAATGTTGAAACTGTTTGAAATCTTCTTCCAGGAGATGTAGGTCTATACTTTTTTATTCCCATTCCATTTCTCCTTTAAATTTTAGGCACCTTCAAAGAATTCTATACGATCCCCTTCTCTTAAAGTTACTATTGCCTTTTTCCAATCGGGTCTTTTTCCATATTTTCTTCCAACACGCTTGACCTTCCCAATAACATTTATTGTTCTTACCTTAAGAACCTTTACCTTAAAGAGTTGTTCAATAGCTGACTTTATCTCAATCTTATTAGCATCCCTATAAACTTCAAACACATATTGATGATTATCTTCTTTCTGCTGGGTAGTCTTTTCTGTAATCAATGGTCTTATAATAATATTATGCGGTTCCTTCATGAGCCGAGTACCCCTTCAATCTTCTGAACAGCTGAACTCAGCATGACTAAATATTCATGCCTTAAGATCTCATAAACGTCTAATCCGTTATAGTGAGTTACTTCAATCTCAGGGATATTTCTTGCCGATCTCTCTAAAAAAGGGTTCTTTTCATCGATTACAATCAGAGCATTCTCAACCTGAAATCTCTTTAAAACCTCTAAAATATTCCGAGTCTTAAATTTATCTATAGGGAATTTATCTAAAAGAATCAATTTACCTTCTTGATTCTTTAAACTAAGGGCTGCTCTAAGAGCTTCTCTTCTAACATGCTTTGGTAGAGAGAAGCTATAATCTCTTGGCATTGGACCAAAGATTGTTCCTCCACCTCTCCAAAGAGGAGAACGTATAGATCCTGCTCTTGCCCTTCCAGTCCCTTTCTGTCTATAAGGTTTCTTTCCGCCACCACGGACTAATGCCTTGTTTTTTGTGGAGGCAGTTCCCTTTCTTTTAGAAGCCAAATTTTTTCTAACAACCTCATAAAGAACATAAGGGTTTATTTTAGATCCAAAAACCCTATCATTTAATTCCATCTCGCTTACTTTCTGCTTTTCAATATTGTACACAGGCTGGATAGCCATAAATTTTCCTTCCCTAAACCTGTTGTGTCATTTTTTCTTTCTTCTTAATTGCACCTCTAATAAGGACTAATCCATTAGGACTACCTGGAATTCCACCCTTTAAAAGGATAAGATTTTGATCCTCCTTTATATCTATCACTTTTATATTCTGGATAGTAACTTTTTGATTTCCATAGTGTCCTGGCATCCTCTTACCTTTAAAGACGTGATGAGGATAGGTTGCTGAGCCAACAGATCCACCATGACGAAAATATTCATGAGTTCCATGAGATCCTGGTGCTCCATGAAAACCGTGCCGTTTCATGACTCCCGCAAACCCTCTTCCCTTGCTCCATCCTGTGACATCCACAAGGTCTCCTGGTTTAAAAATTGTAACATTTATTTCTTGACCCACCTCATAGCCCTCAATGTCATCTATCCTAAATTCCTTAAGATGATAGGATGGCGAAATCCCTGCTTTTTTATAATGGCCCAAAAGAGGCTTATTGACCCTCTGGCTCTTTTTGGGAAGAAAACTGAGCTGAAGTGCATTGTATCCATCCTTCTCCTTAGTCTTTTTCTGAACAATCCAACATGGACCTGCTTCAACCACAGTTACAGGAACGAGAGAACCATCATCAAGAAATATCTGAGTCATTCCCAACTTTCTTCCGATAATTCCAATTGTTTGGCTCATATCTCTTATTCCACTCTATATATTAAAAATTATAATTTTATCTCCACATCAATTCCAGCAGGTAGATCAAGCTTCATTAGTGCATCGATCGTTTGTTGTGTAGGTTCCAGTATATCTATCAATCTTTTATGAGTCCTTATCTCAAACTGTTCACGTGATTTTTTATCCACATGTGGAGACCTAAGCACTGTATAACGACTTATCTTTGTTGGAAGGGGAATTGGACCTGCAATGTTTGCTCCTGTCCGTTTCACCGTATCAACAATTTCAGCAGTTGACCTATCAAGAAGTTTATGATCATAAGACTTGAGACAGACCCGAATCTTCTGCGTTGTCATGCCAAAACCCCTTTCCTAAAATCCTTTCATTCTATGACATCGCTGATGACACCAGCCCCTACTGTCCTTCCACCCTCTCGAATTGCAAACCTCAACTCCTTCTCCATCGCTATAGGCGTAATCAACTCAACAGTCAACTGAACATTA